>Ga0255057_10000850_pt1 | contig 17489 bp, 14 predicted proteins | sample Cases_109_6_MG_FD_189022 | JGI IMG/M metagenome (GOLD analysis project Ga0255057, IMG submission 189022) | Seawater microbial communities from Amundsen Gulf, Northwest Territories, Canada - Cases_109_6 | ecosystem: Environmental > Aquatic > Marine > Gulf | place: Canada: Northwest Territories... | reverse complement strand
AGTATCGGATCATTCGCTCGTCGCCGCTGCCTATCGATCACCGCTGGGGTCGCATCGAGCTATTCGCTGAGGGGAACAAAACACGCGCACTTTGGCAATCCGAGTTCACGATTCCGATTCCGGTGCTGGGGCGCTTCCTTGAGCCTGCGTTCGCCCGTCGCATGAGTGCTGGCTTCAGGTCCCTTCTCAAAAGCTCAGCGCGCTTAGCACGGGCCGACCGGGAAACGACCGCTCAGCAAACCTCTGCAATGCGGGGAGCCCAAGCGCAATAGATTAAGTGGTTACCGTCGGTCGCCAACAGAAACTGACACGTGAACGAGACGAGACAGCATGGCGCCTCTACTGCTGGACGCCGAGCTCGGTTGCCGTGGCACCGACCACCGATTTGATGATCTTCACGGCGAAGTCGGTATCCAGGGGATCGATCGTGTCGGGGCCTCCGGAGCAATGGTAGTTAGGGTTCCGGAAGTTAGCCGAGTCGGTGAGCATGATCCCCGGATAGCCAACTTGCCAGAACGCCGCGTGATCCGACCGCTGCAGATCGGCCGCAAGGGGGTTGTTGAGCAACGCGTCGGGAACCTCGAGCTCGATCCATGGAAGCTCCACGCCGTCTGCGTATTGTTCGAAAGCGTCGTTCAGCGAGCGCGAGGCCTCGTCGGTGATTATGGTGATGAAGTCACCGCGAAACTCGTTTGCCTCGAGCATGGCGACCTGAGCTGGGAATAGAAGATCGAGCCCTGGGGGGAGCAGCTGGGTGTTCGGCTCATCGCTCTTGTAGCCGATCATCTCGAGGCTATACATGCCGGCGATTTCGGTCCCTTCCTGAATCGCTCGGTCCGCGTATGCCCTCGCGCCTAGCAGTCCGAGCTCTTCCTCATCCCAGCAGGCGACGACGAGAGTGCGCTCGAACTCGGCAACCGACAGGGCTCGTGCCGCTTCGAGTGCGCCCGCCACGCCGGAAGCATTGTCGTCGGCGCCTTCGCAATCGGGGACCTCGTCGTAGTGGCCAGACACGATGATCTGTTCGTCACTGGTTCCCGCCAATGTGCCGATGACGTTCACGCCCGTGCCATAGTCGTGGAGCTCGACGTCGAACCCGAGCTCGGTGAGACGCGTAGCGCAAAAATCTTGGGCCTCCTGCCAAGCCTGCGAGCCGTGGTTTCGAACTCCGGTTACGGTTGCGAGGTCAGCTTCATACCGAGCCGAATCTACCGAAGCGACCATCGCGTCGATGATTGCAGCCACGCCGTCTCCACCCGTTCCACCCGTTCCATCTGATCCGCCGTCGTTGCCGGTACCGCCTGAACCGCCGGTGCCCGAGGTTGTACAGCCGACCGCAAAGCTCAGACCGATGACCAAAGAGAAGTTGTAAGCAAGACCGTTCATGGTGCCTCCCGCAAGATTCCGCGATGGCGAGTCTACACTTAGTTGACCGCCTCGAACAGCCCCGCCGCGCCCATGCCGCCGCCGATGCACATGGTCACGATGGCTCGTTTGCCGCCGCGACGCTTGAGTTCGTAGAGAGCGCTTGCTGTGAGCTTCGCGCCGGTGCAGCCGAGCGGGTGGCCGAGTGCGATGGCGCCGCCGTTGACGTTGAGTTTCTCGCTGGGGATTCCGAGCTCATTCTGGACGTAGACGGCTTGGCTGCCGAATGCTTCGTTGAGCTCGAAAATGTCGATGTCATCGATGGTGAGGTCGTTCTTGCGAAGGAGTTTCTGTACGGCCGGGATGGGGCCGATGCCCATGATGGCGGGGTCGACACCTGCGGTGGCGAACGACTTGAAGATGGCGAGTGGCTCGATTCCGAGCTCCTCGGCCTTCTTCTTGTTCATCACGATGGCGGCTGCTGCACCGTCCGACAACGGCGAAGAGTTGCCCGCCGTGACGCTGCCGTTCACGGCAAACACCGGTCGGAGCTTGGCCAACCCTTCGATGCTCGTCCCGGGGCGCGGCATCTCGTCGACCTTGAACTCGAACAGTGCACGTTCGCCGCTCTCATCGAAGCGAACGCCGTGTACCGGCACGATCTCGTTCTCGAACGCACCCTTTTCGATCGCAGCGATCGCCTTTTCGTGGCTCCGGGCCGCGAACGCGTCTTGCTGGTCACGGCTGATGCCGAACTTGTTGGCGACGTTCTCGGCGGTGATGCCCATGGGCGTGTAGGTCTCCGGATACTCGGCCATGACCTCGGGCGAGGCGCTCGGCTTGTTCCCGGTCATCGGCACCATCGTCATGGATTCGACTCCGCCCGCGATCACCACGTCGTTGTACCCGGCCGCGATCGAGCCCGCGCCGAGCGCGATGGCCTGAAGACCGCTCGAGCAGAAGCGGTTGATCGTCATAGCGGAAGTCTCTTCGGGAAGGCCGCCCAGGATGCCGACCATGCGCGCGACGTTCATCCCTTGCTCACCTTCAGGAAACGCGCAGCCTAGGATGAAATCCTCGACCATCTCTGGCTTCACGTCGGGATTGCGTGCGAGAAGGTTACGGACGACCTCTCCCGCGAGCTCATCCGGACGACGGTTGGCCAACGAACCCTTCTTCGAGCGCCCCACGGCGCTTCGAACAGCATCTACGACAACGATATCAGTCATGTTCCTTTACTCCTCATTCCGCCTAGGTCCGATCCAAAAAAGTAGTGTGCGAGAGATTTTCGTTTGTGGTCGAGCGCCCCCGCAGAGAGCGACTGAGAGGTACGTCTGTACCTCGCAGGGAGCGAGCGAGGAGGTAAGCCGACCACAGGCGAAAAGATCCGCACACTAGTTCCTCAAAGGCTTGTTGGTCGTCAGCATGTGCTGCATGCGTTCTTGGCTCTTCGGCTCGCCGCAAAGGCTGATGAACGCTTCTTTCTCGAGGCTCAGCATCTGCTGCTCGGTGACCTCATGCGCATGGCCGGATGGGCCGCCGCAGAGGACGACAGCGACCTTGCGAGCGATGAGCGCGTCGTGCTCGCTCGCGTAGCCGCCCGCCACGAGTGTGTCGATCATCATGTCGAGCGTCGCGATACCGCTCTCGCCGGGCAGGCGATAGGAGCGTCGAGCCGGCGGATGGTACCCGGACTCGGCCATTCCGATCACGCGACCCTTGGCCTCGGTGAGCAGGCGTGCCCTGTCGTAGGAGATGCCGTCGCTCTTACGGAAATAGCCGAACTCGCGTGCCTCGGCTCCACTCATGGCAACCCGCGCCATCGCGATGTTTTGGAAAGTCCGCGACACGAACGGCAGGTAGTCGACATCCGTGCTGTCGGGAATGCCTTCGAGCGCACGCCACAACATGTTCATGTTGCCCGCACCACCCGGGAGCAGCCCGACGCCCACCTCGACGAGCCCTGCGTAGGTCTCCGCGCCGGCCTGGACGGCGTCAGCGCCCATGCAAACCTCGAGCCCGCCGCCCACCGTCATGCCGAATGGAGCCGCCACCACTGGGATGGTCGAGTACTTCATCCGCTGAACCGCGTTTTGAAGCCCCGAGATCGTGTCCCCAATCTGGTCCCAGGCCTTTTGCTGGGCGGCCATCACCACGGCGAACAAATTGGCGCCCACACAGAAGTGCTCACCCTCGTTGTAGATCAGCAGGCCCCGGAAATCGCGCTCGGCAATCGCCACCGACTCCGAGAGCGCCGCGACGATCTGATCGTCGATGCTGTTGGCTTTCGTGGTAAACGTGAGCCCGAGCACGCCATCGCCGAGATCCCAAGCTTCCGCACCGCGGTTGCTGAAGACAGCCGCCTCGCCCTGCCGCAGGATGGTTAAACCTGCGTTGCGGGGGTCGATGTCACGCGCTTCGTACTCGCCCTTGACGAGATTAAAGACACGCCCGTCGTCGGTGTAGAAGCTCTCGGCTCCTGAAGCGACCATCTTGTCGACCGACTCCGGAAGCGAAAGCCCATCGGCCTTAATCCGGTCGTAGCCGGCCTTGAACCCGATGGCGTCCCAGGTCTCGAAGGGCCCGAGATCCCAGTTGTACCCCCACCTCATCGCGTCATCGACGGCTTCGACGTCGTCGGTGATTTCGCCGATCTTGGTCGCCGAGTACGCCAGCGTCTTCGAAAGAACCTTCCACGCGAACTGCCCCGCAGGACCGTCGTTCTCGACCAGAGCCTTCACGCGATCGGCCGATGAGCCTTTGAGCCCTTTACAGAATTTCTTGATTTCGGCGTCGCCGCCCTTGGCCCGGTACTCGAGCTTGAAGGGATCGAAGGTCTGAATGCCTTCCTTGGTCTTTTTGTAGAAGCCACCCCTGGTCTTGTTCCCGAGGAGGTTCCTCTCCACCATGTCGACCATGAATTGCGGCGGCTTGAACACGTCACGCTCCGGGTCGCCAGGGAGCGCCTCGTAGCAGTTGTCCGACACGTGTTTGAACGTATCGATCCCCACCATGTCGGCCGTGCGGAAGCTGGCGCTCTTCGGATGTCCCATCGGGGGACCCGTAATCGCGTCGATGTCTTCCGGGGTGAGCTTGTCCTCGAGCATCTGGTGCATGGTCAGCGACATCGAGTAACAACCGATGCGGTTCCCGACGAAGTTGGGCGTGTCCTTGCCAACGACGATCCCCTTGCCGAGCTGGCTCTCCCCGAAGACCTTCATCCGGCTCATCACTGCCGGGTCGGTCTCGTCGCCCGCCACGAGCTCGAGCAGCTTCATGTAACGGACAGGATTGAAGAAGTGCATCACCAGGAAGTTCTGGCGGAACCAATCGGCGCGCCCTTGAAGCATGTCTTCGATACGAAGCCCCGACGTGTTCGAGGCGATGACCGTGCCCTCGTCCAGGGTGTTTTCGAGCTTCTCGAAGAGGCTGCGCTTGATGTCGAGGTTCTCGATGATCGCCTCGATCACGAGGTCGCACCCCTTCAGCAGCCCGATGTTGTCCTCGAGGTTCCCAACCGTGATCCGCTTGGCGTAGGCCGGGTAGAAAAACGCCGCCGGCTTCGCCTTGAGCGCGTTCTTCAAGCCGCCAGCCGAAAACCCGTTGCGCTTCGCAGGGTCTTTCTTGTCTGCCTCGCTCAATCCCGGGGGGACGATGTCGAGCATCACCACGTCGATCCCGGCGTTGGCAAAGTGCGCCATGATGCCGCTGCCCATGACACCCGCACCGATCACACCTGCTCGCCGAACTGGTTTGGTCATACATCTCTCCTGCTAATGGGGCGTGGGAACTTTCCGCAAGACGGGCTCCGAGGCAAGTCGTTACTTCGAGAGGCCTTAACCCTTATATGTTGCTCCAAGCGCCGCGACGAGATCATTGTGGATCGCTCCATTGCTCGCCACCGCGCTGCCGCCGTAAATCGTCTCTTCGCCGGCCATGGAGGTAAACCTGCCGCCGGCTTCACGAATCAGGACGGCTGCGGCGCATATGTCGTAGGGTTTGACCCCGGGGTCGACCATGCCGTCCGCCCGCCCGAGCAGGACCTGCCTGTACCCGTCGAAGTCCGGGTACCCGCGCGCGGAATCGCAGGCGTCGGCGAGCCCGATCAGCGCATGCGTGACCCCACCCTCGGTGAACTGCTGTAGGGAGCCGTGCATCACGGTCGAATCACTCAATGCGTCTACCGTCGAAACGCGCGTGGGCTCCCCATTGTGGGTCGCGCCTTGCCCGAGAGCCCCAACGAACAGGTCACCGGCTGCGGGCATGTACGCGATGCCAACCACGGGGACTCCGTCCGCTTCGATCCCGACGAGCACCGACCAGGTCGGCAGGCCCCGGACGAACGCGCGCGTTCCGTCGATCGGATCAACAATGATGCGGAGGGCCGGGTTGTCTCCGTGTCGGCCGGTTTCCTCGCCATAGAACTCCGCATGCGGGTAGTGCTCCCTGACGTAATCGTGGATGGCGTGCTCCACTTCGCGATCAGCGGCCGTCACCGGGCTGCGATCTGGCTTTTTCTCTGTTACGACCCCGCGATCGAAATGTTTCAGGGCGATGTCTCCCGCCTGGACGATCCGATCGGTAAGGGCTTGTAACGCGCCCGAGCCACCGATGCGATCTACGTCAAATCCGTTGCTCATGCGCCGAGCATGACCTGTCGACGCCCTCGCGTGAAGCGGTGACGTCGTGGCTTCGTCACCCCGTTTTCCATTGACGCACCGGCGCTTCTTCTCCACGATGGCCGTATGTCTCAAAGGGGGTCCATCGTGCCGTTCGCCGGATGGCGGCGGCCGCGATTGCTCGGCGACTCTCCCTGGCGAGCAGCCTTTCGCTCGGTGGGGGATCGCGTCGTCCGGATCGCCGAAGAGGTAGTCGGCCAGGACATCGACGCGCGTATCGCCGGCATCAGGACCCACCCCAACGAGGTAGGCCACGATCCCTTTGGTTTCGACCCGGAGACCAGCCGCTACGCCCTCGCCATGGCGGGCCTACTCCACCGTCGGTACTTTCGCACGCAGGTTTTCGGGATCGAGCGCATTCCCGAGGGCAGGGTGCTCCTAATAGCCAATCACTCCGGCCAGCTCCCGATCGACGCGGTGTTGATCGCCAGCGCGCTCATGCTGGACGCCAATCCGCCGCGGTTTCCACGAAGCATGGTCGAGACCTGGACCGCTCAGCTGCCATTCATTTCGACGCTCTATCCACGGCTCGGCCAAGTGGTCGGGTCGCCGGAGAACGCACGTCGCTTGCTGAACCAGGAGGAATCGCTGATCGTCTTTCCCGAGGGGGCCAAGGGGATCAGCAAGACCTTCGATCAGCGTTACCAGCTGACCGACTTTGGCCTGGGTTTCCTACGACTCGCGCTCGAGGCGAATACCCCCATTGTTCCCGTCGCGGTCATCGGCGGCGAGGAGCAGTACCCGTCGATCGCAGACTTCAAGCCGCTGGCGAAGCTACTTCGGATGCCGGCGTTTCCGGTCATGCCACAGATGCTCTTCGGGATGGTTGCGCCCCTGCCCACGAAGTACCGCCTCTACTTCGGGGAGCCCTTCCGGTTTGTCGGCGATCCCGATGACGACGACTCGGCCATCGAAGAGCAGGTTTGGCTCGTCAAGAGCACCATTCAGAGCATGGTGAACCGCGGCTTACGCGAGCGAAAAGGCGTGTTCATCTGACTTAGGACCCATTGATTTTCATGCCTGACCCACAACCCACCCATCAAACCAAACCAAGCGCCCGCCGTGGACGGGAGCCCGTCGAAGCTCGCCCGGCTGCACGTGCCTCGGTTACTCGCGGCGTGTTCGGCGATGCGAACCCCATTAGCGAGAAGCTGACGCGCACGAGCGGCGTTCGTCCCAAGCCTGCCACCGAGGGCGCCGTCTTGGTAACGGGTATATGCGGGCGCCTCGGGAAGCTTCTTGCCCGCGAGCTCCACCGTTCGGACAGCGTGGTCGGTGTCGATCGGCGGCCGTTCGCCGGGCGGCCCAAGGACATCGTCCATCACCAAGTCGATATGCGCCGTAAGAAGATGAAAGACATCTTCCGCGGCCGGAACATTCGTGCGGTCGTTCACGTGGGTGTGCTTCACGACCCTCGTCGTAGCGACCGCGAGCGACATTCCTGGAACATCGTCGCGTTTCAGAAGCTGCTCGAGTACATGGCGCAGTATGAAGTCCCAAAGCTGATCGTCCTATCAGGGGCCAACGTGTATGGCCCTCAGCCCAGCAACCCCCAGTTCCTGACGGAGGACGCGCCGCTGCTAGGGGCTCAGCACTTTGGCGGGATGCGCGATTTGGTCGAGCTCGACATGCTCGCCCAGAGTTTCTTCTGGAAGCACCCGAGCACCGAAACGGTCGTTCTTCGTCCCTGCCACATCGTCGGTCGCGTGCGGAACGCCGCCAGCAACTACCTGAGGCTCGACCGTCCGGTGATGATCATGGGCTTCGACCCAATGATGCAGCTCGTGCACGAAAAGGACGTCGTGCGTGCCATCCAGCTTGCACTGCGCCCCGTGGTTAGTGGCATTTACAATATTCGTGGCTCCGGGGAGATGCCGCTTTCCCATCTGGTGCGCAAAGCGGGGGGGCGTCCCAGAGTGCTCCCGTCGCCACTTGCACGTTTGGCGATCGACCAACTGTGGCGGCTACGTCTCAGCAACTTCCCGTCCCAGGAGCTCGACCATCTGCGTTATGTCTGCATGGTCGACGACGCGCGGGCGCGGGAGGAGCTTGGGTACGAGCCGACCTATTCGATCGACCGTGCCCTTCGCGATCTCCGGAGAGTCCGGTACACGCTCTAGTTTCCGGGTTGTTCCTCGTCCTCGTGCGCGTACTCGTAGTCGTGCACGTGCACGCGCACGAGTAAGAGGACGGAGACGAAACGACTTAGCGACACTGCCCGTCGATGCAGTCTTGTCCGTCGATACAGTCGCTTTGGATGCGGCAGTCGCTCAGCATTTCGCTCGGCGCGTAGCAGAGATTGTCGAGACCACAGAGCGGCACCTGGCCGTCGAATGACTCGCAGATCGCATCGGGATCGGGCGCCATCGCGTTGCACTCGGTGCGGCACACCCCCTCGATGCAGACCGTCTCGTTACAATCGAGGTCCGTGCGGCAGAAGGGGTTCGGCGCATTCGGGTCGGGGGTGGTGCGCGGGCGGCAGAAGTTCTCAGCATCGCAGGTCTCAGTGGCGTCGTCGCAACCCGAGTCGCAGCGCCGCAGGCACACGCCCTCGACGCAGTTGGTGCTGAGGTCGGGGCAATCGCTGCTGTCGATGCATTCCCCGGCAACCGGCAGGCAGAGGCTATCCTGGCAGGCCGTGCCGCTCGGGCACTGGGTCGTGTCGCCGCACAGAAGTCGGCAGCGGTTGTTGGCGCAGGTGAAGCCCGCGGCACACTGGAAGTCGAATTGGCACGTGTCGATCACGGGAACGCAGAGGTTCTCGACGCAAAGTTCCTCCGAGCCGCAGTCGGAGTCCACCAGGCAGTTGCCCTCCACCTCCGGGCGGCAACTGTCCCTGAAGTCACACTCGAACCCAAAGCTGCAGTCCAGGTCCTCTCGGCACTCCGAAAAGGTCGGGATCAAACACGCGTCCTCGGACCGATCGCAGTAGCTTCCGACCGGGCAGTCCCCGTCGGTGAGGCAGATCCCAAAATCGAAGGCTACACACTGGTTTGTCCATGGATCGCAGAAAGCGTCCAAGGGACAGTCGAGGTCGTCGAAGCACGAGATCGGGACATCGCGTTGCACAGGGCCTGATCCGTAGATCGGACAGCCGACTAAGAGGAGCATTGCGGGGAGCAGTGAGAAAATGGGTGCTTTGGCCATAGTCCTCGGACGCCAAGGCACCGGGGGTATTCACGAGGCCGGGAATTAGCCTAGAAACGTGTTTTTTAGGGCGCCCGCCTGGCGCAGGGCCTCGTAGAGGACGATTCCGACGGCGTTGCTGAGATTCAAGCTGCGAACCGGCCCGAGGGTCGGGATCGCCCAGACGCAATCGCGATCAGCGAGCAGCGCCTCGGGGAGGCCGACCGATTCTCGCCCGAAGACCAGGGCGTCCCCGGGTTCAAAATCCGCTTCGAGGTAGGAGCGGCGGGCTCCCCCAGAAAAGAAATGAATCCGGCCAGATCGGTTGGATTCCTCGAAAGCGCCGAACGATTCGTGACGGTGAAGGTCGACCAGATTCCAGTAGTCGAGGCCTGCTCGGCGCACCGCGTGCTCGTCGATCGAGAATCCGAGAGGCCCTACCAGATGCAGAGGCGAGCGAGTCGCGGCGCAGGTACGGGCGATGGCCCCGGTGTTGGGGGGAATTTCCGGTTCGACCAAGACGACGTGAAAGGGAGTCTCGAGGGGCCACGCGCGGAGCTTCGGGCCTTGGGGCATCACCGTTCTTACGATACAGCCTATCGACGTGGCAAAGCGGACTTGGTTTTGGGTGCTCCTGGTGGGTGTGGCGGCGGTCTTGATTTGGATCCGCGGGGGCCGCTCGGAACCGCCCGCGGTGCTTGCCCGCTGGACCGATGCCGTGGCGCTGGTGCCGCCCCCCCGAGGCCTCGATTGGGGTGATGTGAAGGGGTATCCGGCGGTGGACGAAGCCCTTCGAGGAGTCGATCCGGACGCGCTTCGTCAGGCGCTAGACGAGGCCGGTCTCGACGCTCTTTGGGTCGGAGTGACGCCCGAAGCTCCCTGGGGGCCGGAGCTTCCTCTGGCGAGCCGCTTTGCGGCCGGCGGTGTCATCCGGGGGTTTCGCGGAGTGTACCTAGCGCCGGAGGGTATGCTTTACGCGGTCGACAAGACCGAGTGGCCCGAGTCGCTGACCGGTCGTGTGCTTGGGCTCGTGGCCCGCGAGATCTTGGAGGGGCACGAACCCCCGCCGCTGGACGCGTTTCCCGACGCTCTCGCAAGCCGGCAACCAGTCGAAGTGTTGGTTCTCTTACGGGGGCCTGGTGGGGTTCGGCTTTGGCGGTCGGCACGCGCCGAATCGATCGCCGAGGGCCTGAACACCGCGGCGCTTGCAGCGCGCAAACGTTGGGATGAGCGAAGCGAGACGATGGGCGGGCCGCTCGAAGACCGACTCGATCAGCTGGACGTGGAGGTGGCACTACTGTTCGATGACGGCACGCTCGATGGGCGCGCGGTGTCCCTGATCGATCCGTTGGTGAAGCCCCTTCATGGAGTGGCATACGAGCAGCCCGCGCGATGGCGCTATCTGTTGCCGATTGCGACCCATGACGGAAAGACTCCAACCGAAGCGTACCGACAACTCTTCCGCGACAACGGACTACCCGAGGAGAGCTTCGATCGGAAGGACCTCCGGCTCTACCGGCTGCGAATGAAGACCGTATCGGTGGATCACGGCTCGGCAGGCTCGAGGCGCGATGGCGTTCCCTCGGGTTCCGAAGAGGGTTCGCCTCCTGGGTCGGAGCCCAGCGTCTCGAATGGAGAGTCGGGGTCCTCTGCGGGGAGCAGAACGACGAACGTGGTGCCAAAGCCCTGACGGCTGCGCACGTCGATTCGGCCGCCTGCTTCGGAGACGATGCGTTGGGAGATCGCCAGGCCGAGTCCCGTGCCCTGCTGCTTCGTGGTCACGAAGGGCACGAACAGATTGGCGAGGAGCTCCGGAGCGATACCCGGCCCCGTGTCCCGCACGCTGATCTGAACCCATCGGCGGGCTCCGCCGCCGATTTGGAAGCGGTCTTGGGTGCGAGTTTCGACGAAGATGTCCCCTCCGCTCCCCATCGCCTGGACGGCGTTCTGCACGAGATTGATCAGCACTTGGCGGAGGTGCTCGATGTCGATTCGCACCTCGGGGAGGTCGTGGTCGATCGTCACGTGAAGGGATACGTCCGCCGCGTCGCATCCGGGTCGCAGCAGTTGAAGGGTGCGCTGGAGGGCCGAGTTCACGTAGATGGGCTCGGGGTCGGTGTGGGCTGGGCGGGCGTAGTCGAGGAACGAGCTCACGACGCGATTGAGCCGGTCCACCTCATCGACGATGATGTTGAGGAACTCGGGGCCCTCCTCTGGACTTCGATCGGTCTCTGAGAGGTACTGGGCGCTCGCTTTGATTGACCCCAGTGGATTTCGGATTTCATGTGCAAGGCCGGCTGCCATCTCACCGAGCGCGGCGAGGCGATCCTTTTCCTTCATCTGTTGATAGAGCTCCGAGTTCTCAAACGTGACGGCGACTTGGGTGGCGAGGCCGGCGAGGAGCTGGACTTCCTCTCTCGAGAAAGCGTCTCGCAAACGATCGTCTCGAACGGTGAGGAGGCCGTATAGGTGCCCGCCCTCGCCACGTACTCCGAGACATACCGACGCTTGAAGCGCCCGCAGAATCACAGCGATGTCGTGGAGCGTCTCGGCTTCTCGGTCATCGCCCCGCTGGCGGCACTCTTCGAGCTCACGCTCGGTGTTCTCGAGGACCGTTGTGCCGGTGGCGGCGAGTCGGTCGAGGAGCGGTCGAGCCGGCGCCATTTCGATTCGCTCCGGTGGAGGAGGACCGAAGTAGTGCTTCGCGACGAACGTGAGGGCGTCGGGATCGAGCAGGTAGAACGCGCCTTGGGTGAAGCGTGGCGAGGCATCGAGGCCGTTCATCACGGCGGTGCCGAGCTCGTCGACGTCGAGGATATGGGTGAGGGACCGACGGAGGTCGAGCACGGTTTGCTCGAGCTCGAAACGTTCGTGGAAAAAGACCTGCGAGATCCATTCCTGGACCCTGGCGCGCACTGGGTCGAAGAGGATGAGCACGACGAACGCCGACACGACGACGTGCAGGAACAGTTGCCCGCCCGACACGAGGCGCATCAGCCAAAGGATCAGCGCCAGCATGAAGGCGAGGGCTGTCAAGACACCTAGGCGGCCGGCCAGCTCGTAGAGATCGATCAGGCGGTAGTGCATGATCGACTGCGAGAGTGCGTAGAGGAAGACCAGGATCAGGATCGTCCCGACGGGCGGAATGTCGAGGCCGACGTACGGAAGGTACTCGATCAACGTGAAGAAGCCGCCGAGGGCACCGACCAGGGCGATGTATCGAAGGCGTGCACCCTCCAAACGTGACGTCGTCTCGGAGCCGAGCTTGTAGAGGTACCGGAGAGCCAAGGTCAAAAAGACGATGACGTAGAGGAGGAGCCCCGTGACGACGATCGCGTGATCGTAGTAGGGGGTGAGCATTGCACCGAGAAGGATCACCGCGGCGACGACAGATGCCCGCCTGACGAATCGCGTCCGCTGGGTTTCCCATGGCACCATCACGCCGAAAAAGCCGACCGCCGAGAGGGGAAGCAGGACACCGCAGATCAGATTGAAGCGCTCCCAAAAAGGCACTCGGCCCGCGACGCCGAGCATGAAGGTGCTGACGTACCAAAGCGCCGTGTTGGTTGCGAGGATGCCGAAGAGCCAGTGGGCACGTTGCCGCTGAGGGCGCAGGAGGACGCTCGCTGCCAGCGCGACGCACAAAAGGGCCGCGATGAACGAGGTTTGGGTGCGTGCGTCCACGCGCGAAGCGTAACAGCTCCCCGGGCCTCGGTCAGTTGCTAGAGTGGGGCGGAGGATTGCATGCAGATTCTGGACGGAGCGATAGGCACGGAGCTCGTTGCGCGTGGGGTAGAGCTCGACACCGCGGACTGGAGCGCGCGCGCGGTTCGTCGTGCGCCCGACGTCTTGTCCGAGGTCCATGCGGCCTATGCGACGGCCGGTGCGACGCTTCATACCGCGAACACGTTTCGGACACAGCCGGGCGTGCTCGGAGACAAGTGGCGGGATGATCTGTGTGCCGCGGTGGCTATCGCAAGGGCCGCGGTCCCGGAGGCGCAAAAGGTGCTTGGGAGCATTGCGCCAATCGAAGACTGCTATCGGCCGGATCTCAGCCCAGGGAGCGCCGCCTTGCCCCGACACCGTGAGATGGCGCTCGCTTTGGCCGACGCCGGGTGCGATGTGCTGCTCTGCGAGACCTTTGCCCATGAGGCGGAGGCACTCGCCGCGTTGGAGGGAGCGCGCGAAGCGGGGCTTCCGGTTTGGCTATCCCTCACAGCGGGTCCCTTCGGCGAGCTTCTGACGCCATCGGATTTCGAGCGGATTGGACGTGAGGCGGTCTCGCGCGGCGTCGATCGCTTGTTGGCGAACTGCATTGCGGCGACTCGGATGACGCCCTTCGTCGAAGCGTTGGCGTTGCTTGGCGTACCCGTGGGCGTCTATGCAAATGCCGGGGCCAAGGACGCGCGGCTCGGCTGGGCTGATGCCGACGAGGATGCGGCCAAGCGCTACGTCGAGCTCGCGGAGCGGTGGGCGGAAATTGGCGCCACCGTCATCGGAGGGTGCTGCGGCACGGGGCCCCTGCACATTCGGGCGCTGAGCGAACGTTTTGGGTCAGGAGCTGGCGGCGTTCTTGGTTCCGGCGTCTGACTCGACGAGCTCGCGGACGCACAATACGAGGTCCGACGGGTCGAACGGCTTTCGGAGCCAACGATCGGGCTGCCCCTTCGGGTCGGTGTCGGCCGGTGGCGGCGCACCGCTCATGATCGCGGCCCTTGAGACGAGCCCCTTGTCGCGAAGCTGGCCCAGAAGAATGTCGCCACGGGCATCTGGGAGCGTGAGGTCGATCAAGGCGGCCGAAAAGGTTTCTTTGCGTGCGAGCGCCTTGGCCCCCGATGCGACGCATGTCGAGGTGACGCCTCCGAGGGAGAGCGTTGTCTGGATCAATCCGCGCACACCTTCGTCGTCCTCGACCACGAGGACGTGGACACGTTGCGCCTCTTCGGGCTTCATGACGCGGCTGATTCGAGTTTGTCGTGGAACGAGCTCAGACTCGCGTTTCGCAGTTGCTTGTGGGAGCTGAATCCGGAACTTCGCGCCTTGCCCCGGCGACGTATCCAAGCGAATTCGACCTCGGAGCGACTCCACGGTGCCTCGCACGATGGAGAGGCCGAGGCCAGTGCCCTCCGAACGTGTCGTGTAGTACGGCTCGAACGCGCGTTGCTTCTGAGCGTCGGACATTCCCGGTCCGTTGTCACGGATCTCGAGATCGATGAGCTCGCCTCGGTGTCGCGTGTGGATCGATACTTCGCCACCGGCGGGTACCATCTGCACTGCGTTGTGAGCCAGATTCCAGACAATCGAGAAAAGCTGCGAGCGTTTGGCTTCCACCCAGCATGCATCCTCCGCGTCTGCGTGCACATTGACGCGCTTCTGCTGTGCTTCAGGACGAAGCAAACGCACGATGTCGCGAATCACCACGGTGAGGTTGGTGCGACTTCGCTCGTTATTGGTGTGCCGGACCATCCTGAGTAGATCTTGGGTCGCGTCCCGGGCAACCTGCGCGCTCCTCTCGATGAGCGAGAGGGCCTCTTCGGGCGGCGCTTTGTCGGGACGTTCGCGAGCGACTTGGGCCCAACCTACGATCGCGCTCAGCGCGTTGGCGACTTCATGGGACACACCTGCTGCGAGATCCGCGGCTGCCGCCTTCGCTTGTATGCTTTCGGCGACCGGGCTTTCTTGGGATGTGATCAAGATAGCGACCCCATCCACACCTGTCGGTATCGCGAGCACCTGCACACCCGGGCGGGGGCTGAAGGCGGCTTCTCTTCCGCCGCGAGCCTGGGCGACCACGTCTTCGAGCTCGGTTGCGTCCGGCGCATCGATCAGTTTTCGCGCGTCTTTGACCAGAGTGCTCGGTTGCTTCGTGCCGAGCCGCTCCAGTGCATGCACGTTGGCGCGCACCGTCCCGCTCGAGTCCTCTTCGAGGAGCGCCAGACGGAGTTGGTTAGCTAGCCAACGAATTAGTTCTAATGACACCGCAAACGTCCGTTTCAACCAAAATGTACGACTGTTTGCGGGCTTTCGTCAATCGAAAGGCATGTTTTGGTGAGCCAGTGCGCAGACCCCGCTTTAGGAGTGTAGGCGCCTCGCCTTTTCGGTCGCGATTTCAGTGCGTTGGCTGACTTCTGCGGCTGTATCGTCTTCGCGCGTTGGAGCGACCCGGTGGTATGCTGGGTCGGGCATGACCGCCACCCACTACGACCTCTTCGTCATCGGGAGCGGGCCCGCCGGCCAGAAGGCCGCCATCGCGGCCGCCAAGCTCAAGAAGCGCGTGGCCATCGCGGATCGGCGCCGCATGATCGGCGGTGCGTGTCTGCACACGGGGACGATCCCGAGCAAGACCCTGCGCGAGGCGATTCTCTACCTCTCGGGCTTCCGCCAGCGCACCTTCTACGGCAAGCACTACAGCGTGAAGGAGCGCATCACCATCAAGGACCTCAACTTCCGGGTGGTGAGCGTGCTCAATCGCGAGCTCGGGGTGGTGGCCGCCCAGCTGAAGCGCAACGCAGTGACCGTTCTCGAGGGGCCCGCGCGTTTCATCGACCCGCACACGATCGAGGTCCAGGCGGACGACGGCAAGATCACCGCCACTGCGGACCACTTCCTGATCGCCTGCGGCACGCGCCCTGCCCACCATCCCGAGATCGAGTGCGACGGCTCCCACGTCTTCGACTCGGATCAGCTCCTTCTGCAGGGCGAGAACATTCCGCGCACCGCCATCGTGGTGGGCGCCGGTGTGATCGGCCTCGAGTACGCCTGCATGTTCAGCGCCCTGAATGTGGAGGTGACGGTCATCGACGCGCGCCCGAAAATCCTCGATTTCGTCGACGAAGAGATGATCGAGGCGCTCAGCTATCACATGCGCCGCAACAACGTCGCCTTCCGCCTGGGGGAGAAGGTCGAATCGGTAGACGTGGACGACCGCGATCGCGTGGTCGCGAGCCTCGAGAGTGGTAAGCGCGTGAGCGCCGAGGCCCTGCTCTACACCGTGGGTCGCCAGGCGAACACCGACAAGCTGAACGTCGAGGCCGCGGGGGTCACGCCGGCTGAGCGGGGCCGTCTCCAGGTGAACGGGAACTTCCAGACCCAGGTGCCCCACATCTACGCCGCGGGCGACGTCATCGGCTTTCCGTCCCTCGCCTCGGCCTCCATGGAGCAGGGCCGCCTGGCGAGCTGTCACATGTTCGACGTGCCCTTCAAGCACACCCCCGAGCTCTTCCCTTACGGGATCTACACGATTCCCGAGATCTCGATGGTGGGAAAGTCGGAGCAGCAGCTCACCGATGCCAAGGTGCCCTACGAGGTGGGTCTCGCGCGCTTCGAGGAGCTGGCCAAGGGCCAGATGCTGGGGGACGAGACGGGGCTGCTGAAGCTCATCTTCGACCCGGATTCCCGCAAGCTCCTGGGCGTGCACGTGATCGGCGAAGGCGCCTCGGAGCTGGTGCACATCGGACAAGCCGTGCTTTCGCTCGGCGGCAACATGGACTACCTGCGGGACACGGTCTTCAACTACCCGACCCTAGCGGAGGCCTACAAGGTCGCCGCCCTGGACGGGCTCAACAAGCTCTAAGGTCCGGAGAAGATTTTTCACCATGGCCGAGCCGAAAATCACCCTCGACGAGGTTTTGCACGTGGCCAAGCTGGCCAGGCTCCAGCTGTCCGGGGAGGAAGCCCGCCAGATGCAGGCCGAGCTCGACTCGATTCTCGCCTACCTGGCCGAGCTCGACGAATTGGATGTCTCGGACGTGGAGCCGACCTTCCACTCGATCCCTATGGACTCGCCGCTTCGCCCCGATGTCCCGGTGCCGTGCAGTGACCGCTCGGAGATCCTGGCCGAGGCTCCCGAGAGCGAAGGCGGCGGTTTCGCAGTGCCACTGGTTCTCGAGGTCGACTCATGACGAGCTTTCCGTGGCAGAGCGCGTTCGACATCCGCGAGCAGGTTGCCAGTGGTGGAACGACCGCCGTCGACGTCACGCGTGCGTACCTTGCGCGGGCCGAGGAGCTCAACCCGAAGCTCTCGTGCTTTCTCTACGTGGATCACGAGGGGGCGCTTGCCGCAGCCGCCCAGGTCGACCGCGCGCGCGAAGCTGGGGAAGAGCTCGGGCCGTTGGCGGGTGTTCCCGTCGCCGTCAAAGACAACCTCTGTACGCGCGGGGTTCGCACGACCTGCGCATCGAAGATCCTCGGGAACTACATCCCTCCTTACGACGCCCACGTAGTTGAGGCGCTCCGAGCTTCTGGCGCCGTGATCGTCGGAAAGACCAACTTGGACGAGTTTGCGATGGGGTCATCGAATGAGAACTCGGCCTTTGGCAA
>Ga0255057_10000849_pt1 | contig 17498 bp, 10 predicted proteins | sample Cases_109_6_MG_FD_189022 | JGI IMG/M metagenome (GOLD analysis project Ga0255057, IMG submission 189022) | Seawater microbial communities from Amundsen Gulf, Northwest Territories, Canada - Cases_109_6 | ecosystem: Environmental > Aquatic > Marine > Gulf | place: Canada: Northwest Territories... | reverse complement strand
GCTGGTATTCCTCTGGAGCCACCTCTGCCACGCAAGGAGCGGAGCAGCGTTCGATGTGGAACAGCAGACATGGCCGTCCCGTAGCTTCGTGCCGGCGGAATTTGGCATTCGAGCAAGTACGCACCGGGAAGGTTCTAAGAAGGAGATCTAGCGTCTGCCGAATCGCATAAGCGTGTGCGTACGGGCCGAAATATTCGGTGCCGGCACGGCGTCGGCCCCGCATTACCGTGGCTCGGGGCCACTCCTCGGAGCGGGTGATGGCTAGGAACGGATACGACTTGTCGTCTCTGAGCCGGATGTTGAAACGGGGCTTGTGCTTCTGAATGAGGGTGTACTCCAGCATGAGCGCCTCGACTTCGGTGTCGGTGACGATCCAGTCGACCGAATCGGCCGCCGCCACCATTGCCCGGGTGCGAACCGCTAGCTCTCGCGAAAAGTATGAACCCACCCTCTTGCGGAGCGACTTGGCCTTGCCGACATAGAGGATCGCACCGTGTTGGTCACGAAATTGATACGCCCCCGGGCCGTTGGGAATCTCTGCTGAAGGTGGGCGTTGCACGACGCCCAGAGTAGGAAGTCTGCAGTCTGGGAGTCAGAACAGACCCGCGTTGTGACCTTCCTGCTCCAGACTCCAGACTCAGGACTTCTTTAGAGGTAGTACTCCGGAATGCAGTAGATGGCGAGCATGTAGCCCATCCACGGCAGCAACGTCATGGGGATGATTGCCGTTGCCTTCCTCAGCCACAGGTCACGCGTGTACCCGTGGGTCACTCCCCACCATCCGAAGAACGGGAAGAAGAAGAACGGGAACCATCCGCCCCAGAACGGGCTGAGGTTGATCGCCCACCAGAAGAAGAACCCGACATAGGCGGCGAACAATCCCCACATCCATGGCTGGAACCAGGGCTGGCGGCGCGGTCGGTACCAGAGGTAGAACCCCGCCGGTCCCAACCAGAACACCGGGAAGAGCAGACCCCACGTCGGCGAGCCCACCACCACCATCAGCAGCGCCGCGGCCGCCAGGTAGCCGCCGACGACATACCAGTGCCACTGCAGCCACCAACTTCGGCGCTGGCCCCACCAGTAGGCGTATCCCGGAACCACGGCGAACCAGGCCAGTAGCGGCAGCCACCACCAGTTGGGCTGGAAAAACCACAGCCCCATGAGAAGGAAGGGAATCCCCACCCAGATCACCAGGAACCACGGCAGCCAGCACGACCACCACTCTTCTTCTTTGAAGTGGTTGAAGATGGCGCAAACGAGCGTCAGCGCTAGGAAGGCGATGATCACGAAACACCACCAGGGTCCCCACAGCGGGATCCACCAGGCGAAGAACGGCAACATGGTGAAGGGCACGATCCAACACCACTTCGGGCCGTGGATGATCCGCCAGCTGTAGCCGTTGCTCACGAACCACCACCCGATCAGTCCGAAGGCGGCGAACGGCAGCCACCACGCCCACCAGGGTGTCAGGCTGATCACCCACACGAAGTTCCAAACCACGTAGGCGCCGATCAGGCCCCACATCCAGGGTTGCCACCACGGTTGGCGGCTACCCCTGAACCAGACGTAGAACGCCACCCAGGGGACCCAGAACAGCGGGAACAGGAGGCCCCACTCGGGAGCGCCCACTACGAACATCCCGATCGCCAGGGCAGCCAAGTAGCCGCCGACGACGTAGAGGTACCACGGTCGCCACCATGAGCGCTTCTGTGCCCAATACCAGGTGTATCCACCGACGATCGGGAACCACGCCAGCAGCGGCACCCACCACCACGACGGTCGCCACCACCACATCCCGGCCAGCAGGAACGGGACCCAGGCAAAGATCACGATGAACCACGGGATCCAGCAGGTCCACCAGTCGTAGCTCTTCAGCCAGATGTAAAGGATGGCCAGCAATACGACCAGGAAGAGCCCGGTGACCCCCCAGCACCACCAACAGGTGTCGGCTTCGTGGGTGACGGTGGTGGTTTCGGTGGTCGTCGTCGGGGTCGGAGTAGGTGTCGGCTCCTCGGTGACCACCGATACCGGCATGGTGGTGGTTGTGGTCGGCTCAGACTCGACCGGCGTGGCCAGTTGATTGCCGGTAATTAAGTCGTATCCGGCTTGATCCAGCCGTTCTTCCGGAATGTCAACGACCGAGATCTGCCACTCGCGATCGACGCTCTGCCGCTGGGTCGTTGCCTCGTCCTCCCAGAAGGCGCCGAAGGTAGACAGCGTGACGGTGTCGGTCTCGGCCGCCAGATCCGAGAACTTGTAGTTGAGGTTGATGGCCAACGAACCGTCTTGCATCACCAGCATCCCGGTCGGCATGAACTCACCATCCGGTCCGGAGCCGAACAGGCTGTGGACTCCGTCATGGAAATCCGTCCCCACCACCGGTCCGAACATGTCGCCGTAAGAAATTCCGGCACCAACGCCGAGAGAGAAGTACGTGTTCACGAAGTGCGTCACGGGGTCGACGAACGGCCACCGCTTCAGGAAAGTCAAGATGGCGTAGATGTCGTCGCCGACTCGGATCAACCGGGCACTCGTGATGTCTGCGTAGCTGGCAAACCCGATGTTGATCGGGAAACGTCCGTCGCGTATGACCGGCTCGAGCCCGCCTTGTCGCCCATCGGCGGTGTAATTGGCCGGGTAGACGGTGACCTTCCTGGCGGCGCTGGAGTCGAACTGCGACTGGGCACCGATGGTGATGTCGGCGGCGTATCCGTACTCCATGACGTGCTGCTCGGCTGTTCCCATGAATGCATCGACCGGCACGTACATCCCGGCAGTGGTGCCCTGCACCCAGGCGAGACCGCCGGCGCCCTGGTGAGAATTGAGAGAGGAACCGTCGACGCTGAAAAAGTTGGCCGTGAAGGCGATCGGATCAGAGGACGTCGGATTGTTGAAGAAAACTGCGATATGACTGGCGCCGATCCATGAATCGCCGAGGAACGACGAATTTTCCCACCGCGGGGAATCTCTCACGTAGAGAGGCCAAGCGATGTTGAGCCCCACGCCCGGCGTGTCGGACAGAATCGGCCCCTCCATCACGACCCAGGCGTATAGGTAGTCGCGGTTGGCCTCCATTCCGCCATTGCCGTAGGGGATCAGCAGCTTGTCGTCTATGAGCGTGGGGTGATCGACCGCCGGCGGCAACAAACCGGGATCGGTGAATCGCACGTATTCAAGGCCGATGGCAAGCGGCACGGTCCCGGCCGCATCTTGCTCGCTGACGGTGGGCACGCTGAGCGGGTCGTCACCGAACCGGTACATCTGGGTCATGCCTTCGATGTTCCAGCCGTTGGCCAGCGTGGCATCGATCTGGGCCTGGTTCCAGCCGTGGTCGGCCAGGTGGCGGCCGATCGGGAGGTCGCCACCGCCCGCCACTCCGGCCAGGGGTATCGCCAGTAGGACGGCAGCCACGAGCGTCAGCGAGATCGCTCTTCCTCGACGCACGGATGTCCCCCTCGGATAGCTGGGCGAGCAGTCTATCGGGGGCGACCCCCCGGCTGCAGGGCCGTCACCGACGCCAACGAGCTCCCAGCAGCCGCGGCAGGTGGGTCTGCGCCACCAACAGCGGGTCTCCGGCTGGGGCCAGCGAGCGCTCGATCAAGCGTTCGAGATTCCAACCGGCGTCGGCAGCGGCCGTCAGCAGATCGCCAATGGGCCGGTGGTGGAACAACACACTCCCTGAGCCAGCCGGCTCGGTCGACGCGCCTCGATCCAGGTATTTGCCCCAGCGCCACAGGACCTCGTCGTCAGCTGCGTCGACAAACGGTCCAGATCCTGGCGCGGTGTACACCGGATGATTGATCACCACAACCAACAAGCCGCCCGGAGCGACCACGCGCCCCGCCTCGACGAAGAACTGGGAAGGATCCTCGACATGCTCGAGAACCAGAACCGCATAGGCGCCATTCCACGATGCATCAGAGAAGGGGAGCCGGCAGATGTCCCCGACAACGACCGCACCCTGCTCGGCGGCCTTCCGAGCCAGGTCGAGAGATGCGTCGACCCCGAAGGCGCCGTGGCGAGCCAGCAGCCGACCATCGCCACACCCGAGGTCGAGTATCGACTCCCCGCCGCTGGTCCCGAGGAGCTCGTCCAGCAGCGGATCTACATCGCGGGTATAGGCGGCGTCGCTGCTCACCTCACCCTGCCACCACTGCGCGGTAGCGCCGTCCCAGGTCACCCGGTGAGCACTTCTCGAAGAAACTTGCCGGTGTAGGAGTCCGGTACCGCAGCAACGGTCTCCGGGCTGCCCGCAGCAACCACTCTGCCGCCCTCCGCTCCTCCCTCCGGACCGAGGTCGATGATCCAATCGGCCGACTTCACCACGTCGAGGTTGTGCTCGATCACCAATACCGTGTTGCCGGAATCGACCAGCCTTTGCAGAACGATGAGAAGCTTGCGGACGTCTTCGAAATGGAGGCCGGTCGTCGGCTCGTCCAGGATGTAGAAGGTGCTCCCGGTCGATCGTTTACCGAGCTCGCTTGCCAGTTTGATGCGTTGGGCCTCACCACCCGACAGCGTCGGCGCCGACTGACCGAGCCGGATGTAACCAAGTCCCACATCGAACAGGGTCTGCAACACCCGAGCGATAGGCGGCTGGTTCTCGAAGAAGGCCAAAGCTGTTTCCACCGACATGTCAAGGATGTCGGCGATGGACTGGCCCTTCCACAGGATCTCCAACGTCTCCCGGTTGTAGCGACGCCCCTTGCACTGTTCGCAGGGGATGTAGACGTCTGGAAGAAAGTGCATCTCGATCTTTATGGTTCCGTCACCCTTGCATGCCTCGCACCGGCCGCCGGCCACGTTGAATGAGAAGCGCCCCGGCTTGTAACCGCGGGCCTTCGCCTCCGGTACCGAGGAGTACAGCGCCCGAATCCGATCAAATAGTTTCGTATAGGTCGCGGCGTTGCTGCGGGGAGTCCGCCCGATAGGCGACTGGTCGATATTGATCGCCTTGTCGATCTGGTCGAGACCTTCCACTCTCTTGTGGGCTCCCGGCAACTCCTTCGATCGGTACAGCTCGAAGTGCAGGGCTTTGGAGAGGATCTCTTCGACCAAGGTGGATTTCCCACTACCCGAGACTCCGGTGACGGCGATGAAGAGTCCCAGCGGTAGCTCCACGTCGATCTCTTGCAGATTGTTCGCCGCTGCCCCCACTACCCGGATCGATTGCTCTCCGACTTGACGTCGTTCCGACGGGATCGGGATAATCCTCCGACCCGCCAGGTAGTCGCCGGTTATCGAAGCTTCCTCACCGGTTATCGCCTTCAGTGCGCCTTCCGCCACGATGTGGCCGCCGTGCTCTCCGGCGCCGGGTCCGATATCGACGATGTGGTCGGCTATCCGGATCGTCTCCTCATCGTGTTCGACCACGATCACCGTGTTGCCGAGGTCGCGCAGTCGCAGCAGGGTCTCGATCAGACGCTGGTTGTCGCGCTGGTGAAGACCGATCGACGGTTCGTCGAGGATGTACAGAACTCCGACCAAGCCAGATCCGATCTGGGTGGCGAGGCGGATTCGTTGTGCCTCGCCACCTGCCAGAGTCGCGGCCGATCGAGCGAGAGTCAGGTAGTCCAGACCGACATCGAGCAGGAAAGCCAGGCGAGCTCTGACTTCTTTCAGCACCGCCTCGGCAATCTTGCTGTCGCGCTCATCCAATTGCAGCGCATCGAAGAATTCAGCCGCCTCTCGCAGCGACAGCACCGACACTTGGTGCAGGTTGCTGTCACCGACCGTGACCGCCAGCGAAGCGGGATTGAAGCGGGCTCCCTCGCAGGCCTCACACGGAACGAGTCTCATGTATTGCTGGTAGCCCTCGCGAGCCGACTCACTCTCGGCCCCCTCGTGACGGCGTTTCAACCACGGGGTGAGGCCCTCATACGACGTCTGATAGCGCCGTTGTCTACCGAAGCGGTTGACGTAGGACACTGTGATCGGTTGGTCGGCGGTGCCGTCCAACACCAGGCCACGGGCTTTCTTGGTCAGCTTCCGGAACGGCGTGTCCATCGAGAAGCCGTGCTCGCGGGCCACTCCCTCGATCACACGCTGGTAGTACGACGACCGGTGCCGTCCCATCCAGGGAATGATCGCTCCCCCGGCCAGGCTCTTGTCTTCATCCGGAACGGCCAGATGCCAATCGACCTGGTAGCGAGTCCCAATGCCGTTACAGGTGGTGCAGGCGCCGTACGGACTGTTGAACGAGAAGTTCCGGGGCTGGAGTTCTTCGAATGAAAGGTTGCAGTGATCACAGGCGAGGTGCTGGCTAAAGGTGAGGTTCGGGCCGTCCTCAACCGCGACAATGGCGATCCCCTCTGCCAGCCGGAGCGCCGTCTCGAGTGAGTCGGTGAGGCGACGCTCGATACCGTTCTTGCGTACCAGCCGGTCTACGACGATCTCGATCGTGTGCTGGTAGTAACGATCGAGCTTGATGTCGTCGGAGAGGTCGCGCACCTCGCCGTCGATCCGAGCGCGACTGAAGCCTTCCCGGCTCAATTCGGCGAGTAGCTGCTCGTACTCCCCCTTGCGGCCTCGGACCACCGGAGCCAGGACCTGGAAGCGGGTTCCGTCTTCTAGCTCGAGGATCTGATCGACTATCTGTTGCGGGGTCTGGCGGGATACACGGCGGCCGCAATTTGGACAGTGGGGTATCCCAATTCGAGCCCAGAGGAGTCGCAGGTAGTCGTGGATCTCGGTGACGGTTCCCACGGTGGATCGGGGGTTACGGCTGGCAGTCTTCTGATCTATCGAGATGGCCGGCGACAGTCCCTCGATGAACTCCACATTCGGTTTTTCCATCTGTCCGAGGAATTGGCGGGCGTAGGCCGAAAGACTCTCGACATATCTGCGCTGCCCTTCGGCGTAGATGGTGTCGAACGCCAGCGACGACTTACCGGAACCGGATAGCCCGGTGAAGACGATGAGCCGCTCGCGCGGCAGCACCAGCGACACATTCTTGAGGTTGTGCTCGCGCGCACCTTTGATGATGATCGAATCGATTGCCACAGCCCGTTCCCAACGCCGGACGGCGATTGTAACTTCCGCCTGTGACCGAATTGCAGGCGTGGGATTCGATCACGGCTTCTCGGGCGACGGACCAGCGGTACCGGATTGCAGAGGTCGGAGGCAGGCTGCGACTCGGCCGTGCATCGGACACTGCCTGCCTATCATTCGGGTCCCTGAATAGGAGCCGCAGCAATGCCCAAGGTCGGTACCGGAGAGATCATTCTCATCATCGCGGTGCTTGTGCTCTTCTTCGGTTCGCGCAAGCTGCCCGAATTGGCGCGTTCAATCGGCAAGTCCGCCCGCGAGCTGCGCAAGGGCCTCGCCGGAGATGACGACGACGAGGACGGGGACCAGGAGAAGGACCAGGACAGGTCGGACGACGTCGACTGAGTGAGTCGGCATCTCTCGGTCAAGGGCCATCAGGTCCGAAGCCGTCTCTTGCTGGACCGGTAGTGAGTAGCGAGGAGCCAGTAAAACCGTCTTCTTGTTTGGTACTGGGTACTCGATGTCGCCGATTCGGAATGCGGGTTGGCGCTTCGACAATTTTCGGCGACAGAACGCCTGGTACTGGATACCGGTTTCTGAATGTGGCTGGGAACGTGAACTACCTCGCCACCGAAACCTCCTAGGCCTCCACCATCTCTTTCAGTTCGCGCTTGAGTTCATTGACCTCATCCCGTAGTCGGGCGGCGTATTCGAATCTGAGTTCTCGAGCCGCTTCACGCATCTCCTCTTCGAGACTCCGGATCAGCCTCTCCAGGTCGTCGGCGGGGAGGTCGAGTTCTGGCCGCGGGGTTAGCTCACGGCGGCGCCGGTCCAGGGCCGGCGCGTCTGCTGATCCGATCAGCTCCAAGATGTCCGACACCTTCTTGCGGATCGTTTGCGGATCGATGCCATGCTGCTCGTTGTACTCCCGTTGGAGGGCGCGCCGCCGATTGGTCTCGTTGAGTGCCCGCTGCATCGATCCGGTTACCTCGTCTGCATACATGATGACCTGGCCATCGACGTTGCGGGCGGCTCTGCCCATCGTCTGAATGAGAGAAGTCTCCGATCGTAGGAACCCCTCCTTGTCGGCATCGAGAATCGCCACCAGACCGACCTCCGGAAGGTCGAGCCCTTCTCGCAGGAGGTTGATGCCGACGAGCACATCGAACTCTCCGAGTCGCAGGTCGCGCAGAATCTGGACCCGCTCGAGAGTGTCGATCTCCGAGTGGAGATAGCGAGCCCGCACCCCCATTTCCAGCAGGTAGTCGGTCAGATCCTCCGACATCTTCTTGGTGAGCGTCGTAACCAGCACCCGCTGCTTCATTTCGACGCGTTCCTGGATCTCGTCGAGCAGATCGTCTATCTGACCCTTGGTGGGTTTGACGATCACCTCGGGATCCACCAGTCCGGTCGGACGGATGATCTGTTCGACAATTTGGGCGGACTGCTCCAGCTCCCATTTTCCCGGCGTTGCCGAGAGAAGGATGGTCTGGTTGGTTCGGTCCAACCACTCGTCGAATCGCAGAGGCCGGTTATCCATCGCCGAGAGCAGCCTGAATCCATGTTCAACCAGCACCTCTTTGCGACTGCGGTCACCCTCGTACTGGCCGTGAAGCTGCGGTACGGTCACGTGGCTCTCGTCCAGCACCATCAGGAAATCGTCCGGGAAGTAGTCCATCAGCGTGTAGGGGGCCTCTCCCGGCTGGCGTCCGTCCAGGTGTCTCGAATAGTTCTCGATGCCGTTGCAGTAGCCGAGTTCCCGCATCATTTCGAGGTCGTATGCGGTGCGCATCCGAAGCCGTTGAGCCTCCAAAAGCTTGTCCCGTTTCTCGAGCCACTGGAGTCGTTCTGCCAGCTCCAACTCGATGGCGGTCGCCGCCGTCTTGATGCGGTCGTCGGTGGTGACATAGTGCGATGCGGGATAGATGATCATCTCACCCAGTTCGCGTATCACCTCGCCCGTCACCGGGTTCATTTCCAGCATTCGTTCTACTTCGTCGCCGAAATACTCGACTCGAACCAGCGTCTCTTCATAAGACGGGAACACCTCAAGGGTGTCTCCCTTGACTCGGAACTTGCCTCGCGTGAGATTCACTTCGTTACGCTCGTACTGGATGTCCACCAGCCTCCGGATGGCGTCGGACAGCGGGAATTCGACTCCCTGGATCAGCCGTAACAACTGCCCTTCATACTGTTCAGGGCTGCCGAGCCCGTAGATCGCAGACACAGAGGCGACGATGACCACATCACGTCGGGTGAGCAGCGCCGCAGTCGCCGAATGGCGCAGTCGGTCAATTTCGTCGTTGACGCTCGAGTCCTTCTCGATGTAGGTGTCGCTCTGCGGCAAATAGGCCTCGGGCTGGTAGTAGTCGTAGTAGGAGACGAAATACTCGACCCGGTTGTCGGGGAAAAACTGCCTGAATTCATTGGCGAGTTGGGCACCCAGCGCCTTGTTGGGAGCGAGCACCAGGGTGGGACGCTGAATCGCCTCGATGAGCCAGGCGATGGTCGCCGACTTCCCCGAACCGGTGATTCCCATGAGGGTCTGAAACCGATCGCCCCGCGCCACGCCTGCCGCAAGAGCGGCGATCGCTTCCGGCTGATCGCCGGACGGCTCGAAGTCGGATACAACACGGAACGGCTTCACGCCGGCAGCGTACTCATGGGGTGTGACAAGGAGCAGGCCGGTGGCTCAGAGGCCCGTCACCCGATCCCACACCGCGCGGCACTCAATCTCGAGATCTGCCATGTCACCCCCGTTGTCGATCACGAAGTCCGCCGCCAGCAGCCATTCGGCGCGCCGAGGCTGGCGCTCCATCACGGCCCGAATGTCAGCTTCGGCCATCTGATCTGGTCGGGTTGCCGCCCGCGTCAATCGGAGCGCGTCATCAGCGTCGACCACAACCACCGTCCAGTTCTTGAACCAGTCACGGAGGATCGGCATCTCGACGACGATATCTGCCGCCGGAACGCGGTCGATCGCCTCCGCCAGCGACCGCCGCGTGTACGGATGCACGATCTGTTCGAGCTCGGCCAGGCGATCGGCATCGGAGAACACCAGACGACCGAGCCGGACACGATCGATTACTCCGTCGTCGTCTGCCTCCGGCCAGCGTTCGAGGACCAGCCGGGTTGCTTCGGTGCCTGGCGCGAGAACCCGGCGAGCAAATTCGTCGGACGAGAACACCACTGCGCCGAACTCCGACAGGAAGTTGGCAGCAGTCGATTTCCCTGAACCGATGCCACCGGAGAGGATTAAACGCGCCGCCACGTGCAGAGGCTACCGGGCGCCGGAACCGGTCCGAGTACACGGCACACCGATCGAAGCCTCAATACCCCGAGCAGCGCGACGCGCTGGTCTCGGTGACATCAATCGCTCATTGAGCCTCGGGGAGCTCCCTTGTGGCCTCCGGGTCCAAGCTCTCTGCGAGAGCGTGGAACGCCCTGGCGACCTTGGAACGGGGACTCAGGGCCAGAACCGGTATCCCCTCGTTGACCGACTGCGGCACGAGTCGGTCTGAGGGAATCGAACCCCCCACTCGAAGCCCAAGACTGCGCTCGAGTTCGTCGACATCTAGGCGCGCCTTGGAATTGGAGCGATTCACCACCAGCCGAATACGGTCCATATCGAATCCGAGCTGACGCAGACTGTCCAGGACGACCTTGGCGTTCTTGACCGATGGGAGGTCCATATCGACGACGGTGATCACCTGATCGGCATGCTCCAAGATCATCACCAGCCCATGATCGAACACCGAGCCGGTATCGACTATGACCGTGTCGAACAGCGACCTGAGGCGCTCCACTACGGCAACGACGGACTTGGCGTCGATCTCACCAGCACGCATCGGCATCAAAGGTGCAGGCAGCACGCGAATTCCGCTCTCGTGTCGGAGCATTGCCGCATCGAGTCTCTCGTCGCTCATCTGGTCGATTTGATCGACGACGTCGTCGAGGGTACGAACCGGATCGATCTGGAGCAGCAGTGCGACGTCACCGAACTGGAGGTCGGCATCGACGATCGCCACCCGCTCTGGGTCACCTCGCAGGCCAATGGCGACCGCAAGGTTGGTGGCGGTCACCGTCTTGCCGGAGCCGCCTTTGCCGGCCATGATCGCGATCACGCGACCCGGGCCCGAGTGTTCGACTGCCGGCGAAGGTGCCGGGCTCCCCTGGCGGACGGTGGGAGGAGGCATGGCCGGAGGCGCCGGCATGACCCGCTCCAGAACATCGAGGGCATCTGCGGACGAGACGGGATCGCTCACATCCGTGAACGGAGAGGTACTCACACTTCGATCGGCGTCGTCGGCCTGGGGTGTCGGTGGCGCAAACGGCGCCAACGCCTCCGATACCGGAGGGCTGGACGTTGGCGCCACCACCTCAGGTGGAAGGGACTCGAAGGTGATCGGCTCCGGTTCTGTCGACTCGACCGGGCCGGTCTCGTCCTGCCAGACGGGCGGCCCCTCCGGATGTCGCTGGGAGACGGCGGGAGGAGTGGCAATCTCAGCGATGGTCGCTGCCGCGGCGACAGCACCCAGGGTCTCGGGCGGACGTTCGGCGATCGCCTCTGAGACGCGCGGCGGAGCAGTTTGGGCGACAAACGTGACCTCTGTCGGGGTCGACACCGAAGCAGGGGAATCGATTGTGCGAGCCGCGACTGTCTCTGTATTCGGCGGCAAGGCGGTCTCCTGCGCCTGGAATACCGCTTGGACCGCCGTAGGAGCGGGGCTTTCCGCGAGGGGGGGTGCTTCAACCACAACGTCGATGATCGGTGCCGGAGTCGGAAGCTGTTGGATCAATTCTGCAACGTCGCGTTCGCCCAGCGGGGCCTCGAGGACATCGATCAACCCGCCTTTGAGTGCTGCCTTCAGCAGCCGATTGGTGACGACATCGGCGACAAGCGCCATCTCGAGGCCGGGAGCCATGTCGAGCAGTCCGCGTGCCTGACCAAGAGCCACATCGCTGGCGAATGCAGGACCGAGCAACACCAGATCGACCCGGCCGCCGCTGACGATTTCTCGGGCTTCATCGAGATCGCGACCGGTCAACACCCGGTGGGCGGCGAACAGCGGCCGTGCATCGTCGATGAACCGGTGATCGGAATCGACGATCAGCACCAGCCTCGATGGGTCGTTCGTCATGTGCACCTTCTTCCAGAACGCACCAAGCGCGTTCGCCTCTAGATGCCTAATCGGACACGGACGTCGGAACTTGAGTCCTGAGGATGCTTCGGAAAGGGGGGCGTCGCGTGCCGGGGCGTGGGAGCCCGGATTCCAGCGAGTCTGCATGGAGATCACCTGCAGAGTCAGGGTCGCCTAGGCCACACCGATGGAGCCAGAGGCGAGGTGGGTTGAACCGCGAGAAAGTGCCGTCGACTGACGAACGCTCCCGGAACTACTTGCGGCCGATCCCCCGCTGTTTGAGCTCCTCGAGAATCGCTTCGAGCGAGGCGTCAGCGTTGAACGCCGGTATGTCGTCCTCTTCCTTGTCGTCCTCCCGAGTGAACTCCTGGCGGCGCTTCTTACCGCCCCCCTTGCCGGGACCAGGAGCACTGGGACCCTCGTCCTGCCACTGCTGACGGTTCTCCCATTCTGGGAGGGCCTGCTTGATCGAGAGACTGATCCGACGACGGTCGCCGTCGACCTCAGTGATCCGAACCTTGACCGGCTGATCTACCGAGAGCTCGAGCTCTGGGCTCTCGACATGATGCATCGCGATTTCGCTGACGTGGACGAGGCCTTCGACTCCGTCCGTCACCGCTACGAAGGCTCCGAACGGGACCGTCTTGGTAACCGACCCGTCTACTACGTCTCCTACCCCATGCTTGGAACTGAAGGCTTCCCACGGATCCTCGCGGGTCTGGCGGATCGAAAGCGAGATCCGCTCGCGATCAAGGTCGACTTCTAGCACCTTGACCTGGACCTTGTCGCCAACGGTGACCATCTCCGAAGGATGGCTCACGTGCTGCCACGAGAGCTCGGACACGTGAACGAGTCCGTCCATGCCTCCCAGGTCGACGAAGGCGCCGAAGTTCACAACCGAAGACACGACGCCGTCGCGGATTTCCCCTGGTCCGAGTTCGTCGAGGAATGCCTGGCGCTGCTCCGCTTGAGCCTCTTCCAGCCAGGCGCGGCGGCTCAGGACAACGTTGTTGCGGTTCTTGTCCAGCTCGATGACCTTGGCTTCGAGGGTCTCACCGATGTACGGATGGAGATCCCGCACCCGGCGAAGCTCGACGAGGGATGCAGGGAGGAACCCGCGCAGGCCGATATCCACGATGAGTCCGCCTTTGACGACCTCGATGACCTGGCCGGTGACGGTACCCCCCTGGTTCATAACGGTTTCGACGCGACCCCAGGCACGTTCGTACTGGGCGCGCTTCTTGGAGAGGATGAGTCGGCCTTCGGAGTCCTCCATGGTCAGGACCAACGCCTCGATCTCTTCGCCTTCGGACACCACGTCGGCCGGGTTGACCGAGTTTCGAATCGAGAGTTCCTTGAGCGGAATCACGCCTTCTGACTTGTAACCGATGTCCACCAGCACGGCGTCCGGATCGATGCGGGCGACGATGCCTTTGACCATGCTGCCTTCGGAGAACTCGACAACCGTCATTTCCACCGCAGCCGCAAAATCTTCAGCCGAGAGGTCGTCAGGTATGTCCCCGAGCGCCTTGACGGCAGCAGCAGGATCCGCCACCACGATCTCAGGAATCCTGGATCTCGGCGCCGGCTCTGCGGTGTCGCCTTCAGGGGCGGTTTCTGCGGTGTCGCCTTCAGGGGCGGTTTCTGCGGTGTCGCCTTCAGGGGCGGTTTCTGCGGTGTCGGCCTCAGGGGCGGTTTCTGCGGTGTCGGCCTCAGGGGCGGCTTCTGCAGTGTCGGTCTCTTCGCCGGCCGGAGCCGACTCCTCTACGGCAACCGCGGTCTCAGCGGTCTCCTCGACGGGCTCGGTCGCCTCTTCGGCGTCGAGCGCGTTCACGGTCTCGTCGGTCATGGGTACGGAATCACCTCGAATGGAAGCTCCTCGGAAGCGCATTGTCCCGAAGGCGGGGCGAGATTACCACGCGCGGGGGGGCGTTACGTCAACTCAGCCCTTCGCATCGCCCAAAGAGGTACCGATTCCCACATCCACCCGGAGGGGTACGGCCAGCTCGACCACCCCCTCCATGACCTCTCGAACCAGGTCCGCCGTTGCCTCGACGGCCTCTTCGGGTGCCTCGAGAACCAGTTCGTCATGGACTTGAAGCAGCAGCAGGGAAGTGTCGTTGTCGGCTTCGAGGAGACCGTCGAGTTCGATCATCGCCTTCTTGATGATGTCTGCCGCCGAGCCCTGGATCGGTGCATTGAGAGCCATCCGCTCTCCCGCTTGGCGCTCGCGGAAGTTTGAGGACGTGAGCTCCGGCAGGTACCGGCGTCGTCCCAGGATCGTCTCGGTGTATCCGGCATTGCGAGCGTCGGACACGATCCCGGCCATGAATTCACGCACGCCGGGAAATTGGTCGAAGTAGGCGTCCATCTGCTCCTGAGCCTCGTCGCGGGAGATCTCGAGACGGAGTGCCAATCCGTAGGCCTCCATTCCGTACAGCAAACCGAAGTTGATCACCTTGGCGCGTCGCCGCATCTCGTAGTCCACCGAATCTGCAGCGACACCAAACACTCGAGCTGCAGTCGCGGTGTGAATGTCCTCCCCCGCTTCGAAGGCTTTCACGAGGGCGGCGTCCTCGCTCAAGTGAGCCAGGATTCGAAGTTCGATCTGGCTGTAGTCGGCGACCACAAACTTCCTCCCGGGACCGGCCACAAACGCTCGACGGATCGTTCGACCCTCTTCAGACCTGGCCGGGATGTTCTGCATGTTGGGCCGCTCCGACGAGATTCGTCCCGTTGACGCTCCCCGTTGATTGAAGGCGCAGTGGATGCGTCCGTCGGCAGCTACCAGTGGGAGTAAACCGTCGACATAGGTGCTGCGAAGTTTCTCCAATTCCCGATAAGAAAGGAGGTATTCCACGATTGGGTGCTCATCGGCCAGCTTCTGCAGGACCGAAGCATCCGTCGAAGGCTGGCCCTTGGGCGTCTTCTTGAGGATCGGAAGTCCGAGGCGGTCGAACAGCACCTCCCGCAGCTGGAGTGTCGAATTGACGTTGAACGGTTCGCCCGCTTGCTGAAAGATCGACTTCTCGAGACCGGCGAGCCGGTCCCTGAGGCTCTCCCCCAACTCCTCCAGGTAAGGAACGTCGAGCGCGATGCCTGCATCCTCCATCCGCGCCAGAACTCGCACCAACGGCAGCTCGACCTCCTCGAAGAGCGCGGTCCCGCCCCGTGCTGCCATTTGCTCGGTCAGAGGTGAGACCAGGCGGGCGACGGCCACCGCCCGCCGACCGGCCGCGTCGAGATCCGGCCCGGACTCGTCGAAGTCGAGCGTGCCCTGGTCGGCTGAAGTGCCGCCGGTGGCCGCTCCGTCGATCACGATCCTGAGTGTTCTTGCTGCGACGTCGGGCAAGGTTTGCGACCCGCCGGCCGGTCGTATCACATACGACGCCAGTGCCGTGTCGAAGCTGAGACCGCGCAGGTCGATGTCGGCGTCTATGAGCGCCCGCACAACCGGCTTGGCATCGTGGAATGCCTTGGGTACATCATCCGCCTCCAACAGAATTGCCAGGCTGGCAGCGGCAGACCAGGGCACGAATGTTGCGTTTTCCTCGTCAGCTGCCATCAGTCCGACCAGACCGTCATCGTCCCAGACGGGTTCGATGGCAAGCGGGTTGTGCTCGGCCAAGGCACTGATTGCCGCGGGATCTGTGGTCGTCGATACCTCAACGTCGAGCGTTTCGTCCGGATCGGGCTCTGCGCCCCCTCCCAACTCCTGCAGCCGGCCCCACAGCGACTCGAATGCGAGCTCATCGAACACCCGGCGGACTTCCGCAGCATCCCACGGCTGCAGCCGCATCGCCTCCACATCTGTCGGCACATCCACATCGGTCAGCAAATGGGTGAGGTCACGGTTGAGGAAGACCTGTTGGCGGGCAGCCTCGAGGTTCTCTGTGAGCTTGGGGGTCTGTTCGTCGAGATGCTCGTAGATACCCTCCAGGGATCCGTACCCGGCGATGAGCTTTGCGGCCGTCTTCTCTCCCACCCCAGGCACACCAGGAAGATTGTCCGAGGAATCACCCCGCAGGGCCGCGTAATCGGCGTACTGAGCAGGGGTGACTCCGTAACGATCGAACACGTATTGGGCGTCTGCAACGACCACGTCACTGATCCCCCGCCGCGTGTAATACACCTTCACCGATCCTTCGATGAGCTGAAACGCGTCCCGGTCGCCGGTAACGATCAGGACGTCCCAGCCGGAACTCGCGGCGGCTCCGGCGATCGTTGCGATGACGTCGTCGGCCTCGAAGCCCGGGGCCTCGAACTGCGGGAACCCCAAAACCTCAGCAACCTCTCGCATCAGAGGAAGCTGGCTGCGGAACAGGTCCGGCGCGGCCTCCCGCTGTGCCTTGTAATCGGGGAAGCGATCGCTGCGGAAGGTCTTGGCGGGTGTGTCCCACGCCACCACAACCGCATCAGGATTCTCTTCGGCGAGCAGCTTGATCACCATCGACGTAAAGCCGTAAACCGCGTTCGTCACCTGACCCGAGGGGGTTGCCAGATCGCTGGGAAGGGCGTAGAAGGCGCGATACGCCAGCGAATGGCCATCGAGCAGTGCGAGCTTCGACATGTGGGAGAGGATAGGAAGTAAGGAGTCGGGAGTCCTTACTCAGCCGAGCTTGTCGAGCAGCCGATCTCGCTTCGCGGTCAACTCTCCGATCTTGTCGAGCAGATGATCGACCAACCGCTCGAAGCGAGCAACGTCTGCCGTCGTCTCGCGGGCATCCTCTCGATCGAACGGCGAATCCGACACTGCGGCATCCCTCGTTGCATCATCGGCAAGGTGGCGATGGACATCGAGCTCGGCCCGGGCCTGATCCAGATCCCCCTCGAAACGAGATATCTCATCGTTGAGTCCGAAGATGCGCTTCTCTAGTCGTCCCATGACTGGGCGATGGTAGGACTCGGAACGTGCGCTACTCGGCGCCCCTCCCTAGTTTGCTCATTGCTCTTCGCTGGTTGGCTCCACCGTTCGAGTCCTCCCGGCCTCGAACGCCTCCGCACGTTCGTGTCGCCCGCAGGGCGACGCTGAATTCTACGGCTCATCGCTATGTGATCCGGGGCCCCTACCCCAGACCACCGAGTCCGCACCTGTCGGTGCGTCCTCCTTGAACGCGTATCATCTCACCCGAGCCGGGGTGGCGGAATGGCAGACGCGGCGGACTCAAAATCCGCTGGGCGAACAGCCCGTGTGGGTTCGAATCCCACTCCCGGTACAAGGTCTCGAACGCGTTCGCCTGCGCCCGGCTACCGCCGGCCGCAGCACAACCTCACGGCTTCGCTCAGGATCCGTACTTATTACCCCGCGGCTCGGCAGCCCAGTGTCGAACGGGCCAATCCTGCGGTTCGCCTCATAGCGCGGCAGGT
>Ga0255057_10000848_pt1 | contig 17498 bp, 15 predicted proteins | sample Cases_109_6_MG_FD_189022 | JGI IMG/M metagenome (GOLD analysis project Ga0255057, IMG submission 189022) | Seawater microbial communities from Amundsen Gulf, Northwest Territories, Canada - Cases_109_6 | ecosystem: Environmental > Aquatic > Marine > Gulf | place: Canada: Northwest Territories... | reverse complement strand
AAGACTCACGACTCAAGACTCACCAGCACATCGTCCGGGATGTCGAAGTTGGCGTAAACCGCCTGTACGTCGTCGAGGTCCTCGAGAGCGTCAACGAGGCGAAGCACCTTGGGTGCGGTTTCCTCGTTCACCGCCACTGTGGTGCTAGGCATATGGGTCACCTCAGCGTGGTCGATCTGCACGCCGGCATCCTCGAGACCGGAGCGCAGCGCACCGAGCTCGGACGGCGGGCTGATGATCTCCCATTGATCGCCGGATGGCATGACATCTTCGGCACCACCGTCGATTGCGGAGAGCATCACGGTTTCCTCTTCGCCTGAGACAAGCAGGTAGCCCTTCTGCTCGAACAGGTAACCCACCGAACCCGGCTCGCCAAGGCTCCCGTTGTGCCTGGTGAACGCGGAGCGCACGTCCGCCGCCGCCCGGTTCCGGTTGTCGGTGAGCACCTGGACGTAGAGAGCGACGCCGCCCGGAGCGTACCCCTCGTACCAGGCCTCCTCGTATGAGACTCCGTCAGCCTCGCCCGTGCCACGCGCGATAGCACGTTCGATGTTGTCCTTTGGCACCGAGGTGTCCTTCGCCTTCTGGATGGCCGTAGCCAATGCTGGGCTGGCGGCCGGGTCACCGCCCCCGGCGCGGGCGGCGGCTTCTATGGCCTTGATCAGCTTGGCGAAGACCTTCCCCCGCTTGGCGTCCTGTCGGCCCTTGCGGTGCTTGATGTTTGCCCATTTGGAGTGGCCCGACATCAGTCCTCCCCGAGGAACAGCTCGTGCAGGCGGCCGTCTCCGGTCAACTCTGGGTGGAATGAGGTGGCGACGATGTTGTCCTGTCTAACGACGACCGGCCGATCGCGTCCGGTCTCGGGATCGGCGATGGTTGCCAGCACCTCCACCGATCCGCCAACCTTGTCGATCCACGGTGCGCGGATGAACACGGCATGGATCGGACCGTCGAGCCCGGTGACGTCGAGCGCCATCTCGAAGGAATCAACCTGGCGGCCGAAGGCGTTCCGCTCGACGACGGCGTCGAGCACGCCGAGCTGAGGCTGGTCGGGACCGGTCGTCGACGTCGCAAGGAAAATCATTCCCGCACAGGTCCCAAGCACCGGCATTCCCTCCGCGATTCGCCGACGTAGGGGTTCGATCAGGCCGTAAATCGTGGCGAGCCGCCCGATCGTGGTCGATTCGCCACCGGGGATGATCAGGGCATCGACGTCGTCGAGCTCTTCCGGGGTGCGTACCTCGGCGCCGATGTGTCCAATGCCGTCCACGATCGCCAGATGCTCTCGGAAGTCACCCTGGAGTGCGAGGACCCCGACCCGCACCTCAGTCGCTCCGATCCTGCATCCGCTCCTCGGCCGGCATGGTGTCGATGTCGATGCCGACCATCGCTTCGCCGAGATTCTTCGACACCTTGGCAATCTTCTCCGGGTCCTGGTAGAAGGTCGTCGCCTCGACGATGGCGCGTGCTCGCACATCCGGGTCGCCCGACTTGAAGATCCCGGAGCCGACAAAAACGCCGTCGCACCCGAGATGCATCATCAGCGCAGCATCGGATGGGGTGGCGATCCCCCCGGCTGCAAAGTTGACGACGGGCAGCACACCGGTTTCGGCAACCTCGACCACGAGGTCCTGCGGCGCTCGCAGCTCCTTGGCGGCGTTCATCACCTCGTCGGCATCGAGTGTGGTGAGCCAGCGGATCTGCGCCGTCATCAGCCGCATGTGCTTGACGGCTTCGACCACGTTCCCCGTGCCCGGTTCACCCTTTGTCCTGATCATCGCCGCCCCCTCGCCGATACGACGAAGCGCTTCACCGAGGTCCCTGGCCCCGTTTACAAAAGGAACGGTGAACGCCCGCTTGTCGATGTGGGTGTCGGCGACGGGGGTGAGGACCTCCGACTCGTCGACATAGTCGACGCCGAGCGATTGCAGCACCTGAGCCTCGACGGTGTGGCCGATGCGAGCCTTTGCCATCACCGGGATCGACACCATTGCAATGATCTGTTCCACCTTGGCCGGATCGGCCATACGGGCCACGCCTCCGTGGGCGCGGATATCAGCAGGCACACGTTCGAGGGCCATGACGGCGACGGCGCCTGCTTCCTCGGCGATCTTGGCTTGGTCGGCGCTGACGACATCCATGATGACGCCGCCCTTGAGTTGCTGCGCCAGACCGCGCTTGACCCGGTCGGTGCCGTGCTCAGCTGTGGGTTCCATGCGATCGATTGTACCGATGGGGGTGGATGTAGCGAGAGGACGTCCGTGGCGATTGGTGGTTCGCACTCAGTACCGGCTACGAACCAGCAGCGTGTCCTCGCAGGGCGAGGGCGTGTTCATATGCCTCGATATAGCGCGCCGCCACCCCAGCGCCGTCGAAGTCCATGGAGCGCTGCCGCGCCACCTCCCCCATCGATCTTGCTCTGGCCGGGTCCTGGAGAAGCTCGATAACGGCTGAACCGAGCCCCATCGCATCACCCGGGGTGACCATCAGCGCCACGCCGCCGGATACGTACTCGAAGGCGGGGATCGCCGATGCGACGACAGCAGAACCAGCGGCCATCGCCTCAAGAACGACGACCCCGAAGCTCTCGGCGCCGGGGTTGGGTGCGACATGGATCTCCGATGCCGCCAACTCGCGGCGTTTCTCCTCCTCCGCCACCCGGTCCAGAAAGGTCACACCGGCCATCTCGGCCCGATCGGCGCCGATCACATGGAGTTCCGCCTCCGGCACCGCGGCCCGGATCCGTGGCCACGCTTCAAGTATCACCGAAAGGCCTTTGCGGGGGTCGTCGCGGCCGAGAAAGGTCACCCGGTGCCGAACCGTCGGGCCGGTGGGGTAGTCATCGATATCGACGCCGTTTGGGATAATGCGGTACTCGACCATCCCGTCGATCGCCGAGCCGGCGACCGGGCTCACTGCAGTAAAGACGTGGACCCCGCGGAGCGCCTGCCGTATCGCAGGGCGCCCGTATCGGTACAGGCGACGAACCCAGACGGGCGGATCGGCGTGGAAGGTTGCCACCTTGGCAGGGCCTGACACTGCGAGCGCCGCAATCGAGACCATCGGCACCAACGGCTCGTGCACATGGACGACGTCGAAGCCGGCCAGCGCCCGCCGCACGGCGCTCATCACCCGCGGATCGAGCCGCACCGGTGCCAGCGAGCGATTGATTGCGAGCACCGTCGTCTGACCGGGTAACACCTCGCCCCGAGGCCCGTCTCCTCCCGGGCCGATGAGGCTGGCTTCGATGCCCGCTGTCTCGAGCCATCGCACGAGGCGGATTGTCTGATCCTGGACACCACCGGGGATATCCAGGTCATAGGGGCAGACCACCGCCACCCTCATTGTCGCTCCTCTACCCAGGTGCGATCGGAGGGCCAATTGGGCTGGAACAGATGCCACTGTGTCGGCGCCTCGCCGATGATGCGCTCGAAGGCGTGGGCAAGGACCTGGGTGCGGAGAGCGACGCGCTCCGCTCGATTTTCATGGTCCGCCGGCTCGATCTCGGGATAGGCGACGAGGCGGTACCGGTCGCCATCGAAGAAGGTCCCGATCGGAAACAGCGCGGCGCCCGTCATCTCGGCAAGGGCGGCCGGACCCATCGGCATCGTCGTTCGCTCACCAAAGAAGTCGACCTCGACCCCGGTTCCTGTTACATCCCGATCCGCCACGAGGGCAGCGACCTTTCCCTCCTTGAGCCCCCTGGCCAGCGAAGTCAACGGTGATCCGCGGCCCGCGATGAAGATCTCGATCCCGTATTCGGCTCGGGTCTGGATGAACCATTCCGTGATGCGGCGGTTGGGCAGTTCCTCGGCCACAGACATGATGGGGAGACCAAGCGAATTGGAGAACGGTGCCGCCACCTCCCAGTTCCCGAGGTGGGCCACCGCAAAGATGATCCCGCGACCGGCATCCCTAGCGGCGAACACCGGAACCTCTCCTTCGACGTCCACGTGCTCCAGGATCCAATCGGTTCTCGATGCCCGAAACCAGAAGACCTCGGCCCAATACCGCCCATACCACCCGAACATCTGCCGGGCCGCCTCGGTAATCTCGCCCTCCGACGGCTCCGACCCGAGCACTCTCCGCATATGCCGCCGCGCCAACGCCAGTCGCTCGGCTGCGGCATACGACAAAAGGCGCCCGATCCAGCGTCCACCACGGCTCACTACCGCCGGAGGAAGGCGGCCGAGGACTTCGGCCAGGAAACGGTAGAGAAGGTAGCCCGAGAGGCCCTTCACCCGGGGAGCTGCTGCCAGGTGCGCCGGATCCTCTGGGCTACGGTGAGCCCGGTGAGGATGACCATGATCCACAGCATCGGTAGCAACACTTGGTCCCAGAAGCCTGCGAAAAAGACGCCAGCCAGGGCCAAGATCATGCGCTCGGCGCGACCCATCCACCCACCACGGCCCTCTGCTCCCCATGACTCGGCCTTGGACCTCACATAAGGGGTGAGGAGGGAGAAAGCCAACGCCAGGATGCACAGGATCAGCCCAACCGGATCCTCCCTGAGAAAGACGGCGAGACCTACCCAGATGGCGATCTCACCGATGCGATCCGACATCGCGTCGAGAAACGCCCCCTTGAGGGTGGCGGTGCCTTGAATCCGAGCCAGCGGGCCGTCCAGCGCATCGAGAACGACCCCGACCGTCGCCACCAGGGCGCCTTGCCACAAAAAGCCGGTCGCGATCAACACCGAGCCGGCGATGGTCAACAGCAAACCGACGATGGTCACCATGGAAGGGGTGGCGCGGATCTTGTCGAGACCCCTCGCCATCGGTTCCAGGATGGGCGCGATCTTCTTCCGCGCCTTGAGATCGATCATCCGATACCCGAGAAACTTCCGGGGATATTTCCGTTTCGCAACACTTTCATCGCGCGCGAAGGTACCACACCCCATCCATCGGCAGCGATGCCGGTACAATGGACCTGTCTGGCCCCCTTTGACCCCAAGGTTTTGGAAGGATGTGGCATCACATGACCGATCGCACCGCCGAGCTCACCATCGGGGACCAGCAGCTCGAGCTCCCGATTATCGAGCCAACGATCGGAAACGATGGCCTGGCGATTTCGACCTTGCGCAACACCACAGGCGACGTCACCTTCGACCCGGGATTCGCCAACACCGCCGGTACCCGTTCATCCATCACATATATCAACGGGGCTGAGGGGATTCTCCGTCATCGTGGGTATTCAATCGAAGACCTCGCCCTCAACGCCGAGTTCCTCGAGGTCGCCTTTCTGTTGCTCTTCGGCGAGCTGCCCAGTCACCAGCAACTCGCCGAATGGAACACTGGAATCGCCGGCCACGCCCTGGTCAAGGAGGAGATGAAGCGGTTCTTCGACGCATTTCCCACCCATGCGCACCCAATGGCGATCATGGCGTCGGCGACGAATGCGATTTCCACGTTCTACGAGGAGTACCACGACCCATCCGATGAAGACGCCGTGATCGAGAGCGCCATCCGCCTCATCGCCAAGATGCCAACGATCGCAGCCTGGTCGTACAAGAAGTCGATGGGCATGCCCTACAACTACCCGCGCAGCGAGCTCGACTACGTGGAGAACTTCCTACACATGATGTTTCACCTCCCAACCGAGGAGACCAAGGTCGACCCGGTGATCGCCAGGGCGCTCAACGTCCTGTTCATCCTGCACGCCGACCACGAGCAGAACTGCTCCACTGCCATGGTCAGGGGCGTCGGGTCGAGCCGAGCCAACCTGTTCACTTCTGTGGCGGCAGGGATCAGCGCGCTGTGGGGACCGCTGCACGGCGGCGCCAACCAGCAGGTGATCGAGATGCTCAAGACCATCGTGGAGGACCCGGAAGAGGACGCCCAAAGTATGATCGCTCGGGCAAAGGATCCGGACGATCCCTTCAAGCTCATGGGCTTCGGCCACCGCGTCTACAGGAACCACGACCCGCGGGCGATTGTGCTGCGGACCTACGCCGACGACGTCCTGGCCACGGTCGGGGTCATCGACCCCCTGCTCGAGGTCGCCAAGGAACTCGAACAGGCGGCGCTGCAGGATGACTACTTCATCGAGCGGAAGCTGTTCCCGAACGTCGATTTCTACTCCGGCATCATCTTCAGGGCCCTCGGATTCCCGTCGCGTATGTTCACGGTGCTGTTCTCGATCGGGCGAGTACCTGGCTGGATCGCGCAGTGGAAGGAGATGACCGAGGATCCGGAAACCCGGATCATGCGGCCACGCCAGATTTACGTCGGCGAGGTCGAGCGCGATTTCGTCCGACTGGCGGATCGGTAGCAACGAGTCGCAAGTCGCCACGTCTCACGCCCCAACCACGCGTCCGACTTGCGACTTGCGACTATGGCTCAGGTATCTCTTCGACGTATGAATCCACAACGTGTCCATCGATGCCGTCGATACGGACCAAACCCCGCTCCGAGGGTGGTTCGTCTGCGCTGAACACAAGGACGTTCCACACCGGACGGGCCCGCCAGCCGGTGAAACCGAGCGAGGCGGAGGCATGCCCGACGGGAAAGGCGACGGCCCGGTTGGCGACTTCCAACGCCCGGCCCTCACGAATGGTCAGGCTCCAGCCCGCAATGAAGTGATAGACACCGACGGCGACGAGGACAGCCGTCGCCGTCCACCACATTGGTTGCGGCAGGAACCCTCCGGCAATCAGCAGCCCAACCCCGATGGCGCCGACGAGATACACCGTCCCGGCTCGACGCCGCCGATTGGTGTCTGGAACCCCGTAGTCGGTGTCGTCGACGTCGGAGTCCAGATCGTCTGGGACGTCGACGGCCTCGGCGACGTCGTCGGGGATGTAGATCCCCCGCCGGTCGGCCTTCTCGTCCTCGGTCATCGCTCAGTCCATCCCCATCTTCATGGCGGCCGCCTCCGCTTTGCTGTCCAACGGCTCCTCGCCCCGACTGCGATGCCAGCGATCCCATATCACCAGATAGCTTGGCAGGATCAACACCGCCGCCAGCAACGCCAGCAGGATTGTGTACGCGGTCACAAACCCGAACTGACGGAACGGGATCGTTGTGGATGTGACCAGGATCCCAAATCCGGCGATGGTGGTGATCGCCGAACCCGCAAGGGCGCCACCCGTGTGCACCAAGGTGTGCTCGATCGCATCGTTTTCCGATGCGCTTTTGCCGCGATCCTCCTCGTAGCGGTGGGTGATGTGGATCATGTACGGGATCCCGATCCCGATGGCCAGCGCCGAGATCGTGGCCGTGACCGGCCCGAACGGAATGCCGAACAAGGTCATCAGGGCAAACGACAACAGAACGACGAGCACAACCGGCACGGTGGTGATGACCCCGAGCATCGGCCGACGGGCGGTGACCCAGAAGTTGGTCGTCAACAGGATGAGCGCGGCTGCGAGCGTCAGCAGCAGCGACGACACCTGAGAATCCCTCAGCGACGTGATGATGACATCGGAGATGATCTCGTCCGAGGTCACCACGACGGCGAGTCCGACCTCCGGAACCGGGCTAAACGCGTCTTCGATGTCGTCCTGGAGCTGGGCCGCACCCTGCTCTCCTCCCTGGGTCTGGATGGTGAACAGCCCCGCGATGTATCCGTCACCCTCGATGGCCAAGACTCTGGCGGCATCGGCGGGGGCGGCTGTGAACATGGCGTCATACATGGCACCGACGTCAGCGTCTGGAGACACGTTTGCGCTCCCGGCGGCGATCCCGGCAGCTTGGGCAGCTTCGTCAACGGCAGCATCGAACTGCTCAGAGTCCGGCGTCGTCAACGAGACGAGCAGCACAACCGGCGACTCGGCGGCGGCGAAGTCTCCGAACTTGACGACGTCGTCGATCTCTGTGAACGACTCCGTCGCCTCGACCATTCCGTTCCACGCCTCGGGCGTGGCAACGTCGCTGACCACGCTGCACTCCCCGAGCTGCTCGCCCTCGGCGCACACCAATACCTGAGTGGCCTCGCCGAACCCTCCACCGTATTCGTCGAGCAGCGTGGCAAAGGTGTTGCGCAATGGCGACGTCGTCGGGATGAAGTCGAGGAAACTGAAGTCGGCGGAGAGGTTCAAGGTCCCCCACACCCCGAATCCCCCGAGGATGACCGAGACGATCAGCGTGGGAATCGCGGCGTGCTTCGGCAACCATGAGGCCCTCCCGATCAGCCTGGGCAGCCTGCGGGACTCGCCGCCCCGGAGGGATTCACTGTCCAGAGTCTCTCGCCTTTCACCCCGGCGATCGAGCAGCTCGCGAACGGCGGGGACAAAGGTGAGCATGAGCAGGAACGAGACAAGGATTCCGAATGCGGCGAGCTCACCGAATTCGCGCAGCGCCCCAAGGTCGTTGAAGATGTTGGTGAGGAACCCGACGGCTGTGGTCACTGTGGCCAGAACGAGTGCCACGCCGACGGTGCGAATTGCCGTCCCGATCGCGTGATCGACCGTAGCCCCGCCGTACACCTCCTCCCGGTAGCGCGAGCTCATGTGGATCGAGTAGTCGACACCGAGGCCGATCAGCAGGATGGGAAGGATCTGCACCAACCCGCTGGCGTCCCCGAATCGGAGGTAGCCGTAGCCGTTCATCCACGTGATCGCCAGCACGATGGCAAGAATCGTGACGAGTGTGTCCGCGGAGGTTCGCCGCAGCCCGCGCGAGCTGAACGTCCACACCAAATAGACGAACGCGTACGTAGCGGCGGCGGCGATCAACACCGGAGCGACCTCCAGATCGCGGATCGACTGTGGGAAGGCGTCCGGGAACAGCGTCGCCAGGCTTGGAATAACCAGAACGGTGACGGCACCGAGCATGGCAATGAGGCCGATGCTCGCCAGCCAGCGGTCCCGCCCCGTCTTGGGGCGCACCAGGAAGATGATGGACAGGACCAGCAGGATGATGAATCCCGCGGTGGCGAATAGCCGTGAGATCTCTGCCTCGAACTCAGAGTTGTCGGCGAAGAGGAGCTCGAACGAGAACGGCTCGGCGGTCATACCCTCGGGGAGGTCGGTGGCAGCGATTTCCGCGGCTGCGTCGCTGGTAGCCGCGATGAATTCGTCATACTCCTCGCCCGCCGACGTTGCCACCCCGACGGAGAACGTCAGCATCAAGCCGGACGGTGACGTCACGCTTTCCTGATCCGCCGAGGTGGGGAGCAAACCTGCAGCCAGGCCGACCAGCTCCGGTGGGGTTTCGGGATCGGAAACAACCGTCGTATACAGCGCCTTGACCTCGGCGTCGGTGGTCGGTTGAGGCGCATCATTGTCTACGCCGAACTCGACCGGCGACAGGTAGTGGACGACCGGGCCCGTGCCCGGCTGGTCGATCAGGTAGGGGGTGAGAGAGCCGCCGAGCACGGTCGCCCTGACCGCGTCCACGGCGTCAAGCCCGTCGAGCGTCATCACGTCGCCCGTGTCCGACGAGATGATCACCTGCCCGACGCTCTGCGAGGAATCCTCCCCAAAGAGGTCGCCGATGGTATTGATGGCCTCGAGCTCGGCGGCATCGGGTGCAAACGACTCGTTGTCGTTGTCGGCTGGCTGGAACTGCCCGGCGAACCCACCCATGATGAGCGAGATCACCACAACGGCGATGATGACCACCCACGGGAAGCGGCGAACGAGGGTGGCCAGGGTGTTGATGAGTGCTTTCACGGAGTTACCTTTCGAGTACAGCCAATAGGAGGCATCAGCGCGGCGGGGCGCAGGCTGTGGTCAGGTCAGCAACCGCGTCAGCGAGCGCAACCCCCCTATGTTCGCCTGCATCCTCGCGCATCCGTAAACCAACCGTGCCGTCGCGCTGGTCGTCGTCGCCGACCACGAGGACCGCGGGGTGCTTGTGCGTGATCGCCCTACGCAGTTTCTCGCCGACGGTCTCGTCCGCGGCGTCGACCTCGACCCGCAACCCCTCGCCCTCGAGGGCGGCGGCGACCTCGGTTGCATAATCGTGGTGCCGGTCGGCGACAGGGATCACCGTCGCTTGCACGGGAGCCAGCCAGCAGGGGAATGCCCCTGCGTAGTGCTCGACGAGCACACCAACGAACCGCTCGATCGAACCGAGCAGGGCGCGGTGGATCATCACCGGACGCTCTTTGACGTTGTCCGCGGTGGCGAATAAGAGGTCGAAGTTGTCCGGTTGAGCAAAGTCGAGCTGCAAGGTGGAGAGCTGCCAGCGCCGCCCGATGGCATCACGAACATGGATATCGATCTTGGGGCCGTAGAACGCAGCCTCGCCATCGGCGACCTCGTACGGCAGCTCAGCCTTTTCTAGCGCGGTGGCCAACGCGACCTCTGCGATGTCCCACAGGTCCGGGTCGCCGATCGAGTGCTCCGGATCCTGAGTCGCTAGGTCGGCTTCGAATTCCTCGAAGCCGAAGTCGCGCAGCACCATGAGCACGAAGTCGAGGAGCCGCTCCAGCTCGACGGCCACCCCTCCCGCGCTCACGAAGATGTGGGCGTCGTCCTGGGTGAAGCCACGGCTCCGAAGCAAACCATGCACTACCCCTGACCGCTCGTAGCGGTAGACGGTCCCAAGCTCGAAGAACCGCAGCGGGAGTTCTCGGTAGCTGCGGCTTCTCGACTTGTAGATCAGGATGTGGAACGGGCAATTCATCGGCTTGAGGATGTAGCTCTGGCCCCCGTCCAGCTCCATCGCCGGGTACAGGCTTTCGGAGAAGAAGTCGAGGTGACCGCTGGTCTTCCACAGGTCCGCCTTTGCCACATGCGGCGAAAACACGTAGCTATAGCCGGAGGCGGCATGTGTCCGGCGCGAGTAGTCCTCGATCACGGAGCGGAGCACGGCTCCCTTCGGATGCCACAGCGCCAGGCCGCTCCCCAGGCCGGGAGGGAACGAGTACAGATCCAGCTCGGCCCCGAGGCGCCGGTGGTCGCGCTGTTCGGCTTGCTCGAGCCGATCCAGGTAGGCGGTCAACTCTTTTTGGTTTTCCCAGACGGTTCCGTATATCCGCTGCAGCTGAGGATTGGTCTCATCGCCGCGCCAATAGGCGCCGGAGGATCGCATCAGCTTGAAGGCACCGAGCCGACCTGTGGAAGGGACGTGCGGCCCCCTGCACACGTCGACGAATCCATCGTTTCGGTAGACGCTCACCGCGTCGGACCCCGCTCCCTCCGTCTCGTCTATGCCCTTGATGATCTCGGTCTTGAATGGCTGATCGGAGAACAGGTCGAGTGCTTGCTCAACGGACAACTCATCGCGCTCGAACGACTGATCGGCATCCACGATCTCGTGCATCCGAGCCTCGATCCGCTCCAGATCCTCGGGAGTGAAGGGGCGGCCAACGTCGAAGTCGTAGTAGAAACCATCGGCGATCGCAGGGCCGATGGCGAAGGTCGCTCCCTGGAACAGGTCGAGTACTGCCTGCGCCATGACGTGGGCCGTCGAGTGGCGAAGAACGACGTGGCCTTCGTCCGTGTCGTCTGTGATAACGGAGAAGGCGCCGTCGATCGAGATCGGCTGGCCGGCATCGAATTCCTCGCCTTCGATTGTCACGGCGACCGCCGCTCGAGCCAGGCCGGGACCGATGGCGGCGGCAACCTCGAGCCCGGTTGTACCGTCGGGGTACTCCCGGACCGAGCCGTCTGGAAGGGTGAGGTGGATCGCCATGTGAAGCCGGTAAGGCTACCTGCTCTCGCTGGTTGCCCTGTCCACGTGCGACAATTGCCGCCACGGGAATGGAGAGACTGATGGACAGCGTCGCTCTCGTCAGGCAGATCGCCGACGGTGATCGTTTTCAGGACTTGACGCGACCAACCAAGGCCCTCGCTCAGGACCAACTATTTCGGATCTTTCGCCAGCCGGATCCCGTGGTGCTCAAGGTGTACGGGACGCCGGCTCGCGCACGCAGAGAAACCCATGCGCTGGAGGCCCTGGCCGGCATCGAAGGGGTTGTGGTACGGCTGGATGGGGACGTGAACGCTGAGGTCGCTTGGAGCTTGTTTGCAGATCCTGGAGAATGGAGCCTGGCCCAGTTACCAGAAAACTCTCGACTTGGGCTGTCGGCAGGAAGGACCCTGCGTGCGGTGCACGATTCGGATCCCGGCGCCCTTTCCAACCTCTCGCGGGGCATCGACGGCGATTGGGTAGCGCTCGACTTCGTGTCCACCATGCGGCGGCTCAACCGGTATCGGGGAAGAATCGGCCTCGACGCCGACCTATACGAAGCAGCACAAGCGGTGCCTGCTCCATACGCGACGGAACCGAGGGGATCGCACACCAACCCATCACCTGAGAACTTCGCAGTCAACGAGTACGGCGACGTGACTCTGACCAACTGGCAGTGGGCAACGCTTGCTCCCCCGGAGTGGGATCTCTCCAAAGCCGTGTGGCTGGCATCGATTCACGCCGGACCGGTGGTTGCTGAGGCACTCCAGGAGGGATACGGCGCATTCGTAGGCGAAGAACAGCTTGCCCGCTGGACGGTGTACCACGGTGCAATGCGGCTCGTCTACGAGGCGGAGCAACGCATGGTCGCCTCGGGTTCGGACTCGTTCGAAGACACGGTCGACCAACTGCAGCGGGCGGTGGAGAGGGCGAGCTGAGCCGAGTCGCGAGTCGCAAGTCGCGAGTCGCAAGTCGCGAGTCGCGAGTTGCCAGTTGCCAGTTGCCAGTTTCCGATTCCCGGCCACCGGCCAGAAAGTCTTGTTGAAGACCGGAGACGTTGTTCGCCCAAATACCCGAGCTTTTCGCGACCTCGGCATAGGCTCACATCAAGCCAGTTGGGAGAGCACATGTTCGAGATCGGTCTGTTGGTGGCACTCTTCGTTGGAGCAACACTCGTCGTAGGGACACTGCGCGCCCGAGCGAATGATGACGCTGACTTCGACGAGGAGCTCGTCGACCTGCCGTGTCCATGGTGCGAGGCGCAGACAAGAGAGACAGACAGGGCCTGCCCGTCCTGTCATCAAGCTTTCGGTGTCCGTGTTTCGTATTACGAAATACGTAATACCTAGCTACGGGATACGTTGCTTCGCCATCTCTACATTGGCGTGGGTCGGCTCCAACCCGAGTCGGCGGTAGACCGCGATCGCCGGCTCGTTGTCTGCATCGACCCAAAGCATCGCTTGGCGCGCCCCGCTCCTCCGTAGCGAGGCGAATCCGGTTGCGGCCAGCAGCTCCCCAAGACCACTTCCTCTGTGATCGGGGTCTACGGCGAGGAGATAGACCTCGCCGGTCCCGTCGGCGTGCAGCTTCGTCCAGCAGAATCCGGCGAGATGTCCATCGATCTCGGCGGTGATCACGCCGTCTGAGTCGTACCACGGCATCGAGCGCAACTCGGCGAGCCGCGCCCTGGTCATCCCCGACGCTTCCCGATGCCCGGCGAACGCCCTGTTGTGCACCGTGATCATCGCCTCGTCATCGGTGCCGGCGATCGTTCCCAGCGCCACGTTGGGAAGCGCATCAGGATCCGGGGGCAACGCACCATCCATGCGCAGAACGCGGCGACGCTCGCTGTATCCAAGAGCCTCGGCAGCCTCCTGCTGGTCGGCGCGCTGGACCCACAGTGAGGTTTGCGCACCGGCCGGGATCGTCGATTCGGCTGCGGACAACGCTGCCTGCTCGGCCGACGGCTGGCGGTGGTCGCCGGCTGCAGCCACCTCGAGAGCCCAATGCGGCTCGTCCCCTTCGTAAAGCGCCGCTACCGACACTACGACGAGACGACCTAGCTCGGCCCACGCCGCGGTTCGGGCATCCACCGCACCACCGAGGCGAACCATCTTGTGCTCGCTCAACGGCGGTATCCCATCGGTTGCTGCCATCTCGGACAGAAAGCGCTCGACCACAGCCTCGTCCCAGGGAATCCGTTTCAGTTTCATGCAATCACACGAGTGTCGAACCCGTCAGCGTATCCTCCGCGGTCGTGAGCACGGTAGGTCTGGTTCTCGGCGCAGGCGGCGTGGCCGGCGGCGCATACCACTTCGGAACCCTGACGGCGCTCGAGATGGCGACCGGCTGGGACCCGGACGACGCCCAGGTCATCGTCGGCACATCCTCCGGGGCGTTCGTAGCGGCGATGGTGCGTGGCAAGGCGATGGACTTCCAATCGATGGCAGACGCCTCCCTCGCTGGAATGGACCTCGCAGACTGGCTGCACAGCCGCCTGTACAGGCGCATCCGGCCCAGGGGCCTATTGCGCTGGGTGACGAAAGGGCTCGTGCCCGGCATGACGAAGCCCGGTGTGGGAATGGCTCTCGGAACCCCTGCCGTGTATTCGACAGAGGCGCTCGTCGAGTGGCTCGCGGGATCGGTTGGAGCGCTCGCAGACGGTTGGCCCTCGAAGCCAACTGTCGTCGTCTCTTACGATCTCGAAGCTCGCGCCAGGGTTCCGTTTGGGACCGATGCCGCGCCCGAGGTCCCGCTCAAGACTGCGGTTGCTGCGTCGAGTGCGGTGCCCTTCGTCTACGAGCCGGTGGCGATCGACGGCCGTTGGTACGTAGACGGCGGGGTGGCATCGGGAACGAGCGTCGACCTCGTCCTGTGCAATCCGGAGCCGCTCGACCTCGTCATCGTCATCGCCCCGATGGCTCCGACGACGGGACGTCCGGGCGGGCGCTTCTACGAAGACATCATGGACCGCGCCGGCCGGGGATCCCTTGCCATCGAGCTCGATCTCGTCCGCAGGACATGGCCGAATACCGACGTGCTCGTACTCCGGCCGGACGATCGGGTCCTCGCCGTTTCCCGCCCGAATCTGATGGCCGCCGATGGCGCTATTCCCGCGTTTCTGGCAACGCTCCGGTCGATGCGCGACGAACTGGCCCACCCGTCGGTGTGGAGCGTGCTCGAGGATCACATCGTCTGAGCAGGCTCAGAGGGCACACCGCGCACTATTTGCGGAGCCGTGGCCCAATGTGGCCCGTAGCCGAGAGCAGGAAACGAAGGCGAAGCGGATGCGACCACCGGGCCTCAACGATCAGAGAAGTCCGCTGAGCCGGGGCCCGAGCGGCCTGCCACGCAGTGGCAAGAGCGGGAAAAACAGCAGCTCACCTTGTGTCGAGAGACGACGGGTCACCTATCGGTGCGCGCTTCTACGCACCACCGCCAAGGGCTCGGTCGATGAACTCAATAAACCGGTCAACCAGGGTCGGCGCCGACCGGATTGCCGGATCGTTGTGATCAACGCCGGGAACCTCGTACCACTCGGCTCCGCTGGCGTCGGCGACCGCGCGGCTTTGCTCGAACGGGACGACGGTGTCTGCGCTGCCGGCGGTAACCAGAACGGGTACACCGTCGAGACCCCCCGCCTCGATCCTGGTAAGCGATGGATACGAGTCGCGAAACAGAAAGCCGGGAGCCCACGGATAGTGATGTCGGCCGACATCTACCACTGAGGTGAATGGGGAGCCGAGGATGAGCGCCGCAGGGGGCACCTCCACCGCAAGGCCGACGGCGACGGCAGCGCCGAGCGACTCGCCGTAGTAGATGATGGGCCTCCCCGGTGCCGCCGAACGAGCGAACCGAGCCGCGGTCGCTGCGTCTTCGGCCAAGCCGGATTCGCTTGGGTGACCCGGGTTGTCGCCGTAGCCGCGATATTCGACGAGCAGCACGCCGAACCCCCGCGCCGCCAGCGCCTCACCGAGCGGTACCCGGCCCGCTCGGTTCCCTGCGTTGCCGGGAAAGATGATCACCAACGGCGCCTCCAGCCCGTTTACGGTCTGCCACGCGGTTAGCTCCAGTCGGTCGTTTGTCACCAGCGTCACCTCGCTCCACCCGGTGGGCGGTGAGCCGGGGTTTGGTTCTGGGAAGTAGAGGAGCCGCCGCTGCTGGCTCCAGGCGATGACCGCCAAGACGGCCAGCACTGCGGCGACGCCCCCGATTGTTGCGATCCTCATGTGCCAACGGTACGACGGATCTGTGTGGTGGGCATCGATTGGCTGGTCGAGACGAAGAAATCGGGCCCCGCTCCGCAAATCGCCACGCCAACAGAGACCGAATCGCGCACCATTGCGGGGTCTGTCTTAACGTCATCGGTCGCGGTGCAGCCCGCCGGCCGTCTACCCGGATTCCGCCAGCTGCGCGCTCAACGCGGCGGGATCGCCTGTCGGAAGATTGCACAGGTGCCGCTCACACAAATGGGCCAGCGTTTCACCGCTGCTGGCCCTGTCGGTGAACAGCGGTATCGGCTCCTCGCCGGTCGGTGAGGCAGCGACCACGATCTCCGGGCGGAACCGCTCCCAGTACGGCAACGAGAGCTCGGCCCAGGCCGGTCCGACTACCGCCAGTTCCCTCATCCGGGATGAAGAAAACAGGACGGAGAGGTGGTGGCCCACCATGGACGGGTATCGCTCCATGAGGAGGCCGGATGAACGCAGCGCCTCCAAGCCCATCCGATACAGATCGTCGTCCGCGGTATAACCGGCGAGCATCAGTGTGGCCTCGGCGCCCAGGCCGTTACCCGACGGCAGCGGGTTGTCGGCTTGGCTCTTCGGACGTTTGATGAGGCGCTCCGCATCCGAAGAGGTGTCGAAGAACCCACCGTTCGGGTCGCCAAAGCGGTCTCCGATGCTCAGGGTGAGATCGCGCCCGATCTCGTACCACTCGAATTCACTCGTGGCAGCGAACAAGGCGAACATACCCACGGCCACTGCCGCGTAGTCTTCGAGGAATCCAGGGACGGCTGCCCTGCCCTCGCGCCAGGACCGCATCAGTGTTCCGTCGATAATGAGGTGCTCGGCGATGAACCGGGCACAGGATCGAGCGGCGTCCAGATATCCATCATCTCGCAGTGCCGCCCCGGCCTCGGCGAAGGCCCGGAGGGCGAGGCCGTTCCAGGATGCGACGATCTTGTCGTCGAGGCCGGGGCGCACCCTGGCAGCACGGTGGTGGAGAAGGCGGGATCGTGCGGATTCGATCGTGGCGTCCCATCCGGCGTCGGTGGGACGATGCAACACGTTTGTTCCCTCGAAGTTGCCCCCGACGGTGACACCAAAGAAGGCGGCGGCTTCGTCGGCGTCGTCATCCAGCACGGCGTCGAACTCGTTGCGGGTCCACATGTAAAACTTGCCCTCGACCCCCTCGGAGTCCGCATCCTCCGCGGAAAAGAAACCGCCATCTGGGTGCCGTAGATCGCCGACCATGTAGTCGAAAGTACTGCGAGCTACCTCGACAAATCGTGGCTCATCGAACTCGATCCCTCCCCATAGGTAGAGACGCGCCAGCTGGGCGTTGTCGTAGAGCATCTTCTCGAAATGCGGCACCAGCCAGAGGGCATCCACCGAGTACCGGGCGAAACCTCCGGCAAGATGGTCGTGGATACCTCCATCGGCCATCGCCAACAGGGTCGACCGCAACATGTCGCCGGCCCGCGGCGCCCACTCCTCGCGGTGGATTCTGAGCAGGTACTCGAGAACCGGCTGTTGCGGGAACTTCGGTGCTCCTCCGAACCCTCCGAAGGCGGGATCGAACTCGGCGGCGAGCCTGTCGTAGGCGGCCTCGAGCACCTCCCTACCAGGCGCGTCACTTGCAGCGGGGAGCTTTTGGTTGACGGCGCCGGTCAGCTGGTCGGCCTGCGCGATCAGCTCG
>Ga0255057_10000847_pt1 | contig 17524 bp, 18 predicted proteins | sample Cases_109_6_MG_FD_189022 | JGI IMG/M metagenome (GOLD analysis project Ga0255057, IMG submission 189022) | Seawater microbial communities from Amundsen Gulf, Northwest Territories, Canada - Cases_109_6 | ecosystem: Environmental > Aquatic > Marine > Gulf | place: Canada: Northwest Territories... | reverse complement strand
CACTTCCGTCGTCGTGGCGTCGTCCAGACCCAGATGGCTCTCTACGGTGACGCCGGTGCGCTGCTCGAATCGCTGCCGGTAGCTCTCTACCTCACCTACCTGCTCGTCGAGAAAGATCCTCTCGACCCTGAAGAGTGGAACAAACATGGTCGAGAGCCCTAGAGCCTGATGCTCGTTGCGGGCCACCTGGAAGGCCCAGTCATCAAAGCTCGGCATGTTGATCGCCCGGATGACCAGTCCGGTGGCGTCGAGTTCCTTGAGCACACCCCAAAACTTCTCCGTCGGGTTGTTGAGGTGCACGATGACGATGGAGTTGGAATGGAGCATCACTTCGTTGCGCTCGGAGTCGCGTCAGACCTGGCTCGATGGGGGGCAGATGCCGGGCTAGTCGGCCTCCTCGGAGAGCTCGACCAGGACACCTCCGGTGCTCTTGGGGTGCACAAACTGGACCCAGCAGCCTCCCGCACCCGCTGTAGGTTCAGGGCGCAGAACATCGAAACCTGCCTGCCGGAGCTTCGCGTCATCACCACGCACATCCTCGGTTGCCAGACAGAGATGATGCATGCCGGCACCCCGCTTGGCAATGAATTTCGCAATAGGTGAATCGTCAGAGGTCGCCTCGAGCAGCTCGATGCGGCTCTCCCCACATCGGATGAGGGCCACTCGCACCCCTTCCTGGGGCACCTCCTCGATCGACTCGATCGAAAGACCCAAGGCCTCGTAGATACCGCGAGCCTCCTCGATCGACTCGACGGCAATACCGATGTGGTCGATGCGGTGGATCATTCGGGTGACTTTAGCGCGAAAGGGGTGGGCTTGAGGTCCTGAGGACCTGAGGGCTTGGTAAATCGTAGGGGAGGGGCTTGTCCCCTCCCTCGGCCGCTTCGTACGCTGCACCGAAAAGACCCCGGGGACCACACGCCGTTCCCGGCCGCTAGCCCTTCAGCAGCCAGCGGGCGATCACCAGGCGTTGGATCTCGCTGGTGCCTTCCCCGATGGTGCAGATCTTGCAGTCCCGGTAGAACTTCTCGGCGCGGTAGTCTTTGATAAAGCCGTAGCCGCCGTGGATCTGTACACCCCGCTCGGCGCAGAAAACAGCGGTCTCCCCGGCGAGCAACTTGGCCTCCGACGCCAGGCGACTCACCTGGCCTCCCCTGTCCATCTCCGCTGCTGCAGCAAACGTCAGGGCTTCGGAGGCGGCAATCCGGGTGATCATCTCAGCCAGGTAGAAACGGATAGCCTGGAAGGAGGCGATCGGCTTGCCGAACTGCTCGCGTACCTTGGCGTAGGCCAGCGCCGTCTCGTACGCGCCGTTGGCGACACCCAACCCGAGGGCAGCGATCGAGATGCGGCCGCCGTCCAGGATCTGGAGGGCCTGCACAAAGCCCTTGCCCTCTTCGCCCAACAGGTTGTCGTCGGGTACTACGCAGTCCTCCATGACCACTTCCGAAGTGTCCGATGCCCGCGTCCCCAGCTTGTTCTCCTTCTTGCCGGCGCGAAACCCGGGAGTTCCCTTCTCCACCACGAAGGCAGAGATGCCGTGCTGGCGGGGTCCGTCGGGATCGGTGACCGCAAAGACCACACAGATGTCGCCGACCGAGCCGTGCGTGGTAAAGGTCTTGGCGCCGTTCAGCTTCCAACCACCGGAGACCCGTTCCGCCCGGCTACGGGTGCCGGCCGCGTCCGAGCCCGCTCCGGGCTCGGTCAGGCTCCAGGCACCGATCTTCTCGCCCCGGGCCAGCGGCACCAGCCAGCGCTGGATCTGCTTCTCATTGCCGAATTTGAAGATGTGGTTGCTGCACAGCGAGTTGTGGGCCGCAACACCGAGACCGACAGAGGGATCGACCTTGCTCAGCTCGTTGATCACCAACACGTAGTCGACATAGCCGAGTCCGGCGCCACCGTACTTCTCCGGAAACAGGATTCCCAGGAAACCGAGCTCGGCCGCCTTGGCAAACAACTCCCGCGGGAACTCCTGCGACTCGTCGAACTCATCGACGATCGGATCGATCTCCTTGCGTGCGAACTCGCGTGCCATCTCCCGGATGGCCTTTTGCTCCGGTGTCAGTGAGAATTCGATGGCCGCCCCTACCTCGGACTCCTGGCTGGCTACAGTCATCGCATTGTCCTCACGGAGGTATACGGGTTAGGTCTTGGATATGCCTTCGATCTGATCCACGATGCCTACGATCACGGCGCGAATTGGAGCATCCTCCAGATCGACAACCTGCCGCGCCGAGTTGCCCTCATCCAGGATCAGGACGGTCTCGCCGGCACCTGCGCCCACGGCATCGACGGCGATCAACGATCGGCCTTTCTTCTTCTTACCGGTCTCATCCAGGAGGTCACACAACAGCAACCGCCGCGCCTCGAAAACCGGGGCGTTGATGGTGGAAACTACGGTACCGGAGACTCTACCGATCTTCATGGTGTCGGCCTCATAACTCGCTGACCGCGTCCACAATACCAACAATCGCGTGATCCACCGGCACGAACTTGTCGGGCAGGGCCAGGGAGGCCTCACGACTGGCAACGAAATAGATCATCTCCCCCGGCCCGGCCATGGCGACTCCGTCGGCCGCCACCACCGGCTCCCCGATCTTCTTGCCGCTGCGGTCGACAGGTTGGACGATGAGAAACTTCACCCCCTCCAGACCCTCGACCTTCTGTGTCGCCACCACCGTGCCGATGACTCGTCCGAGCTCCATCGCGACTAACCCTTGTACGAGCGAGCCCGCGGGCCGAATTCGGGATGCTCGACCAGGTTGGCGAGCATCTCGGGGTGAAGCCGGGGGATGACCACCCGGGCGACCAACAGCTCGGGGTGCGGCAGATGAGAGACCCCGATCTCCACCGCCGCTTCCACGTCCGCAAGATCGCCTGAGAACAGTGAATAGCCCTTACCACCAAGACCATCGGCCATGTGAATCTCGAGCAGGGTCACCTCCGCACCCTTGACCCCGGCGTCGGATGCTCCGATAGTGGCTGCCACCGTCCGGGTCTCGATGATCCCCAACGCATCGCCCACCGCCGGCCGCCGACCGCCGGTCAGAGCTGTCACCACGTCGACATGGATTTCGGGCAGATAGATCTCGTCCACCAGCGCACGACTGCCCGTTTCGCGGCCGGCCGCGCGGGCCTCTTCCACGTCACCCACCTCGCCACCGGCCAGGATGATGTACTTGCCCGGTTGGACACTGCCCGCGTGCAGCGATTGGAGTGGCGCCCTCTTGGCCATCGAGTCACCGGCTTCGATGCCGACGGCAATGGAGTCGAACTCGAGTAGAACGATTGCTGGATGCATGAGTATGCCTCGAGGTTAGGGTTGCTACACGATTCTCAGGGAGCCGACAACCGTAAGTCTCCTAATCCGTGAAAAGGTCCGTGGACGCGTGAGTCCTTCGCCGGTGGGGGTGGCAATGGAGAAGGAGCTGAAGTCCTCACCGCCGCCACCCAGACCCGCTATGTTGGCCGCATTGGCTACAAAGATACTGACGTTCATAGCCCGGGCCATCCGCGTGATCCGGTCCACGTCGTTGGAAAAGATGGAAGCCGTGTGCCTGAAGCCGTGCTCGGCCTCGACCGCCAGGTCGATCCCCTCATCCACGCTCTTGACCCGCACCACCGGCATGACGGGCATCATCTGCTCGGTCCACACGAGACTGTGATCGCGTGTCACCTCGGCGACGACCAAGCGCAGATCGTCCTCGACCGCAACGCCTATCTCAGCCAGGATCTTGCCGGCGTTTTGACCGATCCACTTGCGGTTGATCCTCCCCGGCTTGCCCGCCTCTCCGAGCCGCTCGAAGATGACCCGCTCGAGTTGTCGAAGCTGATACTCCTTGAGCACCACCGCGCCGTTGCCGGCCATCGCCCGCAGCAGCTCATCGGCCCGGGAGGCAACGACAAAGACCTCCTTTTCGTCGGTGCACACCATGTTGTTGTCGAAGGAAGCACCACGGATGATCTCGCTGGCGGCAAGCCCAATGTCGGCGGTCTCATCCACCACCACCGGTGGGTTGCCGGGACCGGCCGTAATGGCCCGCTTGTCGGTCTTGAGAGCCTCTTCCACGACCCCGGGTCCACCGGTCACCATCAGCAGCCGGACCCGTGGGTGTCGCATCAGCTGCTGAGCGGACTCGATGGTCGGCTCGTCGACGGTCGTCACCAGATTCTCGGGTCCCCCTACGGCAACGACGGCGCGATTGATCCGGCGGACATTCTCGGCCGAGACCCCTTTGGCGTTGGGGTGAGCATTGAAGACCAGGGCGTTGCCGGCCGCAACGATGGCGATGGTGTTATTGATGATCGTCGAGGTCGGGTTGGTCGTTGGTGTGATCGCGGCGACGACGCCAAAGGGGGCGTACTCGGTCACCGTCATCCCCTGATCACCGGTCACCACCGTGGGCTCCAGATCCTCCGGACCCGGGGTCTTTGCCGTCACCAGCCGGTTTTTTTCGGTTTTGTCCTCGGTGCGGCCGAGACCGGTCTCGACCTGGGCCATCTGCGCCAACTCGGCGGCGTCATCCAGCATCGCCTGGCGGACGGCATCGATGATGACCCGGCGTCCTTCGAGACCCATCTCAGAGTAGGCCTGGAAGGCTTGCCAAGCGGACTCCGTCGCTGCTGCGACGGCGGTAAATACCCCTTCGCCGAGGTCGACCGGTACCCGACGTCGGTCGACCTTCTCGGGCTCGACCGCCCCTTGCACCCCACCCAACCGGCCACGGACGCGCCCGATGATGGCCTGTATTTCCTGCGGATCGAGATCAGCCATGAGCCGATGTCAACACTACTTGCGGTAGGCCTCCTTGCCCTCGACCTCCCAGGTATCGACGATGGCCATGATCACCGCATCGCAGGGTCGGTCGCGGGTGGCCACCGTCTGACGGGCCGCACTGCCGGTGGCGTAAAGGACCACCTCGTCCGGCCCGGCCCCCACCGCATCCACGGCCACCACATAGCCACCCGTCTCCTTGCCGTCGACGCCGACCTGACGCACAACGAGGAACTTGAAGCCCTCCATCAGGGGCTCTTTGCGGCTCGCGACCAGCGATCCGACCACTCTTCCCAGAAGCATGTCGCTCCCCTATCGCTCGCGGGTCAGCTTTTCTGCTTCCTGGCCTGCTCTTGCCGACCCAGGGGAAGCACTTGGTCGATATTGACATGCGGACGGGCGATGACGTGTGTCGAGACCACTTCGCCGACCTTTTCGGCACCCCGAACACCCGCCTCGACGGCAGCCTTGACCGCCGCCACATCGCCACGCACGACAGCCGTGACGTAGCCGCCTCCGGTTTTCTCGTAGCCGACCAAATCCACCTTGGCCGCTTTGACCATCGCATCCGACGCCTCCACCATGGCGGAGAATCCTCGGCACTCGATCATTCCCAATGCTTCTGCCATGTTCTCTTCCTCCTAACGCGTCATCCCTCAGCCTGTTTGTTCCCTACTTCTTCTTAGCAGCCCGGCCGGAGATACCCTCGACCGCTGCAACCGCCGCCTGCCATCCAACATCGATGTCCCGCTCTTCGCCACCCAGATAGACCCGGCCGAAAGATCCGAAGGCGCGGACCTCCAGGATGTTGATCTCGGCTGACTTCTCGGCCTCATTGGCCGCCAGCGCCGCGTAGGGCGCCGGCTCGACCTCCATGACATAGAGAGTCTGTCCCGGTATCAACATATGTCCGTGCCGCATCCGGTTGATGAGCTGGACCTGGTGATCATCCACATGCCGAACAATCTGGCTCGACAGGATCCGGGGTTTGAGCCGCTCGGACTCCTTTACCCCGATATCGTCGAGGATCGCCGCCCCTGCCGCCCGTGCCTCGGCCTGTGATCCGGAGTGCACCTCCAGCAGACCGTAGTAGCGCTCGACGATCTGCATTCCCGGGCGTACCCGGGTGGCCTTCAGTGCCACATCGGTCAAGCGGTTGATCTCGATCCCCGGTGAGATCTCGACCCACAGCGAGGCGTCGCCGGCCAGGGGCAGGAAGCCCTGCGCCACGGTACCCAGAAAAGCCGCATACTGGGGCTGCAGGCTATCGAGAAAGACGTAGGTTCGGAGCTCGACTTCAGCCATCGGTACCCCCACCGCTGACGATCGCAATCCCCGCCGACGCACCGATCCGCGTGGCACCGGCGGCGATCATCTCCTGTGCCTCCTCGGTGGTGTGGATCCCACCCGAGGCTTTGACCCCCATCTCCGGACCCACCGTCTCGCGCATCAACGCCACATCGAAGACCGTCGCTCCGCCGGGGCCAAAGCCGGTCGATGTCTTGACATAGTCGGCCTTGGCTTCCTGCGCCAGACGGCAGGCGATGACCTTCTCCTCGTCGGTCAGCAGGGCCGCCTCGATGATGACCTTGCAGATCGCTCCCACCTCCCGACAGGCGTCGGCAACCCGGGCGATGTCCTGCCTCACCTGATCATACTGCCGCTCTTTCAGCAGCCCAATGTTGATGACCATGTCGATCTCCCGCGCCCCCTCGCGCAGGGCTCGTCGGGCCTCCATCACCTTGGTCTCGGTGGCATTGGCGCCCAGCGGAAAGCCGACGACAGAGGTCACTTTGACCTCAGACCCCCGTAGTTTCTGTATGGCTCTACGGACCCAGATCGGGTTGACGCACACTGCGGCGAAGCCGTACTCCAGCGCTTCATCGCACAGCCGGTCGATGCTAGTCGGGGTGGTGTTTGGGGCCAGCAGGGTATGATCGATATAGCGGGCCAGATCGGCCGGGATCTCCCCTCCCCGTCCGTTGTAGCTGATGCGTGAGGCCCCCTCCTCCACCATGGCCCGTACCTTCTCGGCACAATGCGAGGCACAAGAGCCGTTGCAGTCCGAGCACTCCCCTTTGTCGTCGCCGGCGAGAACCGCCAGCACACGGCGGGTAACGATCTCGATCAGATCTTCTCGTTCAGTCATTTATCGCTTAGACCCGTTGTTTCTCCGCTCGCTTCGCGCTCGAACCGGTGAATCATCTCCACCCGACGGGCGTGTCGACCGGGACCCCACGGGGTGGCAAGCCACACATCGACGATCTGCCGGGCCAGGTTATCCCCGATGAGGCCGGCGCCCAGGGTCAGGACATTCGCATGATTATGCTCGCGACTGTTGCGCGCCGAGGAAATGTCATAACACATCGCGGCGCGAACACCTGGCACCTTGTTGGCGGTCATGCACGATCCGATGCCTGCTCCATCCACCACGATGCCGCTGGCACAGGACCCTTCGGCAACCAGTCGAGCAACGGCAAACGCAAAATCCGGATAGTCGACCGAGTCGTTGCTGCTCGTTCCGCAGTCCCGTACACCGTAGCCCTGATCGCGTAGGTGGGAGATCAGTTTCTCCTTGAGCGCAAAGCCACCGTGATCGGCACCGATGGCAATCTCGAGGGTGGGGGCAGGGGTACCCTCATGAGTCGCCTCCGCCACCTCGTCGATCACTCTCGCAACGACTGCGCGAATCTCTTGTTCCGAGGTCATCAGTCGGACTTTCAGACCCGATGTTTACCACAAATCAGGGGCCAGGAGCCGGTTCGAGTAACCCGCGCAGCTAGGTGGGTTACTCGGACGGGCTCCTCACGGCTTGCCGGTCTTCGCTGCTGATCCCGACAGTCGAGATCGAGACCCCGGTGTAGAAGTGCTCCAGAATATCCCGGTAGGAGTGCCCTCGCAGCCCCATTCCGTAAGCGCCCACTTGACACAATCCCACTCCGTGCCCCCAGCCCCGACCGGTAAAGAGCCACCCGGCGGCCCCGTTTGGTGGGGTCAGGCGCTTGGCCGTGAACAGGGTGTCCGGGAGATCCAATATCCAGCGCACAGCCAGCCCCTCAACTTCGACATCACGGCCATCCGCTCCGGCCAGACTAATCCGGCCGACTCTCCCCGATACGCCACGCGAGAGGATAATCAGGTTGCTGAACCCGAGACCCGGAAACTGGGCGTTTACCAGGTTGGAGAGCTCATCGTCGGTCCTGAATCGGGTCCAGGAGCTCATGTTGCTGGTGCGATCGAAGGCCACGCCGTCGGGGTCGACCTGGTGGGTAACCGCCAGCAGCTCCTGGTCCCGGATATAGAGGGTCAGCCGGTCGCCCGCCACCAGGGCCAGCGGTGAAGCGACGAACTGATTGCCCAACCGCCGAAAGGTGGTCAGGTCGTTGGTCAGAGCGAGCGAGCGCCTCGTGCCGCTGGTGCGGACCTGGAGCCGACCCCCGGTCAGCCCTTGATAGCGACCATCCACCTCCTCCAGAACGCGAAGGTAGTTAGCCAGACGAAAGAGGGTCTCCTCGATCTCTTGCGTCGTCAGAGGCTGACTCAGATCACCGGCCAAAAGGCCGCTCTTGACGAGATAGGCCGCCAGACGGAGATCCCGCTCGTCCCATCCGGCCGGGGGGTGATCCAGCAAATAGGGAAGGTCTTCGCGGGCTACAAACAGTTGTGCCTCCACCGCCAGGTCGAAGATGGAGCCGATGAATCGCTGCACCTCGCGCCGCTCGAGCGACGCCAGCTCATCGGTCGGCACCGGCAATCCTGCCAATAGGGCCAGATGCTCCAGCCTCCCGGCCAGCACCGCGGCGGTCTCCTCCAGACCGGCGGGAGGCAAGAGCTCCTGCATCAGACTTCCCGGGAAGGGAACACCCCGGCTCAGACGTCCCGCCAGCCGGTCGACGCCTGCCTCGAGACAGGGAACACCCCGGAGATAGGGCTCGTGCTTGAGCGGAAAGACGACCTCCACATTCTCGGTGTGGCCGCCACAGGTGGAGCTGTAGAGAGCATCCACCAATTCCTCGTTGTAGCTCAACACCTCCCCCACCGTCTCTGCGATGGCCTGGTCGGTCAGCGGGTGCTCCACATCCATCCCGGCGTAGACCTGGCATCGTGGTGTGGCACAGATGTCGTAGCCCTCCTGACTGAATTCGCCCAGGTTTCTGAGTGTGTAGGTTCGAGCGGCCACGCTCTGCGCCTTGAGAGCCTCCAGGCTGTCGTAGACCTCGGGACCCATCTCGCGGGGGACGACACCGCGAAGATAGTCTTCCAGGGCAACCTCATTGATGACATTGAGCCGACCCCGATCATTCAGGTAAACCAGGAGCCGCCCCCTGTATCTCGCGCCCTGGAATCGGATGCCCTCCCCGTTCTCGCTCCTGACTCGCAGCCAACGACTCTCGACTGTAGCGCTCCTCGCCCCTTGGGAGACCTTCAACGCGGCCTCGCCGAGAATCCCCTTTGCGGTCGCCACCCACGCTCCCCCCACACCTCGAAAGGCGAGCTTCTCTCTCGAGGCCTCCGCCGCGGCCCGAGTCTGATAGCGACCGACCCGCACCCGGTAGAGGTCGGTGCCGGCGTCGAAGACCACATCCGCAGGCTCTTCGAGCATCTCCTCCAACTCGCTCGCCAGCCTCCTCGCCTGTTGTTCGTCTTTGAGCGCCGCGGCCTGGACCCGGTAGGAGCCGGGTTTGACCACCTCGGCTGCGGGTTCGACCTTGACGGGTGAAGCGATCACCACTCGGCGACCGCCTACCTCCGCCACCAGGCCGCCGGAACAGCAAGGAAGACTGACCTCGGCCAGGTCGGTCGCCAGCCCGACCCGTAAGAAGCGCGGGACCATGAGAATCGGTGCACTGGCTCGAGCCGAGCTGCCTTCGGCATCGGCCGCCGCCACCGACCGGGGGCCGGGGCTGACCCAGCCCGCCCAGATGAGCACCAGGACCGCGGTGGTGACAACCCTCGACCGGATCACTCGACGGTTTCCTGTGTGACCTCGCTGCGCACCAGGCTCACCATCGAGGCCGCTAGCCCCACCGTGACGGCTGCGCTCCAGGCCCACTGCAGGAAAGTCAGAAAGGCCCGACCGATCGCCCACACCATGAACTGATCCCTGAGCACGAGATCCAGACCGATGGAGACCGGGATAAAAAAGATACTGCCGATGAGACCGGCAACAACGACCAGTACCAGCATCAACAGCACAGCCCAGAAACGCCGCCCCAGGGTGTGCAGCGAGCGTCGCGCCGCCAGCCAAACACCCGAATCTTCAAGCGCCAGATCGGCCATCGCCAGATTCGACCAGAGCGCCAGTACGAGAGTGCCGAAGAACAACGGTATCAACCCACCACAGCCGACACCAAAGGCGGCCATCGCCCCCCATCTCTGCGCGGCGAAGAACGCCAGGCCCGCCAAGCCGACAAACACCATTGCCCAGGCGAACATCACCAGGAGAATCAGATTGACAAGCCAGAAATAGCGCCAGAGATAGCGGCTGCCCCAACCGTGGAAATCCTTGAAGTTGAAGGTCTGAAACCACTGCCAGCCCTGGGGGTGGCCCGGAGCCGCCTGGCGATCGGCCGACGCCAGGATGCCAAAGATCCCGCCCTGGAAATAGCAGTAGACAAAGAAGGCGAGAAGCCAGATGAGCGAGGCTGCCACCACCGACAGCGCCAGTGGAAGACAACCGCCAACGTCTTGCGGCACCCGGCTCAAAATATCGTTGAGGAGTCTGGACCAGTCCTCCGGCGTCCCTTCGAATGGCAGCAGCTTATGCAGACCAAGCACCGCGATCGGCGGCAGGAAGCCGGCAATGGTCAGTACGACCATCAGCAGCGTCTGCAGCCACTGGACAAGGACGAGTTGCCAATTGGCACGAAGGCTGAGCAGGCCCCGATGCACGCTGTCGATGGCGGTCAAGCGCATGAAGGGAGGGTCGAGACGGGCGATTGCTCAAATACCGTGCCGGTGCATCTTGATATCGCGACGAAAATCGTCGGCATCCATCACCACCGGTCGCGCCATCTCGTACAACCTACTGACCAGATTGGCGGGAATCCGCGCTGAGAGGAGACCGATGCTCTCCACCGTGGGCGCCCGGTCCAGCGATTCGGCCGCCGCCATGTCGGACGGCAGTCTGTAGTTGGTGGTGAAGAAGGTCGTCAGCCGACTCGTGTACCGATTGTTGAGAATGAGGTAAAGGATTTCGTTGACCCAGGGCGTTGGCTTCTGGGATCCCAGCTCGTCCAGCACCAACACCTCCGCCTCCATGACCGGTTTGAGGACGTGGTGCTTGGTGACCGGTGTTCCAGGATTGAAAGTGGACTGGATCTGATGAATCAGAGAGGTGAAGTCGACAAACAGACCACGGACGCTGTAACGGGCGATGAGCTCCTTGAGCACAGCCACTGCCAAATGAGTCTTGCCGACGCCCGGCGGGCCGATATAGAGCAGTCCCGCCTCGCGGAACCGCCCGTCCTCGCCAATATAGGTGTCCACATAGCGCTGGCTGACGCTCTGAGCCTCCAACAGGGGCGCTTTGCCGCCCGGTTTGAAGTCTTGGAGGCTGCAACTCTGGTAACGAGGCGGGATCGAGGCTGCGGCAAGCAGACGAGGTGCCGCGTCCTTCTGCTGGCAGTCGCAGGGACGAGCCGTGGCCGCGGCGCCGTCATGGCTCACCATCCAGCCACGACCTCCGCACCTGGGGCATACGGCCGCAGCCACCTCGTTCGACCTCGAAGACATAGCGAAATGGTAGCACGGAGGTTAGCCCGACCTTCTCACCGCCGTTCGTAGCGAAGCGGCGTAGGTGCCTGTAGATGCAAGGCTTGCGAGGGAGGGCCTGCGAAGGCGTACTCGAAGTACGTTGAGTGGGCCTGACCGAGTGTAACGAAGCAGATGCAGGCACATACGCCGCTGCAGTAGAAGGGTCGGTGAGAAGGTCGGGCTAAGGCTTGCTGAGTGAGCCGCGATGGACCTTGACCAACGCGTACTTGCGATCCACCCCCGCCTTGCGGTCGAGGATCTCGCGCTTGACGAGGTCGAGTAATCGGTCCACTTCTATCTGCATCGACTCCATCTGGGTCCTCATGTTGAGGATGACTTCGACGCCGGCCAGATTCACCCCCAGGTCCCGGGTCAGGGTCAGGATCGTCTCGAGCCGACGAATCGAGTCCTCGTCGTAGAGGCGGGTGTTACCGGCGCTGCGAGCGGGCTTGAGCAGCCCCTCGCGCTCGTAGAGCCGCAGAGTCTGCGGATGGATCTCGAAGCGCTCGGCCACCGCACTGATCATCAGGTACTTTCGGCTACTGCGCCGGCCTCGTCGTGGCATCGATGACTCTCCTTACCCCTGACCCCGTGGACGGTTGCGGTCAGTTTTCCTCTTCGACGTCGACGTACTCGGCGTCGATCACCTCGTCGTCACCCTCCTGACCACCCGCGCCGGCCTGCGGATCGGCACCCTGGGACGCCTCCCCACCGGCAGCGCTCTGGTACACCTGCTCCGCCAGCTTGTGCGAGGCTTCGGTGAGCTGCTTGATCGCCTGTTCGAGAGCCTCGAGCTCGTCCGCTTCGAGGGCCTTCTTGGCATCCTCGAGGGCGGTCTCCAATTGGCCCCTGTCCCCGGCGTCCAGCTTCTCCTTGTGCTCGCCCAGAGTCTTCTCGGTGGTGTAGATCAGACTATCGAGTTGATTATGGGCGTCCACCTTCTGGCGCCGCACCTTGTCCTCCTCGGAATGGGTGTCGGCCTCCTTGACCATGCGCTCGATGTCGGACTCCTCGAGTCCGCTGGCGGCGGTAATGGTGATGTTCTGCTCTTTGCCGGTGCCCATGTCCTTGGCCGAGACGTTCATGATGCCGTTGGCGTCGATGTCGAAGGCAACCTCGATCTGCGGCAAGCCTCGGGGAGCCGACGGTATGCCTACTAGATGAAAACGACCCAGCGTCCGGTTGTCCTTGGCCATCTCCCGCTCACCCTGGAGCACGTGGACTTCGACCGATGTCTGATTGTCGGCAGCTGTCGAGAAGACCTCGGTCTTGCGGGTCGGGATAGTGGTGTTGCGCTCGATGAGCTTGGTGAACACACCACCCAGAGTCTCGATGCCCAGAGAAAGCGGCGTCACATCCAGCAACAGCATGTCCTTGACCTCACCGCTCAAGACACCACCCTGGACAGCCGCACCGATCGCCACCACCTCGTCCGGGTTGACACCCTTGTGGGGCTCTTTGCCAAATACCTCCTTCACCAGTTCCTGCACGGCCGGCATCCGGGTCTGGCCGCCGACGAGAACCACTTCGTGGATGTCACTGGCCGAGACCCCGGCATCCTTCAGGGCCTGTTTGCAGGGCTCTATCGAGCGATCGAGCAGATCTTCGACCATCTGCTCCAGCTTGCTGCGGGTGAGCTTGATGTTCAGGTGTTTGGGTCCAGCGGCATCGGCCGTGATGAACGGCAGATTGATATCCGTCTCCTGCGCACTCGACAGCTCGATCTTGGCCTTTTCAGCGGCTTCCCTGAGCCTCTGAACCGCCATCGGATCCTGGCCGAGATCGATTCCCTGATCCTTCTTGAACTCCTCCAGCAGCCATTCGATGATGCGCTGGTCGAGATTGTCACCGCCCAGATGGGTGTCACCGTTGGTGGCCTTGACCTCGACCACTCCTTCCCCCACCTCGAGGATGGAGATGTCGAAGGTACCGCCACCAAAGTCGTAGACGGCGATCAGGTGGTCCTTGTCCTTGTCGAGCCCGTAGGCCAACGCGGCGGCTGTCGGCTCGTTCACCAGACGCTCCACCTGCAGGCCGGCGACCCGACCCGCATCCTTGGTTGCCTGCCGTTGCGCGTCGTTGAAGTAGGCCGGTACGGTAATGACCGCCTTCTCCACCTTCTCGCCCAGATAGTCTTCGGCCGCCTGCTTGAGCTTCTGCAGAATCATGGCCGAGATCTCTTCGGGGGAGAATTCCGTTTCATCGATGACCACTCGAACTCCACCGTCCTTGTCGATGACTTCGAAGGGCACCATCTGCATCTCTTCGCTCACTTCGTCGAAGCGACGCCCCATGAAACGCTTGATCGAGTAGACGGTGTTCTTGGGATTGGTGACCGCCTGTCGCTTGGCTACCTGCCCCACCAGTCGCTCACCACTCTTGGTAAAAGCGACCACCGATGGGGTGGTTCGATTGCCTTCGGCGTTGGCGACCACTTGGGGGTCGCCGCCCTCCATGATGGCGACCACGCTGTTGGTGGTGCCCAGATCGACTCCGATTGTCTTGCTCACGTCAGTAATCCTCCTGTTTGCTTTGTTCTCGGGGAGCGGGTAGGGTACAAACCTAAGCGCACCCTTGTCAACCCGCCTGTACTATAATCTTACAAAAATATACTCAGATTTATTCCCGATTCGCCGCCCGGGATCGCCCGAGAGAGCAGCGAAAAGCCCAATCAGATCAGTCCAGGAGGATGAGAGGGGGCCGTTCGGTCAGCTCCGGCACCACAAATTCCGGATCTAGCAGGAAATTGCCGGTGATGGTCTCGGCCCGCGAGGTGATCGGCGAGGCCTCCTCGGACTGATTGCGGTGCAACATATAGCCCGAGGCCATAGCCGAATACTCGAACGGGTCGCCGATGGGATCGAGCAGGTCTTCGGGGTGGAGGAAGCCTCTTTCCACGAGGTCGTCCAAGCTCTCCGGGAATCGCCCTTCGAGTAGGAAGAAGGTCTTGGCCGATCGATCGATCTTGAGAAAGGCGGCAGAATACTTCAGATTCTCCAGCTCCTGCCGCAAATCCCTCTGACCCGGGAACGGTAGGATCAGGAAACGGGGGTTCATCAACACCACACTCACCAGACCCAGCACCAGCCCGATGGCCAGCAGTCGGCTCGGCCAGGGCGGATATTCGGAGATCCGTTTGGGCTTCTCGACCGCCCGTGTCCGCAAAGAGTCGAGCCATCCATCCTCAACGGCCTCTCCCTCTCTGGCGGCCGCAGCTCCTGCCGCTCCGAGAAGACCGGTGGTGGAGATGGACGGAATCGGCGTCGCCGTGACCGCCGCCTCCTCCGACTGGATCAGCCCGACCTCCTCCAGCCGGTAGACCATCAGCAGCGCCTTGTATTTCTCGATCCCGGCCTCCTGCATCACCTCCAGCACGGTTCGCCGCCCGTCGATCTTCTCCGTCAGCTGTAGGACTTCGTTGCCGAGGTCGGTCACCAGCTCGAGCGGCAGGCTGTCGGCAGACACCGTGGACCCGCTGCCATCCAATCGACTGTAAACCGTGTCCAGGGACGGAACCCTTCCCGGCAGGGGGCCCTGGGTACCCAGGTCCTGTGCCGCTTTGACCAGGAGCTCTTCGACCGAGATGGGGACGATGCCATCCTCGAAGGAGACTTCGTCCCCCCGGTAGAACTTGAATTCACCTGTCCGCCAATGAAGTAGCTGGCGGCACAGTCGATAGGTGTGGAAGCGCAACGCCCCGAGGAGCTCTTCGCGGGTGAGGTAGCTCCTTTCGACGAGCAGATCCACCACCCGACCACCTCCGGCCTGGTGCTCTGCGGCGAGTGTGGCGAAATCCTCCGGCCGAACCAGATCGCGGCTTGCCAGAACCTCCCCCAACCCCTCTTCGAGCGACTGATTGAGCGCATCGGCAGAGACCACTTCGCCACCCAGGAACGAGACCCCAATGATCTCCTCCTCGCCCTGAACCGTCAGAATTCCGGTTCTCTTCTCGCGTCCGACCGCCAGCAGGGCGTCGGCGAGCTCGCGATCGTGGATGGCACCTTCGTGGCTCAAGAGCCTGCTTCCCTGGAAGTTCGAAGTCTCATTCTCAACGAAAGATCAGCCGGTAGGTGAAGTAGATCGCCAAGCCGACGCTACAGACCAGCCAGACACCAAGGCCGCCGGCACTGAAGCTCCACGGGATCCGATAGCCGAGATGCTCGACCAGCGGTAGCGTCACCAGTGCTAGGGGCACGAACAGGCCAAAATAGGCCTTGACCCAGTACCCCATCTCGGCCTCGGTGAAACCCGGGATCAGACGTAGGGCTATCGCCCACATCCCCCGGTCGACCCCCGCCGAGCGCACCGACCGGCGCCAACGGGGGTGGGCGACAAATCGAAAGACAATGGAAATGATCGCAAAAACCGCAATCAACGGCAGAATCAGCGGCAGACGCCAATGTTTGAGCCAGTTGTCGATCAGACCCTCCACACCCCAAGCCACGAGAAGCTCATCTTCGATCTCCGCCGCCCTGGCAATGCCGCCATCGAGACTCACAACGCGCTTGAGTGTCGACCCCTGAATCCACCTCCCGACAGCGGTGTTGTCGAGCGCCTGAGCCTTTTCCAGCTCGTGCCCGGCCACACTGAACTGATAGGTATCGGAATAGACCTGGCTCAGATTGAAGTGGGCGGTGGCGTGGGGTGGCTCGACGTCACTGGCACGGCGAAAGTAATCGATGGAACGATCAAACTCGCCCCGCTCGTAAAACGACACGCCCGTGTCATTGAGGGCCGACCGATTCTGTGGCTCCTGGCCGATGACGCCCAGATAGAGTTTCTCGGCCGTCTCCCACTGTCCGAGTCGCAGCTGGAGATCGCCCAAGAGGTGAACCAGTGGGACACTCTCGGGTAGCGTCATTCTCAACTCGTCCATATCGGCGATAAGGTCACCATCCAGACGGCCGGCGACCAGACTGTCCATGGTGACGAGCACCGGTGTGGTGCGAATCTCGAGCTTTCGCCGCTGCTGCTCGACAACCAGGGGCGAGGCCACCAGAAAGACCCAGATGAGGAGAAGCAGAACCCGTTCACTGGTGCCGGCATAGTTCCACAGGAGGATCGACCAGTAGATCAGAAGCCACAGCAGACCCGAGGGGAGAGCCAGAGGCCAGAGCAGGAATAGGACAACAAAGCCGTAGGCCGCAACCCGGGGCATGTAACGCGAGAAGACTTTGAGCAGGTCGCCAAAGAGGAAGACGCCGCGGGTTGCCATCTCCAAAGCTACAAACGCTCCACCGGTCAGCAGCAGCACGCACAGGCCCCACACCAACAGATTGTTGGCCCACAGCGACTGCTCGAGCGGCATCCTGAACGAACGGAAGATACCGATGGCCCAGTTCTCGAGCGCAGTGACCGGCGAACCCTCCAGAGAAGCTACGCGGGCCGCTGCAAAAGCCACCTCGGGGCGGCCGGGGTCGAGCATCTCCGCAGCTTCGACGCCCCAATGCGCCTTGTCGAAGTCGCCCTCACGGGCAAAGCGGACAGCACTTGCGGCGGCACCGAGACTCAGGTTCGGCAGCGCCTCCATTCCCAGTTCCTGGCTATTCGCCAGCAGGCTCGACAGCGCCGCATCTGCGCGCTCCTGATCGCCGCGGTACAAGGCGGTGAGCCAATCGAGCCAATCCTCCTGCAACCGAGCCAGTGTTCTGAGAACCGGGGATGTCAGCTCCATCGAGTTGGCCGCGGGCGCCTCCTGGCCCGGGCTCGGCGTCGCGACCAGGGAGTACAACACCACCACCGTGACCACCAAAAGAGCTCGGTGGAACCGAGAAGCCACTCTCGAGAGAGAGCGCTTCGAGTCGAATCTGGATGCCCGGGACCGCAGCAGGCTGCCTCCAAGAGCCATCAAGAGCTAGCCACTTTTCTGGACATACCGCATTCGGGTTCGGTAGAGCAGCTCGTCCAGAAAATTCTGTTCCTCGGGATCGAGGTTACCGACGGATTTCTGCCGCAGGACCTCGAGAAGATCGATATACATTCGGGCTATCT
>Ga0255057_10000846_pt1 | contig 17524 bp, 19 predicted proteins | sample Cases_109_6_MG_FD_189022 | JGI IMG/M metagenome (GOLD analysis project Ga0255057, IMG submission 189022) | Seawater microbial communities from Amundsen Gulf, Northwest Territories, Canada - Cases_109_6 | ecosystem: Environmental > Aquatic > Marine > Gulf | place: Canada: Northwest Territories... | reverse complement strand
CGTGTGTCGACAGCGCACTTGTTCGAACCGTGTGCTGAGCTCCGTGGCCACGTCGACGGTTCCGTCCGTCGACCCGTTCTCGGCGATGACGATCTCGTATGGCCTCCCGAAGTCGCTGAGCCGATCCACCAAGTCCAGGATCGCGGCGTGGAGAATCGCCTCCTCGTTGTACACGGGGATGACGATGGAGACGTACGGTTCGGCGCGTGACTCGACCACGGCAGGCGCGGCAATGTCTTACGCGCACAGCCGGACGTCAAGCCAAGTGGCAGACAATCGCGTGGGCCCGGTCGAGCGTTACGGCCAGCGGACCGAGGCATGGCGGGAGGGCCGCGGTCTGGCCTTGCGGGATATCGAGCTCGGTGTCGTCGCTTCGAATGGTGACGCGTCCTGCTAGCACCGTGAGCGAACGCAGATTGTCGCTCGCTGGCAGCGTGGTGTCTCCACTGCCGGTCAGCCGTATTGCGCGGAAAACGGCCGAGCGAAGTGGCCCCTCCTCGGAGATCAGGGGCTCGAGAACTGCCCTCTCGTCGATGGCGGCCGGGCCGGCGCGGTGGCGAATGTCTTGCAAAAGTGAGTCTTCGCGCGGGCCTTGCCATTGCGTGACGTCGAGCGCGCGCTCCAGGTGAAGCGTGCGTGGCGTCCCGGCGGGATCCGACTTCCCATCGGCATCGTATCGGCGATTCCAGTCCCAGTATCGATAGGTGATTCCGCGCTTCCCGGGAGACACGCGTTGTGGCTCGAGCAGCATGACGCCTCGTCCGACCGAGTGTGGCGTCCCTGGCTCGATGACGAACACGTCGCCGACGGACACCGGGACGAACCGCAACAAGGCGCTTACGTCGTCCTCGTGGTCGATTGCCTCTTGAACGTCCTCGCGCGACACCCCCTCCCGGAATCCGAGGTAGAGACCGGAATTCGGCTCTGCGTCGATGATGTACCACGCCTCCGGCTTTCCACTTTCATCGGCCGCCAGCGCGGGATCCGAGTCTTCCGGGTGGATCTGAACCGAAAGGTCGTCGGCGGCATCGAGGAGCTTGACGAGCAGCGCCGTCGATCCGAGGGACGACTCTCCTCCGAGGAGAGCGGATGGGTCGGAGCGCAAGACCTCATCGAGAGTCGGTCCGTCGGTGAGCCGGCTGGGAAAGTCTGGCTCGACCGAGAGCTCCCATGCCTCGCCCACCACGTCTTCGTGGACCAACCCGAGCCTACTTTTCATATCCCGGACGATCCGTGTGCCTCCCCAGGGAGTTCGTCCGGGGGGCGTGAAATTGTCTGGACGCAAAAGCAGAGGCCTTCGCCAGTTATTTTGACCTACTTTATCCCACATGTAAGGTGACTCTGAACCCTAATGGTAGCGCCCAAGGGAGGTTTGAGATGGGCTATTTAGGCAAGGAACGCCGAATTCATCGCGTCTTCGTGACCCGCAACAGCGAATACCACGTTCGTCGGAATGTGTGTGTGGGGGTCCGGGACCGTCGGAGCGGGGACTGGCTGGCTGGCCACCTCGCGATTCGAAGCACGGTATCCGGGGGGCTAAAATTTCACGACAGCGGGGCGATCAGCGCTTCGGAAGGGCTGCCTACCGTTGGCGAGTCGCTCTTCTTCATCGCGGCAGGTCGTGACTTGATTACGAGCCCGGTCCTCAATATCGAACGACCGGTGCGGCAAGTCGTTTACAGCTATCCGATGTAAGCATCCCGAAAAGCGGGGTGCTATATCTCGCAGGGTGTCGTCGGAGTTGAAAACCATTCGCGTCGTGGCCGCCCTCGTGGAGCGTGACGGGCGCTACTTGATTACCCAGCGTCGCGAAACCGCGGTGCTCCCGCTGCTTTGGGACTTCCCCGGTGGCCGCGTCGAGGACGGCGAGACCGATGAGGCGGCGCTCGCCCGCGAGGTGATGGTGCGTCTTGGAGTGAGCGTTGACGTCGGTCAGCTGATCTCGTTCGTCAACCACCCCTACGAGAAGTACGCGGTGGACCTCTACTTGTACCAGTGTGCGCTTCAAAGCGATCGCCTCAGCTGTGGCGCAGTCAAAGACTACGCATGGGTGACCTCGGAGGAGATGGAAAAGTACTCCTTCACGCCCGTCGACGAGGCCTCAATGAGCAAGCTCCTCGGCGAAGGCCCCTAGACATCATAGAACATTGGTGGGCGCTGTCGGACGAAGCGGAGCGCCAGCTCGCGACCCTCGTGCGAAAGCCCTTCGAACTGGATACCCATTCCAGGCTCGGATTCCGACGCGAAGTCCATGGGGTCGCGCACGAAGCGCACGTAGCCCTCGCACTCGAACTCGAAGCCACCAGGCAGGGTGACGAGCATCGACACAGACGTGTCCTTCGCAAGCGCCTCGTAGGTGGCCAGAAAAACTCCCCCATGGGCGATCTCGGCGCTAAACCCGACGTAGAAGTTTGACTGGGTCGTGGCGCCGAGGTTGGCTTCAATGCGGCGCCGTTCGCCGCGCGGCACGGGGGCTGGCGGAGGCAGCATCGACGTCGGGAAGGCGCCGGACCGGGGCAGCGCGGACGACGGTGACGAAATAGGTGCTCCCGACAAGGGCCTGCTGGACACCGGGCGCTGCGAAGGGCGCACGCTGGTGGGCGGCTGGCTCGATGCTTTTGCCGGCGCCGGCGAGGATCCCTCGGGACGCCCCGAATCTCTGGCCTCGGGACGCCCGCTCGGCTTGTTGGTGAGCGGAAACAGGATGCTGATGACGTCGGCGATGTTTTCCGTCGCGGTCAGGACACCATCGTGCTCGCTCTTGACGTCTTGGAGGAGCGCCAGGGTCTGGCTCAGTGTCCCCAGTGCGTATTTCACGCAGGTCTTGCCGTCCGGTTCGGTCGACGCGTGCTCCGCCTCGAAGAGCGCCCCGATCGATTGCGCCACGTTTTGGGTGATCTCCAGGACATGGTCCGGAACGTCAGCCTCCTGCTGCAGTACCTCGAGTGCTTTGCCAAGCGATTCGCGAGCGTTCCGTGCATCGTCCGCCCCTGAGTAACTCATCGTCGATTTTCCCCCGCTTGCCTCGCTCTCAGGATACCGAGAGTGGTCCCTACGTCAAAGCTCCTTAATGAACACGGTCCGTGAGCGCCCGGGGCCGGCGTAGTCGGGCACCGCCGTGCTCTCGAAGCCCATCGATTCGTGAAATCGAACTGGCCCTTCGTGGCCCTCTGCCGCGAGGGACTTGATGCGCTTCATTCCCGCGCCCCTGCAACGCTCGGTGAACTGCTCATACAGCCTCTTCCCCACGCCTCGTCGACGGTGATCGGGGTGAATTCCCACCAGATGGACGTATCCGGACGCCGCCGGAGCGGGAACCATCACACCCAAGAGAAATCCGATCACCTGCCCATCCTGCTCGGCCACCAGGGCGTGCTCCCCGAACTCGTAGAAGAACATCGGATCGGCGCGTCGCCCTGCGGGCCCTCCCCACCATTGGTCGAGCACCGAGATGATATAGTCGAAGTCGACTTTGGTGAGGCCCCTGATCTCCATTGCCCGGGGGAGCGGATATCACGAACGCAGCAAAAACGCACGAGCCCCATCGAGGGACGGCCTCGGCCGGCGAGTGGTCGATCCCGCGCATCCGGTTTTGCCCTTTTTGTCGGGAAGCGTTCGAGGGGCAGGACGAATGCCCCGAACACGAGCTCACATTGGTTCCGCTCGATGGGCTGCCTCGTCCCTTAGACCGACCTTCGGGTGGTGCGTCTTTTTTTTTTGGACCCCCGCCACGGACGCCGTGGCGTGCTAGTCGGCGCGTCGATGGTGCTCTTGGGTTTCATGCTGCCGCTCGTCGAATCTCGCGGGGTCGTGTACTACGCCGCGCCAGGCAAAGTCGGCCGAAAGATGTAGCCTTGATGCTGCACGACACACACCCGGTTCGGTCCAGCGACCCTTGCCCGCGTGACCGCGATGCTCGCGGCGTCTAGCAATTCGCTATGCGAGCGTACGTTCGCGCTGGGGTACAAGCCGACTCCAATCGAGATCTGGAGATTCACGCTTTCGCCAGCCACATCGAACGGCTTGTGAACCACTTCCGCGACGACGCGGTCGGCGAGAGTCAACGCGCGCGCCGGGCTCGTGTTGGCCATCAAAAGACCGAACTCTGCCGTGCGGAACTGCGCCGTGATGTCCGTCTCGCGAATCGTGCGTTGCAGCCGTTCCGATACCCCATCCAGAATTTCCGTCGCGAAATCTGGGCCTCGCTCTTCGGCGAGCTTACGGAAGTCGTCAACCGCGATGATGCAACAAGCCAGAGGCTCCAGGCGCCGCTGCGCGGCCTCGAACTCTCGTTCCAGGCTTTCGTGGAAATGGTGATGGTCGGGCAGAGTCTTGAGCTGTTCGTGCATGGACCTATAACGGAGCTTGCTTCGAGCCACCCGCACGTCGTCGTGGGCGCGCTTGACGCGCAGCATGTTCTCGACCCTCGCCACGAGCTCGGCGTCTTCGAGGGGCTTCGCAATCTGGTCGTCCGCCCCGGTTCGAATACTTTGGGCCCGCCCGCTCAGATCGCCATGAGCAGTCAACAAGATGACCGGCACGAATCGATCGTCAGTGATGGTCTTGATCAGTCGGCACGCATCGATCCCGCCGAGCCCCGGCATTCCGACGTCGAGAATCACCAGATCGACGGGGCGCGCACGAACTGCGTCGACTGCCTTCTGACCGCCGTAAACCGGAATGACTTCCAAGCCGCGGGCTCGAAGCAATCCTGCGATTCGGTCGCACGTGGCTCGATCGTCGTCGGCAACGACCACAACCGCCGTTGGAAATGGTCGAGCATCAACCACCTACACAGGGTAGCGGACCGACAGATGATTCGCGACCCTCCCAGTCGAGTTTCCCTCCGACCATTAGATGTCTATACTGGCAATCGAGAATCCGCAAGGATGCAAGGCCTGAATGGAGCTCAAGCAGCAACTCAAATTATCGCAGCAGCTAATCATGACGCCGCAATTGCAGCAGGCGATCAAGCTGCTGCAGATGACGAGGATGGAGCTCAGCGAGCTCGTGCAAGAGGAGTTGCTCGAGAATCCCATGCTGGAAGAGGGTGCCGAGGCGCGTGATTCCCGAACCTCGCCTGCGGACGAGATGGAATCGGCTCCACTAGAGCCGGGCGAGTCCAAGAAGGCCGAGATCGACTGGGAGCGCTATATCGAGAACTACACTAACGAGGCGCCCATGCCCTCGGTCCGTCGCAACGACGACGAGATGCCCAGTCTCGAGGCGACTTTGTCGATCGACGAAGATCTGATCGATCATCTCGGATGGCAACTTCGAATGGGGGAGTTCATGGACGACGAGCGACGCTTTGCCGCGCTCGTCATTGGCAACCTGGACGACAACGGTTATCTCAAGATCGACGCACTGGATGAGCACGAGGTCGTTCCCCGTCTCGCTGCAGAGGCAGGTCTGGACCCAGAGGATGCCGAAGAGGTTCTCGAGATGATCCAGCAGTTCGACCCGGTTGGGGTGGCCGCCAGATCGCTCCAAGAATGCTTGACGATCCAAGCCAAGCACTACGGAATGGACGACTTGGTGCTCATGGTGATTGCGGATCATCTGGGCGATCTCGAAAAGAGGCATTATCCCGCAGTAGCCAAGACGCTCGGGTGCCCGCTCGAAGAGGTGTATGACGTTGCGCAGATCATCGCCGAGCTCGAGCCCCGTCCCGCGCGTCGCTTTCAGACTGAAGAGCCCCGCTACATCGTTCCCGACGTCTACGTCCACCGGGTGAGCGATGAATATTACGTGGTCGCCAACGACGACGGCATGCCCAAGCTCAAGATCAGTGGCTTTTATCGCTCGGCCATGGCCGACAACCCGAAAGCCAAAGAGTACATTCAGGACAAGCTCCGGAGCGCCCAGTGGCTGATTCGAAGCATTGACCAGCGCCGCAAGACCATCGTTCGGGTTACCGAATGCATCGTCGAAAAGCAACGTGGTTTCTTCGATAAGGGTATCGAATACCTCAAGCCGATGATTTTGCGCGACGTCGCCGAGACGGTCGGGATGCACGAGAGCACGATCTCGCGTGTAACCAGCAACAAGTACGTCCATACGCCCAGAGGCACGTTCGAGTTGAAGTACTTTTTCAACAGCGCCATAAGGCGGGACAATCACACCGATATCGCGTCGGAGAGTGTGAAACAGGCGATCAAGAACATCATCGGGGGTGAGGACGAGAAAGCCCCATTGTCAGATCAGCGAATCGTTGAAATACTCGCTCAAGACGACATCAAGATTGCCCGTCGAACGGTCGCGAAGTACCGTGAGATGCAGGGCATTTTGAGTTCGTCGAAACGCAAAAAATACTTTTAGAGGCTGGAGGGTCGATGCGTATTAGCTACTCGTTTCGCAACATGGAGTCCTCGGACGGAGTCAAAAACTACGCATCGGAGAAAATAACCAAAATCCAAAAGTACATGAGAGCCCCCCTTCACGCAGAGATGACCTTTTCGATGGAGCGACATTTTCATCGGGTCGACCTGACACTGACCGGAGACGGCCATCAGTACGCGGGCCACGGTCAGTCAGAAGACATGTACGCCACGATCGACCTCGTCATCGACAAGATCGACCGGCAGGTGCGTGACATGAAAGCAACGGAGATCCACCGCAGAAGGCATAGCGGAGAGTCCCTGCGCAACACCAAGGGCTAGAGCTAAAGTCCCTGACCCGCGTTGCGTTCGCATGGAGGGTGCGGTATCGCCTGCCCTCGATGTTGGCCGATCTGCTTCATCCCGAGCGCGTGAGCATTGCCGTGATGGCTTCGGACAAAGAAGCTGCGCTGCGAGCCCTTGCCGGCTTGCTCGTGATGCCCGAGCGGAAGGCGAACGAAGAGAGCGTCTACGACGTCCTGATGGAGCGGGAGCGTCTCGCGAGCACCGGGGTCGGAAGCGGCGTCGCGATTCCCCACGGCCGGTTCGACGGGGTCGACGGGCTCCGAGCGGCGGTGGCCATCTGTGCAGGCGGAGTCGATTTCGATGCGGTGGATGGTCTCCCTGTGAAGATCCTTGTTGCCATCGTCGGGCCGCGATCGATGCCGCAGAAGCATCTGGCCGCATTGGCCGGCGTGTCCCGCGTCCTCCGAAATGACGCGGTTCGCGAAGGGCTGATTGCTACCGGCAACGACGCCGAAGCGTATCGCCTTCTCGTCGAGTCCTGACACCGACGGGCCACTCGCGTATGATGCGGGAGTGACCCAACCTTCCTCTCCGCGACGCGCCGGCGACCTGGCCAGCATGCGCGTCGAGCGCGGTATCACGGTCGCCCACATGCTTGGTGAGCCGCGGTTGAGCGCGACGATGAAGATCGTCGCTGGAAACGACGGCGTGAACCGTGTGCTCGATCACCCTCGCGTCCAAAAGCCCGGTCTCGCTTTGGCTGGTCATACTCACGGGGTCGTTCCGACGCGCGTTCAGATTTTGGGGGAGACCGAGATCACGTACCTCGAAGGACTGTCGGCAGAGGAGCAGCTGCGCAGGGCGAGCGGGCTCTTCAAGCTTGGTCTCTCGGTTGTAGTCGTGACCCGCGGCGTGGATCCTCCCGTCGCGCTCTTGCAGGCCGCGCAGGAGACGGCCACACCGCTCGTCGTCGCAGAATCGCGGTCGAGCCGCACGATTCAGGCGATCCATTTGGTGTTGGACGCGCTCCTCGCGCTGTCTGAAACTCGTCATGGCGTCTTGATGGATGTCCACGGCATCGGGACTCTGTTGTTGGGGCCCAGCGGTATCGGCAAGAGCGAATGCGCGCTCTTCCTGGTCGAGCGAGGCCATCGATTGGTCGCCGACGATCAGGTAATCCTGTCGTTGCTGCCTTCCGAGCAAATCGTCGGACGAGCCCATCCGTTGCTGCGCAATCATCTCGAGCTCCACGGAATCGGGATTATCAACGTTCGCGACCTATTCGGGGCGAACGCCGTGCGCGCCGAAAAGACCGTCCAACTAGTGGTCGAGCTGTGCCCTTGGGACTCCGAAGAGCCGTTCGACCGATTGGGGCTGGATGATTCCACGCTGGAGATCCTCGATATGTCGATTCCCATGCTGCGGATCCCTGTACGCCCCGGGCGCAACATGGCGGTCATCCTGGAAGTCGCAGCGCGCAATCACATCCTCAAGGCTGCTGGGCAGCACGGCGCGCAGAAGTTCATCGAGACCCTCATGGGAGAGATCGAGGATCCGGAGAGCGGACCCGAGCCATGACCGGGCAGCTCCACGTCGTCGTCGTCACGGGACTCTCGGGGGCGGGTCGAAGCACGGCGCTCAGGGTGTTGGAGGACGCTGGTTTCTTCTGTGTGGACAATCTCCCGCCGGCCCTTGCACCGGATCTTCTCGGGCTCATTGGTCGCGACGGAAACCTCGACCGGGTAGGGCTGGGGATCGACGTTCGAACCGGGGCGTTCCTGAGCGGCGTCGAAGAGACACTCCGAGTGCTCGAAGATTCCGGCCATCGCGTGGAGGTAGTCTTTCTCGATTGCTCCGACGATGTCTTGGTGCGCCGCTTCAGCGAGACGCGGCGCCCACATGCGTTGGCTCCCACTGGTGACCTGCAAGGCGCGATCAGCAACGAACGACAACGGCTCGCCGGCCTTCGTGACCGTGCAGAGGTCGTGATCGATACGACGGAGCTCAGCATTCACGACCTCAGGCACCGCCTAATCGAGTACATCGGTCGCGATCCCAGCCGTGCGTCGATGGTAGTCCGAGTGATTTCGTTCGGATTCAAGTACGGCATCCCCACGCACGCGGACTTGGTCTTCGACCTGCGGTTTCTCCCGAATCCCCACTTCGTCGACGCCCTCCGACCACAGACGGGCATGGACCGAGACGTGGCCGCCTACGTGCTGGAGGCATCCGAAACGCGTGAGTTTCTCGCGCGTCTGGGACCATTGCTCGACTATGCGTTGCCCCGTTACGCGCTCGAGGGGAAGGCGTACTTGACGATCGCGCTTGGCTGCACCGGCGGGCGGCATCGCTCGGTCGCGTTGGCGGAGGAGCTCGGTCGCCAGCTGAAGAACGAGCACGAAGTGGCGATTTCCCATCGCGACGTGCAGCGAGCCGGCTCGTGAGCGATGCTCTCGTTGCAACGGTTGAGGTTCCAAACCGGCTTGGGCTCCATGCGCGGGCTGCGGCGAGACTCGTCGACCTCGCCAACCGCTACGACGCTCAGATCGAAGTGAGCAAAGACGGACAAGTCGCCGACGCGAAGAGCATCATGGGAGTTCTCCTGCTGTGCAGCCAGCGCGGCGCCAAACTCACGATTCGAGCGATGGGCGCCGATGCCCAGGACGCACTCGAGGCGCTTTGCGATCTCGTGACCGGTGGGTTCGGAGAGATCGAGTGACGCGTCCGGCTCGACTCAAGGGTATCGCCGCCTCGATCGGGGTTGGAGTGGGTCCCGCGCGGCTCTCCGCTCGGGGGCGCCGGGGGCTCACCTACCGTCGCATTTCGGATAGCGAAGTGGAGGAGGAGCTCGGCGGGTTCGAACGTGCCGTTGCCGCGTCGCGAGATGAAATCGAGCTCGCCAAACAGGAGCTCACCCATCAGCATGGGTCGGCGTACGCACCGATTTTGGATGTGTATCTACTGATGCACACGGATGCTCTCCTGATCGATGCGATCGCGGACGCGATTCGCCGTGACAAGATCAATGCGCAGTGGGCGCTTGGCCGCGTCGTCGAAAGGCTCAAAGCGCCCCTCCTCAACGATGCATCGTCGTACTTTCGGGAACGAGCGAGGGACATCGACCACGTCAAAGAGCACCTGCTCCGCCACCTCTCAGGGGAGCGTCGCGACGAGATGCCGGCCAGTAGCCCTACCGTTTTGTTCGCGCACGACCTGACGCCCGCCGACGCGGTTCACATGTTGGCGCCGCCTACCGTGGGCCTCGTTACCGAGATGGGCGGCGCGAACAGTCACACCGCGATCTTGGCACGGACGTTTGGTGTTCCAGCGGTAGTCGGGACCGGCCCCCTCCCGGTGACGGTCGAACGGGATGAAATGATTGTCGTCGACGGTTTCTCCGGCGAAGTCACCATCGGGGCGTCGCCGGAGGAGCAGCGCGTCGCAGTGGGACGCAGAGACCGCTTCCTTTCGTTTCTCCGGTCGGAGCGCACCACCAACGCCGTCACCCGCGACGGGGTTTCGATCTCGGTAGCCGCGAACATCGAGCTGCCGAGCGAGGTTGAAGCCGCGATCGAGAACGGAGCAGAGGGCATCGGCCTCTACCGGACTGAGTTCATGTGCCTCGACCGCTCGGAACCTCCGTCGGAGGAGGAACAAGCCGAGCTCTATCGGACCGTCGTGACGGCGGTCGCGCCTAAGACCGTGGTCTTCCGAACGTTCGACTGGCGAGGCGACAAACGCCTTCGGACGAATCACCCCCGGGAACGCGAGCACGGATGGCTGAAGACCCAGATCAGGGCCGTCCTCCGAGCCAGCACCGAGGGGTCGGTAGCGCTGATGTTCCCGATGATCGCGACCCTTGAGCAGCTCAAAGAAGCACGCTCGTTGGTCGACGAGTGCAGGGGTGAGCTCGAGGACGACAGCGCGCGTTCGGCGTCTCTTCCGATCGGAATGATGGTCGAGGTTCCATCAGCAGCGCTTCTGGCGGAGCAGTTCGCCGCGCATGCCGACTTCTTTGCGGTAGGGACGAACGATCTCGTTCAATACACCCTTGGGGTCGATCGCCGGGATCATCGAACAGCTTCGGCCGCCAATCCGTTGGACCCGGCCGTATTGCGGTTGCTGGACCAGACGATCGTTGCCGCCGACAATACCGAGATTCCCTGTTCGATGTGCGGCGACATGGCCGCCGACCCCATTGGGCTGGGCCTGGCGCTCGGGCTCGGGTATCGGAAAATCTCCGTGCCGGTAAGCGTGGTGCCGTTGGCTCGGGCGGTCATTCGCAGTGTCGACCTCACGACCGCGACTGAGGCTGCAGCAGAGGCGCTCGGCTGCACATCGTCGAAGGAGGTCCGCGACTTAGCGCTCAGTCGCTTCGACAAAGAGCTCGGCGCCCTGTGGTAGCTACTTACGCGCGGTGACGGGCTTCACCATGTCGTCGAGCTGAGCCTCGCTTTGGTAGCCGGTGACACGCTCGAGCTCGTAGCCCTGGCTGTCGTACAAGATGAACGTCGGTACGATCTCGATCTTCCCGAGTGAGCTCCGCGCGTTTTCGACGCTGCCGTAGGGGTCAGCCCCTACGACAAACGGTGGGTCGAGGGCGTACTCCCAAGCCTCTACCAGCTGCGTCGCCCGAGGTTCGGACGCGATTCCGATCACGACCACCTCGGGATGCTGTTGCACGAATGGCCGAAGCGCCTGGAGGGAAGCCTGACTCACCATGTCGAAGGTCGCGAACACGAAGAGGAGCACAGGTGTTCCGCGGAGGTCGCCGAGCTCGAGCCAACGCCCGTCCGAGAGACGGATCCCGAGGTTCAAGCGACGCCCTTGGGGTTGGGACTGGGACGCTGAGGTCGTCGTCTCGACGTTCTTGGACGAATCGCGCGCACAACCGGTGGCCACCGCCAGCGCAATGCTGATCGCGCATATGCCGTTTCTAGAGAGACTGCTCGTGTTCATTGCAGCTGGGTCGACAATATAGCAAGACCCCCACGAAATGGATCCTACCGGAGAACGCTTGGAGGCGCTCCTCCATGACAGCAATTCAGCGCTGCGGCGCCGGCAGGATCCCGTGGACTTCATCCATCACTATGACGAGCCGGTCGACCAGGAGGTCGTTGGATTGATAGCGGCGAGCCTTGCGTTCGGCAACGCGGTAGCCGTACGTCGCAGCGTCGAGCGAGTGCTCTCGGCGCTTGGAGAGAGCCCAGCAGCGACCATCGTCGCGGCCGACCACGACGAGATCTTCGAACGACTCCGAGGCTTCGTCCATCGAATCTATCGAGACGAGCACCTTGCGGTGGTGTTGTCGCGCGCTGGGGGTCTACTTCGCGCGCATGGGAGCTTAGGGCGGGCGTTTCTCGGTTTCTACGAAGGTGCAGGTGGCAATTTTCGGGAGTCGCTGGCTCGCTTTGCAGATGCGCTTCGTGCCGACTCGCAGACCCGCAACCTACGACACCTCGTCAGCGATCCTCGAGCGGGAAGCGCCTGCAAGCGACTCCTACTCTACGCGCGCTGGATGGTTCGCCCGGCCGACGGCGTGGACTTGGGGCTTTGGCCCATCGCCCCATCGGAGCTCGTAATTCCAGTAGACACTCACATCCATCGGATCAGCCGAAACCTCGGGCTCACTCGGCGGCGGACGGCTACGTGGGCCACCGCGGAGGAGATCACGACTGCGCTGCGGCGCTATGACCCCGACGACCCGGTCAAATACGACTTCGCACTGTGTCATCTCGGGGTCTCACGCGAGTGCCCGAGTCGGCCGGACCCGGCCAAGTGCGAGCGCTGCGTTCTTCAGGATGTTTGCAGTGTATGGATCCGCGGCCCAGAGATTTCGAAGGACGTGAGGTCAGCGCAAGAAGCCAGTGAGCTTCGGCTCTAGGGCGTGAAGGTCGGCCACGCTCTCGACGTCGGTGCCACGCTCGAGAATGTCTCCGGTGATTTTGACGAGCTTGTAGTCTTGCAGCGCCTGGAGAGCGGTTTCGAGCTTGAGCTTCGAGAGCGATTCGCGCCTCTCGATTTCACCGGCCAGGTACATCTGCTGGCCGAGAGCAAGCGTGCGCTTGTACCAGTCCTTCTTGGGAATCGGGCCGTCGAGTGCGATCTCCGCTCCACGAAGTGCGAGAAGATAGCTCTCGAAGAACGTCTGCAGCATGGTGGCGTATCGCTCGAGGCCCTGGCGGCGGATGCCTTCCGTGGCTTGCACCTCGCCATCTCGGATCTCGATTTCGCCAGCACTTTCCATCGCCTTCAGGGCATCGTCGAAGACCTGATCGAAGGTCGCGTCGGTGCGAAAAATGAACTCGTGTTTGAAGAGTCGGGAGAGCTGTCGCACTCGGTCATTGAGGCGGGGAATTGGGACCCATTCCTCTCGGTCCACCAAGAGGGCTGACGCGATCAGTGCGCTTGGGACGAAGAAATGAATGGTCGTGTTCTGATAGTACTCGAGCGCGATGCGACGTTCGGAGTCGATCGTGTAGATCGGATCGGGGCCAGTGTCGTGCGCGACGATCAGCCGCGCGTCGATGAAGAGGCTAAGGGCTTCCTCGATCGTGTCCGTGCGAATGCGTCCGTCGCCGATTCGGAGTTGGTGTGCGATTCGGGCGCCCATCGTCGCGAGCGTCGACACCAACTCCTCGCACGTGGCAATCAGCCCAGACTTCGTCATGCCTCGCTTCCGATGGCTCAATAGCGCGGTCGCCACGAGCGCGGCTGGGGTGACGACCGTGACCTCGTTGATCGAGTACATCACCTTGTGAGCAAGGGCTCGGACCGAGGCCCGCTGCTGGTTCGGGCTGAGTTCTTCGATGCTGTGAAGCCCACTCGCGGACCGTTGAAGGGTGCCTTCGACAAACTCGTCAAAGTCGATGATTTCTCCGAACTGCACGTATAGCCGGCCCCACTTGGATCGAAGGATGCCCGAGCTCTTGATGAGGTCGCCCATTTTCTCCGACTGTTTTTCGCCGCCGCCGAGCTCATGTACGAAGGAGCGTTCTTCGATGATGCGTTCGTATCCAATCGAGATCGGAACCAGGCCCACTTTGGTCGCGGGAAGCTTCCTCGCGGAACTGAAAAGCATCGAAAGCAGCCCATACTTCGGGGGCAATGGCTTGCCGGTCCGTGAGCGCCCGCCTTCGAGGAAGAACTCGGTAGTGAACCCCTCGGCGAGGAGCTTGCGCATGTACGCTTCGACGAGAGCAGGGTAGAGCCGGTCGCCCTTGAAGCTACGGCGAATGAAGAACGCGCCGGCGCGCCGCAGCACCGGGCCGAGCGGCCAGAAACTGAGATTTTCTCCGGCCGCGATCAGCGGCGCCATGAGGGCGTTGGCATAGAACATGTCGCTGAGGACCAAATAGTCGATGTGGCTCTTGTGGCTCGGCAGGAGGACGAGGGACGAATCTCGTGCGGCCTGGCGCAACCGCTCCAGCCCTTCCTTGTCCATCACTACGCCGTCGTACATGCGGGCCCAGACCCACGTGAGGAGCCGGTGCAACACATCCACGACGAAGGGGCTCTGCTTGGCACACAAATGGCGCAGGTGTTTGCGGGCGCGTCGTTCGGCCTTGGCCCGGGAGATCCCCTTTCGAGTCGCGTAGTTCTGGATCTCGGCCCGTACCCGCGGCCCCCGCAGAAGCTCTTCCTGGATCCGCGCGGTGGTCTTTTTCATCGGGCCGAGGACGACGGCTCGGTCTCTCTCCATGCGGCGGAGGAGGGCGTATCGAACCTTGTCCGCCGCTTGGCTGTCGGTGAGGTCCTCGTTTCGATCCAGGAAGGTCTTCAGATTGAACGGATCGCCCGAGCGAAGCTTGGCGTTCCGGTAGTTGAGCAGGAACTGGCAGAAAACGCGAACGCGCCCTGGCCATTGGACCGGCCCGAACAGCAAGTCGAGCAAGCTCGGGCTCGCGCTGCCCGACTGCTTACTCCACACGAAGGTCTGTGGGACGAGAAGGATCGGCTGCGCCGACGAGCGCTGCTTGTGGACGAGCGTCTGAATCAGATCCACTTCGAGTTTTCGACCACGTCTCGCTTGGCGCCCGAGCTGAGGAGGCCGACGCAAGAAGAGGAGTGCGCTGTACCCATCGCCCACGGCGCGTTCGAGTGCTTCCGCCTCGGGGATCTGCCGGCGCAGGCTGAGTCGCCGCTCGCCTTTGCCGAAAGGCTCGAGGATCCAAAGCCCGAGGTCGTTCACGAATCGGACCAGTGGCAGTCCGAACTTCTTGAGCAAGAAGTCGAGGCACAGGAAATCGAGAAACGAGAGCGACCGCATCACGTAGACGACCACGCCCTTGCTTGCCGCCTCTCGAACGCCCCGGCTCCAGTTCTCGTTCACAAGAATGTGGGAGAAGAACCGACGATACAGCCACCGCAGAAACGCGTTGGGGGCGTACGGCGCTGGCGTCGGTGAGCGTCGCGCAAGCTCCGGCATATTGGTCATCGGACTATCGGACACTAGCAGCGGCCCCCATGCGGTCGAGTATACGCCGCTCAGCCCCCACGCTATCGCCTAGAACTGGGCCCTTACCAGTCGGCGCTGTCCTGGGCGAAGGTCGACCGCGTAACGGCGTTCCTGACCCCCGTACCGAACTACAACCTCGTAGTTTCCGGCGCTGAGCTGGGCAGCGACGCCGGCTCCGAGCGTGCCGATCCGTTTCGAGCCCCGATTGACGGTCACCATTCCCGTCCCTGACCCCCCCTTCGCCTCTATTCGAACTTCGAGAACACCGGTCTTAAAATCGACCCGGACCGGGCTCGCTTTTCCGGCCGTCACATTGACGTCGACCCGTTTCGATGGGTTATCCAGGGTGCCGTCCAGCCGCACGGTGGCGCGCCATTTCCCTGCAGGAACGGAGATGGCGGTTCCGCACGATCCGCCGGCGACCTCGCGACCCTCGCGCTCGACCACGATCGTGCCACTGGCGGGTGCCCCGTTTGTCGTTACCGAGCAACGGATCTCCCCTGCTTGCGCATTCGCCCACATTGGAGCCCACAAAAAGGCGCTTGCGGCGATGACCGTTTGGGTAAGGATTCTCACCTGTTACCTTTTTAGCCCAATTCGAGGCCGCCGTGGTCTGTTGATTGAAATCCAAGGTGAAAACCAGGGTCTCCGGGCTTCTCTATCGAGCTCTGCCCGCTTGACTCTCTAGGGGTCGGCGGCTAGGAAACGCGCCCCTAAACCGGGGTCTAGGAGCGAATCATGGCTACCCAGAGTGCCAAAGCGTCAGAGATCGAACGCAAGTGGTACGTCGTCGATGCGGCGGGCCAACCGCTTGGCCGAATTGCGTCCAAGGTGGCGCACGTCTTGCGGGGCAAGCATCGACCGGAATACACCCCCCACGTCGACACCGGCGACTTCGTGATCGTCACGAATGCAGCCCAGGTGCACCTCTCGGGCAAGAAGCGTACGGACAAGCAATATCATCGGCACTCGGGCTACCCGGGTGGGCTCAAGTCTGAAAGCTACGGTCAGCTCCTCGAGCGCAAGCCGGAGTTCATCTTTGAGCGCGCCGTCAAAGGAATGCTGCCTAAGAACAGCCTCGGCCGACAGATGTTTCGCAAGCTGAAAGTTTACCCGGAAGGGATCCACCCACACGTGGCGCAGAAGCCTGAGCCCCTTCCGTTTTGATCCCGAGAGATATTTTGCATGACACATTCTAAAGTCATCGATGGACGCCACTACGGCACGGGTAAGCGCAAGAATGCGATCGCCCGCGTCTTCCTCAGCCCTGGGGCGGGCACTGTGACCGTGAACGGTCGCGCATTCGAGAACTACTTCCCGCGCGAGATTCTTCGAATCATCGCAATGCAGCCGTTCGCGACGCTCGCTAAGCAGGGTCAGTACGACGTCGAGGTCAATGTGATTGGCGGCGGGGTCTCCGCGCAGGCCGAAGCGGTTCGCCACGGCATCGCGCGGGCGCTCGTGGGTCTGGATGAAAGCCACAAGCCGGCGCTCAAGAGTGCTGGCTATCTCACCCGCGACGCCCGCAAGAAGGAGCGTAAGAAGCCAGGCCAGCCCGGCGCACGCAAGAAGTTCCAGTACTCCAAGCGCTGAGACCTTCGTCTTGCGATTCGAGCCGCGGCGCCGGGTGTGCCGCGGCTTTTTTGCTTAATCTCGGACTTCGAGACGTAGACAATGAACATGCCATGCTTATGAGGGAGTCGACACAATGACCTCGAAGACAATACGCGCGATCGTCGTGGGCGGAACCGGCTATACCGGAGCGGAGCTGCTGCGTCTTGCGCTCGGCCATCCGTCGATCGAGCTCGTAGCGGTCGTCGGTAACACAACGGCGGGGCGTTCGATCGCGGAGGTTCTTCCGAGCTTGCGAGGCGCCTTCGAAGGGACCGTCGAGTCGTTCGATGCCGACTCGATCGCGGCCCGTGCCGATGTCGCGTTCTGCGCGCTGCCGCATGCGGCGAGTGCAGAGACCGTGAGCGCCTTGCGTCAGCGAAGCGTCAAGGTTTTCGATTTGTCGGCAGACTTCCGTTTCGACGACCAGGCCGTGTACGAACGCCTGTACGGCGCGCATCCTGTTCCGGAGTTGTTTTCGGAGGCCGTCTACGGGCTCGTGGAGCTCCATCGCGAGGAGTTAAAAACAGCAGATCTCGTTGCTGTGCCTGGATGCTATCCCACCGCGTCCACGCTCGGGCTTGCCCCTCTCGTGAAGGCGGGTCTCATTCGCCGCGAGGGAATCGTCGTCGACGCTAAGTCGGGCGTTTCCGGCGCGGGGCGAGGCTTGTCGAGTACGACGCATTATCCGGAGACCGCCGAGGGCGTTCGGGCATACAAGGCAGGGGTGCATCGGCACGGCCCGGAAATCGAGCAAGAGCTGAGCCGCCTTGCGGGTGGAGCGATTCGCATCACCTTGGTTCCGCATCTCCTCCCCATGACGCGAGGC
>Ga0255057_10000845_pt1 | contig 17536 bp, 15 predicted proteins | sample Cases_109_6_MG_FD_189022 | JGI IMG/M metagenome (GOLD analysis project Ga0255057, IMG submission 189022) | Seawater microbial communities from Amundsen Gulf, Northwest Territories, Canada - Cases_109_6 | ecosystem: Environmental > Aquatic > Marine > Gulf | place: Canada: Northwest Territories... | reverse complement strand
GCCGGCAGTCCCGCCTCCCCCATGACCCGGCGAAGGCGATCCGGATAGTCGGTGATGATCCCGTCCACCCCGGCCTCGATGAGGCTTCGCATGACGTCCGGATCGTTGACCGTCCAGACGACGACGCGCAGGCCCAGCCGATGCGCTTCGTCCAGGTCGGCTGGCCGCAGGTCCCGATAGAAGGGTTGCCAGACCGACCCACCCAAGTGCCTGACCGCCGCCGCCGGCGTCGTCGGCCCGTCGTCGAGATCGAGCCCGCCAAGCCAGGGCGACGCTCCGGGCTGGCCACGCTGCAGGGTATCGGATCCGTCCTGCTCCACCGTGGTGAAGCCGGTGAAGAACTCTGGGCGCAGGCGCTCGACCTCGACCAGGGCGCGCCAATCGAAGGACTGGACGACGACCCGATCGCCGAGGTTCAGCTCCTCGATCAGCTCGACCAGGGCGCGTGCCGCGGCCAGCGGGTCGGGGGAGACATCCGGCAGAAGCGGGGTCGTCTTCAGCTCGATGTTGTAGCGCATCCGCCCGCCGCTCAGCTCTTCCGTGCGGCGCAGCACGGCGGCCAGCGCGGGGACCGCGATGCCGTCCATGGCGAGCTGCCCGGCAAACCGCTCGGCCCCTTCGCTCCCGTCGCGCCAGCGCCCCACGTCATAGGCGCCGAGAGCTTCGCGGGACAAGGCCTTGATCGCCGGGCCCGGCGCGTCGATCCAGTCACCGGCCGCATCGCGCGTCCGCTCGGGCTCGAGCCGCAAGTCATGATGCACCACGAGGACCTGGTCGGCGCTCAGCACCGCATCCATCTCCAACACGTCGACGCCAAGCGCCAGCGCGCGCTCGAAACCCTCGAGGGTGTTTTCCGGAAAAAGCCCGCGCGCCCCACGGTGTCCGTGCAGCTCGAAGCCACCGACCCAGAGGCTTTCCGGCTGCTCGGCCGGAGGCGGCGTGAAGAACGTCATCACCCCAACCGCGAGCATAACCAGCGTGAAGACCGCGAAGCCGATCGAGAGACGCGAGAGCTTTCTCGGAGCGGGTTCCGGCACGCCTGGGGGTCTGCGATCCTCGGCCAAGGGGCCCTCCGGAGAGCGGCGGCGGCGCGGCTCAGGTGCGGCGTTCGACCAGCAGCTTCTTGATCTCGGCGATCGCCTTGGCCGGGTTGAGGCCCTTAGGGCAGGTGCGCGTGCAATTCATGATCGTGTGGCACCGGTATAGCCGGAACGGGTCCTCCAACTGGTCCAGCCGCTCGCCGGCCGCCTCGTCGCGGGTATCGACGATCCAACGGTAGGCCTGGAGAAGAACGGCCGGCCCGAGATAGCGATCCGCGTTCCACCAATAGCTGGGGCACGATGTCGTACAACAAAAACACAAGATGCATTCCCACAAGCCGTCCAGCTTATGGCGTTCCTCCGGGCTCTGCGGCCGTTCGCGCTCGGGTGCCGGCGTGTCGGACTTCAGCCAGGGTTCGATCGATTCGTACTGCACGTAGGCGTGCTTGAGGTCCGGCACCAGATCCTTGACCACCGGCATGTGGGGCAAGGGATAGACCTTGACCGCGCCGTCGACCTCGCTGAGGTATTTGGTGCAGGCCAGGGTGTTGGTCCCGTCGATGTTCATGGCGCAGGAACCGCAGACACCCTCGCGGCAGGAGCGCCGAAACGTCAAGGTCGGGTCGGTCTCGTTCTTGATCTTGATCAAGGCGTCCAGGACCATCGGTCCGCAGGTGTCGAGGTCCACCTCGTAGCTGTCGACCCTGGGATTGTCACCGGTCTCCGGGTCCCAGCGATAGACCTTGAAAGTCTTGACCTTGCCCGCGCCGGCCGGCGCCGGATGGGTCTTGCCCTCGCGGATCTTGGAGTTGGCAGGCAGGTTAAACTCGACCATGGCTCGCGGGTTCCTTTGACCTCTCGAATGCGCCCGGCGTCAGTAGACCCGCGCCTTGGGAGGGAAGGTCTCAACCTCGTTGGTGAGCGTGTTCAGATGCACCGGGCGTGTATCGAAGGTAACCTCGCCCGCATCGCTGCAGTAGGAGAGGGTGTGCTTCATCCAGTTCTGATCGTCGCGCTCGGGAAAGTCCTCGCGCGCATGCGCGCCGCGGCTTTCGGTCCTGTTCAACGCCGAGGCCATGGTCACACGCGCCTGACAGAGTAGATTGTCGAACTCCAAGGTCTCCACCAGGTCCGAATTCCAGATCAGCGTGCGGTCACCGACCTTGAGATCCTCGCGCTTCGCCCAGATCTCGCCCAGCAGCTTGACGCCCTCCTCGAGGACCTCGCCGGTGCGGAAGACGGCAGCATGGTTTTGCATCGCCCGCTGCATCTCATCGCGCAGGACCGCCGTCGGGATGGCGCCATCGGCATGTCGCGTCCGGTCGAGGCGGGCCAGCGCCGGCTCGTGCGCGTCGCGGGCGAGCGGCGCCTGGGTTTCGCCGGGCGTGAGGGTCTCGGCACAGCGCTTGGCCGCCGAGCGGCCGAACACCACCAGATCCAAAAGCGAGTTGGAGCCCAACCGATTGGCCCCATGCACCGAAACGCAAGCCGCCTCGCCGATGGCCATCAAGCCCGGCACGACGCTATCGGGATCGCCGTTCTTGGGGGCCACCACCTCGCCGCTAAAGATGGCCGGCACGCCGCCCATGTTGTAGTGGCAGGTCGGCAGCACCGGGATCGGCTCCTTGGTCACGTCGACGCCGGCGAAAATGCGCGCCGACTCCGCGATCCCCGGAAGCCGTTCATTGATGATGCCGGGATCCAGGTGCTCAATATGAAGGTGAATATGATCCTGCTGGGCGCCGACGCCGCGGCCATCGCGGATCTCCATCGTCATCGAGCGACTTACCACGTCGCGGCTCGCTAAGTCCTTGGCCGAAGGCGCATAGCGTTCCATGAAGCGCTCGCCCTCGGAATTGGTCAGATAGCCACCCTCGCCGCGCACCCCTTCAGTGATCAGGCAGCCGGCGCCATAGATGCCGGTCGGATGGAACTGGACAAACTCCATGTCCTGTAAGGGCAGGCCCGCCCGCAACACCATGGCGGCGCCGTCGCCGGTCTGGGTGTGAGCGCCGGTGCAGGAGAAATAGGCGCGTCCATAGCCGCCGGTAGCGAGGATGGTGGTCTGGGCGCGGAACCGGTGAATGGTACCATCTTCCAGGTTCCAGGCGACGATGCCCCGGCACATACCGTCCTCCATCATGAGGTCGACGGCAAAGTACTCGATGAAGAACTCGGCGCGGCAGCGCAGGCTTTGCTGATAGAGCGTGTGCAGCATGGCGTGCCCGGTACGGTCGGCCGCCGCGCAGGTCCGCTGGGCGATACCCTCGCCATAGTGCGTGGTCATGCCGCCGAAGGGTCGCTGATAGATCTTTCCGGCCTCCGTGCGGCTGAACGGCATGCCGTAATGCTCGAGCTCCAGGATCGCCGGCGCCGCCTCGCGCACCATGTACTCGATGGCGTCCTGATCGCCCAGCCAATCCGAGCCCTTGACAGTGTCGTACATATGCCAGCGCCAGTCGTCCTCGCCCATGTTGCCAAGCGAGGCCGAGACGCCGCCCTGCGCCGCCACGGTATGGCTGCGGGTCGGAAAGACCTTGCTGATGCAGGCGGTCCGCAGACCCGCCTCGGCAAGGCCCAGCGTCGCCCGAAGGCCGGCCCCTCCGGCGCCCACGACCACGACGTCATAGCTGTGATCGACGATCTCGTAAGCTTGCGCCATCAGCTCAATTCCCGAACAAAAGCATCAGCACCGAGACCATGCCGGCGAGAGCCAGAAAGATCGAGGCCCCTTGAACGACGATCAGGGTGGCGACCTTGATCGCCTCGCCATGGACATAGTCCTCGATCACCACCTGCAGCCCCAAATAGGAATGATAGAAGGTGGTCGCGACGAGGAGTAGCAGAAGCGACGCGACGAAGGGGGAGGAGATCCAGGCCGCGATCTCCGCATGGCTCGCCCCGGCCAGCACGACGACCGAGCCGATGAACCAGAGCGTCAAAGGCACCAGCGCGATGGCCGAGAGCCGCTGCGACCACCAGTGCCCGGTTCCCGACTTGGCGGACCCCAGACCGCGCACACGTCCCAAGGCCGAGCGCATCGACATCACCGACCTCCCATCGCCCAATAGCCGGCGATCCACACGGCAAGCGTCAGAACCGCGCTCGCCGCGACCACCAACAAGCCGGTGCGCCGCGCCTGTTCCAACTCGAACCCCCACCCGGCATCCCATGCCAGGTGCCTGATCCCGTTGCAGAAATGATAGAAGAGCGCGAACGTCCAGCCGAACAGGAAAAGCCGCCCGATGAAGGAGCCGATAAGCCACTGCGCGCTTTCGAAGGCCGCCGGCCCGGACGCCGCCGCGGCCAGCCAATAGACCAGCACTAAGGCGCCGAACGCCAACGCCACGCCGGTAAGGCGGTGCAATATGGACAGCACGGAGGTGATCTGCGGGCGGTAGATCTGCAGGTGCGGAGATAAGGGTCTTTCGTGGCCCCGCATTCGCTGCTCCTTTTTCGAGCCGGCGCCTCTCGAGCGCCCCAAAAAGATGCCAAAAAGATGTACGTCGAACTGCGTAGCTTGGTTTAGACCGGCCACAGGGTGTTAGTCAACGCGCGAGCCTTCTTGTTCGCCCGCCATGCCGGACGGGGCCAACTATCTTCGGCGCCTCGCCTTCGTTCGATGCGCCCGCGGCATTTCAGGATAGGCCGCCGCTGCGGCAAACGCGATGCGCCGTCGCAAAGAAAAGCCACGCCCGTTTGACTCCTCCAGCCGACGATTCGGAGTAAGATACTAGGAACTCACCCTGTTTCGCACAACAATCGTCTCCCTGTGGATAAACTTGTGGATAATTTGTGAAGAAAATGTGAGCTGATTAGCAATTTATACACAAGATTATTTGCGGAACTATAATAATTTTGTTGTTTGCTCTTTCACCTAACGTAATAATCATCTTGCACGCGAAAGCGTCGGTTTCCGACAATCGCGGACCCCGACCCCGGTTTCGGCCGGTAGAGGGGGCGACACGGATGGTTGAGGTCTAGGCCTCGAACGTTCGGGTCAGGCGCTCCACTCAGGACCCTTCGGGGGCCTGGAGCGGACCAGCGGCGGGGCGGCCTTCGGGTTTTCCCAACGCGGCGGAAAGGATTTTCGAGTCGTTTCCGGGTGTTCGCGGGGGGTTCTTCGGAACCTCCGACGTTGCATCGAGCAGGTCTCATGGCCTTGTGCTTTCGGGCCTTGCGCCTTCGGGTCTTGCGCCTTCGGGTCTTGCGCGGTGGAACGACGGGATCATCGGATCTGTTTGGCTTCGGCCTCAGAGATTCGGCGTTTCCGGGGAGTGCACGGCAAGGCCGGTTCTTCGGAACCGGCACGAGCCGAGAACGTGAGTGTCGGCGACCTTAGGGTGGCGTTGAGGAGGCCCTTCGCGGACTCCTTGGTTTCACCCGCGGCGGATCCGGTTGCCCTGCAGGTTCGGAACCGTCGTACTCGGAAGGCTTCGTAGCGCTCCCGCGCCTCTGGCCTTCCGGCCCAGCCAAAGCGGTCGCTTCGGCGACCGCGGCGGCGGACCGGGCAAGCGAGGACCTTCGGGCCCTCGAAGAAGTACCGGCCGCCTGTTAGCGCCTCCGGGCAAAGACAGGCAGCAAGTCTCGAAGCCTTCGGGCGCCACCGAGGCAACGGTTCTTCCGGGATCGGGTTCTTAGGAACCCGCCCCGCCTGCCCGCGATGATGTGGTTCGACCACACGGGCTTCGGCCCGCAACGGACGGATCGACATTGCCGGAAGGTTGGAATAGAGCGTGAATGAAGACTTTAGAGTTGGGGGGTGCGGGATCGACCTCTTGGGGAAGATTCCGAGTCCTTGGTGCAGCCGAAGCAGGTCTCGCCAGGTCCGGCATCGGCGCTCAGGAACGAAAAACACCCCGCCGCTCTCGTGTGCTAGAGCCGTAGGCTCTTGAGGCGTCGGGGTGTGCTCTGTCCCAGGGCACGGCGCGGAGGATACGTTCTCCGCACCCGGCGCCTCTTTAATTGCCTAACGCCGCCGCCCCTGTCAACAAAATTTTGTGGTATTTGAGAAAGAAACTGCAAGATGTGGTTGGAGTCGCGCCTCCACCAATCTTCTCATGATCATGCGGGCTTCCGGCGCGCGATCAGCACCGTGTAGTCCAGATCGAGCACCACGGAGGGATCGTATGCGCCGTCCTCACCCTTGTAGGTGAACGCCGCGGCCGGTCGATCCTTCAGCGCAACGGTACGCAGACGAAGTGCGCCGAAGTCGCGGTGCGCGAGCAAGGCAAAGCGAGCCAATACCTCCGACCAAGCATAGATCGTGTCGCCGGCGAAAGCGGGCGCCGTATGCGTGCCGGCGTTTATGGCGAGCACCTTCATCGCGTTGCCGAGACCGTTGAAGGAAAGGGCGCGCGCCAGCGAAATGACATGCCCACCGTACACGATCCGTTTGCCGAACCGGCCCTCGCGTTCGGTGTGGTGGTTGAAGTGGACCTTGGCGGTATTCTGATAGAGGCGGGTCGCCATCTGGTGCTCCGCCTCCTCGATGGTCATGCCGTCGACATGATCGATGCGCTCGCCCGGCTCGTAGTCCTCCCATAGGTATGGCGAACCCGAGCGGCTGTGGTCCAGGTCCGGCGGCTGGATTTGGTCCGGCACCGCGAGCCTCTCCGGCGGCACGCAATCGGGGAGCGCCGGGACGGCCACAGGCGGCGCCGGCGCGTCGGCCGTCGACTTTCGGACCATGACCCAACGCACATACTCGAGAACCGGATCGCCGTGCTGGTTGGTGCCGCGCGTGCGCAGGTAGACGGTCCCCGTCTTGCCGTTGGAGTTCTCCTTGAGCCCGATGATCTCGCTGCACGCCGCCAGCGTGTCGCCGCAATAAACCGGCGTGCCGAAGACGCAATCCGCATAGCCCAGGTTGGCCACCGCGTTCAGCGAGATATCCGCCACCGTCTTGCCGAAGACCACGTGAAAAACCAGCAGGTCGTCGATTGGCGCGGCCGGCAGCCCGAAAGAGCGGCCGACGGTATCCGCCGACTGGAGCGCGAAGCGTGACCCATAAAATGCGGTATAGAGTGCCTGGTCGCCCGCGGTGACGGTGCGCGGCGTCGCATGTTCGATGACTTGGCCGACCGCGAAGTCATCGAAAAAGTTCCCGAGATCGGTCTTGCTCATCTGCCCGCGACAATCCTCCCCGCGATAATCCTCCCCGCGACAATCCTCCCCGCGACAATCCTCACCGACTCGTTTCGTGCAGACCCGGCAAATTGCCCGTGGTGTTCGCCCACGCCGCCGCCCGCGGTCTCAGGCCGCGCCCTGTACCTGGCCGTTCGCCGCCGCTCGGGCGGTGATCGCCTCCGACATAGCGACGACACGCTGGGCGTTTTCGACATGCAGGTTCTCGATCAGCTTGCCCTCGTAGACGGCCACACCCTTGCCCTGACTCATCGCTTCGGCATGGGCGGCGATGATCTTCTTCGACCAGTCGACCTCCTTGGCGGAGGGGGCGAAGGTTTCGTTCGCCACGTCGATCGTGCGCGGGTGGATCAGGGTCTTCCCGTCGAAGCCCATCGCCAACCCCTGCTTGCAGGAATAGGCGAAGCCCTCGTCGTCGCGAAGATCGAGATGGACTCCGTCGAGAATGGCAAGCCCGAAGGCGCGCGCCGCCAGCAGGCACATCCCGAGGCTGGTAATCATCGGCATGCGGTCCGGGGTATGGCTGGCATGCAGATCCTTGGCCAGGTCGGACGTGCCCATTACCAGGCAGACGAGCCGGGGACTGGAACCTGCGATCTCTTCGGCGCGGAGCATGCCGAGAGGCGTTTCCATCATCGCCCACACCGCCATCTCGGGGCGCGCGCCCTGCTGGACCATGACACCTTCGGCCTGGCGGATCATGTCGGCACTCTCAACTTTGGGAAGAAGTACGGCATCGGCCTTGCTGCGCGACACCATGGCAAGATCGTCATAGCCCCACGGCGAGGAGAGGGGATTGATACGCACGGAGATCTCGCGGTAGCCGTAGCCGCCGTCGGCGACCGCGCGCGCTATGTTCTCGCGCGCCGCCGTTTTCTGATCCGCGGCGACCGAGTCCTCGAGGTCGAGGATCAGGCTGTCCGCCGCCAGGCTCTTCGCCTTTTCCAAAGCGCGGGTGTTGGAGCCGGGCATGTAGAGGGTGGAGCGGCGCGGACGCGACGTTTTCGACATTTTCTCCTTACTCCCACGATCAACCCTGGATGCAGCGGGCGACTATAGCCAAGTGTCGCCGCGTGACAAGTCGGGGGGTGAGGACCCTCACCCAGCGCTTTTCGCTGCCTGACAAGCGCTATAACCTGAGCCTCGCTTTTGGACCACACTTAACCAGGACCTATCACCAAGCCGGGTCGACCCATGCGACGCGAAACATCCACCGAGCGCACGATGCCCACTGAGCGCACTAAGCCCACTGAGCGCACGAAGAACGTGCTGTCGATACAGTCTCACGTCTCCTTTGGCCACGTGGGCAACGCCGCGGCCGCCTTTCCTTTGCAGCGCCTCGGCTTCGAGGTGTGGCGCATCAACACGGTCCAGTTCTCCAATCATACCGGCTATGGCGGCTGGCGCGGCCGGATCTTCTCGCCCGAGCACGTCGCCGAGCTGGTCGAGGGATTGGCAGAGCGCGGCGTCCTCGGGACCTGCGATGCGGTGCTGTCCGGGTACGTCGGGGATGCGGCGCTGGGCGAGGTCGTCCTCGATGCCGTCGCCAAAGTGAAGGCGGCCAACCCCAACGCCCTCTATCTCTGCGATCCCGTCATAGGCGATACCGGGCGCGGCATCTATGTGGATCCGGGAGTCCCGGCGTTCATGAAAGCCCAAGCCCTACGCCGCGCCGACGTGCTGACGCCCAACCTCTTCGAGCTCGAAATCCTCGGCGATACCCGGATCCGGGACCACAGCGAGGCTATCGCCACCGCTCGGCGCCTCATCCGCTCGGGACCGGAAACCGTTCTCGTCACCAGCCTGCGGCTGCCCGATACCGACCCCGACTCGATAGAGATGCTGGCGATCACCGCCGACGGCGCCTGGCTGGTCGCCACCCCGTTTTTCACCCTCGATCCGGCGCCGAACGGCGCCGGAGACACAGTCGCCGCTCTCTTCCTCGCCTATCTGCTCAAACGACTTACGCCACCCGAAGCACTGGCGCAGGTCGCCGGGGCTATCCATGCCGTCATGGACGCAACGGCCGAGGCCGGCTCGCGAGAGCTGCAGCTGATCGCCGCCCAGGCTCGGATGGCAAGTCCGCCGCGCCTCTTTCCCGTTCGGCGTGTGTCCTGATCGGCGGGCCTCACGCTCACCCGCCGAACCCACCCCGGCCCTCCCTTTTCAGGGAGGAGGTCGGTGATCCCCCCTGACAAGGGGGGCATGGGGGGGGTTGGGGTTGGAGGGGCCAGCCCTCACCACAGGTCGAAGCTGAGGCCGGCGGAAGCGCTGGTGCGCTCGGGACCGTAGGCACTTAGGCGCGCGCTTTACGCGGCGTCGACGTCTTCCAGGTAGTCGCCGATCAGGTGTTCGGCGATCTGCACGGCGTTGAGGGCGGAGCCTTTTCGCAGGTTGTCGGCGACGACCCACAGGGAAAGGCCGTTTTCGATCGTCGGATCGCTGCGGATGCGGCTGACGTAGACCGCGTCCTCGCCCACCGACTCCTGCGGCGTCACATAGCCCTCGTCGGCCCGGTGGTCGATGACCACCACACCCGGCGCGGCGGCGAGCGCCTCACGGGCTTGCTGCTCGGATATGGGGCTGTCGAACTCCACGTTGACCGCCTCGGCATGGCCGACGAAGACCGGCACGCGCACGCAGGTCGCATGCACCTTGATCGCCGGGTCGAGTATCTTCTTGGTCTCGACCACCATCTTCCATTCTTCCTTCGTCGCCCCGTCGTCCATGAAGACGTCGATATGCGGGATGACGTTGAAGGCGATCTGCTTGGGAAACTGCTCGCGTTTAACCGTGTCGTTGACGAAGATGGCGCGCGTCTGGTTGAACAGCTCGTCCATCGCCTCCCTTCCCGATCCGCTGGTCGATTGATAGGTCGAGACCACGACGCGGTTGATCGGCGAGATATCGTGCAGCGGCTTGAGCGCCACCACCATCTGGATGGTCGAGCAGTTGGGGTTGGCGATGATGTTGCGCCTTAAATAACCGGCGATCGCCTCGGGGTTGACCTCCGGCACCACGAGCGGCACGTCCGGGTCCATGCGAAAGTGGGAGGTGTTGTCGATCACCACGGCGCCGGCCCTGGCGGCGCGCGGTGCGTGCACGGCCGAGACCGACGCGCCCGGCGACGACAGGACGATGTCGATGCCCTTGAAATCGAAAGTGGTCAGATCGCGGACCTTGAGCACCTCTTTCTCGCCGAAGGAAACCTCCCGGCCGACCGAACGCTCCGATGCGAGCGCCACCACCTCATCGACAGGGAACTCACGCTCGGCCAACGTCGCCAACATCTCACCGCCGACGACACCCGTGGCGCCGACAACCGCTATCTTGTATCCCATCGCTCCCGCGTTTCCTTCCTTTGCGCCGCGATCGTGCCGGACCCGGCCAGGGGTCCGCTCTCCGCGCCAGTTAGAGCCTCGGCGACCTTGATTTGCAAGCTCGACGCGACCTAAATTACCTCATGGCGCGACAGGTCGAAACCTATCGCCAATTCCGGCCTTCCTATCTTGCCGCACACCGCCGCCTCGGCACCAGGGCCTTGCATGACCTCGCAATCGGCGAACATGGCCGAGCACCACATCAAGCCGTCAAACGCCGACGCTGAGCCGGCAACTCCTCGCCCATGAATGCCAGGGCCCGCCGGCCCACCGTCTCGAAACCGAGGGCGAGGTATGCCCGCTTGGCCGCCGGGTCGTCACCTAGAAGCACCGCGCGGCGAACCCCTTGCGCGCGCGCCTTCGCCAAGGCGCCCGCTATCACGGCCCGTGCGTATCCGGCATTGCGAAGACCGGGCGGCACCCAGACGGGGCCGACCTGCACCCGATCGCGGTAGCGGGCCGAAAAGCCGCAGCAGGCGACCAGTTGACCGCGCCGCTGCAGCACCCACAGCGCACGTTCGCGGCGTCGACGGTGAACGTCCTCGAGGGTCTCGCTGTAAAGCCGCGGCGACTCATCCCGCCCGAAGACCTCCACCTCGAAGCGGCAGAGCCAATTGGCGACGATATCGACCTCCGACGAGCGAGCCGAGCGGACCCGGAGATCCGCGTTGTCGAGACCGGCTGGCCGCACCAGCCGATCGATGTCCAGCGCCATGAGGTCGAGCGCGGCATTGAAGCTCAAGCCCGCCTCCTCGACGCCGAGCGCACACCGCGCTCGCGCCACTTGATCGGGCGGCCCGAAAAATCCCTTGAGCGGCGGGCCGAAAGTATCGACTACGCGCCGGGCGGCCGCCTCGGCGCCCTGGGGCGCCGAAAGCACCAGCACGCCGTTCCAGAACAGGGACGCGACACCCACCAAGCGCCCTGCCCGGAACGCTCCTGCGTAACGGCCCTGATAGGGTTGGCCGCCCGGCTCCAGGCCGGCGCGTTTCAAATTGCTCAACATATGCAGGCAGCCGTCGGCTTCGGACGTGAGGAAGGCCTCTAAGGCCGCCTCGTCTTCCACTTGCAGGTCTCGAACCTCGATCATGGTCTTCGCTCCATTTGCTCGACGACAACTCTTGCATCAGCCGTAACGAAAAAAGCCGCCAATTTGGCGGCCATTTTTTGGTGATCTTCGTAGGATCTTGGAAGAATCGGCCGCCTATGCCTCCCTCAAGACTTTTTTGGTGCACATGGTGGTGGTGGTGGTGACGGCCGACCGGTCGCACAGCAACACAAGCGCGGTGGCCGCGCGCCAACCCTGTGTCTTACTGTGGTGTGCCGTGACGATCATATCGCCTGCGTCCATGACCCCGTCGAAATTTCACCGCCTTCTATAGCGGCGCCGGTCTCACCGGTCAACCGGGGATCGAAAAATGGGCCGCCCCGACTCGGAGCGGCCCTTTACGCCAGCGATCAAAAGGTGATCGTTCCCGATAAGGTCAGGATGTCGATATGGCTTTCATAGTTCGCCGAGAGATTTCCGCGCGCCAGGTTGTTGGGGTCGGCGACGGTCAGACGAACCTTCGAGTCGGGCATGAAGATGTGCGTGTAGGAGAGGTTCACCGCAAGCCAGTCGATCGGCTTCCAGCCGGCCCCCGCCGATATCCAGTAGCGATCGGAATCGGGAATCCGCGGCGTGCGCGTGCCGGTCGGAACCGGACTTTCGTCGTAGGCCACGCCAAGGCTCAGCAACCACTCCTTGCTCGGACGAAAGCGCGTGCCCAAGGCGGCGAACCAGGTGTCGTTCCAGTTCTGGACGGTCGTATTAGCGGGCTGGTCCGGGTTCTTGAACTTGATCGTCAGGTTCTTGAAATCGCTCCAGCCGGTCCAGGAGCCATCGGCCATCACCGACCACTGCTCGTTGATGTCGTGATGGATGCCGAAGTTGATGCTGTCCGGGGTCGTCAGATCCGCCGTGATGTCGCTGTTGCCCAGGAGCCCGGCACCACCGGGCGTCATCGTCCCGGCATTGACGAGATCGCCCAGCGGAGAGCGCCTGAATCTGGCATCGCCCTCGAGCGTTAGATCGACCTCCGAGCGGTAGGAGACACCGATGCGCGTGCCCTGCAGGGGTTCGACGATCACACCGGCGGTGAAGCCGTAACCCCAATCGTCGCCCTCGACCTTGGATTGGCTGTCGTTGGCGGCGTCGAACGGGGCACCGGCGATGGTGCTGGTATCGACGGCGTTCTCGAGCGTGGCGGACGCATAGACCACCTGCAACCCGGCGCCGAGGTTCAGCCAGTCGAACGGCTTGTAGGCGGCGGTCGGGCTGAAGTCGATGGTCATCAGCTCCGAATCGGTGCCGTGATAGCGGCCGACCCAACCGTTCGGATTATCGGTCGCCAGGCCGAAGGGCGCGTTGACCGCCAGCCCGAGGAAGATCTCATCGGTGACCTGAAAAGAGCTGTAGAGCGCCGGCACCAGGGCATCCACCCCGATATCGCCGGATCGCCCGCTGCCGGTGATCGGCGTGCCCACCACCGTCGTGCCCGCCGCGTTCTTGGTTTCCGCAACGGGTGCGATGTATGAGACGCTGTTATGGACATTGGTGCCGGGATGCAGCGCTATCGCCGCCGGGTTGAAGAACATATAGGATATGTCCTCGCCTCCGGCCGCCGCCCCGGCGAAGGCGGTGCCTTGCGCGGTGCTCGACTGCTCCTTCAAGGCGAAGCCCCCGGCGGTGGCATGGCTCGGTGCGAGCGAGGCCGAGGCCAGGGCGGTCAATCCGATAAAGATGTAGGGAAGGGGTCTCGAGGACAAGGGTACGTACATGGATCCTCCAACGTACTGCAACAGTAAATACAAAAACCTCCCCGACCTGCCGCGGCGGGTCGGAAAGGCCGCAACCCCGCCCACCTTTCCTCATGAAAAACGGGCGCGCCAGAACAGGCGGTCGCCCGGAGAACCTAACTAAGCACGCACTATACTGTCGGCACGAAAGGACAGCTCAAACAACCAACCTGACGAGCTCGGCCAGAAGCGCATCGCCCATAGCCTCGGTCGACACTTGTTCACAGCCTTGCGTCATAATATCCCCGGTCCGTTTGCCGGCGGCAAGCACATTTTTTACCGCCTGTTCCAGCAGGTCGGCCTGCGAAGCGAGGTCGAAAGAGTAGCGGTACATCATCGCCAGGCTGAGGACCGAGGCCAAGGGGTTGGCCAGGCCGCGCCCCGCGATATCGGGTGCGGAGCCATGCACCGGCTCGTAGAGCGCCCGGCGCCGGCCCGTCTCGTCGACGCCGCCGAGCGAGGCCGACGGGAGCATGCCGAGCGAGCCGGTCAGCATCGCCGCCTCGTCGGAGAGAATGTCACCGAAGAGGTTGTCGGTGACGATCACGTCGAACTGCTTGGGATTGCGCACAAGCTGCATGGCGCAGTTGTCGGCGTACATGTGGGAGAGCTCGACGTCCTGGTAGCTCTCGGCGTGCAGCCGGCTCACCTCCTCGCGCCACAAGACTCCCGATTCCATAACGTTGGCCTTCTCCGCGGAGCAGACCGTATTGCGTCGCTTGCGCGCCAGCTCGAAGGCGAGCGCGGCGACACGGCGGATTTCGGAGGTCGTGTAGACTTGCGTGTTGATGCCGCGCCGCTCGCCGTTCGCCAGCGTTTCGATGCCGCGCGGTTCGCCGAAATATAGACCCCCCGTCAGCTCGCGGACGATCATGATATCCAGGCCGGAGACGATCTCGGGCTTGAGGGTGGAGGCCTCGACCAGCGCATCGAAGCACAACGCCGGGCGCAGGTTGGCGAAGAGGTCCATCTCCTTGCGCAGCGCCAGCAGGCCGCGCTCGGGCTTCTTCTCGAAAGGCAGGTCGTCCCACTTCGGGCCACCCACCGCGCCCAGGAGAACGGCATCGACGGCCATCGCCTTGTCGAGCGTCGCCTCGGTAAGCGGCACGCCGTGCGCGTCGATGGCGGCGCCGCCGACGAGGTCCTCTTCCACGTCGAAGGCAAGCGCCTGATGCTCATCGAACCAACCGATCACGCGCCGCACCTGGCCCATGACCTCGGGCCCAATGCCGTCACCCGGCAGGATCAATAGGCGCTTGTTCGACGTCATGGAATTGCTCGCTCCTGTTAAATGGGGATACCGCCTAAAGCCATGGCTGCGAAACGCGCCGGCTTTCCTCGAAGTCGTCGATCTTCGCGGCCCTCTCCAGGGTCAAGCCGATGTCATCGAGGCCTTCCAGCAGGCAATGCTTGCGAAACGGGTCGATCTCGAAGGAAATGCAGCCGCCGTCGGGGCCGGTTATGGTCTGGGCCTCGAGGTCGACCGTCAAGACGGCATTGGCGCCGCGCCCGGCGTCGTCCATCAGCAGATCTATCTGCTCTTGCGGCAGGGTGATCGGTAGGATGCCGTTCTTGAAGCAGTTGTTATAGAAGATATCGGCGAAGCTGGGCGCGATGACGCAGCGAAGGCCGGCGTCGAGCAACGCCCAAGGCGCATGCTCACGGCTCGAGCCGCAGCCGAAGTTCTCACCGGTGACCAGAATTTGCGCCTCGGAATAGGCCGGATGATCGAGCACGAAGCCCGGCTTCGGATTGCCCGCGTGGTCATAGCGCAGATCGTAGAACAAGCCGCGCGCCAAACCGGTACGCGCGATGGTCTTCAGGAACTGCTTGGGGATGATCTTATCGGTGTCGACGTTGACCATCGGCAGCGGCGCGGCGGGCGCGGTCAGCTTGGTGAACTTTTCCATGGCAGGCTAGCCTCGCTCAAGTCAGCTCGCGGACGTCCGCGATATGGCCGCGAACGGCGGCCGCCGCGGCCATCGCCGGGCTCATCAGATGGGTACGGCCGCCGCGCCCCTGACGGCCCTCGAAATTCCGGTTGGAGGTCGAAGCGCAGCGCTCGCCCGGCTCCAGGCGGTCCGCGTTCATGGCAAGACACATCGAGCAGCCGGGCTCGCGCCAGTCGAAACCGGCCGCAAGAAAGATCCGGTCCAAGCCCTCGGCTTCGGCCTGTTCTTTGACCAGCCCGGATCCCGGCACGATCATCGCGTGAATACCCGTCGCGACTTGGCGCCCCTCGACCACCGAGGCGACCTGACGCAGGTCCTCGATGCGCCCGTTGGTGCACGAGCCGATGAACACCTTATCGACCTTGATGTCCTGGATCGCCATGCCCGGCTCGAGGCCCATGTAACCGAGCGCATGTTCCATCGCTCGGCGCTTGGCCTCGTCGGGCGCTTGATCGAGGCGCGGCACCTGTCCGGATATCGGAGCCACATCCTCGGGGCTGGTGCCCCAGGTCACCTGCGGCTCGATCTCCGAGGTGTCGAGGGCGACCTCCTTATCGTAGCGCGCGCCCTCGTCCGTGGGCAGGGTCCGCCAATAGGCCACAGCCTGTTCGAACGCGCCCGCCTTGGGCGCCATCGGCCGTCCCTTGACGTAGTCGAAGGTCTTCTCGTCGGGCGCGATCAGGCCGGCGCGGGCGCCCCCCTCGATCGACATGTTGCAGACCGTCATGCGGCCTTCCATGGACAGCGCGCCGATCGCCTCGCCGGCGTATTCGATCACGTGCCCGGTCCCGCCGGCGGTGCCGATCTTGGCGATGATCGCCAGGATCAGATCCTTGGCCGTCACGCCCACCGGCAAGGGCCCGTTCACCGTGATGCGCATGTTCTTGGCCGGCCTTTGGATCAGCGTCTGGGTCGCCAGCACGTGCTCGACCTCCGAGGTGCCGATACCGAAAGCCAGCGCGCCGAAGGCGCCATGTGTCGCGGTGTGGCTATCGCCGCAGACGATGGTCATCCCCGGCAAGGTGAAGCCTTGCTCGGGCCCGATGATGTGAACGATCCCTTGACGGATGTCGTTCATGGCAAAGAGAGAAATATCGAACTCGGCGCAGTTGTGGGTCAGGGTTTCGACCTGAATGCGGCTTTCCTCGTCGTCGATCCCCAAGCTACGGTCGCTGGTCGGAACGTTATGATCGGCGACGGCCAAGGTCAGGTCAGGGCGGCGCACGCCGCGTCCGGCCAGGCGCAGGCCCTCGAAGGCCTGTGGCGAGGTCACCTCGTGAACCAGGTGCCGGTCGATGTAGAGCAGGCAGGTGCCGTCTTCCTGCCGATCGACCAGGTGGGACTCCCAGATTTTATCGAACAGCGTGCGTGGCGCGCTCATCTCTCTCGTCCTCGGCCAAGGCACCGGCGCTCACCTCCCGGCGCGGCGTTTCCTTCCCCGGCAATCGCCCGCGTGAAGGCGGGTGGCGCCTCAGGATTTTTTCTTCGCTAGCTGCGCCGCCGCGCGTTCGGCGGCGATGATCTTCGCCACCGCCCCGGTCGTCTTCTCCGCGATACGCGCCGATTTGCCGCGCCGCTCGCGCAGGTAATAGAGCTTCGCCCGCCGGACGTCGCCGCGGCGCACCACCTCGATCGAATCGAGCCGCGGGCTGTACAGCGGGAAGACGCGCTCGACACCCTCCCCATAGGAGATCTTTCGTACCGTGAAGGACGAATTGAGACCCCGATTGCGGCGCGCAATGCAAACGCCCTCGAAGGTCTGCACCCGTTCGCGGCTGCCCTCGACTACCTTGACGTTGACCCGCAAGGTATCGCCGGGGGCAAAGTCCGGAACCTTCTTGCCTTGCTCCGCGAGCCGGACAAGCTGCTCTTTTTCCAGTTCCTCGATCATATTCATGGCCTTCACCCTCGACTTTCGTCCTCGTCATTCACATAACGCGCCCACAGGTCCGGGCGACGCTCCTTGGTGATCCGCTCCGCTTCAGCTTTGCGCCAGCGGCGGATCTGTTCGTGGTGACCCGAGGTCAGAACCTCCGGCACCGCCCGCCCCTGCCACAGCGCGGGCCTCGTATAGTGAGGGTACTCGAGGAGGTTTCCTTGGAACGACTCCTCCGCCGAGCTTTCCTCGTTGCCCATGACCCCCGGCAATAGGCGTATGATCGCCTCGATCATCACCATC
>Ga0255057_10000843_pt1 | contig 17557 bp, 16 predicted proteins | sample Cases_109_6_MG_FD_189022 | JGI IMG/M metagenome (GOLD analysis project Ga0255057, IMG submission 189022) | Seawater microbial communities from Amundsen Gulf, Northwest Territories, Canada - Cases_109_6 | ecosystem: Environmental > Aquatic > Marine > Gulf | place: Canada: Northwest Territories... | reverse complement strand
GCCGGAGCCGCCGTCATAGGTGAGTTGAGGCTCATGTCTCGTGAGACTTCGAAGATGGGGCGCCACGAGATCCGGGAACGCGCCTGGCTCGCCTCGCTGCCTGCGACCCTCGCCGGACATCGTATCTTCGTTGACCCATTCTGTCGTTCACTCGAAGAGTCTCAAGCCGCATGGGAAGCCGGTGTCGCCGCTGCCGCTCGCCTACGCGATCTGGGAGCACATCCGATCACCTCGCGGTCATCGGACACCCGACCCGCCGAACGGCTTCGAGCATTGCACGCCAACGAGAGCGCCGTCGATATCGTCGTTTCCTTGGCGTTCCCGGCGACCGACACCCCGGGGATCTACTCGTTCGCCTCGGCCCTCAGCCACAGCGCGGCGGGCCTGGCCATCGCCAGCGGTCTCTCCTCCACCCTAAGCCTCGAACCTCATGGGAGGGTGATGCCGATTCTGCGCGAGACGAGAGCACCTGCGGTCGTCATCGCCACCGAGCCGCTCGACGCCGAATTGGGGCGACTCACCATCGATGCCTTGGATCGCTGGTTGGGTTCCCAAGCAGCCGAAAGAGCAAGAGAGTAAAGAAGCCCGGGAACGGAATCTGCAAGCAGCGCGTGGCACGACCGCGGAGTCGGAGGGCCCCCCCTCCAATCGGCCTGCGGCCGAACTACTCCCCCTCGAGGGGGGAGTAGTTCCCTCTTGCTAATCGCTAATCGCTGCGAGCGAAGCGAGCCTCACTCCCCTATCAAGCCGCGGTATATCCGCTCTAGGTCGTCGAGGGATCCGAACTTGATAACCATCTTCCCTCCACCGCGCGTGCCGTAATCGATCCGAACGGTGGTGCCGAGGCTTTCCTCCATCCGCTCTTCCAGCGCGATTATCTGGGCAGGACGCTCCCGCTTGGAGCGAGTCTTCTTGGTGGTGCCTCCACGGCGGTCTCGCACCGCTTCCTCCACCTGTCGCACCGACCAATCCTCACCGGCGGCCTGTTCGGCGATCTCTACCGCCCTGGAAGCATCTTCCAGGCCGAGTAGTGCTCGTCCCGCCCCCGCCGAGATGCGACCATCGGAAATGAGTCCCTGGATCTGACCCGGCAGATTGAGCAGTCGCACGGAGTTCGTCACTGCAGATCTGCTCTTGCCGACCCGCTGGGCGACATCCTCATGCCTCATGTCAAAATCTTCCATAAGGGCTCTGTAGGCCTCAGCCTCCTCCAGCGGCCCCAGATCCTCGCGCTGCACGTTCTCGATGAGCGCCTCGGCGAGCCGCGCGGCCTCGTCGCTGTCGCGCACCACGGCCGGGATCTGGTCGAGACCAATCAGCTTGCTCGCCCGGAGTCGTCGCTCCCCCGCCACCAGTATGTGACGACCATCCGGACCAGCCGGCCCGACGACGATCGGTTGCAGGATCCCGACTTCTCTGATCGAGGCCGCCAAGCCCTCGAGCGACTCGTCATCGAATCGGGTTCGCGGCTGGCGCGGGTTGGGATCGATGCTGTCGACCGGAATGGTGTCTGCCGACAGGTCGGACTTATCGATTGCCAGCAGGGCATCCAAACCGCGACCCAGGCCCGACTTACGTGCTGCGGCCATGTCTCTTCCTCCATTCCTTGGCGAGCGCTCGGTAGGCAGCCGCCCCCTTGCTCTTGCGGTCAAACGACTCGATCGGCTCTCCAAACGACGGAGCCTCTGCCAGACGCACCGTTCGCGGTATCACCGTGTCATATGCCGTCGTCCCGAAGTGGTCTCGCACTTGCGTACTCACCTCACCGGCCAACGTGGTGCGTCGATCATACATTGTAAGCACCGCACCCTCGATACGTAGTTTAGGGTTCAAGTGCGATTGGATTGCTTCAATTGAACGCAACAGCTGTGTGAGCCCTTCCAATGCGTAATACTCGGTCTGAATTGGGATGAGTACCTCGTGGGCCGCCGTCAATGCGTTGACTGTGATCAGGCCCAGGCTGGGTGGACAATCGATGAAGATGGCGTCGAACTCGGTCTCCATCGTGGAAAGGGCCTTCGCCAACAGCTGCTCCCGAGACATGCGAGCCACCAGTTCGATCTCGGCGGCGGCAAGGTCGATCGAAGAGGCGACGACAAAGAGGTCTTTGACGCTGGTGGGTTCGATGGCGTCGTCGACTTCACCCTGTCCGAGGATGAGGTCATAGGTGTTGACGGTGACACCGTGTCTATCCACCCCCAATCCGGAGGTGGCATTCGCCTGGGGGTCGGCGTCGATGATCAGGACGCGCTCCCCCATGCCGGCGAGTGCCGCGCCCATGTTGATTGTGGTCGTGGACTTGCCCACGCCACCCTTTTGATTGGCGACCGCCACAATGAAGCGATCTGACGACTTACTCATTACTCACCAGCGCGCATGATAAGAAGCCAGGCAGGGGCGTCAAGGATCTCCGGTGGAACGCCGACTATCTCGGCATTGAGGCCCATCGCTTGGGCCACCCCAACCAGGTCGCGAGTCCGGTCGGGCGGTTCAGCCTGGCGGCTCAGTCCTAGGACCGCGGTTCCCGGGATGTCGAGCAGTCGAGCACTCAGACCGACCGATTCGGATGCCTTTACCGAGCCCCGGTAGACAACTCCGGACCACTCGTCAGCCACATCGAACACGTCGCCCTGGTAGATGTGCACGTTATCGAGGCCCAGCACCCTCACCACCCGGTCGAGCAGGCGGATCCGACGCCCGCCACGGTCCAACAAGGTGATCTCGGCGTCGGGCCACAGAATACCGAGAGGAATCCCCGGCAAGCCAACACCGCTGCCGACGTCCAGGATCTCTTCGGGAGCCGCGTCGGGCCAGCCGGCGGCAAAAAGGATACTGTCAGCGAGGTGCCGCGACCATATCCGGTCCCCTTCTCGCGGTCCGAGTCCGCCGGCCGGGATCGCTTCGGCCTCCAACCAAATGGCGTAGGCCTCCAACAGGTCTGCGGCGGTAGCATCCAGTGGGTGGTGTGCCCATGCCGCGGCACGTCTGGCCGCTTCGATCGATTCCATGGCGTGATTATGACGCCATCGGGTGCAATCGAGTGGGTTTCACGTGAAACATCCACGGCTCCTGGGGGCGTGTTCCACGTGAAACACGCGTTCGGTCGAGCCCGCGGCACCACCCCCCATCCCCCTCGTCGCTGGTCTCGTCACGGACTCCCCCGCAAGGGGGGAAGGATTCAAGACGTCGTATCGCCCCCCTTGAGGCGGAGTCAGACACAATGCCACCCGGCTATCGACGCTATGGCTTCTAATTGACTAATCGTCGAGAGCTGCGATGACCACCGAGCGTCGTGGCTCTTCGCCCTCCGAGAAGGTGCGCACGCCTCCCAGGTCGGCTGCCGCGTCGTGGACCACCTTGCGATCGGCCGCGTTCATCGGCTCCAACATCGTCTCTCCACCCTCTTCGGTGACCTTTTCGACGAGTCGGCCGGTATAGATCCGCAACGCCTCCCGGCGACGCTCCGTGTAGCCACCTATGTCCAGCCTGATACGGGCTCCGGCCTGCGACTTTCGTTGCACGATCGTGCGCGACAACTCCATAATCGACTGCAGGATCGCCCCCTTGGGCCCAACGAGAGCTTCGGTCTGTTCTCCAGTGATGTTGGCCAGGATGATGTCTTCCTCGACCTTGCACTCCACGTCGCCGTCAAGGCCGAATGCATCTAGGAGCCCTACGAGGAAGTCCTTGACCATCTCGGCCTGCTCGCCCCGATCGACTTCGACTTCCACCTTGGGCTCCTTCTCTCTCTGGGGTCTTGCTGCCGCCGCATTGCGGCGCTGCGGCTGGCGCTGTCGCCGCGGCTGGTCGTTGCGCGGCTTCTTATCGCCGCCGGTCGACGAGCGCTGTGGCTTCGTGGCGCCGCTCTTCTGGGAGTTTCCGCCGCTGGACTTGGATTCCCTTTGATCTCTCTTGGAGCCGGAGGACCGGCCGTTGCCGCGCCCCCTACCGCCTCGTTTGCGGTGCCGGGTCGGGCTCTGCTTGGGTTTTACCCGAACAATGGCGTCTTGACCGCCCATCCCGAGAAAGCCTCGCTCCGGTTGCTGCAACACCTCGACGTCGGCGGCGTCTGGGCCTGCGAGCCCGAGCTCTTCCACTGCGGCCGCCACGGCGACAGCGACGTCCTTACCTCGAACCTCAACCCATTCGACTGCCGACACTTACTTTCTCCTCCGCTTGTTGCCGCGCTTCTTCTTCGACCCCTGGGGACGGCGCTTGGGGGACGGGGTACCCGTCGTCGGGCTCCCGGAAGATGCGTCGTCACCGCTCGGTGTCGGATCTGCTGCTGGCTTGTGTTTCTTTAGTTCCTTGGCTTCAGCCTTCTTTTGGGCGGCGTGCTTATCGTCCAGGCCGATGATCAGTGCCTGCTGCCCAATACGAAAGATCTGGCTGGCCGCAAAGTAGACCACCAGACCGGCCGGCATGTTGAACGAGATAAAGCCGAAGAAGAATGGAAAAATCTTCATGACGGCCTGTCCCGGCTGCGGTGGCTGATTCTGGTTGTTGCTGCGAGCCATCGTCTGCCTCTGCTGGTAGTAGGCGGTAGCCATCACCAGCACGATGGTGATGAAATAGGGGATCGCAGTCACTAGATCTCCGCTAAATGCCTGCTCTGCTCCGTCCACCACCTCCGTTCCGCCGAATCCCACTTCGCTCGGTGTCTTAGTGAGGTCCATCCCTAGAAAGCTGAGCGTCTCGCCGCCCTTTATCGCTGTCTCTAGGTCGCTCCCCTCCGTCACCCACCTCAGCTGCCCGGCCACTTCGGTCGAAGCAAACGACCGCAGGACGCTGAATAAGGCAAACCAGATCGGCATCTGCGCTATCAGCGGCAAACAGCCGGCTGCCGGGTTTACGCCCTTTTCCTTGTACAGCTCCATCATTGCGGCCTGTTGTGCCTGCTTGTCGTGTTTCAACTCCTTTTGGAGCTTCTTGATCTCGGGCTGGATCTCCTGCATTGCCTTCATCGAACGGGTCTGCTTGAGAGTGAGTCGGAAAAGGAGCAATCCGATGGTCACAGTCAGCAGAATTATCGCTATGCCAAAATTTGGAATAACGCCGTAGAAGAAGGTGAGGATTCCGCCGAGAACTTGCTGGATTCCATTCCAGATTGCAGACATCAGTGTGCCTCCACCTCGACGTTCGTGGCTTCACCGGTACGCCTGGGCACAGGATCTAATCCACCTTTCCTGAGCGGATTGCATCGGCCGACCCGCTTGACGGCCATCCATGTCCCGCGGAGGGCTCCCCACTCCCCAATGGCGTCGAACGCATATTCCGAACAAGTCGGCAGGTATATGCAGCTACGACCCAATACGGGCGATATCAGGGAGCGATAGACGAGAATCAGTCGTTGCAGCCACCAGCCCGGCTGGTACGGACGCAATGTCCTCTTGTTCTCCGCCACGCTCACTCCTCCTCGGTCACGGCACGAGTGAGCCAGGCGACCAGGTCCTCGAACGGAACCTCAGTGACGGCCGAAGTGGCCGTCACCACGTAATCGCGGTCCACCCGGATCGGAACCTGGGCGAATGCCTCGCGCAAGCGACGCTTGGCGCGATTGCGCTGCACCGCCGGCCCGACCGCGCGTCCTGCGACGAACGCGGCTCGGCACCGTCCCGTCACACCGGCTGCGGCGAAAACTGTGATGCCGCCGATCCGGTGTCGGATCCCGATCCGGCGCACCCTCCCGATGTCAGAACGAGTCCGAAGGGATGCATAGGGGCGACCCCTACGCAGAGACGCGACGACGGCCTTTGTTGCGACGGCGCTTGAGCAGGGCGCGACCGGCCCGGGTCCGCATGCGGGCCCGGAAGCCGTGCTTGCGCTTGCGGCGTCGAACATTCGGTTGGTACGTGCGTTTCATGAGGAGACGTCCCGAAGAGTGGGGGAGTGCGTCGGGACGGGAGGTTACGGTTGGTCGGAGGGCTTGTCAAAGGTAGAAGTCCCGCCGAGCCGTGCTCGCGAGAAATCGATTTGAGTCGCGAAAGATAGATCAAGGCCAACGACACATAGAATCGGCCCCTCCGAAGGTTCTTGGCAACACCCTAGGTGGCTCAATTCCGTTGACATACAAGGGCTATCGAGGATCGCTGGGTTCCTGGGCAGGTGTGTATAAGGTCGGTTTTGTCTCTCTTGAAGCCGCCCCATGCCACCCCATATACTCGTCTTCCACCGGATCGATCGATTGCCTACTTCCCGCACTGGGCGGTCCGGAGACTGTCCGACCCGACGGAGGGGTCCAGATAGGGGAGATGGGGCTTCTCCACAGATGTGGATACCCCTGTGGAGAAGAGAAGTAGTAGTTCGAGGGCACTGCGAGGCAATACGTGGAAGCGCATCCGGCCGCCGAGAGCTGGGAACAGTTCCGGCAGACGCTCCGTGGACGTGTCACCCCGGTCACCTGGAGGACCTGGCTCGATGGGCTCCAACCAGAGTCGATCGCCGACCACGTCATTCACATCACCGCTCCTAGCGAATTCCATCTGCGCTGGGTCAACGAGAAGTTCCGGCCGCTGGTCGAGGATGCGGTGGCAATTGCCTTTGGTACCGGGCTGACCGTAGAGCTTTCGGCCCCCGACGAACCGGACTACGAGCCCCTCCTCGAAGAAGAACTCGACCCCGAACCGCCAGGGGCTCTACCAATACCGGTCGAGGAATCATCAACGACGCAACGTTTCGTACCCAAGTACTCGTTCGAGAACTTTGTCGTCGGCCCGTCCAATCGTTTTGCCCACGCCGCGGCAATGGCGATAGCCGAAGAACCTGGCGGGAACTACAACCCCCTGTTCGTCTACGGCGGGTCCGGCCTGGGGAAAACTCACCTTTTGCACGCCGTCGCTCAGCACTCGGCGCTCCTCCACCCCCAGCTCGAGATCTCATACGTCTCGTCCGAAGAGTTCTTCAACAACTTCATCGACAGCATCCGCAAGAAGCGAATGGACGAGTTCAAGGCGCACTATCGGACGGTGGACCTCTTTCTCCTCGACGACGTGCAATTCCTCGAGGGGAAAGAGCAAATCCTCGAGGAGTTCTTCCATACCTTCAACTCGCTTTACGAGGCGGGCAAGCAACTCGTATTCTCTGCCGACCGTCCCCCCAAGAGCCTCACCGACCTCGAGGCACGTATCCGCAGCCGATTCGAGTGGGGCCTCACCACCGATATCCAGCCCCCGGACGTGGAGACGCGCTTGGCAATACTCCGACGCAACGCTGCCTTCGCACCGCAACCTATTCCTGAGGCGGTTCTGGAATTCATCGCCACCCGTGTGGTGGACAACATCCGAGAGCTGGAAGGAGCGCTCACCCGGGTGACGGCTTATGCCGCGCTCACCCACCAACCGATCAATCTCGAGATGGCCGAAGACGTCCTCCAGGATCTCGGTCCGGCCAACTCCAACGCTCCGGTGAGTCCGGGGCGGATCCTGGCCGCTACTGCTGAAGCCTTCAGCCTGTCGATCGCCGATCTGGAGGGCCCGCGGCGCAACCAGCCTCTGGCAAGAGCTCGTCAGATCGCGATGTACATCGTCAGAGAGACCACGGATCTATCACTTCCCAAGATCGGCGCCATCTTCGGTGGTCGGGATCACACCACCGTGCTGCACGGCGTCAATACCGTGAGCCGCCTCATGGCTGAAGACGAAATGCTCTTCGACCGTGTCACTGCGCTGATGCAAGGCCTACGGAGAACCCCGTGAACAACTCTGTCCTTTCTCCACATTCCCCCCAGCCCGCGGCGCGGGGTGTGGGCAACCGGGGTGCCTGGTCCACAGCCTGTGCATTGTTCAAACCCCCTCCGACCAGGGGTTTCTCGAGTTCTTCCACAATCCACACCCCCTACTACTACTACTTGTTTGAATTCAATTACAGAAGCAGCAGAAGGAAAGGGACAACCTGTGCGTATCCGAGCTGAAAGGGATGATCTGGTAGATGTCTTGAGCCGAGCAGGGCGCGCAGTGGGGACCCGGTCACCGTTGCCGATCCTCCAGGGAGTCCTGGTCGAGGTAACGGGGAAAACCATGCGGGTGACCGGGACCGATCTCGAGGTGACCGTGCGCACCGCCCTCGAGGTCGAGACGATCGAAGAAGGACAAACCGTCATCCCGTCGCGGCTCGCCACCGAAGCCGTACGAAAATTGCCGCCGGGAGCCGTGGTGCTCGAAGCGAAGGAAGGGGAGATAGAAATCACCGGCGGGGGCCCGCGGTTCCGCTTCCGGGAACTGTCGATCGATGAATTCCCGAAGATAGATGAGCCCGATTTGGCCGAGGCGGTGGGAGTAGACGGAGACGCCTTTGCAGAAGCATTGGGACAGGTGATGGTTGCCGCCAGCACCGACGACGCCCGGCCGATTCTCACCGGCGTCTTCTTCGAGCACGAGGAGGGCAAGCTCCGGTTGGTCGCCACGGACAGCTACCGCTTGGCGGTCCGTGATGTGCCTGCTGTCGACGCCGACCTGTCCGGTCTCGTCCCGGTCCGGGCACTCAAGGAACTCGGCCGAAGCGTTGGTGCTGCAGACCTGCAGGTAGCTGTGGGCGGGCGCGAGGCGACATTCTCCTCGGGTAGAGGGACACTCACGGCCAGGGTGATAGAAGGAGCTTTTCCCAACTACCGCCAACTCATTCCCGAGTCGTACCCGAGCCGGCTCCGGGTGAGTCGGGAGGCGCTGCTGGATGCAATCGACCGCGCTTCGTTGGTCGCCGAGGATCACATTCCGATCCGCCTGGCGCTCTCCGCCGGCGGCGTAGAACTCAGTGTGTCCCGCCAAGATGTGGGTGGCGAGACGGAACATGTAGAAGGCGAATACAACGGCGAAGACATGACCATCGCCTTCAACAGCAGGTATCTCAACGACGGCGTCAATGCGGTCGAGGAGGAGACGGTTGTTCTCGACGTCCTCGACCCATTAAAGCCGGGAGTCCTTCGCGGCGGCGAAGGAGAGGACTTCCTCTACTTGTTGATGCCGGTCCGGTTGTAAGAGCTGGCGGACCACACCAAGGTCAGCGGCGTTTGGGACTCCTGTGAGATTGCTCTGGCTGGAACTCGGTTCTTTTCGGGCTTACGAGTCGCTTCGCTTTGAGCCGGGGACGGGGGTGAATGTTCTCATAGGAGACAACGGGACGGGAAAGACCTCCATCCTGGAGGCAATCGGTTACCTGGCTTCGCTCCGGTCGTTTCGGAGTGCCCCAGATGCCTCGCTGGTCGCCGACGGTGCGGATGAGGCCATCATCAGAGGTGAGTTCACCGCGGCGGACAGATCGTCGTTGGTGGAGGTAGCCGTTCCGGCGCAGGGGCGCCGCAGCGTGCTGCTGGACGGTAAGAGACCCAAGGGTCGGGCCGAGGTCGCCGAGCGCGTTGCCCTCGTGGCATTCCTGCCCGACGACCTCGACCTGGTGAAGCGGGGGCCGGCGTACCGACGTGACTACCTCGACGAGGCCGCGATTCAAGTGTGGCCGGTGGCGGCTTCAGAATTCAGCGAGTACGACAGAGCCGTCCGCCAGCGGAACGCCTTGTTGCGGAGAGACGGCCGCAACGCAGATAAAACGACGCTCGACGTCCTCGACGAGAAACTCTCGTCTCTGGGATCGGTGGTCTTGGGAAGAAGGCTGGCAGTAGCCGCTCTGCTCGAACCTGTCGTAGCGGATCTCTACGGTGAGCTCTCCGAAAGACCGGGGCGTGTTGAGTGGAGATATCAGGCAGCCGGCTTGGGAGAGCCGGCTCGGGAGAGTTCTGCAGGTGCGTTGAGGACCCTGCTGATCGAAGCCCTGGGCGAAGCTCGGTCCGGAGACCTCGATCGGCGCATCACGACTGTCGGGCCGCATCGGGATGAGGTAGTGATGCTCATCGATGGCCGCGACGTCCGTACTCGGGCAAGTCAGGGAGAGCAACGCTCCATCGCCCTCGGTCTGAGAGTTGCCGCATACCGGGTGCTGCTGGATCGGCGTGGTACGCCACCGGTCCTCTTGCTGGATGATGTCTTTTCCGAGCTCGATCCGGGGCGGGGAGAAAGGCTGGTGGAGCAACTCCCCCAAGGCCAGGTCTTCGTCACGTCTGCTCGAGAGGAGGAGGTGCCACTGGTGGGGGAGCGCTGGACGGTGAGCACCGGGGGAGTGAGGGCTGCATGAGAGAGCGGCACGAGCTGGAACCGATAGGTAAGGACCTCGCTGCGCTGTTGGAGCGTCTGGGAATGCCGACATCTTTGGATCTCGCCGAGCTGGTGGACGACTGGGACCAGGTCGCCGGAGAACCCTTCGCCGGGGTGGCGGAACCGGTCGGACTCAAGGACGGTGAGCTGGTGGTGCAGGTCCCCGACGGCGCCGCCGCCAGCCTGCTCAGGTACCGGGTGGGGCCGCTGCTGGACCGGCTCAGAAGTCACTTCGGAGAGGGAGCCATCGATCGAGTCAGGATAAGAGTGGGAAATCGCAAAAAGGGCCTCTGACCAGGGGTTTTACGCGACCCAGACCCCCTCGTCAACCTGGTTTACGACACCGGTCGAGACTATACTTACATGAGTGTCAGCGAGGGTCTGATAAGGGCCAGCCGATCCGATTTCGAGTGGATGCTGAGCGGAATGTTCGTACCGGATTCACTGCGTTTCGGGTAGGCATAACCGGGGGCCGGAACCCATCGCAGACGACACCGGACGACTGAAGGATTCACAGTGGCAGGGAAGAACGCGTCCTCGTACCAAGCGAAGGACATCACAGTTCTCGAAGGCCTCGAGGCGGTTCGCAAGCGCCCGGCCATGTACATCGGGTCCACCGGCCCGCGCGGTCTCCACCACCTGATCTGGGAGGTCGTCGACAACGCAGTCGATGAGGCGATGGCGGGTTTCTGTACTCGCATCGACGTCACCCTCCACCAGGACGCCAGTGTGACGGTCAAGGACAACGGCCGGGGTATACCGGTGGACAAGCACCAAAAGACGGGACTACCGGCCGTAACCACCGTCCTCACGACGCTGCATGCCGGAGGCAAGTTCGACAGCGGTGCCTACACCGTCTCCGGCGGTCTCCATGGCGTTGGAGTATCTGTCGTCAACGCCCTGTCCGACGTCTTGTCGGTGGAGGTGGTGAGAGACGGCTTCCGGTGGACTCAGGAGTTTGGGATGGGTGCGCCCAAGGCGAAATTGAAGAAGGGCGGTGCGGCCAAAAGATCGGGCACCACCGTCACGTTCCATCCGTCTGAAGAAATCTTCAAGGAGACGACAGACTTCGATTATGCGACGGTCGCCTCCCGACTGCGTGAGATGGCCTTCCTCAACAAGGGCCTAGATATCCGTCTGAACGATGAGAGGCCATCACCTCAGGTGAAGGACGCCTTCAAGTACGGCGGGGGGCTGGTCGACTTCGTAAAGCACCTGAATGCGAAGCGCGAGCCACTTCATGCCCAGGTGGTCAACTTCGATGAAACCGGCGGCGACGCAGAGATAGATGTCGCTCTCCAGTGGACCGCCGGATACACCGAAAACGTGCTCACTTTCGCAAACAACATAAATACGGTCGAAGGCGGCACGCATGAAGAGGGGTTTCGCAAGTCGCTGACCAGGGCGATCAACGAGTTTGCCCGGGATCGAGGCATCCTCAAGGAGAAGGACCCGAACCTGGTCGGTGAGGACGTTCGGGAGGGAATGACCGCCGTCATCTCCGTCAAGGTACGCCAACCCCAGTTCGAGGGACAGACGAAGACCAAACTCGGCAACACAGAAATCCGTTCCTTCGTCGAAGTCACACTCAACAAGCTTCTGCCCGAGTGGCTCAATCGCCACCCGGGTGACGCCCGCAAGATCGTCGAGAAGTGCGTTGGTGCTGCTCGCGCCCGCATGGCGGCGCGAGCCGCCCGTGATCTCACGCGGCGAAAGAGCCTGCTGGAGTCATCGGGGCTCCCCGGCAAGCTGGCCGATTGCTCGTCACGTGACCCGGCTCTGAGCGAGTTGTTCATCGTCGAGGGAGACTCTGCGGGTGGCTCGGCCAAACAGGCCCGTAATAGCGAGTTCCAGGCGATTCTTCCGATACGAGGAAAGATCATCAATGTCGAAAAGCATCGCCTCACCAAGGTATTGGAGAACAACGAGATCCAGTCCCTCATCACCGCGATCGGCACCGGCATCGGCGAGGAATTCGACATAGAGAAGGCTCGCTACCACCGGATCGTGATTCTCACCGACGCCGACGTCGACGGGTCACACATTCGCACGCTGCTGCTCACCTTCTTCTTCCGTCATATGCGCGAGATCATCGATCACGGGTATGTGTACATCGCCCAGCCACCACTCTTCCAAATCAAGGCCGGCAAACAATCCGCCTGGGCGTTCAGCGACCTTCATCTGGAAGAGGTCAAGGCGGACTTCAAGGACAAGAAGTGGTCTCTGCAGAGGTACAAAGGTCTCGGCGAGATGAATGCCGGGCAACTGTGGGATACGACGATGGATCCCGACGAGCGGGTGCTGTTGCGGGTTGGTCTCGAAGACCTCGCCTTGGCCGACGACATCTTCCAGACCCTCATGGGAGACGATGTCGCCGCCCGGCGCACCTTTATTCAACAGAACGCCAAAGACGTCCGGTTCCTGGACTTCTGATGCGGAGCAGGCAGTACGAGTCATCCCCCTCTTACTGATGACTAAGGACTAAGGACCAATGACCGACACACCAACTGATCGCATCGAACTCATCGACATCGAGCTCGAGATGAAGAACTCCTTCCTGGAGTACGCGATGTCCGTGATCGTCTCGCGAGCTCTCCCGGATGTGCGCGACGGGCTCAAGCCGGTTCATCGGCGGATTCTCTTTGCAATGTGGGATTCGGGGATTCGACCGAACGGTCCGTTCCGCAAGAGCGCCCGTGTAGTCGGCGACGTCATGGGTTGGTTCCATCCCCATTCGAACGACGCTATCTACGACGCCCTTGTCCGCTTGGGACAGGAGCATGCCACCAGGTACCCGGTCATCGCCCCGCAGGGCAACTTCGGCACGGTCGACGACCCGCCGGCGGCCATGCGCTACACCGAGTGCCGGCTCGAGAAGTTGGCGGCGCACCTGCTCGACGGGATAGACGAGGGGACAGTCGACTTCGGGGACAACTACTCGGGTGAGCGGACCGAACCGCTTGTCCTGCCTGCCCGCTACCCCAATCTCTTGGTGAATGGGTCGACCGGAATAGCGGTCGGCATGGCGACCAACATTCCGCCCCATAACCTCGGCGAGATCCTCGACGCCACTCTTCACGTACTCGAGAACCCGGATGCGACTGCCGAGGACATGCTTCAGTTCGTCAAGGGCCCCGACTTCCCGACCGCCGGATTCATCCTCGGAAACAAGGGGGTACGTGACGCCCTGTTGACCGGTCGCGGGTCAGTGAAGATGAGGGCCGTCTGTGATGTCGAGGAGATCCGCAAAGGCCGGACCGCCATCATCGTCACCGAAATCCCGTATCAGGTGTCGCGCGACCGAATCATGGAGAAGATCGCGCAGGTGGTACGCGAGAAGAAGATCACCGGAATCTCCGATCTGCGTGATGAGTCCGACCGCAACGGCATGCGAATGGTCATCGAGTTGAAGCGCGATGCCATTCCCCAGGTAGTGCTCAATCAGCTCTACAAGCTGACCCAACTGCAGGACTCGTTCGGGGTCAACATGGTCGCCCTGGTGGACGGCGTGCCCCGGACCCTCAACGTTGTGCAAATGATCGGCCACTACGTAGATCACCAGATGGACGTGATCGAGCGGCGGACCCAATTCCGACTCGGCAAGGCCGAAGCAAGGTCCCACATAGTCGAGGGCCTGCTCATAGCCCTCGACAACATCGACGAGGTCGTTGCCATCATTCGCGCGTCGGACGACACCGATTCCGCTCGTAACTCCTTGATGGAGACGTTCGAACTCTCTGAGATACAGGCGCAGCACATCCTCGACATGCCGTTGAGGAGGCTGACTGCCCTCGAAACCAACAAATTGCGTGACGAATACGACGAACTCCAGAAGTTGATCAAGTATCTCAACGGCCTGCTCAAGAGTCCGGCCAAGCGTCGCAAACTGATAGCCGATGAACTCGAAGAAATCCGTGAGGCGTTTGCCGACAAGCGTCGCAGCCGGATCATTCCCGATGAGGGCGATCTCTCGCTGGAAGATCTCATAGCGGATGAGGAGATAGTGGTCACCGTCACCGGAAACGGGTATCTGAAGGCGGTCAATGCCTCCGCCTATCGCCGCCAGGGCCGCGGCGGTCGAGGGGTCAAGGGCGAGAGTCTGCGCGAAGACGACGCGATCACTCGGGTACTTCATACGACGGCGCACTCATATCTGCTCTTCTTCACCAACCGGGGCCGGGTCCATCGGATCAAGGCGCACGAACTACCGCGCAAAGACCGCACCGCCAAGGGAGTCTTGGCACAGTCGGTGATGCCGCTCCAACCCGACGAGGCGATAGAAGCCGTCGTCGACATGAGAGATTACGAAACGGCCAAGTACCTGGTGATTGCCACCAAGAAGGGGCAGATCAAGAAGACCAAGTTCTCCGAGTACGACAGCCGGCAGAACCAACTCATTGCCATCAATCTCAAAGACGGCGACGAGGTTGTGGCGGTTCACACCACGTCGGGCGAAAACGAACTGTTGTTGTTCAGTCAAAAGGGCATGGGCATTCGCTTCAAGGAATCTGACATCAGGCCGATGGGACGCGATACCCAGGGTGTCCGCGGCATGAGACTGCGCGACGACGACGAAGTGGTATCGGCCGCATCTGACGAGGACGGCGATGAGGTGCTGCTACTGACCAGCGGCGGATACGGCAAGCGCACCAAAATGGCCGAATTCCGGGCGCAAAAACGCGGGGGAGTTGGCGTCATGGCTCTCAAACTGACCCGGGTGAGGGGCTCACTGGTCGCAGCCCGCGCCGTCTGGCAGGGTGCCGAAATCTTCGTGACCTCTACCGACGGGATCGTGATCCGCATGGCGACCGATGCCATCAGCCGTCAGAAGAGGGCCGCCACCGGTGTAAAGGTGATGGATGTCACTAAGGGTGCCTCGATCTCCTCGTTCACGCTCGTACCCGAAGAAGACGAGACCGAAGACCAGTAACCAGTAACCAGTAACCAGTAACCAGTAACCAGTAACCAGTAACCAGTAACCAGTAACCAGTAACCAGTAACCAGAGAGAGTGTGCTGGCTGGATACTCGACCGCCTGTAGGTCGCGAGCGTTAGGCGCGTCCGAGCCTGATACTTGCGACGACGTCTGGTACTGGTTACTCGACGGCGTGGAGACGCCGAATAGGTGAGCGCGTCTACGGCCGTTACCTGAGACCCTCATCTGGTACGGAATACTCGACCGCCCGTTGGACTCGAAAGGGCTAAGCGCGTCCGTTGCCGGGCATCGAGACGGCGTTGAGCAACGGGTATTCCACTCGTTTCGGGGCCTTCTCGGTAACCTGCGCCAGGTATTAGACAGGAGCAGCATGGCTGTACAGCGCGTGCGCCGCGTCATCCGCAAAGTCGACCCGTGGACGGTGCTCAAGGTCTCACTGGTTTTCAACGCCATGATGGCGCTCGTCTTTGTGCTGGGGACGGTGATCTTTTGGGCGATCTTCGTCAACGCCGGAATCCCGGAGCGGATCAACGAACTGGCACTTCTCATCGGCCTGGAGAGCGGGATCAACCTCGACGGTCAGGTCTACTTCCGCATAGTGATATTGCTGTCGGTAATAGGAACGATCATGCTGACGGGATTCTTCACTCTGGGCGCGGTGATCTACAACCTCATCAGCGACCTGGTCGGGGGGGTCGAAGTGATCGTGCTCGAGGAACAGGGCGTTCCACAGGGGACCCGACCACGCGTGAGCCTTCCGGTCGCCACCGAGATGTCAGCACCACGTAGGGAGATTCTTCCCAAAGTGAGACCGGTGATCAGCCAGGAGTCCGACCGAGAAGAGACCGAAGAAACCCGAGAGTCTGCTGCAGTCGAATTTCCGCGGACAGGGTGAGGATCGGCGGCTGGCGCCGCCTCCCGGGTCGGTTCCTGCGGAACCTCCCGCAATTAGCAATTAGCAAGAGAAGACCGGGCTATCGCCTATTGCTCCTGCTTCAGTCCAACTTATACGTCGCCACTCCCAGGCCCATTCCGAGGGCTGTTCTGAGATAGAGCTCGGCAATGTCTCTTGGTTCGATCGCCCCCGAGAGTTCGGTCCTGGTGGCGGCGACGGCTCCGGCTGCAAGAGCGATTGCTTCCAGATGATCTCCGGCGTCGGCCACGCCGACTATGCGGGTTTCGGTTACATCGTCGACCTTGCCGACGATCGTCGCGGTTGCTCCAGCCCATTCTCCATCGACCGGAACTGCGATGCGCGTCGTCGCGGCAGCCCGACCGATCCGCCGTCCCCACCTGGCGCCGACCGGGTCGGGAAAGGCCACCGGGGCTCCCCGACGCAGCGGTTTGCCGTGTTCGGTCCAGGCGATCACGGTATCCAGAGGTTCGTCGGTGCCGGCCGCTTCGTGTACGGCCAGCGTCTCTGCCAGTCCGGCGAGGGAGCAATTGGTGAGCACGACCCTGTTGGTCCGTAGGAACTGGTCTGCCACGGTTGGTGAGATGGCTCCGGGAACCACACAGGCCAGTCCGTCCTCGATCGCCAGACCGGCGAGAGCAGAGGAGGCCTCGCGGTCGTCGGTAACCAGAACGTCGAAACCGTCCAGGCTCGAGATTCGAAGCGTTCGGCGGTCTTGAGAGATTCCGGCGTGGTCGCCGTACAACCCGAGTGCGATCAGGTCGGCCTCGGCCGTGAGGATTCTGCCGGTCCTCGTTCCGACCTCACCCACAGCGTTGAGGGCGATCCTCACGGACGGCTCCAACGACGAGAGCGGGGTGGCCGCTGCAATCCGACCTCGGGATCGTTCACTCTGCCGGTTCCCAAGAACCCGGAGCCACCGGCGTTTCGGTGGACCCGGCTCGGCGGAGGGCCAGCAGTCCGATCGCTATCAAGATCGCGGCACTGAGAACAAGGGTCATCCGGGATCGCATCAGGCGAGTGTATTCGGGAGTCGGGAGTCGGGAGTCTTCTCTGAACACTCTCCCCTTTGGGGGGAGTCAGCGAGCGAAGCGAGCTGGTGGGGGGATCCGATCTCGTGTGAGTCGGTCGTCGCGTCGTTGCGCGCCTGTCCGATAAGCAGCGGAGATTGCACCACGCTCACCCAACCCCCCACCAACGGCCTCCGGCCGTTGACTCCCCCCAGAGGGGAGAGTGATCCAACCACCAGACCGTCGGACACCAACCCGCGAGACATCACCTCAAGGGGGGAGTGATACAACCACCCAAACCGTTGGGCACTAGACGCGACAGATCACCCGAGGGGGGAGTGGTTCCCTCTTGCTAATACCTGCTCACCTGGAAGCACTATTCTGATCTCTGCTCGAGATACGGGTCTCGGGCGACTCGGCGGTTTCTCCTCAAAGGAGGACGCAAGAGCGAAGTCCGGTTCGAATCCGGCACTGTCCCGCAACCGTGATGCCCTTCGGGGACGAGTCGGGTCGCCTGCCATCGGGTCGGTTTGGTACACCTTCGGAGGAAGGGTGGCCGC
>Ga0255057_10000842_pt1 | contig 17557 bp, 14 predicted proteins | sample Cases_109_6_MG_FD_189022 | JGI IMG/M metagenome (GOLD analysis project Ga0255057, IMG submission 189022) | Seawater microbial communities from Amundsen Gulf, Northwest Territories, Canada - Cases_109_6 | ecosystem: Environmental > Aquatic > Marine > Gulf | place: Canada: Northwest Territories... | reverse complement strand
GCACGCGCTACTTGGGCCGAACCAGGGGAAAGCTAGCGTGATGGAAGTCTGGGTATGCGCGGTGGACGAGCTGACGGCAGGAATCGTTCGGACCGCGCGCCTCGGCAACGACGAAAACGGTTTGCCGATCATGGCGCTCGTGCTCCGAGACAAGAGCGGTGCCTTCCGGGCATACCGAAACCTCTGCAGACACCTGCCGGTTCCGCTCGATGGTGGAACCGGGGAGCTCTTGAGCGATGACGGAGCGCACCTCATCTGCGGAACCCACGGCGCGACGTACCGGCTGACCGACGGTTACTGCGTCGAGGGCCCGTGTGAGGGATTGGCTCTGCACCGCCTGCATTGCCGGGAGCAGGACGGGGACCTCTACGTGTCCGTCGACTCGCGCTGACAACGGGACGACGCGCGGCTCAGGCGGTCTTTTCTTGTTTCGCACTCCAGGCGGCCGGGGACGAAAGCCGGCCGACGTCGGACCAGGGCTTGTCCTCGCTTTGTCGAGCGACGTCCCGGCGTGCGGTGAGCACTTCGGGGCCCTCGTGCGTGACCAACACGGTGTGCTCGAACTGCGCGGAGAGAGAACGGTCCATCGTGAGCACCGTCCAATCGTCGTCCATCAGCTCGGTCTGGTAGCTTCCGATATTGATCATCGGCTCGATAGTGAACACCATGCCGGCCTTCATCCGCTTATCCTTACCGCGCTTCCCGAAGTGCGGGATCTGCGGTGGCATGTGGAACTCGCGACCGACCCCGTGTCCGACATAGTCGCGCACCACCGAGCAACCCCGGCCCTCGGCGTACTCCTGAATCGCGGCGCCGATATCTCCGATGCGCTTGCCGTGCTTTACCTCGGCGATTCCGAGCTCGAGGCAACGCCGGGCCGTTTCGACGACGTGAATCGCTTCTTCGCTCGGTTGACCCACGTAGAAGGTGACGCTCGTGTCGCCATGGTAGCCGTGCTCCTTCGGCAGATAGGTCGTGACGTCGACGTTGATGATGTCGCCGTCCTTCATGACATAGGGCCCTGGGATGCCGTGGCACACGCAGTCATTGACGCTGGTGCAGACGCTCTTCGGGAAGCCCTTGTAGTCGAGCGGTGAGGGAACCGCGTCGTGGGACAGGGTGTAGTCGTGGACGAAACGATTGATGTCGTCCGTCGTGATGCCCGGCGCGATCATGTCGCCGACCGCAGTCAAACAGTCCGCCGCCAATTGGCAGGAACGCCGCATGTCTTGAAGCATGCGCGGAGTCATGAGCTCGATCGCGGACAACGTGAACCTCAGGCACCTAAGTAGTGGTTCTAAGACTTAGTCGCAAATTGTCCAGAAAATCCTGACCTTGTGACGTTCTGCACGTTCGAAGAAATAGCGACCACGAGGGAAGCTTTCCTGTTACCGTCCGCCGACGGAGGGAACCGCCATGATCCGATTCACTGTGGTGTCATTTGCACTGGTCGTCTTGCTCGCGCCGGCAAAAAGTGCCGTTGCCCAGACTGTCTATGAAGAGGGCAATTTCGATCTCGCGACGTGGACTGTCTTCGGCCCCTTCATCACTCCTGAGGAGAATCTCGGCGGTGGCGACTTCGACGTGGAGGCGCCCACGAGCGGCGGCAATCCGGATGGCTATCTTCGTTTGAAGGTCACAGGCGTGGCCGTGGAGCTTGGCACCTCTTCGTTGGTCTGGGCCCTGCTGATCAACGACGATGCCGAGTACGAACCCGGAACTCCTGGCGCCATCGAGCGCGTCGACTTCGACTTCGACGCTCGATTGCCACCAGGAGCCCGAGGCAATCGGGCCGTGACGATCGCGCTCGAACAGGACGGCTTTGTGTGGGCCGCGATCGACAAGAGGCTGTTTGTCGATGACATGAGATGGGTGTCGAAGTGGATATTCGGCTTGGAGGCCGCCGATTTCACCACCGCCAACTGGGGCGAGCAGGACCAGCCCGTCAATCCGGATTTTTCCGACACTGCCTCTCCGATCAAGTTCGGCATCGCGCAGGGCCAATCCTGCCCGGTTGCGTCGGATTGCCGCATATCCGTTCAGTTGGAACTCGATATCGACAATTGGAAGGTGGCGGTGAACGGCACAGGACTCAGCCTCAAGTTGTCCCTCATGGAGGAGTCTGGCCCAGGGCAGCTAGAGGTGCCGCTGGAGTTCCAGGTCAAGGCGACGGTCCGGAACGCCGGTCCATCCGAGGCGAGCGACATCGTAGTGCGCTTCCTTCTGCCCAAGGAGTCGCTGGCGGGCTTCTTCATACCGGACACCACTTGTCGCGTGGGTGAGGAAATGGGTGTGCCGATTAGCGACCGTCTTGTGATAGCTGACTGCGACATTCCCGGTCCCGTCGGGCCCGCTAGTGCCGGCACTGTCGATGTTCCGACAATTGGCATCATGGCCGCGGGCTACGCCAATGTCGTTCGAGACAAGTCGACGTTCACCTACGACGCCTCGATCCTGTCGTTTGCCGGCGACCCCGGCCCCGTTGTCACGGATGAGGTAGTCATCGCGATCTGCAACCCTTCCGGGATTGACCCAATTGTCGTCAACGACCCAATGACCTGTGACGGCAATGGCGGCACATCGGGCTCTGGAGGTGCTGGTGGCGGGGCTGGCACCGGTGGTACGGATATGGGCGGCAACGGCGGTGGCTGCGACATCGCGACCACGAGCGGCCCCGCGCCCTGGCTCCTGATCCTGTGTCTCGCCGGCGCGGCGCTTTGGCTACGCCGACGCTATCGCCACACGTAGGCCGCCCCAGCGACAGTGTCTCCCGCGGGTTTGACCCGTCGCCCGTATGGCACTATCTAGCCGCCCGGAGAGGGTCTAGGGCTTTTCGATGGCAGATAGCTACAACAACGTCCCGATGAGCGATCGCATGGCCGAGCGCACCGCAAAGGAAGACGCGTTTTGGACCGGGCCGAAGCTGATCGTGCTCGGGTTTGCGACCCTGGGGTTCTGTTTTGCGCTGCTTTGGGCGATGGCCGAGGGCATCATTGGGCCCACTCAGCACGAAGCCGATTGGGGCCACGAGGTGCACACGCTTCAGCCCGGCGGCGGTCCGCTCGACTGAATCGGCGGCGCCTGATTCGGGAGTCGTTTTCAGTCGAAGTCGAAATCGAGCTCTTCGGGCTCGTCGTTCTTGAGCGAGTCGTCCTCGCCTGGCTCGAAGGAAGCTTCGGAATACAGATCGTCGAGGGACCATCCGGCTTTGTGATGACGCCGGAGTTCTTCGCGCTCGAACTCGGCAAGTGACGAATATCTCTTCGGTCCTCTCCGGCGCATGTCCCCCCCTTTTTAGCCAGCTAGCCAAGCGTTCTTGGTATGGCATCTGACTACTTTATCCTACACTGCAGCACACCCTACCCACGGGGATCGAGATGGCAAAAAAAACGGACGAGATTGAAAGCCACCGGCGGCGCTGGTAGACGCAATCCATGGGTCGGGTGGTTGCGATCGCCAATCAAAAAGGCGGCGTAGGGAAGACGACGACGGCTGTGAACTTGGGGGCCAGCCTCGCGGTTGCGGAGCAGCGCGTGCTTCTCGTCGACCTCGACCCGCAGGGCAATGCCTCGACCGGTGTCGGTTGCAACCCGGCCGACGAGGAGATGGAGGGCTCCTACGAGCTGCTCCTTGGCGAGATCGAGACCGCCGATGTCATCTACGAGACCGAGTTGCCACACTTGCACGTCATTGCGGCGACACAGGATCTGGTTGGCGTCGAGCGCGACCTGCTCGATGCAGACGACAGCGCTACTCGGCTGCGTGACGCCCTCAACGTGGTGCGTGACGAATACGACTTCATCATAGTCGACTGTCCGCCGTCGCTCGGGATGCTGACGATCAACGCATTGACGGCGGCCGATCTGGTGATCGTGCCGCTCCAGTGCGAGTACTACGCGCTCGAGGGGCTCTCGCAGTTGGTCGGCACCGTCGAACGCGTGCGTGCGTCGGTCAACGAGGACCTGGCGATACATGGCGTGTTGCTGACCATGTTTGATGCGCGGAACAACCTGGCCAACGAAGTCGCCGAAGAGGTGCGCCGACACTTCCGCGTCTACGACACGATTATCCCTCGAAATGTGAGGCTCGCCGAAGCTCCTTCCCACGGAAAACCAGTCATCCTGTATGATGCGTCCTCGCGAGGTTCCTATACGTATCTGAGCCTCGCGCGCGAGCTGCTCGATGATCTGGAGGCAGCGGCATAGTGGCGCGAAGACGCCTCGGGCGTGGGTTGGATGGTTTGCTTCCAGCAGTGCCTCCACCATCGGAACGCTTCGCAAAAAACACGGCGGGAATCGAAGACCTGCATCGGGGCCGTATGCAGCCACGGACGCGGATCGATGCCGAGGCCTTAGCAGAGCTTACTGCTTCGATCCGCGAGCACGGGGTGCTCGAACCGATTCTGGTGCGCAAGCGTGCGTTGGGGGGGTTTGAGATCATTGCCGGTGAGCGGCGCTGGCGTGCGGCGCAACAAGCCGGCCTCAAGGACGTGCCGATCTTCGTACACAACCTCGATGACGAGGCGGCGTTCGAAGCGGCTCTCGTCGAGAACCTCCAGCGCGAGGACTTGAATCCGATGGAAACCGCGCGCGCCTTTCAGCGCTTGGTCGACGACTACGGCCACACCCAAGAGGTGATTGCGACGAAGGTCGGCAAAGAGCGATCGACCGTTGCGAACTCCCTACGCCTTCTCAAGCTCCCGAAAGACGTGATGGACCTGGTCGAGGATGGCCAACTCAGCGAGGGCCACGCCCGCGCCCTACTCTCGGCCCCAAACGTGAGCACCATGAAGAGGCTCGCGCGGACCGCTGTGTCCAAGGGCTGGAGCGTGCGGGAGGCCGAACGGCAAATCCGCAAGGTGGCCCGGGGCGACGGCAACGGCGCCGCCAAGCCGAAGGCCGAAAAGAGCACCAACGTCCGCGACCTCGAAAACCGACTTTCGAAGGCCCTCGGTTCCACGACCACGATTCACGAAAGCGGCAAAGAGCGTGGCCAAATCCGCATCAACTATGCGAGCTTCGACGAGTTGGACCGGCTGATCGAGACGCTGACGAAGTAAGGGCCCGCTGCATTCAGCGCCAGTGTCAGCGCCAGTGCCAGCGTCAGTGGTAGCGTCAGTGCTAGCGTTCGCGCGCTTCCGCGGCGTCGACTGTGTTGCTCAAGAGCATTGCGATGGTCATCGGGCCCACCCCGCCTGGTACCGGCGTGATGTGCGAGGCGCGCTTCGAAGCGCCTTCGAAGTCCACGTCGCCGCTCAGCGACCCGTCTTCCAGGCGGTTGATCCCGACATCGATCACGACTGCCCCCTCCTTGATCCAAGCACCCTTTACTAGCTTCGGACGCCCGACGGCCGCGATCACGATGTCGGCCTCCCGGACGCGGTCCGCCAGGTTCTCGGTCCGCGAGTGGGCGATCGTGACGGTCGCGTGTTTCTCGAGGAGCATGAGCGCGATCGGCTTGCCCACAAGCGTGCTTCGGCCGAGTACCAGGGCCCGTTTGCCCTTGGGGTCGCAGCCCACGTGCTCGAGCATCCGCATGCAGCCGCTCGGGGTGCACGGTCGGAGGCCCTTGCGGCCGACCACCAAAAGACCGGCGTTGAAGGGATGCAGGCCGTCGACGTCTTTGCCGGGGTCGATGGCGTCGACGATTATCTGGTCGTCCAGATGGTCCGGCAACGGAAGCTGCACCAGGATTCCATCGATCCCGGGGGCGGCATTGAGCTCCGCCACGAGGGCCAAGAGGTCTGCTTGAGTGGTCTCCGCAGGGAGTCGATGGACCTCCCCGGCGATCCCGGCCTTGCTCGCGGCCCGCTCCTTGTTGCGCACGTAGACCTGGGAAGCCGGATCGTCGCCCACCAGCACCACGTGTAGCCCGGGGGGCCTTCCGTGCTTCGCGGCGAACGCCTCCGCTCGGATTTTGACCTCCGCTCGCACCTCTTTGGCAAGCGCCTTGCCGTCGATCAACTCTGCCATGGCCGGGGTGTAACAGCTGCCCCTGCCCTCCTCAAACCACCGCGTGCTAGTGGAAATCGCGGCTTGGCGTGGTATGTCGCGGGGCCATGTTTGAGGCCGTGTCTCCCCAGGTTTCGTTCCCCGAGCTCGACGCGACCCATCTCGCGTTTTGGGAAGACGCCCGTATTTTCGAAAAGACGCTCGAGGGAGGCACGGACAAGCCCTCATTCATTTTCTACGAGGGGCCCCCGACGGCGAACGGCATGCCCCACCCCGGGCACGTCATGACCCGGGTCATGAAAGACGTGTTCCTTCGGTACCGTACGATGAGCGGCTACCACGTCCCGCGCCGGGCAGGCTGGGACACCCACGGGCTGCCCGTCGAGGTCGAGGTCGAGAAGGCGCTCGGCATCAGTGGTCCAGACGCGATCAAGGAGTACGGGGTCGAGGCGTTCAGCAGGCAGTGCATCGACTCGGTGTTCAAGTACATCGACGAGTGGCAGAAGATGACCCGTCGCATCGGGTTCTGGGTCGACTTCGACGACGCGTACGTGACCTTCCACAAATCGTACGTCGAGAGCGTCTGGTGGGCGCTGTCGGAGATGTTCAACAACGGTCTTCTCTACCAGGGCTACAAGGTCTTGTGGTGGTGGCCGCAGGGTGGCACCGCCCTTTCCGCAGGCGAGGTCGGCCAGGGCTACAAGACGATCGACGACCCCTCCGTGATGATTCGCTTTCCGGTCGTCGGCCAAGACAACACCTCGTTCCTTGCCTGGACGACGACTCCCTGGACCCTTCCTTCCAACATCGCGCTCGCGGTCGATGCCGACACGGTGTACGCGACGGTGAAGGTCGAAGGCGGTGAACGTTTCATCGTGGCCGAAGCTCTCGTCGAAAAGGTGCTTGGCGAGGAAGTCACCGTCGTTTCGAGGCGCAAGGGCTCCGAGCTGGTCGGGATGCGCTACGAGCCGCCGTTCCGCTACGCGGAGCCCGAGGGAGGGCCCGCCTGGGAGGTGGTAGACGTGGACTTCGTATCGCTCGACAGTGGCACGGGCCTCGTGCACTTGGCCCCCGCCTTTGGTGAAGACGATTTCCGCGTCTGCAAACAAAAGGAGATGGGCTTCCTGCAGCTGGTCAATCCGGACGGAACCTTCCCGGACGTCGTGACCGACTTTGCCGGGCGGTTCTGCAAGGAGGCCGACCGCGACATCATCCGACATCTCCAATCGCGCGGGATGCTCTTCAAGGAAGAGGTCTATCGGCACGACTACCCGTTTTGTTGGCGCGCGATGGACGACCCGCTCATCCAGTATGCGCGGCGCTCGTGGTTTATCCGCACCACGCAAGAGATCGAGCGCGTCAAAGAGAACAACCGGACGATGCACTGGGAGCCCGAGCACATCAAGAGCGGGCGCATGGGGCAGTTCCTCGAAGGCAACGTCGATTGGGCGCTGTCACGCGAGCGCTTCTGGGGGACACCGCTCCCGATCTGGGTGAACGACGAGACCGGCACCGTAGAGTCGGTGGGCTCGGTTGCCGAGATCCTGGAGCGTAATCCAGACGCGTTTGCGCTCTTTGAGAAGGCCAAAGCGAGGGATCCGTCGCTTCAGGACCACCTGATGGTGCACAAGCCCTGGGTCGATGAAGTCACATGGACCAAGGACGGCGAGCCCGGTGTCTATCGGCGGGTGTCTGAGGTCATCGATGGCTGGTTCGATTCGGGGTGCATGCCCTTTGCGCAATGGGGGTACCCCCATCAAAACCAAGACGAGTTCCAGCGTGCGTTTCCGGCGGACTTCATCACCGAGGCGGTCGATCAGACGCGCGGCTGGTTTTATTCGTTGATGACGATCAGCACCTTGATGTTCCCGGAGCGCGCGGTGCCCCACCCCTTCAAGAACTGCGTGGTGATGGGGATCATCACCGACGAAAAAGGGAAGAAGCTCAGCAAGCGCGACAAGAACTACACCGACCCATTGGTGCTCATGGACCGGGTCGGCGCAGATGCCGTCCGCTGGGCGCTCTACGCAGGGACGGTGCCTGGGCAGAACACTCGCTTCTTCGACAGTGCCGCGACCGACGCCGTGCGCGAGTTCCTGCTCAAGGTTTGGAACGTTTATAGCTTCTTCGTGACCTACGCGAACATCGATGCGTGGGCGCCAACCGCCGAGCGGACCCCGCTCTCCGAGCGCTCGGACATGGACCGGTGGGTGCTCGCAGAGCTGGACGCGACCGTGCGGGCAGTTCGGCGTGAGCTTGACGACTACAAGAGCCACATGGCCGTTCGGCACCTTCTCTCGTTTGTCGATGGGCTTTCGAATTGGTATGTGCGCCGCAGTCGCGCGCGATTTTGGGCCAGCGACGATTCGACGGACAAGCGCGCCGCATTCAGCACGCTCTACGAAGTGCTCGTGGGCCTCACAAAGCTTGCCGCCCCGTTCGTCCCCTTCATGACCGAGACGCTCTTTCAGAACTTGGTGTGCAAGCACGATCCGTCGGCGCCCGAGTCCGTGCATTTAGCTTCGTTCCCCGAACCGGATGACGCGCGCGTCGACGATGAGCTCCGGCGCACGGTCGAGCTTGTTCGCAATGTGGTCACGCTCGGCCAGCGGGTTCGAAACGAGAACAAGTTGAAGGTTCGCCAGCCGTTGGCCGAGGCGATCGTCGTGGTGGCCGATGATGGCGAACGAAAGGCCATCGACGGCTTCTCCGATGCGATTCGCGAGGAGCTGAACGTTCGCACCCTCGGGTTCACCCAGGAGCCAGCGAGGTATGTCGAATTCGAGCTGCTCCCGAACTTCCGTGTCCTCGGCCCGAAACTCGGCAAGCAAGTGCCTGCTTGTAAGAAGGCACTGGCGGAGGCCGACGGGTCGGCGCTCTATGCCGAGATGGAGGCGAATCAGAAGATCCGGGTGGACCTTCCCGGGGGTCCGATCGATCTCACGCCCGACGAGGTTGAGGTTCGGCTGAGCGCACGCAAAGACTTCGCTGCGGCATCGGGGGCCGGTCTGGTGGTTGTGATCGACACCCGCATCGACGACGATCTCCGCCGCGAGGGGATGGCGCGTGAGGTGATCAATCGCATCCAGCGTGCGCGAAAAGCGATGGACTTACCGTACCAGACACGCATCGAAGTGAGCTGGAAGGCGGACGGCGAAGTGGCGCAAGCGATCGAGGAGCACGCGGAGCGGATCGCAGGCGAAACTCTGGCGACACGTTTCGAGGCCGGGGACGCGACGGGGGCTAACGTCGAAGAGACCGAGATCGACGGGACGCTGCTGCGGCTGGGGATCAGAGCAAGACGCTGAACGCTGGCGTTGGCTCCGAGGGATGCTATGTGGGTCGGCTCCATGTCTGAGTTACTTAGCCTAGAGCAGGCCCCCATGGGCCTTTGCGCCGCGCTACGCAAAGCGGGATTCGAAGAGTTTACCGCCATCCAGCAGGCGATCTTGAGCCCGGAGCTGGCCGGTCGGGACTTGCGCATTTCTTCGCAGACCGGCTCCGGCAAGACCGTCGCCCTGGGTCTCCTTTTGGCGCCGACTGTCGCAAACCGGGTTGCCACCATGTCATCACACAAGGCGCGCAGGTCCGCTGTCGCCGCGCCTGTGGCCCTGCTGATCGCCCCAACCCGCGAGCTCGCGGGGCAGCTTGGTCGTGAGCTCCGCTGGCTCTATGCGCCACTCAAGGGCCGCGTCCTCGTTGTCACTGGGGGGACGAGCGTTGGGCAAGAACGCGCCCAACTACAGACTCTTCCTCAGGTCGTCATCGGCACACCCGGGCGTCTTCTCGATCATCTGCGCACCGGGGCGATGACGCTCGAGAAGCTTCAGACCATCGCGCTCGACGAAGCGGACGAAATGCTCGACATGAACTTCGAGGAAGAACTGGATGGCATCCTCGGCTATGCGCCCGAGGCACGCAGGACCCATCTGGTGTCTGCGACGTTTCCGCGTGATGTCGTGAAGCTGGCGGACCGGCTTCAGCAAGACCCCGCCTCGGTCCAAGGAACGGTGCTCGGTGAAGCGAATAGCGACATTGAGCACTTCGTGATGCGCGTACGCCAGACCGATCGATTCGATGCAGCGATCAACGTGCTACTTCGCTACCCGGACGACAAAACCTTGCTGTTCGTGCGCACACGGACAGAAACCGTCCGGCTCGCCGAAGAATTGTGCGGCGCTGGACTTGCAGCACGCGCCCTCAATGGGGAGATGAGTCAGCGCGAGCGAACCACCACGTTCACACAGTTTCGCAACGGTTCCGTGCGATACCTCGTGGCCACCGACGTCGCCGCGCGTGGGCTGGACGTACAGGACATCGCGCGTGTCATTCAAGTGGACCTTCCTGACAATGCCGAGGTGTTCACCCATAGAAGCGGACGGACTGGACGAGCCGGGCGCCGCGGCACCAATGTTCTTTTCGCGGCTGCGCGATCAGAGTACAGGGTCAAGGGCATGCTGCGGGGGGCGAGGGTCGAAGCGACGCTCTGTCCAATACCGACTCCGGAAGAGATCTTGGCCGCTTCCGACGAGCGGCTACGCAAGAGCTTTCTCCAAGACCTCTCGAATTCGGACGCTCGCATCGACTCCCGCTCGCACGATCTTGCCGAACGCCTCCTTGCCGAGCACTCGCCAGAGGAGGTCGTGGCGTGGCTACTGAAGCGAGAGACCGGACGCAGCCACGGGACTCCGAGACGTGTCAGAGACGACGCGAAGCCGGCTCGTGGGGACCGCAAACCCCACAAAGCAGGCCCGAGGTCGCACTCGCGGCAGCGACCGCAAGGGGACTTCATTACCTATCAGGTCAGCTGGGGCGCACATGGCGGCGCTGACACGCGACGGCTATTGGCGATGGTTTGCCGTCGCGGAGACGTGTCGAGTGACGTCGTTGGCGCGATTCGTGTCGCACCCAAAAGCTCAACCGTGGACATTGCCTCCAGCACCGCCCAGCGGTTCGAAAGAGCCGTGGCCCGACCCGACAAGCGCAACCCCCGAGCTCAGTTCCGACGCTGGAACCCCAAGGCCGGGACCAAGGGTCCCCGAGACCGCGCCGTAAAAGCGCGTTGTGCTTGACGCTACGGGACGATCGACTTCTTCCTCCACCGTGCCCAAAGAATCGCGACCAGCACTACGGCCGGGACACCGAGCGCCTGCGAGGTGCTGAGCCCGAGAATCTCTCCTCGGTCGTCGGCGCGCCAGTATTCCAACACGAAGCGCAGGATTGCGTAGAGGCCGATGAATGCGAGCATCACTTGGCCCTCGAAACGCTTTCTCGGTCGTAGCCAGAGCAGGAAGGCCACGATCGAGAGACACCCGAACGCCTCGTAGAGTTGCGTCGGGTGCACCGGCAGCGATTCCAGGTTCGAGGCGGACAGGAGTCCTTCGCGCCACTGCGACTCGCTTGCGGGCGAGAACGGTGGAAAGCGGAGGCCGAACGGATGCTCCGTGTGCACACCGAAACAGCAACCACCGAGAAAGCAGCCGATGCGACCGAAGATCAAACCGACGCAGATGGCGATCCCGGCGATGTCCAAGCCCTGACGTAGGGGGACGCGCTCATGCTTCAGGAACCAAACGCCGAAAATCACCGCCGCGATCAACCCGCCGTAGTACGCGAGCCCTCCCCGCCAGAACGCCGCCCAAGCGAAGCAGTCGCGCGCGGATGGTTGACAAACCCCTCGAACGGAGTCCCAAACTCCCTCGGCCTCACGGCATTGCGAAAGCGTGATCTGCCATGCGACTTGGGTTGGATCCGTACACAGATGGACGTAGTCCCAAAAGTAACCGTCTGCGAGCACGTGAAGCGCGCGAGCGCCAAGCACCCCGAAGATCACCGAGAAGAGCCCGAGATCGATGAAGGTGTTGGGGTCGATTCCTTGTTGCTTTGCAAGGTGTGCGGCAAGCCATGTCGCGATCGCGAAGCCGATGAGGAGCAGCGTGAAGTACGCTGGGATGGGTTCTCCGAAGATCTCCGCAAGGGTCGGGAACATTCAGCGTGCAGCTCGTTCGCGTTCGCGCTTTCCGTCGAAGAAGCCGTCGATCAGAATCAACGCGACTCCGATCGTGATCCAAGCATCGGCGATGTTGAAGGTGGGGTACGCCCATTGATCATTCAAATGGAACCGGATGAAGTCGACGACGTAACCGAATCGCACCCGGTCGACGAAGTTGCCGATCGCCCCCCCGATGATCAGGGGGACGCTCCACGCAAATAGCGTTCCGCCTCGACCGGTGACAAACATCCAAAGAAGCAGCACGACCGCGCCAAAGGCAGCGATGTAGAAGACTCCTTTGCGAACCAGCGAGGGCATGTCGCGCATGAAGCCGAACGCGGCGCCGCAGTTTTCCGCGTACCGGAATTCCAGATAGTTGTCGATCAGCACGACGGGTGGCCGCTGGGTTCGCTGCTGGCGGATGCGCCCGTACTCATCGGGCTCGCAGGCCGGGTCCGAGCCGTGCGATGACGGCTGGGACAGGCGTCCGAGAGCCCAGTGTTTGGTCCCGAGGTCGGCTGCGGTCAGGACTGCCGAGGCGACCAGGCACAGGAGCAGGGCCTTGCGGGAACGAGGAGTGCGGGGCACGGCGCCGGACTCTAACAGTCAGATTTCAGGGGTCAAATCACCGAGCAAGGCCTCGGACGGACGCTGTGTGATACAAATCAAGGCAGGCCCGATGCGATGCAGTAATCAATGATTACGATTGTTTACAACTTTCGAAGCCCTGGACGCTTGCTATTGTGTCACGTTGTGTTACAAGTGGGCCATGACCGATGGCGATGACAAGAAGGGCGGCCGAGACGGTAAGAAGCAGCGGGTACTACACACCCGTGTGCCGGCGGTTCTCGAGCAGGAGCTCAAGCGGGTGGCCACGGCTTGGCGGGTACCCGTATCGAACGTGGTTCGCGCCCTGCTCGAGGATGCGCTCGACACCTTGGACGCGATTGCCCCGTCAACCACCGAGCAAGAAGCCGCGCCTGACGATCCGTTGCGCGGCGCGGTGGGAGTGACTCCCATCACCCTGGTGCACGACGCCACCTGCGGCCTGACGGGCGAAAAGCTTGCGGCCGGTACAGAGGCCTATCTGGTCCTGTTCGACGAGCCAGGCCGAAAAATGATCACGGGCAGGGATGCTTTGCCCAACGCATCGACATCTAACAAGGAGACCACCGATGACTGAGCAACAGAAAACCTATAACACCGAAGAAACCATCAACGCAGCCGTCGAGCAGATAGGCAAGACCGCTGAAAATGCCGTAACGCTGGGACGCACGGTCACTGCGCTGTGGCTGGGGGTGACCCGCAGCGCCGTCGACGCCGCTGCTGCGACTCTCAAAGCGACCTCGGACATGATCACGGGGGTCTCGGATTCCGTATCTAGGCGATAGCGTGGGGGCGGTGGGGCGGGACCAATTGACGGGCCGTTAGGCCCGACCGGGATCACCCACGCGTCCGCCTGGGGCGGTGGGGCGGGACCAATTGACGGGCCGTTAGGCCCGATCGGGATCACCCACGCGTCCGCCTGGGTCGGTGGGGCAGCGTTGCCCTGCCGGCCCGTCGGCTATTTCTTTTGATCATCGATCAGGCCGTGCGCGAGTCGGCGCCCTTCGCGCAGATGCCGAAAGGCGCCGATGCCCCAACGAGTGGTGAAGTAGAGCGGGATGCCGGTCACCAGGCCGAAGACGAGGCCCCCTACCCAAAGCTCGTCGCCGGTGCTGACCAGTACCCGACCTGCATCCACCCAGAAATCGCGGTCGAGAAGGCGCCCGAGCCCTGTCTCTTTCAAGGCGCGGCCCGTTTCTCCGAGCCACGTCTTGATGTACTCACGCGTGACCGCTCGCCCGCCGTTCTCGGGGTGCAAGACCGTCGCGCCGACGCTCCAAGTAGCGTAGTAAAGCGGTACTGCGGTGAACGGATTGCTGATAAAGAGGATTGGGATCCCAGATAACTTGTTTGCCCCGAGCAGGGTCGCGACGAGCAAGTAGAAGATGATCTGAAGCCCCAAGGTTGGGGTGAACGCGACCATGGTACCGATGAAGACGCCCCACGCGATGCGGTGCGGCGTGTCATCGAGGTGCAAGATGTTGTGAAAGACGATCTGCCGAAGGCGTCGCCAAAGCTCAGTGGCATTCATTCGGTTTCACCCCAGCCGCCACCGCCTGGCGTCACGATGCGCAAGACGTCGCCTCGAGAAACCTCGACGGATACCCGATGGGGAAGCTCTGTGTCGTTCAACAGATTCATGCCTGCGGCTCCGGGGCCGCCGCCGCGCATACCATAGGGCCGCATCAGGCGCCGCTCGGAGAGTATCGAAACCCGCATCGGAGCGAGGAACTCCAGCTCGCGGACCAGCCCCTCGCCGCCAGGATGCGCCCCCTCACCGCCCGATCCCTCGCGAAGCTCGAAGCGTCGAATCCGAACCGGAAAGCGGGTTTCGAGCACCTCGGGGTCGGTGCACTTCGAGTTGGTCATGTGTGTGTGCACCCCGGATGCACCGGCGCGATTGGGGGTGGCTCCTGCCCCGCCGCCTAGCGTCTCGTAGTACGTGAGATGATCATCGCCGAAGGTGAGGTTGTTCATCGTGCCCTGGCTTGCGGCGGCGAGACCCAGTGCGCCGAGGAGCACATCCACGATGCGTTGCGATGTTTCCACATTGCCAGCGGCGACCGCGCGCCAGGGCTCGGGGGCGAGGAGCGAGCCTTCGGGAATTCGAATTGTGACCGGGCGCAGGCAACCGCTGTTAAGCGGGATCGGCTTGCCCACTAGCACGCGCAAGACGTAGAGGACCGCCGCGACCGTCACGGCCTTGGGCGTATTGAGATTGTTGCCCACGGCGGGGTCGGTCCCCTCGAAGTCGATTCCCATGGAGCGGCCGCGGACGGTGATCCGGACCACGATGCGTGTGCCATCGTCGAGTCGATCTTCGAACGTATGGACTCCGTCGTCGAGCCCCTCGATCGCGTGTGCCGTGAGATCGGCAGCGTTATCTTGGATGTGTTGCATGTACGCTGTGACGACGTTCAACCCGTATCGGTCGAGGAGATCTGCGAGCAGCTGAGCGCCCTTTTCGTTGGCTGCAATTTGGGCCTGAAGATCCGCAAGGTTTTCGTCGGGCCTGCGCGCGGGATGCGCTCCGGCCATCAACACTTTCGTGAGGAGCGCTTCGTCGAGTGTGCCGCCCTCTACGATCTTGAGGCTCCGGAAGACCACCCCCTCCTCGTCGAGCCGAGTCGAAAAAGGTGGCATCGACCCTGGGGTTAGTCCCCCGACGTCCGCGTGGTGACCTCGGGACGCCACGACGAACTGAAGGCGACCGGCGTCGTCGTACACGGGTGTCACCACCGTGATGTCCGGCAGGTGGGACCCTCCTGCGGCCGGGTCGTTCGTGACGTAGACCTCTCCCGGTCGTGTGTTTGGATGGGCCCGCAGCACTGCCCGTACCGACTCCCCCATCGCACCGAGATGAACCGGGATATGAGGAGCGTTGGCGACTAGGCCTCCGCCGGGATCGAAGACCGCGCAGGAAAAGTCCAAGCGGTCTCGGATGTTTGTGCTCATTGCGGTGCGCTGGAGCACCACCCCCATCTGTTCGGCGATCGATTTGAACTGGTTGTTGAAGACTTCGAGAAGCACGGGGTCGACGCGTGTGTCGGCGGTTTCGTCGCCGCCAGAGTCTCCCGTGTCTCGCAAGATCAGATAGTCGCGTGCGTCACGCACTCCCACGAAGCCATCTTCGATCACGACCGCGCCGGTTTCGTCGAGCACCAGGGCGGGCCCCGGGACCTCCGTGTCGATGGGAAAGCTCTCTCGCATGTAGATCGGCGCCTCGACGATGGCGCCTCCGGACCACAAGGCCGCCGTGCGCTCCGGCCGACCAGTTCCCGGTTTGACGCGGGGCAGAGACGGCTTTCGGCTCGAGAGCTCGACGCGTACACGTAGCGTTGCGACTTCTACCGAATGGTCTGGCCGCGCATAACCGAACTCACGTCGATGCTTCGCTTCGAAGGCGCTGCGCATTTCGGGCGGGTCGGCCAATTCGACCGCCAGCGCGGTCTCGGTGCCTCGATATCGAAGCGCGACTCGTCGACTGAGCGTCCATTGAGGGTCGGCGCCGGCGTCCCGTGCGAGCGCGGTGCGGCCTACAGTCTCGAGCTCTCGAAAGGTGTCCTCCCACTCGGCGACGGCTACGGTTTCCAGATCGACGCGGCCCGCATCCCGCTCTCCATGCCATTCGAAATTGGCGACTCCCATTCCAAACGCGGAGAGCACTCCCGCGTACGGGTGGAACACCAAGCTGCGGATGCCCAAACGGCGCGCGACCAAGCATGCGTACTGGCCTCCTGCCCCGCCGAACACGATCATCGCGTGCGTGCGTACATCGTGGCCTCGGCCCACCGAAACCTTTTGAATGGCGGCCGCCATGTTTTCAACGGCAATGTGCAGGAATCCTCGCGCGACTTCCATGGGACTCTTCGCCGTGCCCTGGGTTGCCAACACGTCGGCGACTTCTCGAAGCTTGTCTCGTGCGCGTGTGTCCTCGAGCGCGAACGGGAATCGATCCGGTGCGATCCGTCCTAGGCAGAGCGATACATCGGTGAGCGTGAGGTGTTTTGCCTCGGGCTTCCCATAACAAAGGGGGCCTGGGTCCGCGCCTGCGCTCTCTGGGCCGACCGCCATTCGTTGACCTTCGAGCGCGCATATCGAGCCGCCCCCGGCGGCGACCGTGTGTAGCTCGATCATGGGAGCGCGAATGCGAATGCCCGCAATTTGACTCTCGAAGACCCGGGTCACTTCCCCGTCGTATCGGGACACATCGGTCGACGTGCCCCCCATGTCGAAGCCGATTGCCTCGCCGAGGCGGAGCTCGTCGGCCACAGCGCCCGTAGCGACCACACCTGCTGCCGGCCCGGAGAGGACCGCGTTGCGACCGATGAAATGCGAGGCGCCGACCAAGCCTCCATTGCTCTGCATCATTCTCAGGCGGCCCGTCCCCAAGTGCTGCTCGAGTTTCTCCATGTAGTGCGTGAGAAGCGGCGTGAGGTAGGCGTTGGCGGACGTCGTGTCCGTTCGGCCGAGGAGTCCGAGTTCGTTCGAGATTCTATGGGACGTAGACACGTGGTCGAAGCCGACCTCGGACGCGATCTTGGCGACTCGCTCTTCTAGCTCTCCGTTGCGGTATGCGTGCATCAATGCGATGGCCACCGACTCCGCGCCTTCCTGACGTGCGCGTTCGAGCGCTCGTCGAAGGGTTTTCTCACCGAGGGCATTCATGATGTGCCCATCGGCGTCCATTCGTGCGTCGATCTCGACCACCCAATTGGGAAGGATTGTCGGCTTCTCGATGTCGAGCGCGAACAGATCAGGTCGTGTTTGGTCGCCGATGCGCGTCAGGTCTCCGAGTCCGGAATCCGCGATGAGCACGCAAGGGCAACCCCTTCGCTCGAGAAGGGCGTTGGTCGCCAAGGTCGTTCCCATCCGAATCTCGGCGGCTGGAATGGGTTCGTCGGGCTCGAGGGCGAGAAGCCGGCGGATCCCAATCAGGGGCGCCTCATCCGAAGAGAGAACCTTCGCCACCCGAAGGGCCCCTGAGCCCGGATCGCGGTGGATGCAG
>Ga0255057_10000841_pt1 | contig 17564 bp, 16 predicted proteins | sample Cases_109_6_MG_FD_189022 | JGI IMG/M metagenome (GOLD analysis project Ga0255057, IMG submission 189022) | Seawater microbial communities from Amundsen Gulf, Northwest Territories, Canada - Cases_109_6 | ecosystem: Environmental > Aquatic > Marine > Gulf | place: Canada: Northwest Territories... | reverse complement strand
TATTTTCTGGCGGAGAGAGAGGGATTCGAACCCTCGAAGGGCGATTAACCCTTACTCCCTTAGCAGGGGAGCGCTTTCAACCACTCAGCCATCTCTCCGGATTGTCCAATCACTGGGTCATCTCTCCAGCGGAGCCGAATTATTACTTAGGGATTGTGGGAGGTAAAGATCGGGTCCGGGCTTATTCTTCTTTGTCCACGGATGCTTCAGCCTCCTTGGCGCTCTTTTCGCTCTGGATTCGCTCGTATATCTCTTCCCGATGGACGGCTATGTCCTTGGGGGCATTTATGCCTATGCGAACCTGGTTCCCTTTTACGCCTAACACGGTAATGGTGACATCGCTCCCGACCATTACAGTCTCACCGGCGCGCCGCGTAAGGATCAGCATGACTTCCTACTCCTGCCTCGCGGGACTCCTGCCCCGCTTATTATTACGGCCGTGCTTATCGATAAACTGTTGTAATTCTAGTCGATTTTACGATCTTGTGCCCCTATACGGCGGCATATGGTGCCGAGTGACCTTATTTACGGCTCCATGGCCGTCAGGCCAGTTGCTCCGCCACCCAGCCAGGAACCGAGCTTAACGCCTCATCAAGGGCCTCCGGTTTGCTGCCGCCGGCTTGCGCGAAATCAGGCCGTCCGCCGCCCTTGCCGCCAACCTGCTCGGCGACCGGCCGGATGACGTCACCGGCCCGTATTCGATCGACCGCATCCTTGGTCACGCCGGCGGCCAGACGAACCTTGCCGTTATCGACCGATCCCAGAACCACGACCGCATTCTCGAACTTGTCCTTGAAACGATCAACTGCATCACGGAGCGTCTTGGCATCGGCGCCGTCCATTCGCGTCGCGAGTACGTTCAAGCCGTCCACAACGACGACATTTTCCTTTATGTCGCTAGTCGTTCCAGTCAGGATTTTCTGCTTGGCGGCCGCAAGCTCTTTCTCAAGCTCTTTGACTCGGCGCTGAAGGTGATCAATCTTTGCCGGAATCTGGTCCCGGGGTGTGCGCAACATTGCGGCGACTTCGTCGAGTGCTCGTTGATTTTCATTGATCCATGCCATTGCCTGCTTGCCGGCGACGGCCTCTATTCGGCGAATACCGGACGCTACACCAACTTCGTGCGTGATCTTGAAAATATCAATATCGCCGGTGCTACTTACATGCGTGCCGCCACAAAGCTCAACCGAGATATCTCCCAGTCGCAATACGCGAACCTGTTCATCGTATTTTTCGCCAAACAGTGCGATTGCACCCGATGCAACAGCATCGTCGTATTTCATCAGCTCAGTGTCGGCGTTGTTGTTTTTGCGAATCTCGCCATTAACGAGCTCTTCGATTTCGTGGAGCTGCTCCGGCGTTACCGGCTCGTAGTGAGAGAAGTCAAAGCGCAAACGGTCCGGCGCAACAAGCGAACCCTTTTGCAGTACGTGATCGCCCAAGACACTTCGAAGCGCAGCGTGCAATAAATGAGTGGCCGAGTGGTGAAGTACGATCGCCTTTCTCCGCTCACCGTCGACTTTGGCTGTCACTTTGTCGCCTTTCTTGAGCGCTCCGAGCTGCACCTTGCCGACGTGTACGATCGCCTTTGCACTCTTCTGGGTATCCGTTACGAGGAACGACGCATCGCCCGACTCGATGACTCCCGTGTCACCGACCTGCCCACCGCTCTCTGCATAAAAAGGTGTCGATTTGAGAATAACCGCGCCTTCGTCCCCGTTGGAAAGTAAGTCCGCCGGTTCTCCATCTTTGAGTATCGCGCCTACTTCGCTCACACCTTCGATTCCTTCGTGACCCGTGAACGTCGTTGTTGTTACATCTGCCGGATATCCGGTCAAATTCAGGGACGCAGTACCAACCTTGATGTTGAAGCTACTTGCGGCTTTAGCTTGATCGCGCTGTGCACCCATATGTTTCTCGAAACCGGCTTGATCAATCGTTAATCCACGTTCTCGTGCGATATCAGCGGTGAGATCTACAGGAAATCCGTAAGTGTCGTATAACTTGAATACGACATCGCCCGGTATTTCCTTTCCTTTCAGATTGGAAATGGCGGACTCGAGGATCTCCATGCCCCGGTCGAGGGTCTCTGCAAATCCGTGTTCCTCTTTTTCAAGGACTTTCTCGACGTGCGCTTTCTTTTTAATGAGTTCGGGATAGGCGTCGCCCATTTCCTTGCACAGCGGTTCGACGAGCTTGTGAAAGAAGGTGGCTTCGATTCCAAGTTTTTTGCTGTGACGGAGCGCGCGCCGAATGATTCGGCGCAACACATATCCCCTGCCCTCGTTGCCCGGCAGCACACCGTCGACGATCAGGAAGGCACAAGCACGAATATGATCGGCGATGACGTTTAGTGTGCTCGAGCCGTCATTCTTGACGCCGAGTATTTTTGCTGTTGCCGCAATCAGGTTGGCGAACATGTCGATGTCGTAATTGCTGTGCACGCCCTGCATGACGGCAGCGGTTCGCTCGAGGCCCATGCCCGTATCGACAGAAGGTTTTGGCAACGGCGTCATCTCGCCGCTGCCATCACGGTCGAACTGCATGAATACGAGGTTCCAGATCTCGACGTAGCGATCACCATCTTCGTCCGGCGAACCGGGTGGCCCGCCGGCCACGTTGGGGCCGTGGTCGTAGAAGATCTCGCTGCACGGGCCGCATGGGCCGGTGTCTCCCATCGCCCAGAAGTTATCTTTGGCGCCCAGCCGACCAAATCGCTCCGGATCGACTTTCATGTCCTTGAGCCAGATGTCGGCCGCTTCGTCATCGTCCTTAAAGACGGTGACCCACAGTTTTTCCTCCGGCAAGCCGAGATCCTCGGTCAGGAACTCCCAGGCAAGCCTGATTGCTTCTTTCTTGAAATAGTCACCGAAACTGAAGTTGCCCAGCATCTCGAAAAAGGTGTGATGCCGGGTCGTGTAGCCGACGTTCTCGAGGTCGTTGTGTTTGCCGCCGGCGCGGACACAGCGCTGCGATGTCGCAGCCTTGTCATAACTGCGCTTTTCCTCGCCGAGGAAGACGTCCTTGAACTGAACCATGCCGGCATTGGTGAAAAGCAAGGTGGGATCGTTGCCCGGCACGAGTGGCGAACTCGCCACGATCTCATGGCCACGGACCCGGAAGAAATCCAGAAAGGCCTGGCGCAGTTCATTGCTGGTCATGCTTTTCATCGGGTTTTCAGTTTGGAGCCGGCATAAATCTGCCGGTAGTGTAGCGGGATCAGGTAGAGCCTGCCTCAACAATCCGCATCGCAGCTTGTATGTGACCGGGCTCGAAACCGCGATATTGTAGAAAGCGCATCTGGCGTGCCTTTTCCTTGAAGTCGGCCGGCGGCTCGGGTCCGAATTTCCGCTCGCGAATCTGTCTCGCCATGCTCAACCAGTCCGCGTCGGACGCCGACAGAATTTCATCGATCAGGCCGACTTCGAGTCTGCGTTCTTCGAGTTCAAGGCGGACACGAACAGGCCCTTTTCCCTTGTTGATGCGGGACTGTATGAAGTTCTCTATGAAGCGGCGATCGCACTGCAGGTTATCGGCTGCCAGCCGATCGACAGCGACTCGTGCAGCCTCGGTGTTGAACCCTGCGTTTTGGAGTTTGGCCTGGAGTTCGAGGCGCCCGTATTCGCGACGGGCAAGGTAGTCCATGGCTTTCTTGCGCGCCTCGATCGGATCGGAAAAACGATCGACCTCTTCAGGATTGAAGAGGTCGTTGTTCAGTTCATTGATGGACTCGACCGGTTCAGTCATCGGTCTTCATTTCTGTCAGGCTTCCTTGGCGACAGCCTCCACATCTTTCGCCTCGGCCACTTCACTGATTTCGGACTTTTCGGGAAGTAGCTTGGCGCGAATCTGCTGTTCGATATCGGCAGATGCCTCCGGATGCGTCTTCAGGAATTCGCGGACATTTTCCTTGCCCTGGCCGATGCGGTCGCCCTTGTAGCTGTACCAGGAACCGGCTTTGTCGATGATGCCCTGCGCCACGCCGTGTTCGATGATCTCGCCCTCGCGGGAAATGCCTTCGCCATACAGGATCTCGAACTCGGCCATCTTGAACGGCGGCGATACCTTGTTTTTGACGACCTTGACGCGGGTCTGGTTGCCGATGACCTCGTCACCTTTCTTGATTGCGCCGATGCGACGAATGTCGAGTCGAACCGATGCATAGAACTTGAGCGCGTTGCCGCCGGTCGTAGTCTCCGGGCTGCCGAACATGACGCCGATTTTCATGCGGATCTGGTTAATGAAAACTACCATCGTGTTCGAACGCTGGATGTTGGCGGTCAGCTTGCGAAGTGCCTGTGACATTAGTCTGGCCTGCAAACCCATGTGCGAATCACCCATCTCGCCTTCGATCTCGGCTTTGGGTGTCAGTGCGGCGACAGAATCGATGACGACGACATCGACGGCGCCAGAACGAACCAGCATGTCGGTAATCTCGAGCGCCTGTTCGCCGGTGTCCGGCTGAGATACGAGCAGTTCATCGACATTGACGCCCAGTTTTTCGGCGTATGTGGGGTCGAGGGCGTGTTCTGCGTCGACGAAAGCCGCGGTGCCGCCCAGTTTCTGGACCTCGGCGACAACCTGCAGCGTCAGGGTGGTCTTGCCGGACGCTTCCGGACCGTAGATCTCGACGACCCGGCCACGCGGTAAGCCGCCGATGCCCAGTGCTACGTCGAGGCCGATCGAGCCGCTCGATACTGATTCGATATCCATGCTCTTTGCGCCGTCGCCCAAGCGCATGACAGAGCCTTTTCCGAATTGTTTTTCTATCTGACCGAGTGCCGCGGCCAGCGCTTTCTTGCGATTTTCATCCATTTTTGTGTCGCCATCGAGGTGGGGAAAGGGGAAGGCATTATTTCATAAAACTCAGGCTTCAGGCAGTCACCCCTTCCCTGCCAATCGGAGCTCTCTATTAAGAAACGTGTCGAACTTATTGATCCAACGGCCTGTACTTGACGCCGGAGGCCGTCGAAATGGACTCGACCAGATGAAAGCGCGACCAGTGAAGCTCGAGAGGCTGCGCCAAAGTGATGGGCTCGAAGGATTTCGCCTTGCGGGTAATGGTCATGTGCGCCCTGTAAGGTCGTGTCTCGGGCTCGATGCCGTAACTTTGGGCTGTTGCTTCCAGCGATCTGACCAGGCCTAGTAGTTGGCTGGGTACGTAACTGGCATACAAACAATTGATTTTTGGTCGTTTCCAGAAAAAGATCCGTTCGAGCTTCAGATCTAGGGAAGGACAGTCTATTTTGTGCGCGGCCGACAGCAGTGACGGTATGTCGTCTTTGGGGAATCCGCCAATGAAAAAGAGCGTGACGTGCCAGTTGTCGCGGTCGGTCCATGTACCGGCGAGTTTTGATCGATAAGGCTGGATTGCGGCGTCGATTTCTTGTCGCTGCTCGTCTGATGGCCAGAGGGCGAAAAATATTCTCTTCTTATTCACGTATTCGTTCACGAATGCCCTGTAAGGAGATGACGACCGTCTGCACACGAATCTGATCGCGATCCCCCTTGAGGAATCGTCTTTCAGCATCGATTACCGGCTTGTCTTTTTTGCGCATTGCCCAGGCAAACCACACGGTGCCAACCGGCTTCTCCTCGGAACCGCCGTCGGGACCGGCGACGCCGCTGACGGCGACCGCGAAATCGGCACCGCTTAGGTTTAAGGCACCTTCTGCCATTTCCCTGACTACTGCCTCGCTGACAGCACGATGTTCCTCGAGGGTCGCCGGGCTGACCCCGAGCAGGGACTCTTTGGCACCGTTGCTGTAGCTGACCAGCCCGTAGCCGAAGCAGCCCGAGCTGCCGGAAATATCGGTGAGCGATTTCGCGATCCAGCCGCCCGTGCAAGACTCCGCCGTCGCCATTGTTTTACCGGCGGCAAGCAACTCGCCGACAAGCGCCTCCGATAGTGCTCCTATGGATTCAGGGTCTGTCACTTAGAATTGACTCGTATAGTTGTACATGAGCATCGGCCATCGACCCGATCGAGAACTCACTTCGCATGCGGGCGCGGCCGGCCTCACCGAGTGTACGTCGCAGCACCGGATTCTCGGCAAGATGTGCAATAGCTTCCCCCAATGCATCGACGTCTTTAGGCGAAACCAGGATGCCGGTCTCACCGTCGGCAACGGCCTCATTTAGCCCCTCTGCCGCAAATCCTATCACCGGAATGGCAGCGGCGGCCGCTTTGAGCGCGGCAACCCCCAGCCCTTCGGCCAAGGCAGGATGTACCAGTAGATCGACGCAGGCCAGATAGTCGTCCAGGTCGTGCCGAAATCCTGCAAACTGCACCGTACCTCCCAGGCCGAGTCTGGCAGTTTGCTCCCTGAGTTCGTTCTCCAGTACACCCTGGCCAAAAATGATCAACTTGAGATCGGGGAGCCTGGTTTTTATTTGCGCTACTGCCTCGAGCAAATAACGGTGACCTTTGCGCGAGATCAGCTGGCCGACAGCAGCAATGACGATATCGGTATCGGACAAGCCGAACTCGCTGCGAAATGCTTCGCGATTCGGGGGAGCGAGGAATGTTTCGGTATCGACGGCGCTGCGAATCACAGTCACGCGATCTGCGCCGAGACCCGACCTGCGAAGAGCCTCGGCGATATTGTTCGAGATCGCGATCACCTTACGAAATGGGCGATACCGGAGCCCGGCGATCAGGGAAGATTCCGCGCTATCTACGCGTCTGGAGATTACGGCGGGAACAGAGGTCCCGGTTGCCGCCAGACCGCCCAGGAAGTCGCCGCCACGGCGGCTATGGCAATGAATGATGTCCGGTTTTTCGTCCAACACTTGTTGCCGCAGGCGAAATGCGAAGGCGAGATCGTGATCGCCGGCACAATCGATGTTCCTGACGGGGATTCCCGCGTCACGCGCGGCAGTATCTACGCCGGAATCGGCCGAACACACCAGTGTGTTGTCGATTCCGCGCTCTTGAAGTGCCCTCGTCAGGTAAATTACCTGCTGGGCACCACCGTAAAGATGGCGTCCGGTTTCGACATGCAGTATTTTCATTGGGCACAGAATAGCTTAGAAAAGAAGAATGAGTGCCACAGTAACGCCCGTCCATACGCCAATGATGCGCCAGTACATGAGCATCAAGGCGGAATATCCAGACATGCTGGTGTTTTATCGCATGGGCGATTTCTATGAGCTTTTCTATGACGACGCGAAGCGTGCTGCGGCGCTGATGGACATCACGCTGACGTCGCGGGGCAAGTCGGCCGGAGACCCTATCCCGATGGCGGGTGTGCCCTATCACGCCGTGGAGGGATATCTCGCCAAGCTCGTGCGCAAGGGCGAATCGGTCGCCATTTGTGAACAGATCGGCGATCCGGCGACGAGTAAGGGCCCGGTCGAGCGCAAAGTAACGCGGGTGGTCACGCCCGGCACGCTGACCGACGAGGCTTTGCTGGCGGAAGGTCGCGACAATGCCGTTGCCGCGATCTTCGGAGATCAGGGAACTTATGGTCTGGCATGGCTGGACCTTGCCGGCGGACGGTTCCGCCTCACTGAAGTCTCAGGCTTGGAGGCCCTATCGGGCGAACTCGAGCGCGTGCGGCCTGCCGAAGTCATCATCGATGAGGAACGTGAGCTATCTGCGACGATACCGCCGGGGGTTCGGGTAAGCGGACGGCCGCCATGGCACTTCGAAATCGATAGCGCGACTCGACTCCTATGCTCGCAATTCAAAACGCGGGACCTTACCGGCTTTGGATGCGAAGACCTTCCACGTGGTGTCGCTGCGGCGGGCGCGCTTCTGCAATACGTCAGCGATACGCAAAAAACAGCTTTGCCGCACCTGCGATCGATCAGCGTGCAACGTAGCGACGATGCCGTCGTTATGGATGGCCCGACGCGGCGAAACCTCGAGCTCGAGAACAGCCTTAGCGGCCATCACGAACACACGCTTGCAGGCGTGATGGACAAATGCAGGAGTCCGATGGGCAGTCGTCTGCTGAAACGCTGGATACAGCGGCCATTGCGTGACAAGAACGTGCTTCAAGGCCGTTATCAGTCCATTGAGACCATCATGCTCGGCAGGCTGACGGGTTCGTTGCAGGACCAGCTGAAAGGTATCGGCGACATCGAGCGAATTTTGTCGCGGGTTGCCTTGAGGTCTGCTCGCCCGCGCGACTTGCGCCAGTTATCCATAGCGCTGGAACGCATCCCTTCCTTAAGAAAGTCGATCGAAGAAGCGGACTCGCCATTACTACAGTCATTGCGTGAACAGATCGGCAAGCATCCGCGCGAGCGCGAGTTGTTGCAGAAGGCGCTGGTCGAGAATCCGCCGATGCTGATACGGGACGGCGGTGTCATCGCTGCCGGCTATGACGACGAGCTTGATTCACTAAAGGCAATCGCCGAGAACGCCGACCAGTATCTGCTCGACCTGGAGTCGCGCGAGAAAGCAAGAACGGGCATTTCGACACTGAAGCTTGGCTACAACCGAGTGCACGGCTATTACATCGAAATCAGCAAGGCGCAGGCGGACAAGGCGCCACTCGACTACGTGCGCCGGCAAACATTGAAGGGTGCCGAACGCTATATAACGCCGGAGCTGAAGGAGTTCGAGGATAAGGTTCTAAGCGCGCGCGAGCGCGCACTCAATCGTGAGAAGCACCTATACGAGGGCCTGCTCGACAAGTTGATCGATGTGCTCGGCGACATTCAGTCGACGGCCCGCGGCCTGGCGGAACTCGATGTGCTGGTATGTTTTGCGGAGCGGGCCGAATCCTTGAATCTTTGCCGACCGGAACTCGCCGATCAGCCGTGTCTTGAAATCGGTGGCGGTCGGCATCTGGTGGTTGAGCAGGTTATCGACGCGCCTTTCGTGTCCAATGACCTTTCCCTGAATGATCATCAGAGGTTACTCGTCATCACCGGGCCGAACATGGGCGGCAAGTCAACCTACATGCGGCAGGCTGCGCTGATCGCCATACTCGCTCACATCGGCAGCTTCGTGCCCGCCGACGCCCTGCGGATCGGGCCGATAGACCGGATCTTTACGCGCATAGGCGCATCGGACGATCTCGCTGGTGGACGCTCGACGTTCATGGTCGAAATGACGGAAACGGCGACCATCCTTCACAACGCCACGGAATCGAGCCTGGTGTTGATGGACGAAATAGGCCGCGGTACGAGTACCTTCGATGGCTTATCGCTCGCCTGGGCCGCCGCTCATTACATGGGCGAGAAGGTGCGGGCCTTCACGATGTTCGCGACGCATTATTTTGAACTGACGGCGCTCGCAAGCGAATTGCCGGATTGCACGAACGTGCATCTCAATGCGAGCGAGCACGAAGGACAACTCATCTTTTTGCATGCCGTAAAACCCGGACCGGCGAATCAGAGCTATGGACTACAGGTCGCCGCTTTGGCCGGCGTGCCGCCGCAGGTCATCAAGCGTGCGAAAGGATTCATGGCCACGCTGGAGTCCCAGCAACAACACATTAGTGAAAGCCCACAAGCGCAACTGCCACTCAGCGCACCTAGCGATGACGACCCGCTGCGCGAGCAATTGGCGGAGATCGATCCGGATTCACTATCGCCAAGAGATGCGCTGGATGCGCTCTACAAATTGAAAAAATTATCTGACATCGAGAAATAGAGCCTTGCATGAGTATCAGGGTACGCCATGCAGTTGAGAGTGATGCAGACGCAGTCGCTAATCTGTCCGCGGAGTTTGAAGTCTACTTGCGTACGCTGGGCGATATGACTGACTGTCATTTCACCGCCGAGACCTATAGGCGGGATGGATTTGGCGATGAACCAGCCATTCGAGGCCTCGTCGCGCAATACGATGCGGAAATCGTCGGATATATTCTCTACACGTTCGGATACGATACAGATCAAGCATGCAGGACCCTCAACATTGAAGATCTTTATGTCTCCGAAAAATGTCGGAAGCAAGGGATTGGAAAAGCGTTGATGGAAATGGCGCAAAAGATCTGCAAGGCGACAGGCGGCAAGGAGATATGTTGGTCCGTCTTAAAGTTGAATACTCCGGCCTGTGATTTCTATACCAAACTAGGCGCGAAGCTGATCGACGATGAGGATTTCATGTATCTGGCCATAGATTGACACGAGATAGTGTTCCGATATCAGGCCTCCCTCAAGAACTCGCCGCGCCTTAGAAACGCCGCTGCCTGGTCGATGACATTATTGGAAACGACCAGGCCCTTGTGATTCACCGGCATGCAAATGTGATCTTTGACCCCGGGCAGGCGCGTCTCGGCTACGGCGACGGTGCCGTCGTTCTCACCTTGGAATGAGGTCACGAGCTGGCCAACGCCGACCGGCACCGTTCCCGCGATGACGCCGATATCTCGTGATGCACATACGTCGCGTGCCCATTGGTTGGCTGAGTCGTCGACCACACCTTCGGTTACAGATTTGCCGAGGATGGAGTTACCCCAATCCGTCTGGCTTAGGTGAGATGCGGCACGAGACCCGCAAAGCGGCGATCCCAGGCAAACGACACGATCTACAGGAGTGTCAGGCTGCAATGCGAGCATCCGAAGTGATACGACGCCGCCAAGGCTGTGGCCGACCAGATGAACCTTGTCGAACTCATGTTCGGCGATGAATTCTGCAAGCGATCGGGCGTTTTCGTCGAGCGTTCCACGGATGGACGGATAGCTGAAGAGGTGTGCCTGATACTGGTATTCATTCTCGAGCCGGCGTTTCACCAGGGTCATAACGGCGCCCGGCATCCAGACGCCGTGCAGACACACAACTGCCATCGCTTCGCTCATGCGAGATCCGCCTTGAGCTGCATCAGTGCATCCCGATTGGTCCAGGACCAGACGGCTTCGATGGCTTCATCAACGTGCAACCACAGGTACTCGGAATGTTCATCCGTATTGAGTTCGACACCTTTTATATTAGTGAGCCTGTAGCGCCACTCGAATTCTTCGTTTTCGACCACGCCGGGTTCGAAGCGGTCACGCCAGCGCGCATCGATTTCAAAATGCCTGCTGACTTCGCTGTAACTGAGCTCTCCATCGTCGGTAAAACCGGTCTCCTCCTGTAGCTCGCGCGCAGCCGCCTCCGCATGAGATTCATTTTCCATGAGGCTACCGGTAACCGACTGCCAGAATTCGAAAGGCTGGCGTCGTCTGAGCAAGAGAACCTGGGCGCCGTCAGTGTGCACAACGACAAGTACCGATACGGGCCTTCTCGCAATGGTCATTCGGTGCGAGGCGTCCGCAACCGAATGCCGGTTTCCTTGAGTTGTTCCGCGGATACCCGGCCCGGCGCATTGGTTAACGGGCAACTGGCCGTTTGTGTCTTCGGAAATGCGATGACGTCACGGATGCTCTCCGCCCCGGCCATCAACATGACGATCCGATCCAGGCCGAATGCAATCCCACCGTGGGGTGGGCAACCATATTGCAGCGCAGTCAGCAGAAACCCGAATTTCTCCTCGGCTTCCTCTTTGCTGATATCGAGCAGGTCGAATACCGCGGCCTGCATCGCGCTGTCGTGTATACGAATCGAGCCGCCACCGATCTCGGATCCGTTCAGCACCATGTCGTACGCTCGTGACAGGACGTTGCCCGCGTCTGCCTTCAGTTTCTCGGGATCGGCAGTCGACGGTGCGGTAAAGGGATGATGCAGTGAGGTCCATCGGCCGGACTGTTGATCCTTCTCAAACATCGGAAAATCGACAACCCAAAGCGGCTGCCATCCTTCCGCGACAAGGCCCCGATCCTCGCCGAGCTTCACGATCAATGCACCCAGAGCATCATTGACGATGCGAGCTTTGTCGGCGCCGAAGAAAATCAGGTCGCCAGCCTCGGCCGCCGTGCGCTCCATGATGCCGGCCACAGCCTCGTCCGAAAGGTGTTTGAGTATTGGCGATTGAAGTCCGTCGCGACCTTTGGCCGTATCGTTAACCTTGATATAGGCGAGACCCTTGGCGCCGTAACGACCGACGAAGGCCGTATAGTCGTCGATTTCCTTTCGGCTCAATTCGCTGCCGCCTGGCAAGCGCAAGGCAGCAACACGGCCTTCCGAATCCTTGGCCGGGCCCGCGAAAACCTTGAATTCGACAGACTCCATCAAGTCTGCAACCTCAACCAGCTCGAGCGGTATGCGCAGATCGGGCTTGTCGGAACCAAATCGCCGCATTGCTTCGGCATGGGTCATGCTTGGAAACGGTTGCGGCAGGTCGACGTCCATGACCTGCTTGAACAGGGTTCGGACCAGCTCCTCCATCGCGCCGGTTACGTCACCTTCATCTACAAAACTCATTTCGACGTCGAGTTGCGTGAACTCCGGCTGGCGGTCTGCCCGCAGGTCTTCGTCGCGAAAACAACGAACGATCTGATAATAGCGGTCGAGACCGGACATCATGAGCAACTGCTTGAATATCTGCGGCGACTGCGGCAGGGCGAAAAACTTTCCGGCATGAGTCCGGCTCGGAACAATGTAGTCGCGTGCACCCTCCGGGGTCGCCCGGGTTAGCATCGGCGTTTCGACATCGATGAAGCCGTTCGCGTCCAGGAAGTTACGCATCGCTTGCGTGACCCGATGTCGCAATCTCAGGTTCTCGAGCATGTTCTCCCGGCGTAGATCCAGGTAACGATATTTCAGGCGCAATTCTTCGTTGGCATGCTCGTCATGATGAAACGGCGGCGTCTCGGAATCGTTGAGTGTCGTCAGCTCCTGCGCCAGAACTTCGACCTGTCCGGTCGCCATGTTCGGGTTGACGGTTCCTTCGGGCCGTGGTCTTACCAAACCCTTGACGGCGAGCACATACTCGCCGCGAATCCTCTCGGCCTCCGCGAAAATATCCGGGGTATCGGGATCGAAGACGACCTGTAACAGGCCCTCGCGGTCACGCAGGTCGACGAAGATCACCCCGCCGTGGTCGCGGCGACGGTGAACCCAGCCCGTCACGGAGATTTGCTCTCCAATCAGGCTCTCATCGACTTGTCCGCAATAGTGGCTTCGCATGGTTGGGTCCGGATAAAACGAGGCGGAATGGTAAGGGCTACTCTCGTTGTCTGCAATAAAAAGGTAAAAAGGGGTCAGAGCCCTTTTTACAGTCCCCTATTCGTTGTCTTCTGACGGTAACCGCAACGGCAACTCGCCGATCTGATCATTGCGCCAGGTTGGAACGACGACGCCCAACGAGACGATCATCTTGAATGCCTCATCGATTTCCATGTCGAGTTCGATGATATCTTTCTTCGGCAGGATGATGATGAAGCCGGACGTCGGATTTGGTGTGGTTGGAACGAAGGTGCAGACGACCGATTCTCCTGTTCTGGCCTGCACCTCTCCAAGATTGGTTGCTGTCTGAAACGCCAGGCTGTAAATGCCTTTGCGCGGATACTCGATCAGCAACACTTTCTTGAAAGACTGATTCGAATCCGAGAAAACGATTTCGGCAAAATTCTTGGCGCCCGAATATACGGTTCGCACTATCGGGATGCGGTTCAGCAATGACTCCCAGAAACCGACCATGCTGCGGCCGACGAAATTTGCGGCCAGTAGCCCGGTAATCAACACAACCAGCACCGATAGAATAATGCCCAGCCCCGGAATCGCAAAGCCGAGCAGCGCTTCAGGCCGGTACTGTTCGGGAACGAGCAGCAGGCTCCTATCCATGAGGCCGATCAGGACTCTAAGCACAAAAATGGTGACGCCCAACGGGACCCAAACGAGGAGCCCTGCTACGAGGTAGCGGCGGATTTGTTTCATCTCGAACGCCTTTCAGCTGGAATTACGCGGAGTCTACCTTGCCGCCCGATTTCTTGTCGGACGATTTTTTGGACGTGCTTGTATCTTTCGATTTGCTGTCACCCTTCGAGCTGCCATCTTTCGTGGACTTTGCGTCGGACTTTTCGCTTTTTGGCGCATCAGTGTCACTCTTGAGCAGATTTCGCTGGTTGTCTTTTTTAAAATCGGTCTCGTACCAGCCCTGCCCTTTCAGGCGAAATCTGGGTGCAGAAATGAGTTTCTTCAACCCGGCTTCGCCGCATGACGGGCAAAATACGAGCGGCTCCTCATTCATCTTTTGCAACGCGTCCAACGTGTGGTCGCAATTCTTGCAGGCATACTCGTAAATCGGCATGCATCCGCCTCCTCAGGCTGCGTTTTTGAACGCCAGTTCGTGATCCTTTACGCCGACTTCGATGACATCGCCCGGCTTGAATTTACCCTGCAGAATCTCCAGCGCCAGCGGATTCTCAACCTGCTGCTGGATTGCGCGCTTCAATGGGCGGGCACCGTACACGGGATCGAATCCGGCCTCTGCCAACCTGTCTCTGGCGGCATCAGACAGATGAATCTGCATCTCGCGATCGGCGAGTCGAGCCTGCAGATAAGCCAACTGAATATCGACGATGCTGCGAATATGTTCGCGACTGAGCGGGTGAAACACCACCACGTCGTCGACGCGATTGATGAACTCGGGGCGGAAATGCGTACTTACGATTTCCATCACCGAGGACTTCATCGTCTCGTAGTTATCTTCTCCGGCGAGTTCCTGAATGAGCTGCGAGCCGAGATTGGATGTCATGACGATCACCGTGTTGCGGAAATCGACAGTACGACCCTGACCGTCTGTCAGGCGGCCGTCATCAAGTACCTGCAACAACACATTGAATACATCGGGATGCGCTTTCTCGACTTCGTCCAGCAGGATGACCGAATAAGGACGACGACGGATCGCTTCTGTCAGATAGCCACCTTCGTCGTAACCAACATATCCGGGAGGCGCACCAATAAGGCGAGCGACCGAGTGCTTTTCCATGAACTCGGACATGTCGAGGCGCACCATCGCATCGTCTGTGTCGAACAGGAAATGGGCGAGCGCTTTGGTCAATTCAGTCTTACCGACACCGGTCGGGCCGAGAAACAGGAATGAGCCAACCGGTCTGTGCGGGTCAGACAAGCCCGCGCGGGAACGTCGTATGGCATTCGAGACAGCTGTGATCGCCTCGTCCTGACCGACGACTCGCTTCTGGATCACAGATTCCATCGCCAGAAGCCTTTCCCTTTCACCTTCGAGCATCTTCGATACCGGGATACCGGTCCATTTCGACACGATCTCGGCGACTTCCTCATCCGTGACATTGTTACGAAGCAGGGTCGTCTCTTTCGTCTCGGCCTTGAGGGCGTCCTCGAGCTGCTTTTCGAGCTCGGGTATCCTGCCGTACTGGAGTTCGGACATTCGCGTCAGGTCATTCGCACGATGAGCCGTTTCCAACTCGAGACGCGCGCGTTCGATCTCTTCCTTGATATGTGTCGTGCCCTGCATCGCGGCCTTTTCCGACTTCCAGACGTCTTCGAGATCCGCAAACTCCTTCTCAAGCACAGCGAGCTGCTCGTCGAGGTCATTCAGGCGCTTTATCGACGCATCGTCGGACTCTTTCTTGAGCGCTTCGCGCTCTATTTTCAGCTGAATGATTCGCCGCTCCAGCTTATCCATTTCTTCGGGCTTGGAGTCAATTTCTATGCGAATGCGCGACGCGGCTTCGTCGATCAGGTCGATCGCCTTGTCCGGGAGCTGACGATCGCTGATATAGCGATGCGACAAAGTAGCCGCGGCAACGATCGCCGGATCGGTAATTTCCACGCCGTGGTGAACTTCGTAGCGCTCTTTCAGACCTCGAAGTATCGCGATCGTGTCTTCGACGGTTGGTTCCTCGATAAGCACTTTCTGGAAACGCCGCTCAAGCGCAGCATCTTTTTCAAGGTATTTGCGATACTCGTCCAGCGTCGTTGCGCCGACACAATGCAGCTCGCCGCGCGCCAGTGCCGGCTTCAACATGTTGCCCGCATCCATCGATCCTTCGGCCTTGCCGGCGCCGACCACCGTATGAAGCTCATCGATGAATAAAATGATCTGCCCTTCCTGCTTGGCGAGATCGTTCAATACGGCTTTCAGCCTTTCTTCGAATTCCCCGCGAAATTTGGCACCCGCAATCAACGAGCCCATATCCAGCGACAGAATGCGCTTTCCACGTAGCCCTTCGGGAATTTCATTGTTGACGATGCGCTGCGCAAGCCCTTCGACGATGGCGGTCTTGCCAACGCCCGGTTCGCCGATCAGTACAGGATTGTTCTTGGTGCGGCGTTGAAGAATCTGAATGGTGCGACGTATCTCGTCATCGCGACCGATAATGGGATCGAGCTTGCCCTGCTCCGCACGCTCCGTCACGTCGATCGTGTATTTCTCCAGCGCCTGGCGCGTGTCCTCGGCATTGGGGTCGTTTACCTGCTGTCCGCCGCGAAGTTCATCGATGGCTTTTTCAATGGCACCGCGTACTGCGCCCGCCTGTTCCAACGTCTTTCGCAGCGACGACTTGTCGTTCATCGCGGCGAGCACGAACAACTCGCTGGAAATGTACTGATCGTCTCTTTCCTGGGCGAGCTTGTCTGTCAGATTCATCAGCTTGGCGAGCTCGTTGCCGATATGGACGTCGCCGCCGGCTCCCTCTACTCGCGGAAGCCTGTCCAGCGTATCGCCCAGCTGCGAGCGCAGAAGATTGACTTTGACCCCTGACTTGGTCAGCAACCCCCTGACAGACCCACCCTGCTGGTCCAGCAGTGCCACCATGACATGTGCCGCTTCAATGAATTGATGATCCATGCCGACGGCCAGAGACTGTGCCTCGGCCAGCGCCATTTGAAACTTACTTGTCAACTTATCCGTTCGCATGAGAAAACCCGATCTTGCAAGGAAACTTCGCTATAAATTGAGCCAAATAAGGGCAATTCAAGCCAAAAATGACTGTCCGCCCTTGCGATATATGAAGGTCGCCATGCGGCCGCAGCGCCCGTCGCGCCGGTAGGAAAAGAAACGCTCCTCCTCGGCATGGGTGCATAAGCCACCGCCAAATATCCGCGTCACGCCACAAGCCTGCAAACGAAGGGTTGCAAGGCCATACAAGTCGGCCTGCCAGCGACCACTATCGTTCGCCGAGAAACAAGCCTCGGCTGCTTCAGACCGGCTTGTGAACTGTTCGCGAACCTCATCGCCCACTTCGAAAGCCGGCTGTGAAATTGCCGGGCCCAGCCACACGAGTATCCGCTCCGGCGCTTCCTCGAGTGCCGCAATCGTCGCCTCCAGGATACCTGCACTCAAACCACGCCAGCCCGCATGCGCTGCGGCGACCGAGGTCCCTTCGGCTGTCGTCAGGAGGACAGGCAGGCAGTCCGCAGTAAGGACGGCACAGACGACGCCCGCCTCGGTAGCGACGATTCCGTCGGCCTCATGTGGCGATGCCGCACAATTTCCGCGCGCAACATCGGTGCCATGAACCTGATTGAGCCAGTCAGGTTCACAGGGCAATGAAAAGTCGGAGCGGAATCGGTGGCGATTCTCGGACACGGCAGCAGACTCGTCGCCGACATGGTCGGCAAGATTCAGTGAAGCGAATTCACCACAACTTACGCCGCCGGTCCGGAGCGTCGTGCCGCCGACAACATTGTCAGGCGCAGGCCAATCGGCCGGAATCCACGATCCGCTCACACCGGCTCCCGACAACCAGCGTGCCCACGCAGCGCCTCGAGCAGGTCTTGAAAATCGGCCGGTGGCGGCGCTT
>Ga0255057_10000840_pt1 | contig 17565 bp, 17 predicted proteins | sample Cases_109_6_MG_FD_189022 | JGI IMG/M metagenome (GOLD analysis project Ga0255057, IMG submission 189022) | Seawater microbial communities from Amundsen Gulf, Northwest Territories, Canada - Cases_109_6 | ecosystem: Environmental > Aquatic > Marine > Gulf | place: Canada: Northwest Territories... | reverse complement strand
GTCGGTGAGATGGCGTTTGCGGATGCGGATGTCCGTCGGAGTGACTTCTACCAGCTCGTCTTCGGCAATCCATTCGATGGCGGTTTCCAACGTGGGGACCCGTGGCGGAGCCAGCTTGACTGCTTCGTCATGGCTGTGGGTGCGGATGTTGTTGAGTTCCTTGGTCTTGGTGGGGTTGACCACCATCTCCTCGGGTCGGGATGCCTCGCCGACGATCATCCCCTCGTATACGTCCTCACCGAGGTCGATGAACATCTCGCCTCGCAGCTGGAGATTATCGAGGGCGAATCCGGTAGAGGTGCCCGACCGGTCGGCCATCATCGCGCCGCCGACGCGTGGAGGAAGATCGCCTGCCCACGGCTGCCACCCGTCGTGGTGCTGGTGCACCAGGGCGGTCCCCCTGGTGGAGGTCATCAGGAGTGATCGCAAGCCGATGAGACCCCGTGCCGGTGCGGACACGGTCACGATGGTGCGACCGGTGTCACCCAGTCGCATGTCGGTCACCCGGCCCTTGCGGGTCGAGATCGCCTGCGTCACGGTGCCGACGTGATCGGTGGGAATGTCGATCACCGCTCGTTCCACCGGCTCGTGGGTGACTCCGTCGATGACCTTGACCAGCACTTCGGGCTGGCTCACCTGAAGCTCGAAGCCCTCGCGCCGCATGGTCTCGATTAGAACTGCCAGCTGCAGTTCGCCCCGACCGGCGACCTCGATGACATCGGGCGAACTGGTGGCACCGATGCGGATGCTGACATTGCCCCGCACCTCCTTGTCCAGGCGCTCCTTGATCTGGCGGGAGGTGAGGTGGGTGCCGGAGCGACCGGCCAGGGGAGAGGTGTTGACTCCGAACGTCATCCGCAGAACCGGTTCGTCGACGTTGAGCCTCGGCAGCGCCACCGGGTTTTCGGGGTCGGCGAAGGTGTCGCCGATCTCGACGCTGGGGAAGCCGGCGACTACGAACAGGTCCCCGGCTTGTCGTTCTTCGACCTCGTTCCGGTCGAGGCCCTCGAAGCCGAGGAGTTGGGTGAGTCGGCGTCGGGTCGGTGGCTCCTCCTGGTTCGAATGGCACAGGGCGACACTTTCTCCGGCCCGGAGAGTGCCTTGCACCACCCGTCCGATGGCGAGACGCCCCAGATAATCGGAAGCATCCAAATTGGTGACGATCGCCTGGAGGGGGGCCTCGGGGTCGCCTTCGGGTGGGGGGATCGTCTCCACGATGGCATCGAGGAGTGCGCTGAGGTCGTCGTGCTCTGCTGGCATGCCGATGCCCGAAACCGAACGTCCCAGGCGGGCGATGGAGGACACGATCGGGAATTCGATGTGGTGCTCGCCGGCGTCGAGATCGAAGAACAGTTGGTAGATGTCGTCGACCACCTCATCGGGTCGGGCGTCGTTGCGGTCCACCTTGTTCACCACCACGACGGCAGGGAGGTTCCGTTCCAACGCCTTGGAGAGCACATACCGGGTCTGGGGCATCGGCCCTTCGGCGGCATCAACCAGCAGGACGATCCCGTCGACCAGTTCGAGGGCCCGTTCGACCTCGCCCCCGAAGTCGGCATGGCCGGGGGTGTCGACCAGGTTGATCCGGGTCCCCTTCCACTCGACCGAGGCAGCCTTGGCGAGGATGGTGATGCCTCGCTCCCGTTCCTGGTCGTTGGAGTCCATCACCCGGTCTACGACGGCCTCGTGCTCCGAGAAGACGCCGGTGGCGCGCAACATCGCATCGACCAGCGTGGTCTTGCCATGGTCGACATGCGCGACAAGCGCAACATTGCGAAAAGAAGGGGGAGTCACAGCACCAGGAATGGTAACTGTGGATGGTGCCGGGGCGAATCGCCAGGTCCCTCGCTAGCCCCCTCAATCGTCCTGCGTATCTAGCTCCGACGCTTCGGGTCCTACTCGGCCCCGAAGTGCCTCCGCATGTTCGAGCCGCCTCCGGCGGCGCTGTCTCGTACCGATTGACTCCCCCCAAGGGGAGAGTGATCAGAGAGTGCCGTCGAATACCGAGATGCGTGCAACTGGTGAATCCTCGAAATAGGAGTCGGTAATCGCTGGTTGAGTCGAGGAGGAATCAGACAGCAGGGAGCAGACAGATGCCGAAGGCAGTGTGGAACGGACAGGTGGTCGCCGAGAGCGACCAGACGGTCGTCGTCGAAGGCAACCACTACTTCCCGCCGGAGTCGATCAACCTGGAGTTCCTACGCGACTCCGACGATCACACCAGGTGCCCGTGGAAGGGTGTTGCCTCCTATTACGACGTGGTCGTCGACGGCGAGGTCTCCCGCGGCGGTGCCTGGTTCTACCCGGATCCCTCCCGGGCCGCCAAGAAGATAAAGAACCACATCGCGTTCTGGCGCGGAGTACGAGTCGAGCAGTAACGGCACCCCCCGGCGAAACGCATCACCATCTGGGGTCCTTTGGACCGGTGAGGTCTTGTATAGGGAGTTACGGGACGTTAAGGCTGTACCACTCGACCGCACGGAACTGACCGCTACTGCGGTACACCAGCCCGATCGACGATGGTCGTCAGAGTGCCGGCGACCGCTTCGGACTAACGCAGAGTCGCGAATCCTGTTGTGCTGCAACGGGTTCGACCACTCGGTCACTACCGAGCATTTACGGTGGTTTCCGGCAGATTCGGGTCGGAATGTTCCCTAGTTGTTCCCTGCAACGAAGTGAGGCGAGGATCGCTCCTAGCGTCCGCTTATCACGCGGCGGAGGACCCGGGAGAGCAGGCAATCGTGGTCCAGGACTTCGTCTGTCGACAGGCCGGTGTACCAGTCGGGCGTCCAGCTGTGATGTAGGCCGATGACCGTCGTCTTGGAAGAGAAGACGCTTTCGGTGGCAACGTCGCTCTCGAACCAGAATCGCCGGTAGCGCTCTTGAGGGTCTGACCGCGCATTGGCGAAGATCGTCGCTTCGGCAATGAAGCCGTGCCTTCGCCTGTTCAGCGTGGTCAACTCGCGTCTATGGCGAGAAGCCAGTAGTACGCGTCTGCGTAACCTCTCGGCGGTCGTGTTCCGCTTCTTGGTTCCCGACGCGGTCGGCGGTTCCGGCGACCCGACTCCGGTGATGGCGTCCAGGACATCGGCGAGCGGAGCATTCCCGGCAAAATCCCACGGAAGTTCGCTTGGTTCTAGTGCTGCTTTGGATGCCAGCTCCAACCGCTGCTGGGTCGATTCGAGCCACAGCTTTATGAGGCGTGCCCCGGGCCGAGCTGCGACGAAGGCGAGGTGTCGCCCAAACAGCAGCATCTCCGAGTGGGTGAGTCTCCCCAGGATTGGTGAGATGTCGGCAACGGCGATCGTGTCCACGTCCATGAAGACGCCGCCGTGCTTCTTGAGGACTGCGACCTCGATCGCATCCTTCTGCACGTTGGGAGCCAGGCGGCGGAGGAAGTCGAGGTTGTAAACCTCCGGATCGATGTAGTCGATTAGGTTCGCCAAGTCGATGTGGGTCTTCTCGTATCCAGAGAGGCTCGAATCCCAGGTCGATCTGCACAATCGAAGATAGGCCGGCATGGCTCCTGGGGGCTCCCAGAAGTAGAAGACGGTCGAGCTTCCCATCTCGACAGGAACGCCCCTCACCGTGAACGACGGTTTGCTTTGGGCCGGAGGCTTCGCCCGACAACGCGAAACGTGTGAGCGACGAGAGCTTGCGGCCCACGCAGACCGAGGACGTGAGCCCAGTGAGCCGGAAAGCGAAGGGGGTTGGCGCGCATATTGCCGGCGGCGGACCACCTCCGATACCGATACCAGGATCCCCGAACCTGGTTGAGTCGAAGACTCCGGGAGGGTCGGGTCAGCGCATTGAGTTCGTTTCGATGCCATCTCCTATGTGAGAGGGAGTCGATCGCGACAAGATGACGTGATGGCACCGGAGTGTCGGCCACGTCAGCGACCAGCCGCAGGGCCGCACCGACCATTTCAGAACGCTGGTACCTGTCGACAGCCTCGATCAGTAACGGCCAGTCGATCGAAGCACCGCGCAGGATCAAGGCGGCATCGGCCGCCCAGGTGATCAGACCGCCCGGCTCTTGGAGGCCGTGTCGGATCGTCAGCAGGAGTTCGTCTTCGGGTGCAAGTCTCCTCGCCGGCGAAAGGCGACCGGTTACTGCGGTCCTATTCCACGCGGCCGACTCATCGAAGTCAGGATGGAGGTCGGAGCTCGTCGCCCAGTGGAGGTCGACGTTGCCTTGGACATCATTGTGGAATGGGCACCCGTGACGCGTCTCGAGCCCGGTCTCGATGATGTCCCCGCGCCAGCCGGCAGCAGTGAGGGCGTCGATGGCCGCGTCGCGATCAGTCGCTGGGACAACGATGTCGACATCGCCCATGGGCCGAGTTCCCAAGTCCGGGTAGTACCTGTCGGCCACAGCCGCCCCTTTTGTCACGATCATCGGGATCTCTGCGGCGGCCAAGGTTCCGATCGCCGCTGCGGCGGTCTGGAGCAGGACCTGGTTGCGGTACCAGGATCGGCGGTAGATGCCCCTGATGCGGTGCCCGATGGGCAGATCCACCCCAAGTTGCTCCATCGTGCGCGCCAGCAGCGGCAGGATCCGGAATGATCCGTAGTCGATGTAGTCGAGGTCGACTTGGTCGGCCCACTGCCGTGCAGCCCGCACAGCGCGGTCGCCGCCCCGTAGAGCGCCCGAGAGCAGAAGCCGCTGCAGATCGTTGGGCCAACAGGTGGCACTGGGCGAATTGGTTGCCACCCACTGGGTATCCCGGCCAAACGATGTCGTCAAGGCCGAATTCCGGTCGAGCGACCGTCGTCGAGGTGCTGCTTCAGGATTCGGGCGTATGTCGGCAGCTGGTGCTTGTGCTGCATCGACGAGTTTTCGAGATGGAGTCTTCGGCGAAGGACGATCGGCTCGATCTCGATCAGGTCGACGTCGCTGCGCGACAGTCGACCGGCCCACTCCAACCCGGTGCCCACGATCAGACCCTCTGCAAAGGGACCGACGGCGTCAAGGGCGTGGCGCCGGATCATCATGGCGGTGGCGAGCGTCGATCGAACCCCGACGTTGGGCTCTCTGAGCCGGGCTCGGTCACCGGCTCCAAGCTCCGGGCTAATGAACTCATCTAGCCGTCCGTGCACCGCTCCAATGGTCTGCTGTCCCTGGAGAGCAGTGAACAAGATCTCGCAGCGGTCTGGTGGCCAAAGATCATCAGCGTCAAGGGGCGCGATGACCGAGCCGCTGGCGGCTGCTATTCCTTTGTTCAGCGCGGCGCCGTTTCCGCCGTGTTCGTACTCCAGCACCGTCGCTCCGAGCGACCGAGCGATGCCGGCGCTGTCGTCGGTGGAGCCGTCGTCGACCACAATCAACTCATCGGGTGGAAGCGTCTGCGCGAACACGCCCTCGATCGCCTCTGACAGATACCGCTCGCCGTTGTAGACGGGGATGATGACACTTATCGATTCTCGCCGGGTCACTGGCGTTCCCGATCGAGTCTGCGTTTCAGGCTCGCAAACATGTTGGCCTGGAGAGTATCGAGATCGTGGGTCAGGTTGCCTTCATGGATTCGGCGCTCCACACCGAGAACTTGGAGGTATGCGACCCGCGAAGCGATATCCGGCACCCGTGCCAAGAGTTCGAAGAACTCTCCGGTTCTGAGCTCTTCGTTAAACCAGCCAACCGAATCGAACACACTGCGCCGATAGAGGCCGGCATTGAACGGAAGGCCGCCCGGATCGCCCCACAGGAGGTCGGGCCGGGCCCACACCGGCATCGGTATCCCCGCTTCGAGCCGGATCGTCTGGCGAGAGAAGGCCGCGACGATCTCGGGATTCTGGATCATGTGGACAGCGAGGTCGGTGAGGACCTCGGGGCGCATGATGTCGTCGGCATCCAAAAAGAAGATGAATTCACCTGTGGCTACCGCGACGCCGGCGTTTCGAGCTGCCGAGACCCCACTGTTCGGCTGGCGGATGACGGTCACATCGGGATATTTCTCTGCACGGTCCGCCGAGTCGTCGGTGGATCCGTCGTCCACGACGATCGTCTCGATCGGCCGGTACCGCTGCGCGAAGGCGCTGGTGAGCGAGTCGTCGATGAACCGGCCGTAGTTGTAGACCACCGTGATGATGCTCACGAGGGGCGTGCGGGTCACGATCCCACCAGCTCACGGACCGCTCGGACGCTCGACGCGCGGTCCGTTCCCATGCGGAGGCGGAACGCGGGTAGCCCCTTGACCGCAACCGCCATCATCTCCAGCGACTCCTCCGGATACCCAGTGAGTTGGAGGACCGACGGGACGGCGATCGCTCGCATGGCGTCTGCTCGAGATGCCCGAGCAATCTGACTTGTCCTGCGCGTTGGGTCGTACTTTGGAAGCACGAGTGCCACAGCGCGGAAGCTTGAAACTAGCTGGTGGGCGTGACGCTCCCCCACGAATGCCGTCTGCTTCATTTCGCGGCTCCCAGGGCTCGACGCGCCGGCTGCGCCGCGTTCCATGCCATCCAGCAGTTCCTCGGAGGCGATCTTGGCGGACGCATACAGACTGGACACGGTGAGGGCAGCCGGGTCGAGCGCCACGTAGTCGTCCCCCGCGAACCCGAGTCCAGCTTGGAGACAACTGAGCGCCAGAGTCGACTTGCCGCTGCCACCGGGACCTACCGCGAGGATTCCTTTCCCGTTCGCCGCTATCCCAGCTGCGTGGACGAGCACTTGGTTCATGGTCGGAAGCCACCAACTCCATATCATCCGCATCGGTGCCGCGATCTCCCACGGCGGGAACGAGTCGGGTGCCGCCGCCCAGTGCCATGCTTCCGATCTGTCGGGTGAGAATGCGGAAATCAAGTCTTCGATGGTGTCCTCGTAGGCAATGCCCTCAGAGGATCGCTGTATGTAACGCCCGTCGTTCGGTGAGCGAGCCTCGCCAAGCCGAAAGGGCCGAGGTCCACCGCTCCAGGCATGGATGAGGAGCTTGGGAACACGATCGTCCTCGCGAACGAGGTGACGCAATGCCGGGCCCAGTGCTCGACTCGTCGCGGTATCGGCGAAACGAATTGTTACCGGACGACCGGCCACCTCGATCCTCAGATCGTCTGTGTTCTTCGCCGCGGCCCTGAACCCAGCGTTGAGTTCGTCGAACATTCGAGAGCTCCGACCTCAAGTCTCCGGCGTGTTGGCAGGCGTAGGCCAACCGATGGCATCTACCTCGTGGACGGGGTCCAGCAGGATCAGTTCCTGCATGTCGGTGTACTTGTCGACTTCAGGGGAAACGTATGTGCGTCTTTCACCGTTGAGGGCCGGAAGTGCCTTGGGAGGTTCAGCGGTCTCGCTCACCAGCTCGTGAGACACGAGACTGGTCACGAATGCGTCGAGTTCATCAGCCGCCACGTTTGGAGCATCGTTGAAACGGTCGAGCAGCGTTTTGATCAAATCTCCAGCCTCGACCGGGCCCAGGTCGAGCATTTGCCAGACGATCGCCGCGGTAGCTGGCATGCTGAAGTAGGCCCCCGTCGCAAGATCGATCGCGATGACCTCGCCATCGATCTCCTCGTGCACGACACGGGGTTCGTTGATCCGCCAGATTCGCGCCAAAAGGCCCACCTCCTCGGCTGGCAGTTTACCCAGGTCCGCAAGGGTGAATAGGCGGGAGAATGAGGCGTCCTGAGATCTCCGCACCTCGGAAGCATGATCATGCGGACGGTTGCCGCACCACCTCCCTCGCCACCCCCCTCTACCCCATTACCACCACGCCGGAGAACTCGGCGGTTCAACCTCGGTCGGGTCGACGCCGACGGTGGGATGTACCTACTGACGTCCCGCGAACGGACGTGAAGTCGGCGACACAAGGAAATTCCAACAAAGGGTTGGTGTCGTGAGAGATCCGGGTTCCCTCCCTGCAACTGAATCAGGTCACTTGATGCGGTCGGCAACGTCGATACGGATGAGTCCAGCGTTCTTTCCGGGCAGGTCGTAGATCTCGCCGTCACGACCGAAGAAGCACGACAGATAAAAGCCGCCACGCTCGTCCCACACCCCATTCCCGGTCGGCATGCCCCCGCCCAGGTCTGGACCAAGCGAGCCGAGGTCGGTCCGCGTACCAGAGGCAATGTCGTACTCGAACAGGTGATACCGCCCCATGCCGAATCGAGTATTGCGCGGGATCGTGAAGAGCTTCGCCTCATCCTCGGACATCGTCAGGTTTCGCAGCATCGTGACCCTCTCACCACGCCTCGTGCGCTTCACCGGCAGGATCGAGCCGAGCCGTTTGAACTTGTGAGTGTCGGCGTCGAGGGAGTACAGCTGCCCGTCGGTGTCGGCCACGAAGATCGAATTCCAGCGGGGAGACTCTGCGAGCCCTTCGAAAAACCCCCTCCGAAACCTCTGCGCCGTGGGGCGCAACACGCCTGCGTCGCGATCCAGCTTGAACAGTCGCTTCGGCGCACCCTCACCCGTGTAGGCAGCAAACACGTCACCTCCCGGGGTGACGATCACCACACGAGCTACGTCGAAGTGCTCGCCACCTTCACCGATGCGACGGCACAGCGTTGTTGCACCCGTGTCGAGGTCGTGCAGCACGACGTGGCCGCCGGGATACGTCCATCCGACAAGACAGTTGTCGGACCGGATGATGTTGATCGTGATGATGCCTTGGTTTTCGACGGCGACTCCGGAAGGGGTGCGCTTCGTGAGATCTGAGAAGACTCCGGTTTGGGGATCGAACGACATCAGGTGCCCCCCGCGGTGCGTCGCCGGGTCGTCCCCTGTGTGGAGATCGTGGGTCGAGAAGTACAGCTTTCCCCGATGTTCCAACAAGTCGGAGTGCACCTTGGCGATGCCTTCTTGGCCATCCCATTGGTCGGTTGGCCCGAGATTCCCCAAATCGCTGAGGATTTGACGGATGGAACCGAGATACGACTTGGCCCCATTCGCGGTGTCGTATCTGAACAAGTGCACGTCGCCGGGCCCGCCGGATTTCTCTGCTCCGTCACCGATCGCGACATAGATTTTGCGGTGGGTGTCGGCGCCCAAGCCGTGCCACATCCACCGCAGCAATGTCGCCGGCGGCTTCACATGCTCGAAGTCGATCAGAGTGAGACGCTGCGACTGGTCTCGCCAACGACCCGCTAGCGCCTTCCTCAGCCACGCCCTTCTCGCCGTCTTAACCTCCATCACGTCATCCTCCTCCTGAAGCGTTGGTTTGAGGCGCTCAAGGGCCACTGTGTCGTCACAGGAGTTCCACGTCGCGAAGCCGCTCCATCTTTTCGATCAGCGACCCATAGATTGTTTGCAATTGGGCGATTACCACTGGTGAGTCCTCCCAGCTTTGGGACTGACGGTTCTGTTTGGCAGGGAAGTGCGCGGTCAGATCTGCTCTCAGGCCGATGTGCTGCAAGATGACGTCGAGGTTGTCCCAGAGCCGCTCGTACTTCAGAAAGAGAATCTCGTACTCCCGAGCCGCAGGAGATATCCACGCGTCAAAGTGCGCTTCCAGGCGAAGGAGGTCGTGGCCGGACGCTGCGAATCTCTTGACGTTCCTCGGGAACCACAGCTTTCTCGAACCGAGTCTGATTGAGTGCTCAAACGCGTAGTCGCGTCGGTAGAGCGACAACACCGCATCAACGGGGTGGGCATACAGGAAAAGCACTTTGGTCGTGTCTTGCTCCAGCCTGGGTGGAGAGGGCAAGTGCTTGTAGAGATGAACCTGGTCGTATAGATCACGACCGCCAGGATCATTGGTGTTGCAGTGCTGGCTCAGGAACTCCAAAAGCGTTGTCGTTGCGGTCCCTCCCGCTGAACTGACAATGCAATCGAACACTCTGGGAACAGGCTTCAGGTCATTGAGAGCGCTACGCCGATCGGCGATCATGGAGGCCCGCAAGAAAGGCGTCCTCGTGTAGAGGCGATGGACCCATAGCGGGGCCACCGATCCCATCCGTCCTCTCAACCTTCTCAACCTACTGCCCAGAAGCAACCCGTAATCCTCCCTTGCTCCACGGCCCCGCAACGAGATGCCGGTGTCCGCACGAGCTGCATAGGAATCTTGCCCCACCTTGGGCATACCGGCGCCGAGTCTATTGGGGGCCGACCCACATCTTGATCTCAAGGCTTGCCCCCTTGCGGGGGAAGTCCGTGAGGAGCTGCAGCGACGAGGGGGATGGGGGGTCTCTGACTGCACGCTGCACGCTCACAAAGTGATCGACACCACCGAACCCTCACCAAACGGATCAACCAGTTGGATCCCAAACGCCTGGTACACCGACCCCGGGACTGAGATGTCGGCCAGGTAGAGCTCACCGACCACGGTGGGGGCAAATTCGAGTCCGACCTTCGGGAGGGCCAGCGTCATCGTCGCGGTGGCTCTCACACAGGGATCTCCGATGAGGCCGGTGGCGGTGTCGAGTCCGCTGGGGACGTCGAGCGCCAGCACCGGTGATGGTTGGTGGTTGGCCCATTCGATCAGCTCTCCGGGGCGGCCATGGGGGTCGCCGCTGAGCGAGTAGCCGATGAGAGCGTCGATCACCAGGTCGGCATCGACCGGGTCGTCTTCGAACCGGGCTCCCATCTGTCGCAACATCCCGGCCTGTTCGGCCGGAACTTCGCCGAGGTCACCGGCCAGCACCACCGTTACCGCGACTCCGCGGTTGATCAGATGGCGGGCGGCCACCAGCCCGCCTCCTCCGTTGCCTCCGGAACCGGCGAGCACCGTTACCGAATCGGGGGAGAAGCGCTGTCGGGACAGCCAGGCGAGGTTGCGACCGGCGTTCTCCATCATGCGGAGAAGGTCGATGCCGAGATCTTCGATCATGATGCGGTCCACCTCCCGCATCTGATCCGTGGTCAGCGCCGGGACATCCCCGACGGCCAGAATGGTCATTCCAGTACGTCGGGGCGGGCGACGTCGGGAAGATTCCGCTTGACCCGGACGAAGCCAACCCGGGTGGTGGCACCGTCACGATTGCGCTGCTCTGCCTCGCCCAGAAGGCGGCGCAGCCGGGTGACCTGGTGGTCGAGCCGTTCCACTTCGGCACGCAACGCCAGGATCTGCCTGACGCCTTCGAGGTTGACCCCGTCGGCGGTCAACTCCTGGATCAGTCCGAGCTGTTCGAGGTCCCGGTCGGAGTAGCGCCGGGTACCTCCGGGGGTCCGGTACGGGTCGAGCAGGCCGCGGCGCTCGTAGATCCGCAATGTCTGTGGGTGGACACCACCCAATTCGGCGGCGACCGAGATGATGTAGACGGCTTCTGCTCGTTCGTTGGCCATGGTCAGACTCCCAGGTGGTCTCTCGGATTCTTGTCTGCGTCTCGCGCTTGCAGCTTCTCGAGCAGCAAGCGCTGTTCTTGGTCGATCTGTTGGGGGACCGTGACCGACACGGTCACGATGAGGTCGCCGGTGCCTTTGGACGTTTCCACGCCTTTGCCGGTGACCTTGAACTTCTTGCCCGACGGAGTCCCCTCGGGGATGCGAAGGGTCACCGAGCCGTCGAGCGTGGGTACGGTGATCTTGGCGCCCAACGCCGCCTCGGTGAACGTGATAGGGACATCGATCTGGAGATCCCGGCCCGACCGACCGAACACCGGATGGGAGCCGGCATGGATTCGCACGAACAGATCCCCCGGCGGACCGCCGTTGCTACCCGGGCGTCCCTTGCCCCGAAGTCTGATCCGAGCCCGGTCGTTGATACCGGCCGGGATCTTGACGTGAACCTGGCGCCCGTTGACCGACATCGTTCGGGTGGTGCCGCTGATCGCATCGTGGAACGAGAGCGACAGTTCGGCCTCGAGATCGGCCCCCGGCTGCGGGGCGCGGGCTCCTCGACCGAACAGGTCGCCCAACCCTCCGAAGTCACCGGCTCCACCGAACAGGTCGCCCAGATCGTCGACGGTTACATACTGGGTGGCACCACCCGGGGGCCCCCCGGCGTAGGCACCGCGCGCGAAGGCGTCTCGAGCCTGGTCGTACTCGGCACGGGTCTTGTCGTCGGACAGCACCGAATATGCCTCGTTGACGGTCTTGAATCGAGTTTCGCTCGCCGGGTCACCCGAGGTGGTGTCGGGGTGGTACTGCTGAGCAAGCTTGCGGTAGGCGCCCTTGATGTCCTTGGCCGAGGCGGACTTGGCGACTCCGAGATCGGAGTAATAGTCCTTTTCGAGCCACTCGCGCCGCACGGTCACTCCTCTGTGGTCTCTTCCGTGCTCTCCTCGGGGGCCGACACCACCACCAGAGCCGGGCGGAGCACTAGACCGCCCAGTGTGTAGCCACGGCGCATCTCGCCGGCGACGACCAGGTTTTCGCCTGCTCCCCCGGCGACCGCTTCGTGAACGGTCGGATCGAAGGATTCTCCTTCGGTCGGAATCACCGCCAGCCCTTCCCGGCCCAGTACCTCCATCAACTGGTGGAAGGTGCCTTGCACCCCGGAAAGGAGCTGCTCCTCGCTGGGGGACTGGGCTTCGTGGCCGAATGCTCCGTCGAACGAGTCGAGCACCGGCAGCAGGGCGACAACGATGCGTTGCGAGGCTCGCGCCGTCATCTCCTGCTGGTCGCGCAATGACCGCTTACGAAAGTTTTCGAATTCGGCCGCCACCCGCTGCAGGTCGTCGAGGCGGGCTGCCTCCGACTCCCGAGCCTCGTAAAGCGCCTTGATGAGGACCTCTACGGCTTCAGCGGAATCCTGCGGGAGGTCGACGGTGAGCGCCGGTTCCTCGATCTCGGGCTGGGCGTCGAGTACATCGTCGGTCATCAGGACTCGTCGCCCTCGTCCACGATCTCGGCTTCGACCACATCGTCGTCGCCATCATCACCATTGGGCTGATCGGAAGGGGTCTCCGTCTGGGCGGCCTCGTAGATCTTTTGGCCGAGGACCTGGGCTGCCTTGAGCAACTCGTCGGTTGTCGAGGTGAGGGCCTCGGCATCGGCGTCCTCGTCTTCGAGGAGTCCCTTGAGCGACTCCAGCTTTTCGGTGATCGGTTCCTTCTCCTCGTCGTTCAACACGTCACCGTGCTCTTCGAGTTGGTTGCCGATCTGATAGGCGGCGTGGTCGGCCTGGTTGCGGGCCTCTGCGGCTTGGCGGCGTTCCTTGTCCTCGTTGGCGTGGGCCTCGGCATCCTTGATCATCTGCTCGATCTCGTCGCTGGGCAGCGCACTGCCTCCGGTGATGGTGATCTGTTGGGTCTTACCGGTACCGAGATCCTTGGCCGCGACCGACACGATGCCGTTGGCATCGATGTCGAACGTCACCTCGATCTGAGGCACGCCGCGCGGTGCCGGTGGCAGGCCGGTGAGGTTGAACTTGCCGAGGGATTTGTTGCCCCCGGCCATCTCGCGCTCGCCCTGCAGGACGTGGATTTCCACCTCGGGCTGACTGTCTGCTGCCGTGGTGTAGATCTCGGCCCGCCTGGTCGGGATCGTGGTGTTGCGCTCGATCATCTTGGTAAAGACACCGCCCATGGTCTCGATCCCCAGCGTGAGCGGGGTGACGTCGAGCAGCAGGATGTCCTTGACGTCACCCTTGAGCACGCCGGCCTGGAGGGCGGCGCCGGCGGCGACCACCTCGTCGGGGTTGACCCCCCGGTGTGGGTCCTTGCCGGTGATCTCCTTGACCAGATCCTGTACCGCCGGCATCCGGGTCGAACCGCCGACCATGATGACGTGGTCGATGTCGTCCATCTTGATCCCGGCGTCCTTGACCGCCCGCAGCACCGGGTCCTTGGTGCCCAGCACCAGATCTTCGGTCATCTTTTGGAAGTCGGAGCGGGTCAGGCTCTTCTGCAGGTGCAGCGGGCCTTCGGCGGTGGCGGTGATGAACGGGAGGTTGATCTCGGTCTCGGTGACCTGGGACAGCTCGATCTTGGCCTTCTCGGCAGCCTCCTTGAGGCGTTGGATCGACATCGGGTCCTTGGTGAGGTCGACGCCCTGTTCGTTCTTGAACTCGGTGGCCAACCAATCGATGATCAGCTGGTCCCAGTCGTCACCGCCGAGTCCGGTGTTGCCGCTGGTGGCCTTGACTTCGAACACGCCTTCGCCGATCTCGAGCACAGACACGTCGAATGTGCCGCCACCGAGGTCGTACACCAGGATGGTCTGATCCTGGGCCTCCTTGTCGAGCCCGTAGGCGAGGGAGGCCGCAGTCGGTTCGTTGATGATCCGCAGCACCTCGAGACCGGCGATCTGGCCGGCTTCCTTGGTGGCGGTGCGCTGGGCGTCGCCGAAGTAGGCGGGCACGGTGATGACCGCTTCGGTCACCGGAGCGCCCAGATAGGCCTCGGCGTCGCGCTTGAGCTTCATCAGGATGCGGGCACTGATCTCCTGGGCGCTGTAATCCTTACCGTCGATCTCGACGGACCAGTTGGTACCCATATGACGTTTGACCGAACCGATGGTGCGGCCCGGATTGGTGATGGCCTGGCGCTTGGCGACTTCGCCGACCAGAACCTCACCGGACTTGGAGAAGGCGACTACGGAAGGGGTGGTGCGATGACCCTCGGCGTTAGCGACCACCGTGGGTTCGCCGCCTTCGAAGACGGCGACCACGCTATTGGTCGTGCCGAGGTCGATACCGACGGCTCGGGACATGGTTATTTACTCCTGTGTGTGAATGTGAGTCTGAGTATACCATGTAATGAGAACCTGAGTCAAGTGTTGTTAGATCTTTGGGTGGTGAGTCGAGATGGCCTCTGGATTGGGGGGCTGGTCGGTGCGGTGCTGTCGGCTCAAGGAAATACAGTCGCGATAGGGTGCGTGACATGCGCACGAGCCAGGAAGCCCTCGTCTCAAACGGGGTAAACGTCAGCTCTTCCCGAGAGAGAGCGCGGGATTGACGATGACCGAGCCACGGGTAACGATCTGCATTCCGACCTGGCAATCGGAAGAATTCATCTCTAAGACCCTCCGCTATGCCAGCAACCAGACTCACACCAATCTTCGTGTCCTGGTATCCATCGACAAGAGCCACGACAGAACCGAGGAGATATGCCGGCGCCACGCCGCCGAAGACGAGCGGGTCGAAGTCGTGGCTCATGACCACCGGCTGGGCTGGGCGCACAACGTCAATCATCTGCTCGAGAGCGTCGAATCTGAGTACTTCTTCTTGTACATGCACGATGACATCATCGATGCTCGGTATGTCGAGGCCCTTCTGTCAAAGCTGATCGAACGTCCCGACGCAACTTCGGCCCAATGCGATGTTCTCCATGTCCTTCGGACTGGGCGACAGTTCGTGGCTTCGGGCCGCACACAGGACGGTCCAGTTGCGGAACGCGTGATTGCCGGTCTACTCGTTCCCGGTGCGCCGCTGCGTGCCTTGGTCCGAACAGAACGGATTAACGAGAGTGTCCGGTTCGCCTCGACTTCAGAACGCGGCTGGGAGGCTCATGTACCTTTCCAGGTTGCGCTCCTTGCCGCAGGACCGGCAGTTCGCGTGCCCGAGATCCTCTATTGGCGCCCTTCAGGCCGGAAGGACGGCCTGGTTGAGTCGAGCTGGACGGGAGTTCCGATTCACGAACTGATTGGCGACCAGCGGGACAATGCCAAACAGTGCCTGGCATTGATTGACGGCCTCAGCGTGACCCCGATCGAGGCGACCATGATGCGATTTGCTGCCTACCTGACGTTGATGCTTCCGGTCAGGACCCACGAGGTCATCGAACGCGTTTCAGCGCTCATTGATCCATCGGAGATATCGCCGGCGTTCGAGTTCTCGACTGTGCCGACCGGTTTGGGCGAGCTCTCACCAGCAGCCCGAAAGTCCATCGCCGCCGCTTTTGTCAACCTGATCCGAGTCGAAACCTGGTACTACCTCAGGCGAGGATCGGTGAAGGACGCGATCAGGACATTGGCGAAAGCCCGAGCGACCGAGCTGGCGACTGGGGCGCCGGTCCTGAGCCGCCGCCTCGCCGGGCGCATGCTCCGTCGGTTAAGGCCTCTCGATGTACCGGACGACCTTCGCTCCTGGCTTTCAGACACTTACTGACCGGACAGTCGAGTCTCGAACAGCCTCAGACACCCCCAGTTACCTGTTCTGGCGGCGGTGGACCATTCGCAAGCCGGACCAGGTGGGGTCGATGGCGGCCACCTTGATGTCCACCAGACCTTTGGCAAGTACTACGTCACGCACCACGTTTCCGGTCAGGTCGGTGGCAACGCCCGAGGATTGTTTGGGCCAGCACACCCAGAAGCCGCCATCGGGAAAGATCATCCGTGCCAGCGAGTCGAGCCGCCGCCCGAGCGATGCCCGGCTGAAGGTGAAGAAGACCACCGTGTCGGCCTTGCCGCGTGCCGACGTCTTGATGGTCACTTGGGGAGGAAGAGGTGCCACCAGCGAGAGAAAGTGGCCGGGGTCGTCGAGCACCGCCAGCACGGTTCCCGGAGAGATCCCGAGTTTCTGGGCCAGCGGGGTGCCGGAGTATCCGGTCATGAGTCGCAATCTATCGAGTTTCCCCAATGGACCACTCTGTCACCAACCCGACAATTAGTGGCAGGTCTGCTGGCGCCCGCCGTTATCGGTACACAACAACAGCAGGGCAAGACGATGACGACCTACAACGGCACCGAGGTGATCCGCACCCGGCACATCCACGCCACTTCGATCCTCGGAGGGTTGCTGCTCTGGCTCGGTGTGACCGTCAGCCTGACAGTCGTCGGCATGATCGTCGGGATCCCGATGGCGATCGCCGGCCTCGGCATCCTCACCACTCCCCACCCCCACTAGCCGGACACTCCCACCGGCTGGCGTTTCGAGGCCCCTCCCCCCGGGGGCCTCGAAGCATGTTGGCGGTCTCTAGCCTTCGTTCATGTCGAAATGGCCCTTTCCGCCCCCGCTGACGCCGATGGAAGCTCGGGTAAAGACCGAGTTTCCCGAGGGCGATTGGGCCTATGAACCCAAGTGGGACGGCTTTCGCGCCGTCTCCTGGAGCGACGACGTCCGGCTCGACAGCAGGAACCAAAAACCCCTTCTGAGATACTTTCCTGAGCTGGAGGACTCACTACGGTCGCTTCCATCCGGGACGGTCGTAGATGGCGAGGTCGTAGTAGTGACCGACGACCAGCTCGACTTCGACGCACTCCAGAACCGGCTCCATCCGGCGGCATCTCGCGTCGAGAAGCTCGCCGGTGAGACTCCTGCACAGCTGGTTGCCTTCGACCTTCTCGCCTTCGACGGTTTTGACTTGCGGGGAGCCCCGTTCTCGGAGCGACGAAACGGTCTGGAGTCGCTCATTTCGAGTCTCGGAGGCTTGTGGAACCTCACCCCTTCAACCACCGATCGAGCAACCGGAATCCGCTGGTTTGATGAATTCGAGGCGGCCGGGTGCGATGGAATAGTCGCCAAACGCCTCGATGGGCGCTACGTCGAGGGAAAGCGGGAGATGATCAAGGTCAAGCATCGGCGCTCGGTGGACTGTGTGGTGGGTGGGTACCGGGTTCACAAGGATGGAGACAAGATCGGGTCGATCTTGCTCGGCCTGTACGACGACGGGGAGCTCCATTTCATCGGCCACTGCTCCGGGTTTACCAATCAGGATCGAGTTGCCATCCTGCACCAGTTCGAAGCGATCCAGGCCGACGACTCCTTCGGTCACCAGGTCCGCCGTCCCGGTGCCGAGAGCCGGTGGTCG
>Ga0255057_10000839_pt1 | contig 17580 bp, 15 predicted proteins | sample Cases_109_6_MG_FD_189022 | JGI IMG/M metagenome (GOLD analysis project Ga0255057, IMG submission 189022) | Seawater microbial communities from Amundsen Gulf, Northwest Territories, Canada - Cases_109_6 | ecosystem: Environmental > Aquatic > Marine > Gulf | place: Canada: Northwest Territories... | reverse complement strand
CCAGGGACGGGTCCGTGAAAACCGATCTGGGGAGTTTCCCCGCCGCCGGCGTCTCGGACGGCCCGGCCCAGGTGGTAATCCGTCCGGAGTGGATCGTCCCCACCCCAGCGCCAGAAGGAGAGGCGACCGTCGTCGACCGCGAATACTACGGCCACGATCAGATGCTGCTCATCGAGCTCGCCGACGGGCGCCGTGTCCAGGCCCGGGTCGGACCACGTCCGGTTCTCGACCCTGGCGATCTGGTCGACCTGGCCTTCGAAGACGCGGTGGTGTTCCCGGAACGCTGACCCGTCGTAGGTACGCGTCGGACGGTGTTGAAACAATGACGAGTGCCCTGAGCCGCCGCTCGCTTGAGTGTTGCGGTGGCTCGGTTTCTCCAGTCAGCGCCGGCACGCTGGAGGATTGCTCAACACCCTCCTAGCCACATCGGGTGTGCGTCCACATCCATACGACGCTATTGCGAAGGGATCTCGTCGTCTTCCGCTTGATCTGCGCGGGCTGCGACCGGTGCCGACGGCGTCGGCGCGAGTGGGTACTCGAAGTCGTCCGGCAGGTCGTCCGGCTCGACCAGCATTCCCTCGGGAAGCGCATCGCGTTCGCGTTCGCGGGCGTCACGGACCCGCCAGCCGCCCAGTGCCCAGCCCCCGACGCCCCATATGTGGGCGATGATGAATAGGAGGGCGCCGAGCGCGCCGATGCCGACCAGCGAGCCCGCCCAGATCGCCGCCCGCCACAGCACGGCTCCGAAAACAAACGCTCCGAACAGGCCGCCCTTGCGTCGCATCAGCAGATCCCCCACCACCGTGACCGACGGAATGGGGCCGACGACCAAACCGAGCAGCATCCCGAACCCGAGGATCAGCGCCAACGGCAACCCGACCAGCGTTCCGGCGAGCAGCACGAGCACGATCGGTCCGGCAATCACGACGCCGATGCCGATCAGCAGCGTCTTGATCGGGTTCTTCTCGATCGCGTCGACCGATGCCTCCCCGGTTGCGCGGAACATCCAAAACGCGACGAGACCGGCAAGAACGAACCCGAGGAAGGTGACGATATTGGCCATGGTCAGGAGCAGGCCGTAGAAGAAGTTGGACTGGGCCGGTAGCGCCACCACCTCTCCGGCGACGTCGGCGCCCTGGGCGATCGAGGCGTCGTTTGGCGACCGGTAGAGGACGTCCCCGCCGACGGTTGCATCAGGGCCGATGGTGAGCAGCTCAACCGCGATGTCGATGTCGCGTCCCACCACGCCGTCGACAACGGCGGTCACCAATCGGCCGCGCAGATCCCGCCCGAGGGTGCCGTCGTTACGAAAGGCGGCGCCGAATTGGATGGCGTCGTTGCCGACGCTCCCATGCCGCCCGATGGTGAACGTGCCGGCGGTGATGAGAACGTCACCTGCCACGGTGCCCTCGATCTCGACCGAAGGAGACGCCGAGCGCAGTGATCCCTCGATCACCCCCTCCGCTTCGACCCGAACGGTGCCAGAGGTCAGTGCGTTCACGCTGCCGGTGATCGTGCCGGCGATGGTCAGATTGCCGGTCACGATCGTGAGATCACCATCGATCAGCCCTTCGACCCGGCCCGAGGTCGACGCCACATAGACGTCCTCGGTGATCGGTCTGCCCTCTTCGACGATGAAGATCTCCGCGGTGATCACCGATCCGAGCACCGGCGCGATCAGGGAGGGGGCGACGACGAGCAACGCGACGACCGATATGGCCAGATATCGTGTCTGGATCCGCGCCTTGCTCCATGTGCGGAAACCGGACCGGGCCGCTCGGAGCACCCGCTTCAGCGCCCGCATCGATTGGTGCCAGTCATCTCGAAAGAACTGTGTCCATTGTTTCCCGCTCTTGCCACTTCGTGGCAGGCCGCTCGGGCCCCGACTCAGCGGAGTTCCCTGATCGTGAACAGACTCTGTGGTCTCATCCGCATCGCCTTCGTTCCCGCTCTTGCCACTTCGTGGCAGGCCGCTCGGACCCCGGCTCAGCGGAGTTCCCTGATCGTGAACAGACTCTGTGGTCCCGTCCGCATCGCCTTCGTCTGGGGATCCTCTAGAGCGGTAGCGCCTCACGGACGATCTCGAGCAGCGGCCATGGCACCAATCCAAGCAGAACCGTTGCCACGGTCGCGAAGACCAGCGCGACTGCCGAGGTCGCCGGGATCAGCAGCGGACCATCGTCGTGCGGGTCATCCATGAACATCACCGCAGCGACCCGGAAGTAGACATACATCCCCACCACCATCGTCAGCAGGGCGAGGACCATCAGCCACAGGTATCCGGCGTCGGTTGCGCTGCTGAACACGCCGATCTTTGCAATGAATCCGGAGGTGAAGGGGATTCCGCTCATCGCCAGGAGCATGATCAGCATCGACCATGCCAGCCAAGGCGCCCGTGAAGACAGCCCGGCCCACTCCGGGAGCGGGGACCGGCCGTTGCGAGGCCCGGCGACGATTGAGGCGACCGTAAAGGCCCCGATCAGCGTCAGCGCGTAGGTGGTGAGGTAGAACCACATCGAGCCGATCCCGTCCCGGCCGGCAACAAGGGCAAGCAGGATGTAGCCGGCATGGGCGACCCCGGAGTAGGCGAGGATTCGCTTCACGTCGGTTTGCACCACAGCCAGGACGGTCCCGATGATCATCGACGCACCGGAAATCACCGCGAGCAGCGGCGACCAGTCGTCGATCTGGGAGGGCAGGCCGCCGATGAGAATTCTGGCGAGCGCGGCGAACCCGGCGATCTTGACCCCGGCGACCATCAAGCCGACGATGCCGCCTGGTGCTCCCGAATAGACATCAGGGGCCCATTGATGGAACGGCGCGGCCGACACTTTGAACGCCAGCCCGACGATGACCAGCCCCATGCCGAGGAGCAGGATCGCCGGCTCCGTCACGATGAAGCCTGACAGGAAAGTGCGCATGCTTCCTGCGCCGTAGAACGCGGTCGATCCGGTTCCGGCGAACAGCAGCGCCCCGCCGTAGATGAAGATCGCCGAGGCAAGGGACCCGAGCAGGAAGTACTTGACCGCGGCCTCGTCGGCGTCGAGCCGCTCGCGGGTGAACCCTGCCAGCACGTACAACGCAATCGATGCGGTCTCCAGGCCGAGGAAGACCATGACGATGTTGGCCGACGCGGTCATCATGTGCAGTCCGGCGACGGATAGCAGTAGCAGCGTGACGAACTCGGCGCCCCTACTCCCCAACGACTCGATCAGCGGCCACGCCGCGGCAAGACCGAGGAGTGCGACGCCGAAGATCAGGACCCCGGAGTACGCCGAGAAATGGTCCATCACCACCATCGGCAGTCGAACAACCGGGATGCCCTGCGCAGAGAAGTACAGGTTGTCCGCGCCCTCGTCGAGGGCGCTCCATTGCAGCACCGAGGCGGCAGCGGCAGTCGCGAGCGAGAACACGGCAACGATGCCCCACTCACGCGTCGGACGGTCGAGCAGGACGGCGAGCAGGATCACACCCAGGGCGCCGACGAGCAGGAAGACCTCCGGGGCGATGGGGAGGAACGAGGCGTTGTTCATCCCGAGCCCTCGTCTGGAGTGAAGCCGTTGTCGGGCACCTCGTAGGTCGTAGTGGCCTCGATGCGGTCGAGGATGAGGTCCACCGAGGGTTGGATCCGGTCCAGGATGGGCTTCGGGTAGATACCGATAGCGAGGACGAGGACGATCAGCGGGGCGATGATGGCGATCTCGCGGAACCCGAGGTCCCGGAGTTCGGCGTTCGCGGAGTTGGTGATCGGCCCGGTGAAGATCCGCTCATAGGCCCACAACAGATAGATCGCGGCCAGCACCACGCCCGAGGCGCCGATGATGGCAAGCACCGGCAGCGTCAGGTAGCTGCCGATGAGTACCGCAAACTCGCCGACGAAACCCGAAAGCCCCGGAAGCCCGATCGAAGCGAAGGCCATGAAGAGGAAGAACCCCGCGTAGATCGGCATGACCGTGGCGATCCCGCCGTAGTCGTCGATTCGCCTGGTGTGGCGTCGGTCATAGAGCATGCCGACCAGAAGGAACAGGGCACCGGTAACCAGGCCATGGCTGAGCATCACGAACACGCCGCCCGACAGTCCCTGGCTGGTCAGGGCAAAGATGCCCAGGATTACAAAGCCCATGTGACTGATCGACGAGTACGCGACCAGCCGCTTGACGTCGGGCTGGACGATGGCGACCACCGCGCCGTACACGATTCCCACCACACCGAGGACGGCGATGGCAAAGGCAAGATCGACCGTGGCCTCGGGGAACAGGGTCATATTGAAGCGAAGGAACCCGTAGCCGCCCATCTTCAGCAGCACCCCGGCAAGGATCACCGAGCCGGCGGTCGGCGCCTCGGTATGGGCGTCGGCCAGCCAGGTGTGGAGCGGCACGATCGGGACCTTGACGGCGAAGGCGAACCCGAAGGTGAGGAACAACAGCAGCTGGGCGGTGGAGGAGAGGGGGATGTCGAGGATCACCCGGTGGTCGAAGTTGGCAACGGTGCCAACCGCGTCGCCGGCCAGCACTCCGAGGGCGATGATCCCGTCGAGGAGGAAGATCGACCCGACGGCGCTGAACAGGAGGAACTTCATCGACGCGTAGCGGCGGTTGCCGGAGCCCCAGACGCCGATCAGCATGTACATCGGGACGAGGACGACCTCGAAGAAGGCGAAGAACAGCAGGAGGTCGAGGGCGACGAACACACCGAGCAGCCCGGTCTCCAGGATCAGCATCGCAATCACGAAATGCCTTGGCCGCTTGGTGATCGAGGTGGAGGCGGCGATCGCCAGCGGGAACAAGACGGCGGTGAGCACCACCATCCACAGCGAGATCCCGTCGACACCGAGCCTCCAGCCGATGCCCAGCTCCTCGGACAGGGTGTGGTCGACGGTGAATTGGAAGAAGGGGTCTCCGACCTCGAAGTTGAAGGCGACCCACCCCGCAACGGCGAGCGCGGGAATGGTGAGGGCCAGGCCGAGTGGGCGGATGAGCTCATCCCGCCCGCGCGGGATCAGGGCGACCACCACTGCGCCGAGTACCGGCAGCACCACGAGCCAGGTGAGCGCGTTCACAACAGCCCCTGGATCAGCACGAGCAGCAACACCACACCAACGGTCCCGGCAAGCATGACCAGGCCGTACCAGCGCACCCATCCGGTCTGCGCGTCGCTCATCGACTCACCGAGCGAGCGGACCCCGCGGCCGACACCGTTCACCATCCCGTCGATCACCCGCTGGTCGAGGACCGTCGCCGTCCACGTCGCAGCCGCCTTGCCGGGGGCGACGACAAACCTCCCATACCAGTCGTCGATGCCGTAGCCATCCACTGCGGCGGCCCAATACCCGCCCTCGTCCTCGGGCAGGGACCGGCGGTACCGGAGCCAGGCGCCGAGGATGCCGGCGATGGTGACCGATAGTGCGACCAGGGCCAGGATTCCCACGACCGGGGCTTCCGGCGCTTGCTGCTGGGAAACACCGTGCAGGCTCGTTTCGAGGAAGTGCTCCAGGCCGAGGCGGAACGGCGTGTTGGACACGCCGCCGATCGCCGCCAGGACCGCCAGGATCACCAACGGGGCGGTCATGATCGGGGGGGCCTCGTGCGGATCGGCGGCGTCGGGCCAGCGCTCCTCGCCGCCGAACGTGAGGATCATCAGCCGCGTGATGTAGAAGGCGGTGAGCAAGGCCGCGGCCACCGCGATCGCCCACAGCAGCACGAAGTAGCTGCCGTGGGCGAAGGCGGCGGCGAGAATCTCGTCCTTCGACCAGAACCCCGAAAGCGGGACCACGCCGGCAAGGGCGAGCCAGGCGACCACCATCGTCCAGAAGGTGATCGGCATGACCTTGCGGAGTCCGCCCATCTTCCGCAGATCCTGCTCACCCCCCAGGGCATGGATCACCGCGCCGGCCCCGAGGAATAGCAGCGCCTTGAAGAAGGCGTGCGTCATCAGGTGGAACATGGCTGCGGTGTAGGCGGTGACGCCGAGCGCCATGACCATGAATCCGAGCTGGCTGATCGTCGAGTAGGCGAGCACCCGCTTGATGTCGCGCTGACCGACCGCCAGCGTGGCGGCGAACAGCGCAGTGGCCGCCCCCACCGTCGCTACCACGACGAGGGTGGCCGGAGCCAGGTCGAAGAGCACCGCCGTGCGAGCAATCATGTAGATGCCGGCCGTCACCATCGTCGCGGCATGGATGAGCGCCGACACCGGCGTTGGCCCCTCCATGGCGTCGGGCAGCCACACATACAGCGGGATCTGCGCCGACTTGCCAACCGCCCCGACAAAGAGCAGGAGGGTGATGGCGGTCGCCATACCGGTCGTCAATACCGCGGGCGCCGACGCGAACACCGCGGCGAATTCGAAGGTGCCGAATGCGGCGAAGATCAGCATCAGGCCCACCAGGAAGCCGTAGTCACCGATGCGATTGACGATGAACGCCTTCTTCCCGGCCGCCGCCGCGGCGGGCCGAGCGAACCAGAAACTGATCAGCAGATACGAGGACAGTCCGACGAGCTCCCATCCGACAAACATCACGACGAAGTTCGCGGCGAGCACCAGGATGAGCATCGAGGCAACGAACAAGTTGAGGTAACCGAAGAAGGTGCCGAACCGGTCGTCGCCGTCCATGTAGCCGGTGGCGTAGACATGGATGAGGAAGCCGACGCCGGTGACGATCAGCGTCATCATGGCGGCGAGGGGGTCCCACAGGAGCGACGCCTCGACGCCAACAACGGGAATCCAACGGAACAGATCCAGCGTCTCCGGCTCGCCGCTGCCGGTGAACAACGGAACACTGGCCACGGCAGCGAACACGAAGGCGATCCCGACCAGCGCCGAGGCCAGCCACCCGGACCACGGCTCTCCGATCCGCTTGCCGAAGATGATGAGAGTGGCGGCACCGATGAGGGGCAGGGCGATCAACACCCACAGCGCATCGATCACCCGGTCATCCCTTCAACGCGGCGAGCTTGTCGACGTCGGCGGTGGCGCGGCCGCGGAAGACGGCGATGAGGATCGCCAGGCCGACCGTCACCTCAGCCGCGGCCACGACAACAACGAAGAGCGCAGCGACCTGCCCCTCGATCAGCCCGAGCCCGGTTCCTGCTGAGACGAACGTGAGGTTGACCGAGTTCAGCATCAGCTCGATCGACATGAACATCACCAGCGCGTTGCGCCGCACCAGCACCCCCGCGGCGCCGATGGCAAAGAGCACCGCGGCCAGCGCCATGTACCAGCCGGGGTCGATCATGGAACCTCACGCTCCGGCCGGGGACTGCGGGTCTCCGGATAGTGGGCGAGCGCGATCGCACCGACCGCGGCGATCGTCAGCAGGAAGATCGTCGACAGGAACGCCATCACCCAGGTGCCGAACAGGGCGTCCGCAACGACCTCGATCGTGCCGTTGAGCTCGTCGACGGCAAAGGGGCTGCTTGCAGTGATCCAGGCCTGGCTCCCGGCGATCAGGATCACCGCGGCGAGGCCGCCGGTGACGATGATGGCGAGGGGGCGTTGATACGGGATCCGCTCGGTGCGGTCTTCCGACTTGTCGACGCCGATGAGCATGATGACGAAGAGGAACAACGTCATCACCGCACCGGCATAGACCAGTACCTGGATCGCGGCTACGAAGTGGGCGTCCTGAAGCACGTAGAAAACGGCGATGGAAAACATCGTGGTGAGCAGGCCTATGGCGGAATGGACGGGGTTGCGGGCGAGCACCATCACCAGCGCACCGGCGATGGCGACCCCGGCAAAGAGAAAGAAGACAACGGTCATCGGCAACCTCCGGTAGCCGATGAGTCGCGAGTAGCGAGTCGCGAGTCGCGAGTCCCAAGTCCCAAGTTCAAACTCCCCAGCCGCGAGTCGCGGGTCGCTTGGCTCATCCGACGTCTCCTGATGGCGGGTCTTGCTCATGACTCGCGTCTCGCGACTCGCGACTCCCGGCGCTTTCGCTCCAAGTCACGACGCCCTCGTACTCGGCGCGGCCGGCCGGTGATGTGGCGCGCATCCATCCGTCGGAAATCCTCAGTTCGTCCAGGTCGATGAGCGGCCCGGCGGGCTGCGGGTGGTTTGGCGTGCCGTCGGGCTCCACCAGCAAGTCGTCCTTGGTGTAGATGGCGTCGATGCGATCGGTGACCGACATCTCGAAGAGGTTGGTCATCGTGATGGCCTCGGTCGGGCAGGCTTCGACGCAGAGACCACAGAAGATGCAGCGCAACATGTTGATGTCGTATACGAACCCGTACCGCTCACCGGGGCTGACCGGATCTTCGGGCGGATTGTCCGCGCCGCGTACGTAAATGCAGTCCGCTGGGCACGCCCCGGCGCACAGCTCGCAGCCGATGCACTTCTCCATGCCGTCGGGATACCGATTGAGCACGTGGCGCCCGTGGAAGCGCTCCGGCTTCTGTCGTTTCTGCTTCGGATACTGGATCGTCACCTTTGGCCGGAACATCTGGCGGAACGTGACCGCGAATCCCTTCCAGGGGCCGAGGATCTCTTCAAACCACTTCATGACCACGGCACTCCGAACCGGCGCACCCCGAAGGTGAGCGCGAGCAGCACGATCCACACCAGCGACAGCGGGATCAGCCGTTTCCAACCGAACTCCATGAGCTGGTCGTAGCGGAGCCTGGGAAGGGTGGCGCGCGCCCAGATGAACAGGAAGATCACGGCAAAGGTCTTGAGCAGGAACCAGACGACCGGGAGCAGGTACTGCACGAGGGTCGGTCCGAAGACGGGCCCATGCCAACCCCCAAGAAAGAACACAACGGTGAGGGCCGCAATGTTGAACAGGTTGATGTACTCGGCGAGGAAGAACAGGGCGAATCGGAAACCGGAGTACTCGGTATGGAAGCCGCCGACGAGCTCTTGCTCGGCCTCCACCAGGTCGAATGGCGCCCGGTTGGTCTCGGCGAACCCGGCGATCAGGAACACGACGAATGACGGGATGAGCACCACGTTCCAGGACGGAAAAATGCCAAACAGGGTTTCGCCCTGGGCATCCACGATGCCGGCCAGCGACGTCGTCCCCGTGTACATGACCACCGGCACCAGGGCCAGGCCGAGCGCCGCCTCATAAGAGATCATCTGGGCCGACGCCCGCACCGAGCCGAGCAACGGGTACTTGGATCCCGACGACCAGCCGGCGAACACCACCGCGTACACCGCGATTGACGACATGGCCAGGAAGTACAGGACGCCGATGTTGAGATCGGTGACATGCAGATCGTAGGTGGTGTCCCCGATCGTGATCGGCGCACCGACGGGAACGACCAGAAAGATCAGGAGCGCGGGCAGGAGGGCGAGGATCGGAGCGGTGAGATAGACGAGTGGCTCAGCTCGGCGCGGCGTGATCGGTTCTTTGAAGAGCAGCTTGATGCCGTCGGCGAGGGTCTGCATCAAGCCGGCGGGGCCTGCCCGGTTCGGGCCAATACGGTTCTGCATCAGCGCAACGATGCGACGCTCCGCCCAGATCAGGATGATCACGATGCCAAACAGGAACACAAATGCGATCACGACCTTGACCACGACGAGCCAGAATTCGTTCATCGGCAGCCACCCGTCGGCTCTACCGTGACCGCGCCAAGCGCGCCGAGCGCAGCGGTCTCCGGCTGATTGAACGTGATGGCGATCGTTCCTTCCGCGAGACTCGGATCGATCATCGCGGTGAGCTCGGCCTCGCCATCGACGCCGACAATGACCCGGTCGCCATCCTGTATCGAGAGGCCCTTGGCGTCCTTCGGGTGCAGGTGGGCGCGATCACCCGAGGCGAATCCCGCGATCCCCGGGCTGTGCCTGGTCATGACGCCGTCGTCATACAACGTCCGCGCCGCGTGAAGGGTGAGCGAAGCGTCCGACGAGCCCACCCCGGTGTCGACCGGGATGTACTGGATCGGCTGGGTGCCGTCGGGCCCCGGGACAACGATGCCGGGCGAGCCCGGGAGGAGGAAACGGTCCCAGGACACTCCGGCGTAGGCCGGGGCCGTCTGCGCGATCTCCTTGCCGATCATGGCCGCCGACGACGCGCCGAGCTCGGCTCCGAGAGCGGCCGCGAGATCGTCGAGGATCGCCCAAACCGGACGCGCCTCACCCGGCGGCCGAACAATCGGGTTCACCTTCTGGACCCTGCCCTCGAGGTTGGTCGCGGTTCCCTCGACCTCGCCGAGCCCGGCCGCAGGGAGGATCACATCGGCGTGTCGGGTCGAGTCGGAGATGAACAGGTCGAACGCCACAACGAAATCGGCCGCCTGTAGAGCGTCTTTGGCAAGACGCGGTGACGGGTGGTCGCGCACCGGATCTGCGCCGTTGAGCAGCAGCGCACGCATCGAGCCGCTGACGAGGCCTTGAAGAATCCCGGTCGCGTCCATGCCCAGCGTCGTCGGCAGCGGCCCCCAGAAGGCTTCGAGTGCGGCCCGGTCTGTGTCGCTCATCGCCGAGGCGCGCCCGGGGAGCAGGCCAGGGTCGAGGCCCATGTCCAGGGCTCCAAAGACATTGCCGCGACGAATTAGGGGGAGCACCGCGCCGGACGGGAGGTCGCGCACGAAGTCGGCGACCGCCTCCGCGATCAGCGGATGCTCGGCGAGACCGGTTCTCCCGACCATGCCGACCACCGGGCCTCTTGTGAGCGCCTCCCGTGCCGTTTTGAATCCCCGTTTCCTGCCACCTTTGAGGCCGGCGAGGGTCTCGGGGCCGGCGCCAACGCGATAGGTGATCTTGTGGGTTGCGATGTCATCGAGACCGGTCCGGCGCGGGTGCACCACGATCAGCCGGGCACCGTGTCTTGTCACGGCCTGGCGAACTCGGAGGTAGAGAGAGGGGAACTCCTCTTTGAGGTCGGCGCCCCACAGCAGGATGGTCTTTGCATCGTCCAGATCGGCAATCGTCGCCCGGGGTTTCACGCCGACCGCAAACGCGGCGGCCAATCCGTCATCGAGCTGGGCGTCGAGGTGCGGGGTCACCACCACCGTGCGCAGGAACTTGCTGAAGGCGTAAGCATCCTCGTTGGTGCCTCGTGCTCCACCGATCCCGCCGATCTCGTCGCCCCGATACTCGGCAAGCCGGTTGGCGACGACCTCGATGGCCTCCTCCCAGCTCGCCTCCCGAAAGCCGTCCTCCTCCTTGATCTGGGGCGCAGTGATCCGCTCGGGTGACCGCACATGTTCGTAGATGAATCGGTCTTTGTCCGACAGCCACCCCTGGTTGGTGGCGGCGCTGTCCGCACCGGAGATCCGAACGATCTCGCCCATGCTCGACTCCAGCAGCGTCCTGGGATGGGTGGAGTCGACGAAGGAAACGGACTCGATGGCGTCGAGATCCCACGGCCTCGCCTTGAACCGAAACGGCCTGGCGGTGAGCGCTCCGACCGGGCACAGTTGGACGGTGTTGCCGGAAAAATAGGAGCCGTATGGCTCACCGGGGAACGTGCTGACCTCGACGAGGTTGCCACGGCCCTTGAACTCGATCAGTGGATCGCCGGATATCTCGTCGGAGAATCGTGTGCACAGGGCGCATTGGATGCACCGCTCCCGGTCGAGGAGGATCAGATCTGAGATCGGGATCGGCTTGGCGTAGGTCCGTTTGGCCTCGTCGTAGCGCGACTCGCCGGGGCCATGGGAGAAGGCCTGGTCCTGCAGCGGACATTCGCCGCCCTTGTCACAGATCGGACAGTCGAGGGGGTGGTTGATGAGCAGGAACTCGATGACGCCCTCTTGCGCCTTCTGCACCACCTCGGATCGGGTGTCGACCACCATCCCGTCGTTGACGACGGTGGTGCACGAGGTCACGAGTGTCATCCCGCTCGGAAACTCCATTTCGACGAGGCACATCCGACACATGCCGACCGGGTCGAGCCTGGCGTCGTAACAAAACCGCGGAATGTAGGTGCCGGTCCCGGTGACGGCGTCGATCAGCCGGGAGCGCGCCGCCACCTCGACTCTGGTGCCGTCGACGGTAAGGGTGACCCGATCGTCAGCCAACCGCCACCTCCTTCGCCGACTCGTCTCGAGCCCCGCCACCGACCATCGCCTCGACCTCGTCGCGAAAATGGCGCAGGATCGACACGATCGGCGCCGTCGCCGAGGGGCCGAGCGGGCAAATCGTGGTCATCGCCGGCGGCCAGGCCAACCCGGGGCTGATGTTGTCGGAGACGTCGAGTAACAGGTCGAGGTCCCCGGATGATCCCTGACCGATCAGGATGCGGTCGAGGATGCGCTCCAACCACGTCGTCCCTTCACGACAGGGAGTGCATTGGCCGCAAGACTCATGGGCGAAGAAGCGGACGATGCGATGAGCGGCGGCAACGACGTTGGTGGTCTCGTCCATGACGATCACCGCTCCCGACCCGATCATCGACCCGTTCGCCGCAATGTCGTCGATGGTCACCGGCGTTTCCAGGTGCTCGTCTGGCACGAACCACGGTGCAGAGGCCCCGCCCGGAACCCAGGCTTTGAGCTCCTTCCCGTTGGGGATCCCTCCGCCGATGTCGTAGATCAGCTCGCGCCAAGTCATCCCGAGCACCACCTCGTAGTCGCCAGGATTCTGGATGTGGCCGGACAGCGAAAGCAGCCTCGTGCCCGCGGAGGTCTGTGGTCCGATCGATGAATAGGCAAACCCGCCGTTGGCCACGATCCAAGGGATGTTGGCGATCGTCTCCACGTTGTTGACGATCGTCGGCTTGCCGTAGAGGCCGGCAACCGCGGGGAACGGCGGCTTGATCCGCGGCTCGCCGCGCCGGCCCTCCAGGCTGGACAGCAGTGCTGTCTCCTCACCGCAGATGTAGGCGCCCGCTCCAAGATGAACGGTGATGTCAAGGGAGAAGTCACTTTCGCCGATGTTGGCGCCGAGGTAGCCGGCCTCGTACGCCTCTTCGAGCGCGCGATGAACGCGCCGCGCCGGCTTCGGGTACTCACCGCGGATGTATACAAAAGCGCGGTTGACCCCGAGCGCGTATGCGGAAAGGGCGATGCCCTCGATGAGCTGATGCGGATCGCGTTCGAGGAGTATCCGGTCCTTGAAGGTTCCCGGCTCAGACTCGTCGGCGTTGACGACGAGGTACCGGGGATGCGCATTTGCCAGGAACCGCCACTTCGTACCGGTGGGAAACGAGGCGCCGCCCCGCCCCCGAATATTGGAGGCCTCCACCTCATCGGCGACGTCCTGTGGGGTCATTTCGGTCAGGGCCCGCTCCAGGGTGTCGTACCCGCCGGTGTCGAGGTAGCGGGCAAGCGTGTGGGAGTCGGTGGGGTGCTCCTCCATCCGGGCAGTGAGGATCTTGGTGGTCATTGCAAAGCTCTTCTTTGCAATGACAGTCCAGAGTCAAGAGTCAAGAGTCCAGAGCGGCCAGGCCCCGCATGGTGCCTTCCTGGGGCTCTCGACTCTCGACTCAAGACTCTCGACTCTCGACTCATACCTCTCCCGCCGTTCCATACGGCGCGAAGGCCGGCAGCGGCGCGATCGCCCCTTCCGGCTCCGACACGCCCCAGTCGAACGACCGCCGCCCGCCGAAGAGCAGCTGCATCTCGTCTGCGGAGACGACCTGGGGCTGAGCGTCATTGAGCCAGCGGACCAGCGCCCTGCCCTTCTCCGCATCGACGCCCTCGATCAGCTCCCAGTTCACACACACCGCGGGCGCGCCGCCGCAGGCTCCTCCGCATTCGACGTGCTCGACCGTGATCCGGCCGTCATCCGAAGTCCCACCATCGACGACACCCGCCTCGTCGGCTATGGCGTCCAGCACATCGTCTGCGCCGCGCAGCCAACACGAAATCGAGGTGCATACCGACACCACGTAGTCCCCGACCGGCTCCTTGCGGTACATGGTGTAGAACGACGCAACCGCCTGTACCTGGGCCGCCGTGATCCCGGTGAGCTCGGCTACCTCGTTCATCGCGTCTGGGCTGACGAAGGAGTGCTCGAGCGAGGCGACAAACAGCAGCGGCATCACCGCAGAACGCGGCTCGGGGTATTGAGCGAGAATTGCCGCTGCTCGCTCCTGATTTTCGGGCGACCAGGAGGCGATCACGACGACGCTCCATTCGGAAGCAGCCAGTCGCAAGTCCCAAGTCCGGTCCGGCTGATGACCGACGACTGATGACTCATGACTTTCATCATCGATCCACGTCTCCGAGGACCGGGTCGACCGAAGCGAGGGTGGCGATGACGTCGGCGACCATCAGGTCGGTGAGCATCACCGGGAGCGCCTGGACGATCGCAAACGATGGTGCGCGAACATGGAGGCGCCACGGCTTGGGGCCGCCCTTTGAGACGAGGTGCATCCCCAGCTCGCCCCGCGGCGACTCGACGGCCTGGTAGACCTCGCCTTCGGGAACGTCGAAGCCCGAGGTGAAGATCTTGAAGTGGTGGATCAGCGCCTCCATAGACTCGTCGATTCTCTGCCTTGGCGGCGGCGTGACCTTGCGATCCTCGCTCCGGTAGTCACCCGGTGGCATCGTCTCCAACACCTGTTCGACGATGCTGAGCGACTGGCGCATCTCCCCCATCCGTACCTCGTACCGATCGTAGGCATCACCGTGGGATCCGGTCACCACCTCGAATTCGTATTGATCGATCCCGCTGTACGGGAAGATCTTGCGCACGTCGTAGTCGATGCCGGCTGCTCTCGCATTGGCTCCGGTGACGCCGTAGGCCCGCGCTTCGGCGGGGGTGATGACGCCGACGCCGTGGGTGCGCTCGACAAAGATCGGGTTTTCGTTGAGCAGCGTCTCGTAGTCTTCGAGTCCGCGCCGGACCACCTCGATGATCTCCTCGACCTCATCCTCCCAACCCGCCGGAAGATCCGCAGCCACGCCACCCGGCCTGATGTAGTGGTGGTTCATCCGGAGCCCGGTGACGGCTTCGAAGAACGCCAGGACCGCCTCGCGCTCTCGCCACGCGTACAACATCATCGAGAGCGCACCGATGTCCAGGCCGAATGTGGCAATCCACAGCAAGTGACTCGAGACCCGATTCAGCTCGGTCATGAGGATCCGAATCGCCGCTGCCCGCTCCGGGATCTCGACATCGAGCAGCTGCTCTACTGCCAGTGAGAAACACAGCTCGTTGTGCAACGGAGCCAGATAGTCCATCCGGGTGACGTTGGTGCCGCCCTGCATGTAGGTGAGGGTCTCAGCGGTCTTCTCCATCCCGGTATGGAGGTACCCGATGATCGGCTTGACCCTGCGAATCGTCTCTCCTTCCATCTCGAGCTGCAGACGCAACACCCCATGGGTCGCCGGGTGTTGGGGGCCAAGGTTGAGAATCTGACGCTCCTCTGGGGAGACCGTTGAGTCTGAGACGTAGTCGTCGAGCACCGCGACGCCGCGTTGGCCGGCGACGGCGGGATCGATGTCGGCCGGGAGAATCTCTTGAGCGCCCTCATCGGTTGCGGTCGCCACCCACTCCGGCTCCTCGGTTCCGGCGACCCAGAGGTCATGGGTCCTCCGTCGCTCGGAGGCAGAGAGCGAAGCCTTGTCTCTCCCTCCCGTGTCTCCCTCCGTAGGGGGAAGAGACGGCGCAGCCGGGGAGGGAGGCTTCTGCGCGGGTTTGTCCTTGCCGGTGTCGCCGCTCATCGGGTGGCCTTGAACTCGACGGGAATCGATCCCAGTCCGAAGTCCTTTCGGAGCGGGTGGCCCTCCCATTCGTCAGGCATCAGCAGCCGGGTCAGGTCGGGGTGCCCCTCGAAGACGATGCCGAACAGGTCCCAGGTCTCGCGCTCATAGAAGTTGGCACCGGCGTAGATCTCGGAGATGGTCGGGATCGTGGGGTCGTCGTTTTCCACGCCGACCTTGATCAGCACCCGTTCGCGATGTTCAACCGACAGCAGGTTGACCACCACGTCGAAACGTGGATCCCGCCCGAGATGGTCGACTCCGCACAAGTCGATGAAGGTCTCGTACCCGGCGTCCCTGACTGCGGTGACCAAGGCGACATAGTCCTGGCCGGGAACCTCAAGAATCACCTGGGTGGGGCCGGAACGAGGCGTGAAGGTGATGGGGGTGGCCGACTCAATGGCCGCAAGCGTCGGCTGGAGCGATGCGAGGAGGACGACACCCTCGCTCATCACACCACTCCGGTGGAGCGGCGGATCTCGCCGGCCATGATCTTGTCCTGCAGGGTGAGGATGCCGTGCATCAGCGACTGGGGCCCGGGCGGGCAGCCCGGCACGTAGATGTCGACCGGCACCACCTGGTCGACACCCTGGACGAGCGCATAGTTGTTGAACATCCCCCCGGTGGATGCGCACGCACCCATCGAGATCACCCATTTCGGCTCCGCCATCTGGTCGTAGATCTGGCGCAACACTGGTGCCATCTTCTGGGAAACGCGCCCGGCGACGATCATCAGATCGGCCTGTCGTGGAGAGGCTCGGAACACCTCCATGCCGAAACGGCCGAGGTCGTTGTGGGCTGCACCGGTCGCCATCATCTCGATCGCACAGCAGGCGAGGCCGAAGGTGGCCGGCCACATCGATCTGGTGCGCGTCCAGTTGACGCCCTTTTGCATCGTGGTGAGCAGGAAGCCTGGGTGGCTGGCCTCACCGGCCATCAGGCGAACCTGATGCCGGCCGTCGGGCGGAACTGATGGTTTGCCATTAGGCGAACCTGATGGCCCACCGTCGAACATTGATGCCCTGGCATCAGGCGGACCTGATGGCCCACCGTCGAACATTGATGCCCTGGCATCAGGCGAACCTGATGGCCCACCGTCGAACATTGATGCCCTGGCATCAGGCGAACCTGATGGCCCACCGTCGAACATTGATGCCCTGGCATCAGGCGGCCTCCTCGACCGGGGCTTCTTCTGCCACGACGCGTCGATACCGTTCGCGTCGAGGGGTGTTCCAGTCGAGGGCGCCGCGTTTCCAAACGTAGCCCAAGGTCTCGAGGAGCAGCATGGTGAACACCGTGATTGCCGCGATGCCTGCCCATCCGAACTCGTCCATGACCACCGCCCAGGCAAACAGGAAGATGATCTCGACGTCGAAGATGACGAACAGCATGGCGACCAGGTAGAACTTGACGGGGAACCGCTCGGCGGGCTCCTGTAGCGGCACGATGCCAGACTCATATGGGGCGAGCTTCTCCGGGGTCGGGTTGCTCGGGGCGAACCGTTTGGCAATCCACAGGGACATGACGGCAAAACCGGTGCCGAGCAACGCCATCAGGGCGATCGCGAGGTATGCGGAGACGTCCATGTTCGGCGCGGAGTCTAGGGCCGAGCGGTTTGGCCATCACTGGGACGGCCGCTCCTCATGCGGAAGTCGCCACGGACCAGCAGGACGATGCCGAAGGTGATCGCCCACAGGATCGGCAACAGCCCGAATCCGATCCAGATCGCCGGGCCATCCGTGGCCAGGGCAACTGCCACCGCCACCACCGCGAGGCCGATCGTCAGCCAGAAGACCCATCGCGGCACCCATCGCAACACGACGGCGGCCACGCCGAGCGCACTCATCCCGACGAGGAAACCGCCGAGGCCGAGTATCAGGAGAGCGGTCTGGCTGATCGGGGCAAGACCACTCGATCGATCCACTCCCTCGGCGACGGACAGCGAGCCATCGGCGACCTGCCGCGCCCACCACCACACGGGGAGCCC
>Ga0255057_10000836_pt1 | contig 17605 bp, 18 predicted proteins | sample Cases_109_6_MG_FD_189022 | JGI IMG/M metagenome (GOLD analysis project Ga0255057, IMG submission 189022) | Seawater microbial communities from Amundsen Gulf, Northwest Territories, Canada - Cases_109_6 | ecosystem: Environmental > Aquatic > Marine > Gulf | place: Canada: Northwest Territories... | reverse complement strand
GTGGCGGAACTGGCAGACGCGCCGGACTCAAAAGCGGTTCTCATAACCCCTTATTTTAGCGTAACGTGCTAAGATTCTGCGGACCTATTAGCGGTCACCGCTAATCGTTTCTGGCCCGATTCGCTAGCCTAGCTAAGCGAAACCCGCAGAGAAACCCGCCCACCTACTTGAGTCAGGCGTAGTTGCGCTCAGGGGGCGGCCCCGAAGGAACCGCCCCTCTGCCGTGGTTCTTCTACGAGCTACAGGCGCGGGTCACTGCTCAGAGTCAGGGCTAGCAGGAGACGACTTCGTGGCCTCGCGACAAGAACTCCGCAAGCACCGTCCCATCAACGGCCAGTGACGTGTAAGCCTTCAGCTTCTGAGAGTCTCGTCCGCGGAAAGGTGTCACCTTGCCACTCTGCTCCAGGAGGAGGCCATCAACCTGTGCGGTCGCGGTATACCTCGCAGTGGCGCCTCTGATACCTTGGGTCCAAGTCCCGGGTACAGGGAATCCCGGGTCGATCCACACTCCGTCCGCTTGGAACGTGTAGCAGTTGGGGAACTCAGTCCCGACCGGACCTGTGAGACCTGGGATCAGCGTCGAAGTGACCTTGACGTTGACCTCAAAGGCCCCCACGACCGACGGGTTGAGTCCAGAGGCAGCGTTGGGCACGCCGCCTTGATCGAAACTCGGCGCTGGTGGAGCGAACTCATTTGTTTCGGGCGGGCTCGTGGCAGCCTGCTCGCAGGCTACGGCGAACACGACGCATGACGCGGCAGCAATCGCTGCGAAGCTTGACTTGAACATCGAATCCTCCTTGGTCGGGCAGGTCGAGGCCGCTTTTCGTCGTGGTTGCGACCCCTGCTCACCGGGGTTACGAAAAACGGGGGAACCCTCCCTCATGGGGGGCCGTGCGCGTCGTTCGGTGACTTGTGGCCTGAGGGGCAGTAGGTTTTGGGAGGAATCCCTCCGCGACCACTCGAAGGCAAGTTTGCAGGAGAGGCTTCATTCTCCCGTCACCAAACCCTCACGGCCCAGCGCAGCCACGAGGATCGCTCCAGGACCGGTCAGGCATGAACGGCACACGGCACAGCACCGTGACGCAGCTGCTCGGAGAGGTCCGGGCCGGCAGCACCTCCGCGCTCGATCGGCTCTTCCCCCTTGTGTACAGCGAGCTGAAAGAGCGGGCGCACGCCCAGCGGCGCCGTTGGCAGGGCGACGAGACGATGAACACGACCGCCCTGATCCACGAGGCGTACGTGAAGCTGGCCGCAGCAGACGAGCCCGATTGGCAGAGCCGCGCACACTTCCTCGCCGTGTCGGCCCGGGCCATGCGCCAGATCCTGATCGATTACGCGCGGGGCAAGAAGGCCCAGAAGCGCGGCGGGGACCGCGGGGCCGTGACGTTCGATGAGAGGAAGCTGGAGGATCCCAGCCCCGAGATCACGGACGAGCAGGCCGGGTCGTTGATCGCGCTGGACGAGTCGTTGAAGAGGCTTTCCGGGCGGGAAGAGCGTCAGGGCCGGGTGGTGGAGTGCCGCTTCTTCGGGGGCATGACCATCACCGATACCGCGGCGGCACTCGCTGTCTCCGCCGCGACCGTCGAACGCGACTGGGCAATGGCCAAGGCATGGCTGTACCGGGACATGCAGCGGGCGCCGAACGGCTAGCCGAGGTCCTACGCCATGTCTCCCGCTGGGCAGCCGACCCTGGAAGAGCTCTTCGAGCAAGCGCTCAGCCTGCGAGGTGAGCAGCGTGAGGCGTTTCTCGAAACCTGCTCGGATGATCCTACCATCAGCGCCGAGCTCGCCTCCCTGCTGGCCGCCGCGGAGCAGGCCGATCCGTTCTTCGATAGCCTCGCCCGCGCCGTCATCTCTCTCTCCCCGTGGGACGAGGCGCCCGCCGGGGACGAGTCGGCCAGCGATCCGCTGATCGGCCGGTCGCTCCGGCAGTACCGCATCGAAGAGAAGCTGGGCGGGGGCGGCATGGGGGTCGTCTACCGGGCGCACGACACGAGCCTCGATCGCGCCGCCGCCCTCAAATTCCTGCCGCCCTACCAGAGCGCGGACGAGGCGGCCACGGAGCGTTTCCTCGTCGAGGCCCGGGCTGCAGCTGCCTTGGACCACCCGAACGTGTGCGCGATCCACGAGGTCGGGGAGGACGAGGACGGACGGCTCTTCATCGCCATGGCCTTCTACGAAGGCGAGACCCTGGAGCAGAAGCTGGAGCGCGGACCGCTCCCGATCGAGGAGGCGTGGGACTACGCGCGTCAGATCGCGGCGGGGCTCGCGGCCGCTCACGCCCGCGACATCATCCACCGGGACATCAAACCGGGGAATGTGATCGTGACCCCCGACGGCGTGGCCAAGGTGCTGGACTTCGGGTTGGCCAAGCTCATGGATGTCACGTTAACCGAGACGGGGACGACGCTGGGTACCGTGGCGTACATGTCGCCGGAGCAGGCGCAAGGGGATGTGGTGGATCACCGCACCGATCTCTGGTCGCTGGGGGTGGTGCTGTACGAGATGCTGACGGGCGAGCGCCCGTTCCGCGGCGATCGTACGGAGGTAGTGATCCACGCGATCCTTCACGAGGAGCCGGAGTCGTTATCCGCGTCACACCCCGAGGTGTCCCCGGAGCTCGAAGCGCTGGTTATGGGGCTCCTGGTCAAGGATCCCGACCGGCGAGCGGCCTCCGCGGAGGAACTGGCTGAGCCCATGAGCCCTCGGGAGTTGGCCGTCGCGCGACCGGTGCGGAAGTGGCGTAGGCTCATCCACGAGATCCACCGCCGCTCGCTGTGGCAGGTGCTCGGGATCTATTCGGTGGGCAGCTGGTTCGTTCTTCAGGTCGTCGACACGATTGTCGGCGCTCTGAAGCTGCCCGATTGGGCGCCTCCGATCGCCTTGATCCTGCTGATCATCGGTCTTCCGATCATGTTGGCCACAGCGTTCGTCCAGGAAGGATCGCGGTCGGCACTCTCGGAGACGGCCGGTGAGGCTACGGAACCCGGATCTCGGGCGGCGGGCCCACACCACCACCTGTTCACCTGGCGGAACGCGATCCTGGGCGGGGCGGCCGCGTTCGCGCTGTGGGGCGTGGTGGCAGCCGGGTGGCTCGTCCTCGGCGGGACTCCGCCCGGCACAAGCGGGGAGCGGCTCCCGAGCGTGGCCGCGCTCCCCTTCGCGAACCTGAGCGGGGATCCGGAGGACGCCTACTTCACGGACGGGATCCACGACGAGATCCTGGCCCGGCTGGCCAAGATCGCTGGCCTACGGGTGATCTCCCGTACGTCGGTGCTGGGGTACCGGGACACGCCCAAGAACCTTCGGGATGTGGCAGAGGAGCTGGGGGTCGGACACGTCCTGGAGGGAACGGTTCGGAAGGTCGGGAGTCGGATCCGTGTCACGGCCCAGCTCATCGACGCCGAGCGAGACCAGCACGTCTGGGCGGAGCAGTACGACCGGGAGCTGACCGCCGAGAACCTGTTCGAGATCCAGGGTGACGTGGCCCAGACGATCGCGGCCGCCCTGCGCACCGAGCTCTCGCCGGAGGAGACGGAGCGGATCCGAGCGCGCCCCACCGAGGACCTGGAGGCGTACGAGTACTACCTGCGGGGGAACGAGTCCTGGAACCGGAGCTACGACCGGCCGGCCGTGGAGCAATCGATCCAGATGTGGGAGCGGGCCGTCGCCCTCGACCCCGGATTTGCCGTCGCCTACGCGGCCCTCTCCCGGGCCCACTCCATGATGTGGTGGGTGTACTACGACCGCACTCCGCAACGACTGCAGCGGGCGAAGCAGGCGGTGGACCGGGCCCTCGAACTGGAGCCCGGTCTTCCGGAGGGGTTCACGGCCCTGGGCTTCTACCACTACTGGGGATTCCTGGACTACGCCCGTGCCTTGGAGGCGTTCGCCGCTGCGGAGGAAGCCCAGCCGAACGACCCCGACATCTCCTTGGGGATCGGCTCCGTCCAGCGCCGGCAGGGCGATATGGAGGCGGCCCTTGTCAGCTTCCAGCGGTGGCAGGAGCTGGACCCCCGCTCGGCAATGGCAGCCTACGGGATTGCGCAGACGTATGGGCTTCTCCGCAGGTTCGATGCGGCGCGGCTGTACCGGGACAAGGCGATCGCCCTGGCCCCGGAGTGGGGGGGTGCCTACGTGGCGAAGGCAGTTCACTACGTTGCTTCTGGGCAAACAGAGCAGGCCCGAGAGGTGCTAAATCTGGCTGGGGAGAGGGGAGTGCTCACGCCGCAGGACGCTTTCTGGGTGGTCTGGTTGGATGCGGTCGAGGGCGAGTATGAGGCGGCCCTGGAGCGGCTGCGGGAGGCGCCCGACGCGTATGAGGGCCAGTCCCGCTACGTGCCCCGCGTCCAATGGCAGGCCGTCCTCCAAGGGCTCCTGGGGGACCGGGAGCGGGCGAGGGCTAACTGGGATTCCTCTCGGGTCCAGCTGGAGGAGCGGGTGGCCGAGCACCCAGAAGATCCGCGGTTCCACAGCGCCTTGGGGATCGCCTACGCCGGTCTGGGGCGCAAAGAGGAGGCGATCCGGGAAGGGGAGCTGGGCGTCGCCCTGATGCCGCCGAGCCGAGAGGCGGCGAGGGGCATCATACGCGTGCAGGACCTGGCTCGAATCTACGTCACGGTGGGGGAGCTCGACGCGGCGGTAGAGGAGATCGAGACCCTCCTCGACCGACCGGGGCGGTTGACACAGCACACCCTGCGCCTGGAGCCCTGGTGGCGGCTGCTGCACGGGCACCCGCGGTTCGAGGCTTTGTTGTCAAACGAAGACTTGTCCACGGAATAACAGGCGGCAGGAGGGCACACCTCCACCGCCACCGCCCAGCGCGCGACCAACATCGGCATGTAAGATTTCGATTACTGATCCAGACGACCTGGATCATCAGGCCGGAGATCCTAAGGCGAGAGCCCGCGAGAGTGGCACGTACGGTTACTGGTTCCAAGTCGCAGCAGCCGAACAATTGGAATCAGGACTGCTCGTCACCCGGCGGTCGAGGTAGCAGGTCCGGCTTCTTCTGCTCGATGAGCGATTCCATGAAGTCCTGCCGGTCGGCCAGCAGCTCCGTCCGCTGGTCTATGCCTTCTACGAGCTGACGGATCTCGCGTACGCCCAGCTCCAGCCGTTCGAGCCGGTCCCGGTCTGGGGAGCTCTCGTGGCGCAGCTTGATCCACTCCTCGAGCACTTTGCCGAGGCGGCGGCTCAGCGGGAAGAGGAGGATGAACGTTCCAACGAGGAACGTCGCGATCAGCGCTGCGATTGGTTCAAGCCAGGCTTGAGGCATCTTGGATCCTCGTCATGTCGCGGTACGTATGGCGGGCAGGACGGCGAAATCTGCCGTCCCAAGCGAACCTACGACAGTCTAACCCGGAGGGTTTCAAGGCGTGAGTACAGATACGAGCGCGGAAGCCCAGCCTACCTCCTCCTCCCAGCGCGCGACCAACTTCGGCATGCTGGATTACGGTAGCTGATGTAGACGCGCCTGCTATATACGCAGGAGGTCCAGCGGCGAGAGCCGCGAGAGATCGCGGCTTTTTCTTTTCGGTGGGCGGGTTCTTGGGTGGGATCACTGCGAGATCAGGGCTGATACGGTCCATCTTCGCTACGGTTTACATGGCGGCTGGCCGCGGAGCCAGACACAAGGGACTTAAAACAAGCAGCCTCTCACCGCGAAGTTGACTGTTTCCGCTAACTTTCGCGGGCGTGAGGAAGCTAGCGTTCTGCGACGCTGCGGCCACGAGCCGACTGCGACGTTGTGCGAGACGCACGCTGCCGAGCTCGAAGCGGCGTGGCGTGCGCACCGGTTAGAACTGTTGACAGTAGGTGAAGCAGCCGAGGAGTCAGGCTATTCGACCAGCTACCTTTACGCCGCGTTGAGAGATGGAACCGTCCCGAACGGTGGCAGACGCGGAGCGCCTAGGATTCGACGTGCTGACTTGCCAAAGCGGCTGGGCAGGCGCCCCCAAGGGCTGATCCCACATGAACGATCGGCGATCATAGCGGACCTTGACAAGCAGAGCGGTTGATTCCTGTAACATCATCTTGCGGACTCACTTATATGTGTACTGATTTATGTAGCACGAGGTGCTATGAGCAAGCAAGGAGAGAGCGGTGAGCCGCAGAAGAAGGGACGGTCGGTCGGGAAAACGGCGCTCGTATACCGCAGGAAATTACGGGTGCTCCCGACGAGTTATGCAGACCGAGAACGGCATTGTCTACGAGCAATGGTACGACCCTCTGACTCGTAATGACCGGAGCCGATCGCTCGGACGCGTGGACTGGTCGGCTGCCATCCGGCATGCTGAAGAGCAGGTAGCGCGCCTTCGGCTCGGCCTGGATGAGATGCGCACCAGCGAACCCACAGTTCGGCGCGTCACGCGGCTATACCGCCGCTTCAGGAGTCCGGACAAGAAGCCAGCGCAGCAGGAGGAGGATGACCGACATATTGAATTCATATTCAACGTCCTCGGTCCGGACTTCGATCTCGGCAAGCTAAGCCGGCGCGAGTTCGACATGATCAAGCGTCTTAGTCGCAGAGGAGAGGTCGATTGTCGGGGCAACCCCATCGAGAGCGAGAAAAACAGGAAACCGACAAGTGGCGGAGGCAGGCGGACATACCGCCTCCACCCAGCGCGCGACCTGCATCGCCACGCTAGATTAAGGTAGCTGAGCAGCCGCACCTGCTCACCAGGCAGGAGATTGGAAGGCGAAAGCCCGCGAGAGATCGCGGGCTTTCGTCATCTGGAGGGCGGGTTCGCGGGCGGAGACCTGGGAAACCAGCGTGGCGAATCAACCCTCTTGCTGGCAAGCGAGGTGACAACGGAAGTGGCAGACAGGGATATCTGTGCCGGGTGGAAGGTCGATGGGCAGCCGTGTCAGAGCCCGTTTATCGTCGCTGGGTCACGATTCTGCAGCGCCCACCAGCCGGACGGAGGCCGCGAGGAGATGCAACGGCGGGGTCGGCTCGGGGCGTTGATCCAGCAGAGGTCCCGAAGCGGTGGGCTGGACGAGGATGAGCTTCCAGCTCTTGAGACGCACGATGACGCCAAAGAGTGGTTGGGCCTTATCGCTCGGGCCGTCTGCGGGGGTCGGCTGCGGGAGAGCGCGGCTCAGGCCGCGATTCGCGCGATCGAGTGCTGGCTGAAGGCCGAGGGGGAGCGTCTGACGGTTCACGTGGTGGAGGATCTGCGTCGCGAGGTCGATCGGCTGAAGGTCGAACTCGGTCAGCGGAACCCGATGAAGGCCTGGGGCTGAGTCCGGAGTCGGGGTCCCAGATGAGGATGCCCATGGGAGCAAGGTACGCGGCGGCATCAACGCAGCGTCAACGCATTGAAAGTCCAACCCCGCTGTCCAGGTATAGGGTCACATGCTCGGGCGCGGGAGAGGACCTGAGAGAGCGTGATTCGTGCATGATCGCGCCAGCTGGTGGTGGGCTCACGTGACGATCCGGAATCTCGACCGATGGGTTCGCAACCTGAGGAACGAGGTCCGGGCCTTAGAGGTCCCCCAGGATCTCGCTGAGCGGTTCGGACCCTACCGGACAGACCCGGTCGGATTCGTCCAGGATGTCCTGGGCGCCCAACCGGAGCCATACCAGCAGGAGATCTTGAGGACGTGCGCCGAGGATCCGAGGGTGGCGTGGCGAGCCGCCCATGGCGTCGGCAAGACGGCCACGCTGAGTTGGATACTCCTCTGGTGGCTCCTCTCCCGGCCGTTCTCCCGGGTGCTTGTGCTGGCGCCCGCGTTCCAGCGCCAGGTCGGGAGATACCTACTGCCCGAGGTCCGGAAGTGGGTCCGGAACGCACCTCGACCCCTGCCGGTGGTCGTCCGGAGCAACAGCGTCGAGGTGGTCGGATTCGAACGCGAGTGGTTCGGAATCGGGATCGCGGCTGCCGACTCGACAACGGTCGAAGGAGGGCACGGGGAAAGCCTGGCCGTACTCGCTGATGAGGCCAAGGGGCTCGACACTGAGATCGTGGCCGCGCTCCATGGCACCCAAACGGACATCGGTGGGGACCGGCTGTACCTGTTGACCAGCGTGCCGGGTGGTCCGAGCGGACCGTTTTATGACGTGTTCCGAAAGGGCAGCCGGTTGTGGAAGACATTTCACACGTCGGCCGAGCAGTCGGCCCGGGTTTCGTCCAACTGGATCGAGGAGCGCGCGGAGGAGTGGGGCCGGGGATCACCGCTCTTCATCAGCCGAGTGCTCGGTGATTTTCCGGAGGAGGACGATGGCACGCTGTTCCGGCTATCGGATCTCGAAGCGGCTGTCGGTCGGGAGCTGGGAAGCGAGGACCCAACGGTTCGCTTCGGCGTCGACGTGGCCCGATTCGGACCTGACGCTTCCGCGCTCGCGGTCTGGCGAGGGAGAGCGCTCGTCGGCGTGCACGCTCGCCGGGGACTCGACACGATGGCCGTCGCGAGCTGGATCGCGGCCGAGGTCAATCGTCAGAAGCCGGCTCGCGTTGCTGTCGATGTTATCGGACTGGGCGCCGGCGTCGTCGATCGACTGCGCCAGCTCGGGCACCACGTGAAGGCCGTGAATGTCGGCGCGTCGGCATCACGGTCCGACCTGTTCGCCAACAGCCGGAGTGAGCTGTTTTGGCGCGTGCGTGAGGCGCTGGAAAAGGGTGAAATCTCGCTCCCGCGAGACGACGATCTGCTCGCTGAGCTTTCGGCGTTCCGGTACGGATTCTCGAATCGTGGGCGGATCACGCTCGAGCCGAAGGAGGATACAAATAGGAGGGTCGGCCGCAGTCCCGACCTGGCTGATGCCATGGTGCTCGGGTACAGCGAAGCGCCCATCGAATTGAAGATGTGGGGCTATGAGGAGCTCACAGTCGATGCAAGGCCCGTGCCCCTCGACGTCCCTGCCGAGGGGTGGTTCGGACCCGAGACACAGCGGCTCGGGCGGTTCGATCCGGAGAAGTTCTGAATGTCCTGGCGACCGAACCACGACGCGCGGCTTCGGGCGACGGCTTACCACGAGGCAGGTCATGCCGTGGCGGCTCAGGCGCTCGGGCTGCATGTCGAGTCGATCTCGATAGCGGAAGATCGGGAGAGCGCCGGTCGGGTTCGGTATCGCTCCGGCTCAGGCAGTAGGTGGACTCGGGCTCGCGTCGTCATGTGCCTGGCGGGACCGATCTCGGAACGTTGGGCCACGGGTGTCGTCGATGTCGCCGGAGCCAATAGCGACCTTGGGAGCGCTTGGAAGCTGCTGCGCGGTATTGCGCGCGAGGAGCGTGACGTGCCAGAGCTGTTGTCGGCCGCGTGGGAATCTGCTGAGAGCATCGTGGCCGACTGCTGGTCGGAGGTGGCAAGGTTGGCTGATCGGCTGTTGGATGGGATCCAAGCCGCGTACTGAGCCAGCAGTAAGCAACGTAACCAAAGGAGCGCAAGTGACTTAGCAGGATTTTGATCGGCTTGCGGATCAGACGATCGCAATTTAGATTTGGAGCGGGTAGGTTAGCTGCCCAGCAAGCAAGCACCGTTGAGGCGCCAGACGGAAGAAGGCGGCGCCAGAGGAGGTAATGGTGCTTGTTTTGACAATTCGGATCGACATCGGAAGGGCTCCAGCTGCGCTCGGCGCGCGCGGCTGGGGCCTTTTTCTTTGTCGTCCAGGTCGGCGGGCAGACGTGCCATGAAGGTCGCCCAGCTGACGATTCGCCTCGAACTGCCCGAACGGCGCCAGGTGGAGGAGGCGGCACGCCGGATGGGCGTGAGCCTGACGGCCTATGGTCGGCAAGCCCTTCTTGAACGCACGAAGGATGTCCTTGTGTTAGACGCGCGCCTGCAGGCGGCGCGCGGATGTAGTTCTCCACAGAACAGCAGGAGGATCCATGAGGATCGAGGACGTACTCGGCAAACCGATTGTGAGAAGTAAGCAGGCCGTGAAGGCCAGCGGCGATGCTTATCAAATGATCGCGTTTGCCCACGCAATCCTAGCCAACGCCTCCCACAAGGCGGTGAAGAAAGGGAACGAAGAGGAGCACGCACTCATCGAGGAGGTGCGTGAAGACTTGTTGGTGGCGAAGGAAAAGCTGGGCAGAACGAGCAAGCCGGCCCTCAAGTCGAACGGCGAGCCGACCGGCTAAGGAAGACAGGCAGGAGGTGGGACCAGACGCTGGGAGGCTCCGGGCGTATCGAGCTCGTCGCAGACCTCAGCGTCTGGTTTCTCCTCTGAACATGAAGCGGGCATGACGCCGACCGAGGGCGGTGTTGGACAATCGTGCGTCAACAATCGCCAGCTCGCTGGCGCGCGGAGGACGGAAAACGCGACGTGAAACACATCGAGACGTACAACGAAGGCGCTGAGCGCTTCCTAGATCGCTGGGCCTGGCAGGTCTACGCCACTCCCACGTGGCGACACCCAGTCAGCCGTTGGAGCGCCCAACGAGGCATCCACGCGTTCTTACCACGCTTCGGCGATCAGGTCTTCGCCTACGTCGCTTACGAACGCGGAAAGCTGGGCGGACGCATTCACGTCCACATGCTCATCGGAGGTCTGAACTCGTTCGCTCGAGCACGTGGAAATGTGCTGTGGCAGTTGCGTCGCGGACGACCAGTTCCTGGGCATGGGGACATCAAATGGGAACGGTATCGCAGACATGGAGGAGCGGGGGCTTACATCATGAAAGACGCCCAGTTCGAACCCGAAGTAGAAGAGTTCTTCGGCAACCCACGTCGGCTCTGTCCCAGGAAACGCGGTCGGCGAGGGAGAGGCAAGGCAGCTGGGAACAGGTCATGAGCGTCGATTTGGAGAAGCTCCACACCGTGGTCAATCGCATGCCCACGGATGCGCTGCTCGCCCTCTCCGTCATGAGCAGCAGAGAAGTTGGCTGCCGCCTATCACGCTTTTTCCGCGATCCGGACAGGCTGCGAGGTGAGGTCGGCAGCTGGAGCGATCTCGTGGTGACGATCGTCGCGGAGTCTGCCGAGGCGGCGATCGCAGAGCACCGTTGGCGACCTGAGGTCCCAGCCGTGGCTGAGCTGGAAAGAGTGCTCGTCGCAGAGAGGCTAACTAGGGAGGTGGAGGTAGGAGATGACAGCAAGGATTAAAGCTTTCGTGGCCGATCACGTGAGGCAGGATGAGGGGGCGGACAGGACGCTCGTGGCCACGATCAGCACCGGGGAGCTCGATCGCTACAACGACCGAGTCTACCCCTCAGGGTGGGATTTCACAGCCTACAAACAGAATCCGGTCGTACTGTGGGCCCACCAGTACAGCTCGCCACCTGTAGGGCGTTCCGTCGAGATCCGGAGCGACGGTGAGCACGTGGTGAGCACGATGGAATTCGCCTCACGCGACCAGTACCCCTTTGCCGACACCGTCTACCGGCTCTACCTCGGCGACTACATGAAGGCCTTTAGCGTCGGCTTCCGTCCCTTGGATTTCCATCTGAACGAAGCTGGGGGATTCAACTTCACCCAACAGGAGCTGTTGGAATACAGCGCCGTGCCCGTGCCGGCCAACGCTGGGGCGCTTGTGGCGGCGAAGAGTGCTGGAATTGACACGGACCCTATCCGGGAATGGGCCGAAAGCGCGCTCGACAGCTGCCACGGAGGAGAGCCCGGGTGCTGGATTCCACGGAAGGCGCTCGAAGACACCTACTGGGCTGCGGGAGGTCGCAGGTCGTACCCGGCGGTCGAACTCCGAGCCGACGATGAGTTCAGGGAGGACAGGGAGAGGGTCGTTCGCGATCTCCTGGACGAGTTCGAAGCCATGACCACCGAGGAGCAGGAACAGGCGGTGCAGGAGGCTCTCCGACCGACGTTTCACGATCAGTTTGCCAAGCGGTGGGCGGCGAAGACGGGAAGGTTACCGTGAAGGACTCCGTCGATCTACTCGCGCTGGAGGCTCTCGCGGATCACACTCAGATCGTGGCGGCGGACGAGCGTCTCACGGTGCTTGGACAGCAGAGGGCTGACGCGGAGGCTGACAGCTTGGCTCTGCAGGAGAAGCGGGCGCGATACGAGGCAGAGGCGGCGCGCCAGCTGGAAGTCGGCGCCACCATCGCACCCGATATTCAAGAACGGCTCGATGCCGTTGACGCGGAGCTGGGGCGGCAAGATCAGGTGTGCCGCGTGCTTGACGCGGCGATCGAGCACGAGACCGCTGCGAGAGACGCGCTCCTGCGGGAGCTGCTACGTGAGGTACTGGCGGAGCTGAAAGAACAGCACAGAAACGCGATCGTGGACCTCCATTGGGCGCTCGCTGCGGCAGCGGAGGCGAATGAGCACGTCATGAGCGTTCAGGACGCAGCCTCACGCCTGGGGCGCCAGGTCTTCGGCGGCGGAACGGCCAACTCAGCCGGAATCGGCACCGGCGCGAGCGCGGCGGTGGTCACGGCGGACCCCCTACCCGATCTCGCGTGGCGAGAACTGAGCCTCCGGACGACGCGGATCCAGCCCGAAACACGCCTCCGCGTATGGCGGGACTACGCGAGCCGGGTGCTCGGGATCAAGCTCAACGGAGGGGTCGGGAGGTAGCGGCGATGAGCGGCCCAGCTCCTCTGGCTAAGAAGTGGCGGGCTAAGGCCAGCGTCCTGAGGGAGTGCCTCGAAGACCAGAAGGCGAAGCTCTACGAGATTGTTGCCACCGAACTAGAGGAGTGGTGGCACGACTACCAAAATCAGGTGCTGACGGTCGCTGAGGCGGCGGCCGAGTCGGGATACAGCCCATCCCACCTCTTTCACGCCGTCGAAGATGGGACGATCGCTAACGCAGGACGCCGAGGTGCTCCAAGAATCCGACGCCGTGACCTCCCAAGGAAGTCTGCCCATCGCTCGAAGGGGCTGACTACCACCGAGCGAGCAGCCATCGTAGCCGATCTTGACAGAGCGGAAGGTTAGACTTGGGAAGTCCAACTTGCGGCCGTACTTATGCCAGGCATGATTTGCTGCACGCCCGGTAGTATAAGGAGGTGGACGTTGGGCCGCAGACGAGGGAAGAAGCGTTGCTGGAGCTACTCAGCCGGATCTCGCGGATGTCGTGTTCGAGTGGTCGAGGAGCGAGCCGGCGGAAACATCTATGAGGCCATCTACGATCCTGCCACGGGTGGCGAGCAGAGGCGGACACTCGGGCACCGTGACCGTGAAGCGGCGATGCGGCACGCGGACGAAAAAGTTGCTCGTTATCGGCGTGGGCTAGATGAGATGCTGGCCGGCGTTCCAACCGTCCGGAGGCTGTTTCGCCTCTACAGGAGCTTCAAAACGCCGGACAAGAAGCCGGCTCAGCAGCAAGAAGACGACCGGCAGATGGAGATGTGGGAGCGCGTCCTGGGCCCCGACTTCGATCTGCGGAAACTCAGCCGACGTGAGTGGGACACCTTCATCCGGCTTCGGCGCCTGGGGGCGATCGATCCGAGAGGTCATCGTGTCTCGGACGAAAAGAGGAGAAAGCTTGTCGGCGACACCACGGTGGGCGGTGATCAGGGCTTCCTCAGAGGTGTTTGTCGTTGGGCAACCGAGTTTCGCGACGACGCTGGCTGCCTTCTGCTCGAGCGAGATCCGACGCGTGGGCTTCCGGTTGTGGCCGAAAAGAACCCTGCGCGCGAGGTCGCGACGCACGACCGAGTCGACGCTATCCGGAAGCACTACCGGACGCCGAGGATGCGAGTCGAGCGGGCAGGCAAGCGTCAGAGTGCGGAGAGCCACTTGCCCGAAGTCTTCGAAATCGTCGTAGGGACCGGAAGGCGTATCAACGCCGTCTGCTGGCTTCGAGTCGGAGACATCGTATTTGAAGGGAGTCCGGAAGCTCCGTGGGGCGCGATTACTTGGCCGAGCGACACGGACAAGATGAATAAGGAATGGCGGTGCCCGATCAGTCGTCACGTTCAAGAGGCACTGGAATCAGCGCTGCGGAAGCGAGTGAGCTTGGGCGTGATCGGGTCCGGCTGGCTGTTCCCGTCGCCCGGCGACCCGAACCGTCCGGTCAGGTATGAAGAGGTATCGGTCTGGCTACGGCAGGCGGAGAAGCTGGCCGGACTAAAGCCTCAGCGAGGCACCCTCTGGCACGCCTACCGAAGATTGTGGGCCTCTGCGCGCAAAGATCTCCCCGACGTCGATGTTGCCCAGGCCGGGGGCTGGAGTTCGCTAGAAGCTTTGAAGTCGGCGTACCAGCAGCCGGACGACGCCACTATGTTGCGGGTCGTAACTCACCAGGCTGAGCTACGCGAGGTGAGGTAAGCCGTCAGCCCAGCAGGAGCAGTGAAGTGGGTGAACAGGACTTCACTGGTGTCGTTCTGCGAAATGCGTTCGATCTGTGGTTCGAGCCGGAGATCAAACGGCGGCAAGAAGCAGGCTTTCTTCCGAAGCCGTTCCGACTGTGGGCTGCGCAAGTCATCCTCGATCTAGAGGGTCCTGCCGAAATTAACTTCAATGAGCACATCAACGGGATTTTCGCAGCACATGCCGAGGGCCCCGTGGAGAAGGGACAGGAAATCGCGCTCGCTGCCCTCGGCAAGCTGGAGGGACTTCAGCTCACTCCGGACCACCCCAATGCCGGCCATCTTACAGCCATCTATCATCGCAAGCAGTGGTATCTATTTTTCGACTTCCGCTACAACGCGAGCCGTATCACGCTGCACCTGGATGTTGCCAGACAGTTCTTGCAGGCAGCCGAAGAGGCAGCAGAGAGAGATCATCGAAACGCGGCTGTTGAGAATCTGTTCGCAGCGGTCGAGCTGATGGCCAAGTCTTACCTGTTGATGCATCCTGACAGGCGACTGCTGACTAAGACGAGACACCGATTTGTTGCCACTGCATTCAATCGATATGGGAGCCATGGGAATGTTCCGGGCGACTTCCTCCGTCTCTTCAACACGTTGACAGATCTCCGCAACTCGGCGCGGTTTCCCAACGAACCGCTCCGGGTCTCGAGCGACAGAATCCAGGCCTGGCTAGAGACGGCAAGCGAAATGGACAAGCACTTGGAGAGCGTCCGTCCGACTCGTTTCGCCTAGACCGAATTCGTCCTGGAATCGAACGAGAGGTGGGGCACCGATGGGTATCCTAAAGCTGATGCTCAACGCGAATAACGCCGAGGGAATCCGCGAAGCCATGCGATTGGCCTACAAGAAGCAGCGCAGAAAAGCTGAAAGTGGGGCACTGGGATCAGACTTCAGTCCACACGTGTCCGCGTTGGTCGGCACAATGGCGTCGCGGATGGCCGTCAACAACTTGCCAGTGACCCCTCTGGCGCTCTGGCACGAAGTGGCGCCCTTCGCACTCATCGACGATGAGGAGGTTGCAGTCGAGGCGTTGGCTGAATACGCGGTGTACGTGGAACGAACTGTCGACACGAAGCTAGCCGGGCTTCGTGAAACTCTGAACTCGTGGCTTCGACGCGCCCCTTTTGCGCACGACCTTATGAGGATGGTCACGAATCCTTATGCGCTGGATTGTCGGTGGCAGGGGCTTCTTGAGGACGACGTGATTGAGCGGCTTGAAGGCATACGGCGTCTTCACCACGACATCGACGATGAGAGTGGAGATGCGGATGATGATAGGACGGAGTGTCCGCTTTGCGATGGCATGGGGACCGTATGGTATCGAGGGTTCGAGCCAGTCCACTGCTTCGTTTGCGATGGTGATGGCAAGTTAGAGCAACCGCTGACAGAGGAACAGGCGAGCTACGTTCGTAAGCTACAGAGTTCCTCGCTTCCTCTCTGGACGCGGGACTTCGACGGCACCGTTCACCTGGCGTGGGCTGACGTGCTGACGTGGGAGAAGCATGGCCGTGAACTCGAGGAGTTGGCCAGTCGCCTCGGCTTCTCGAAACGGCCTAAGGACGACTAGAGAACCCACCCAGAAACCCGCCCGCCTGACTGACCGGGGTGGCGAGGCGGACCTTCTACCTTGCCGATAGTTTAGTAGTTAAGCCCACGCGCCGGGGTGGCGGAACTGGCAGACGCGCCGGACTCAAAATGGGTTCGGCGCGTTTCGCTTTCTTGCTGAAAACCTATATGCTACGCGGGTTCCCGTCCGGTCCCGGCAAACCGCAAACCGGCTGTTTTGCTACCCTGGCAAGGTCGATCCCGCACACAAAACCGCACACCTAAGATGCAAAGGAGGGGCGGCCCCGAAGGTACGCGTTCTCCAACTTTACTAACCGCAGCAGCAGGACTTACATCCCGGAGCACACGCATAGCAGGGCGCATGGACCCGCGACGTAACCACCGAATGACTGACGAAGCCCAAGGCCGAGTGGCCTTCTTTGGGTGAAAGGACCCCGTCTACTCGCAGATACCCTTATCGAGCCGGAGAAATCGAGCGGCATTGTTACAGAGGATGTCGCGCTTCTGCTGCTCAGTCAGGAAATCCGCCTCGAGAATGGCGTCGATGCCTTCTGCTACGCTCGCATCAGAGCCGAAGAGAATTCGATTACTAAACCCCGCATCGACAAGGCGCTGCAGGAAGGAATAGTACCCAGCCCGAGGGAACAACTCGGTGTACTGGAGAAGCCCAACCTCTGCATAAACCTGGGGATGCTGGTGGAGCATGAACACCATCTCGTCGGCCAACGGCCAGCCAGCGTGCATGACGGCGACTCGTACTCCGGGGTGTCTCAGCAGGGCCTCTTCCAGAAGCAGCGGGTTTCCGGCGGTGGCACGGTAGTTCGGAACCGCCAGATCACCCATCCCCCCACCGTAATTTGTTCCGGGGATGCCAGGCCCCATGTGGATGAACACGGGGAGGTCGTACTCCTCCGCAAGGGCGAAATACGGCTCGAGCGCGGGATCGGACGGCCCCAGACCAAGAAACTGGGTCGCAATCTCTCCGAGTGCCTGTACACGACCCGACTCGATATAGTCCCTTAAACGATCTAGATCCGGCCAGTTTTCCGCGTTCTCGAAGCAGGGGCGGCCCCACATGACTGCCACGCCATTGAGGCACGGGAACAGAAGGCTTGGGAGCACGCCCATCCGCTTTTCGACCTCCTGCTGCCACGCGAACAGCACGTCGGGAACACCGTTTAGTACGGCGAATCGGACATTCAAGCTATCCATTGAGTCCAGCATCGACCGGAGACTTGGCGCGAACTGCTCAAGCGGGCCGGGACTCATCGGGGCGTGCACATGCACATCGATGATGGGTGGTCGCACATCGGGGGACTGCGCCAAGGCGGAAAGAGGCACAAACGAGATCAATGTAGCTATCGCGAATTTGCTAATCATCATGACTTTCAATTTTGAACCGCGACACCAAGCAGGGGCAAGAGGCTGGCCGGGAGAGGACGAGATCAGGAGCGTGGAGGGGCCGCCGTACGCGCGTACTGAACACGCGACGAGACTCGCGAGGGTGAGCATCACGCGGATCAGCCCGTGGAAGTTCTAGCCGGGATGCCAGCAGGGGCGGCCCCGAAGGAACCGCCCCGTAGCCCTCACCCCGATACGTTCTGTAAACCATCGGCCAGTTGGTTCAACTTGCTTCCTCCGGTTCCACGATCGCCCACATCTCTCGGATGATCAACCAGCTTGCGTCCGACTGACGCTGCCAGACGACGAGCCACTGGCCTACCTGCCGACTCGTCTCGCCGCCAGCCTTCGGGGTCCAATGTTCTCGGAAGACGGATAGCGTGACGGCAAGATCGCCTGATGCCTGAATGTCGG
>Ga0255057_10000835_pt1 | contig 17630 bp, 15 predicted proteins | sample Cases_109_6_MG_FD_189022 | JGI IMG/M metagenome (GOLD analysis project Ga0255057, IMG submission 189022) | Seawater microbial communities from Amundsen Gulf, Northwest Territories, Canada - Cases_109_6 | ecosystem: Environmental > Aquatic > Marine > Gulf | place: Canada: Northwest Territories... | reverse complement strand
CCAACAAGTGGGACCTGATCGCCGGCAACGGGCCGGATGCCTCCCGCGCGGTCGACGAGTCCATCGCCCACACCCTGCGCTTCATACCCGACGCGCCCCGGCTGCATGTCTCGGCACTCACGGGTGGGGGCCTGTCCCGGCTCTTCGCCCGGGTCGAGCAGGTGGCGGCGGCCGGCCAGCGCCGCATCCCCACCTCGGAGCTCAATCGTTGGCTGGAAGCCACCGTCGAGCGCCACGAGCCCGCCATGGCTCAGCGAGGACCGCGGCGCAAGCCTGTCCGCTTCCACTACGCCACGCAAACGGGCGTGCGTCCGCCCACTTTCGTGCTCTTCTGCAGCGATCCCGAGGCGATCCAGCCCTCCTATCGGCGCTTCCTCGAGAACCGCCTGCGCGAGACATTCGACCTGAAGGGGACACCGGTTCGCCTGCGCCTGCGCGGCCGCGCGCGAGCCGGCAAGTGACGATACACTCCCGGCCTTTCGCGTCCTGGCGACTGGAAACAGACTCGACGCAGCCCTCGAGAGGAGCTCTTGGCGAAAAAGAAGCACAGTAACGCCCCCGAGTTCGTCGAGGAGTTCGAGGGGGCAGCGGACCGCCTGGCCAACTGGGTCGCCGCCCACGCCTGGCAGGTCGGCGGGGGCCTGCTGGCGCTGCTGCTCGCGGTAGGGGGCTTCCAGGCCTTCCGAGACGCGTCACGGCAGAGCGAGGAGGCGGCCTCGAACGCGCTCGACGAGGTCCGCTCCGGCTACCTGCTGGCACTCGGCGCGGCCCCGGGCGCGCTGGAGCTTCCAGAGCTCGCGAACCCTGCCGCTGCCGAGGAGATCCGCGAGGAGTACTTGGTGAAGTTCCAGACGATCGCCGACGACCACGGCGGGACTCTGGCGGGGACGCTGGCCTTGTTCGAAGTCGCAGCCCTGACGGACGACCTGGGCCGAGGCGAGCAGACCGCAGCCGTCTGGGAGGAGGCCCTCCGCCGCTCCTCGGAGAACCCCCGACTCCGGGGCATGCTGCATCAACGCATTGCCTCGGCCCACGAAGAGGACGAGGCCTGGTCTCAGGCAGCCACGGCCCACGAGGCCGCCGGTGCCATCGCAGGCTACCCACTGCGCTATTGGGCCCAGCTGGACGCGGCACGCTGCTGGCTGATGGCGGGCGAGCAGGAACGGGCACTGGAGCTCTTCGACGCGGTCGAGACCGAAGCGCCCGACCTTCAGCTCCCGGACCACCTGCGCATGCAGCGCAACGAGCTGCGAGCCGCGCGGGCCGAGACCACGCTGGCCTCCGCGACGCCGCCCAGTGACACGGCCCCGGACGCACCCGGCGCCGCTCCCGAACCCACCAGCGCCGGCACGCTGCCGGCTGCGGCCAGCCCCGAGCCCGGTACCGCCGAGCCCGAGCCCTCCGCTACGGCCGCAAGGCCGGCGGCCGCGGCGAATGTTGGCTCAGAGGACCCTGCGGCAGCCCGCGACTGATCAGCCCGGCCGCCCGGAACGACGGCCGCACCCTTGGACCGCTGAAGTCACCCCCCGAGAGACCGGCTCCGCGGTGCCGCCGCCAAGGGGCCAGAGCTGCCTTGGATTGCGGATCCCCCTCTATCCACCCCCTCCAGTAACGTCCGATAAGAAGTATTATGTCAAATAGAAGCTCTACGAGAGATGACAGCCCTGAGGGCCTGCGCCAGCCCTAGTAACGCTCGCAGCTAGCGACTGCATCGGCCCGAAAGCAAAGGGCTCCGTTGGTGCCTTCCAGCAACCCCGTCGGGCCTATGGATGGGGACCTGGCTGCGATTTCCCACGGCAAGCAGCTGTGCTATACGCCGCAGCGCCCGGCCGGGGTCTCACGGTGGGAATCAACGGCTCTCAGGGGTTCGCGGACATCGAGAAGCTCAGACGGCGTTTCGCGGCCCACGGCCAGGACCACGTCTTCCGCTTCTGGGAACGCCTCGACGGCTCCCAGCAGCAAGAGCTGGCCCGGCAAGCGCAGGCCATCGACCTCGAGGGGCTCCGGGCAGCACTGGCAGCGGCACGGGAAGTCGGCCCCAGCCGTGTCGGGATGCGTCCCCCGCCGGCAGAGAGGCTCCCGGAACGCGGTGGCAATGCCGAACGCTGGTCTGAAGCGAAACGCCGGGGCGAGGCCCTACTGCGCTCAGGGCGCGTGGCGGCCCTGGTCGTGGCCGGTGGGCAGGCTACGCGTCTGGGCTTCCCAGGCCCCAAGGGTGCCTTCCCGCTGGGCCCCATCACTGAGCGCAGCCTGTTCGCGATCCAGGGTCAGAAGCTCCGGCGCGCCCGTGAGCGCAGCGGCCAGCCCCTGCGCTGGTACGTCATGACGAGCCCGGCCACGGACGCCGCCACGCGGGCCTTCTTCGCGGAGCATGACTGCTTCGGCGTTCCGCCTGGAGACGTCTTCTTCTTCGAGCAGGCAACCGTCCCCTGCTTCGACCTCGACGGTCGGCTGATGCTGGCGGAAGCGGGGAAGATTGCCAGCAACCCCGACGGCCACGGGGGCAGTCTCACCGCCCTGCTGCACTCCGGCGCACTCGACGACATGGAGCGGCGCGGGATCACCACCCTCTTCTACTACCAGGTCGACAACCCGCTGGTGCGCATGCTGGACCCGACCCTGCTGGGCTTTCATGCCACGAGCAGCGCGGAGGTCTCCTGCAAGGTCGTGCGCAAGCAAGACCCCCTGGAGAAGGTCGGCATCGTGGCGCAGCTGGGCGATGCCCTGGGCGTCGTGGAGTACAGCGAGCTCGACGACGAGCTGCGGCAGCGACGCGACGACGCCGGGGAGCTGGTCTACTGGGCCGGCAACATCGCCATCCACGTGTTCGAGACGCGCTTCGTGCGCCGACTGGCATCGGAGGCTGAGCGCTGGCTGCCCTTCCATGTCGCGGAGAAGACGATTCCGACCATCGACGACGCCGGGCAGCCGATCCAGCCCGAGACGCCCAATGGGCGCAAGCTCGAGCGCTTCGTGTTCGACGCACTGCCCGCAGCGAAGCGGGTTTGCGTCGTGGAGGCCGAACGCGCGCAGGAGTTCTCGCCCGTGAAAAACCCGAGCGGCAGCGACTCCCCCGAGACCGCCCGCCAAGACCTCGCCGCCTGCTACGCCGCCTGGCTCGAGGCCGCCGGGATCGACGTCCCAGCGGGTACTGCCCTGGAGATCGACCACTCGCGCATCGACGGGCCCGAAGACGCGATCGCGCTGGGGTTCCGCAGCCTGGGCGAGGCTGGCGACATAGTCCGCACCCAACCGGGAGCAAGAGCATGAGTCCCGCCAAGAAGAAGAAGAAGTCCACCACTGGCAAGAGCGCGCGCAAGCCGGCCGCCAAGAAGCCCGCCGCCAAGAAGACGGCGTCGAAGCGGGCGCCTGCCAAGAAGACGCCGGCCAGGAAGCCAGCCAAGCCCAAGGCGGCGAAGGCCAAGCCCCGCGCCACAAAGGCGAAGGCCAGCCCGGCGAAGGGCAAGGCCAAAGCCTCTGCCGCGCAGGCGAAGTCCCGTGCCACCACGGCCCGGACCACAGCCAAGGCAAAGGCCAGCGCAGCCAAGGCAAAGGCAAAGGCCGGCGCAGCCAAGGCAAAGGCAAAAGCCGACGCAGCCAAGGCAAAGGCAAAAGCCGACGCAGCCAAGGCAAAGGCAAAAGCCAACGCGGCCAAGGCAAAGGCAAAGGCCGACGCGGCCAAGGCAAAGGCCGCTGCGGCTGCACCCAAGACCACCGCCAAGGCGACGAAAGCCGCAGCCGGCAAGTCGCGGTCGCGTCGCTCGGGATCCGTACGCAGGCGCAAGGCGGGCGGCCCCTCTGCAGCCCAGCTCCTGCCCGCACGCGCGCCGGTCGTCTCGGAGGCCAGCGACAACCTCGGGGCGAAGTGGGAGTGCTTCGACTGCGGAGCGAAGTTCTACGACCTGAGCAAGCCGGAGCCGCTGTGTCCGAAGTGCGGGGCCAACCAGCACGAAGCGCCCAAGCAGAACACCAAGCGTCCCGCACCGGAGCCCACGCGCAGGGCGCAAACACCGATGGCCCCGCTGCTCGAGGAAGAGGACGAGGTGGAGAGACCGGTGCAGACCGAACAGGAGGGGGCCGAGCTGGGCCTCGGAGCACCGGACGAGGAAGAGACCAGCGAGGACGACACGGCGGCTGAAGAGGAAGAAGAGACCTGACCCGAGGCGGCCCCGGGCCTGAGTCGCGCTGAAGCCGCCCGGCCTCAGTTCACGCTGAAGGCCCGGCGCAGGTGAAGCATCAGCTTGTCGGCCTCGGAAGCCCGCTTCGTCTGCTCGGCCCGGATCTTCTTGACCACCACCTGGGTACCCGCGAGCTGGTCACGCGCCCGATCCCGCGCGGCGTGCACCTTCTGCACTCGCTCGAACTCCTGCACCTGCTCGTCGAAGTAGGCCTTGCCCCGGGCATCGGCGCGCCGGCCGGCGGTCGATTCGTAGCGAGCCGACTGCTGCTCCTTGCGCCCCTCGTAGGCCTGGAGCATGTCTTCGAGCTGCTGATCGGAGTAGCCGCGGTACGGGCGGTCCTCCTGGGCTTCCGCCTCGAGATTCCGGTGATAGTTGAAGGCTGCACCTCCAACCAGGAGTACCAGCAGCAGAAGCAGCTGAGGGATGCTGCTGCCCATCTGAGTTCGTTTCATGGCCCTGCCCTCCCAAGCACGCCTCGGCCGGACCCGGCCGGCCCCTTAGCCGGAAGTCCCGAGAAACGCGGCCAGCTGCTCAGAATCCGGCAGGCCCCCCTGGGCTCCGAGCCCGCGGCAGCTGAGGGCGGCGGCGGCGTTTGCCGTGCGCAGAACCGCCTCGGCGTCCCAGCCCTGCAGCAGCCCCCAGAGAAACCCGGCGTGGAAGACATCACCCGCGCCCGTCGTGTCGCGAACCTCGACCTCGAAGGCCGGGCTCTCGAGCAAGGTTTCACCGTCGCGAGCCATGGCCGCGGCCCCGCCACCGCCCAGGGTCATCACCGCAAGCCGGCGGCAGCGCGCCGCCAGCTCCCGCAGCGCGCCCCGAAGCGAGCCGTCCCCGAAGGACGCTGCCAGTTCGTGCGATACGACCGCGAAATCCACCGCCGGCAGCAACGCGTCGAGCCCGCCGCCCCTGCGGTCGGCATCCAGGACCACCGGCAACTCGGCGGCGTTCGCCAGCTCTGCTGCCCTCAGAGAGGCTTCCGGGTCTTCGACGTCGATCAGCAATGCGCGCGCCGATTCGATCTGGCCTGAGTCGAGGTCGGCCGGCCGCAGCCGCACGGCCGGGTCCCTCTCGGGCTCCACCGTCCGCTCCCCGCTTTCTGGCTCCACCCGGATGAGCGCCCGCCGGGTCTGCCCGCCCAACACGCGCCTCACACGCGAGCAGTCGACGCCCGCTCTGAGCAGCGGCTCGAGCACTCGCTCGCCCTCGGGATCCGCACCGATTGCACCGACGTAGGCACAGCGCAGGCCCAGACGCGCGAGTGCGAGCACGGCCGTGGCCACCTGCCCTCCCGTCGCCTCCACTCCGCGAGCCGGGTCGTCGCTCGAGCCGGCCAACCAGACGCGATCCAGCGAGTTCTGGCCGATGCCCACGGCATCGAACTCGGCGCTGCGCCGGAAGTCGGGCCACAGCGGTTGCCCCCTGGGCCCCTGCTTCAGTAGAGCACCCGGTACGCGTGCACGCTGCGCAGCACGCGTTTGACGTAGGCGCGAGTCTGTTGGTAGGGGATGTCCTCGACCCACTCGTCGTCTTCGCCGGCGGTTTCCTCGAGCCAGCGCACGACACGGTGCGGCCCGGCGTTGTAGCTGCCGATGGCCGCCGACTTCCGGCCGGAGAAGCGCAGCAGCAATTCGCCCAGATAGGCGGCACCGAGCTGGATGTTCACGCCCGGCACGAAGAGATCTTCCACGTCGAAGGGCTCGAGCTCCACGCGGCTGGCCACGCGTTCGGCCGTCTCCGGCATGAGCTGGAGCAGGCCTCGGGCGCCCGAGACAGAGAGCACGCGCGGCCGATAGCCGCTTTCCTCGCGCATCACTGCGTAGACCAGCTCCGGGTCCAGGCCGTCGCTCTCGTCAGTGGCGTCGCGCACGGCGTCGCGAAACGGCAGCGGCCAGGCGTACCACCACAGCTCCACCGGCGCGTGCCCGGGACCGCGCGCAAGGGTCACCTTGTAGGACTCGACCACGAGCTTCTGCGGCCGGTGGAAGTCGCCCGCATCGGAGTAGAGCTGCGCGAGCACGAGACGGTCGTCGAGCCCCCCGGCGCGCTTGTAGAGCCGGTCCAGCTCGTGACGCGCTAGATCCTCCAGGCCCGCGGACATCAGGATGCGGGCTCGCTCGAGCTCCCGCGGGCTCAGTGTGGAGGGACCCGTGCGCAGCTGCGGCGGCGCCTCCTCGATCGGACCGTGGGCGGCGCGTGCCGTGGCGCGCCAGCCGTAGTAGCTGAGCGGGAACTCGCGGGCCATCACGCCAAACTCGAGCGCGGCCTGCTCCTGAAGTCCGGCCTTTTCGGCGGCCCGGGCACGCCAATAGCGCGGGCGCAGCTGGCTGATCGGATGGGTCTCGCGCTCTGCCAGCTGTTCGAACCGCGTCATGGCCTCGTCGAAGCGGTCCTCGCGATAGGCCTGCCAGCCAAGCCGCCACAAGGCCTCGGTGGCATAGCTGGTGCGGCCAGCGGCCAGGCCCTCGAAGAGCCGAGCGGCCTTGTCCTTCTCGTCCTCGTCCCCCCAGAGCAAGGCGGCCAGAAAGCGCGCCCGGGCTCCTTCTTTTCCGCCCACTTCCTGGCCGATACGCTCGAGCTCGGCGGCCGCGGCGGCCGGGTCTCCGGCGCGCGCGACCGAGCGAGCCCGGGCGATGCGGATGTCGGCGCTCTGAGGGAGGGCTGCAAAGGCCTCCGAGGCGTCGGTGTAGCGGCGCAAGCGGAAGAGCGTGTGGGCGCGCTGGGCGCGAGCGCTGCGCGCATCGCGGGGCGAAAGCTCGCCGAGCTCGAGGGCGCGATCGTAGGCGGCAAGGGCCTCTTCGTTGTGGCGCTTGTCGTAGAGAACGTCGCCTCGCTTGCGATAGCGCTGGGCGTCGCGGAGCTCGGGGGCTCCGTCGCTCAACAGCCGATCCAGGCCCGGGTCGGCCTCTTCCGCCTGCTCCGACGTGGGGTGCTGCGTCCAGATCTCGACCAGGCGTTCGCTCGCCGCCTCGATCTCTCCCGAGCGCCGCAGTGAGCGGGCCAGCAGCAGCAATAGCTCCGCGCGCGCGGCATCGTCGGGGGCATCGTCCTGCGCGAGCTGCCACGCCGCTCGAGCCTCCTCCTCGTTCCCGCGTTCGGCGTAGGCCCGCCCCAGCTCGGTGTAGAGCGCCGTCTGCAGGGGCGAGTCCGTGTGCGGCCAGGCCTCGGCGAGCGCAACGGCCTCGTCCGTGCGGCCGGTGAGCACGTAGACGCGCATGCGCTCGAGATCGGCGACATCAGCCACCAGCGGGTGCTTTTGCGCCACCGCTGCCAGCAGCCGCTCTGCGCGAGCCGTCTCACCGGCCTTCAGCGACTCGCGGGCGTGGCGTAGTGCCGCACCGGGTCGCTCGACTAGTGCAGCGTCCACGGCGTCGAGTTCGACGTCACCGAGCCATACCTCGGGCACAGCGACGGCACTCCCCGCCACAAGCGCGCCCCAGGCGAGCACCAAGAACCCCTGCGCCCCGAGGCGACCCGCAACGCGGTGTCGCACCCTGGCGATTTTCCCCATCGCCTTCGAGTATGCCCCATCCTGCCCGTAGCGCCGTTTTGTGGCGCTGCTTCCTCGAGGCCGTGCCGCACGCACGCATTTGTCCGCTCTGCAGCCCTCCGGTAGCGTGGCCCCCCGTGCCGCCGCTGCACCCGCCGGGCCACGAAAAGATGCGCGGACAAGGCCGCCAGACGTTTGCGCAAGCCGGCATTGGAGCCGCGCTCGCGGCGATGGCGCTGGGCCTGGGCGTGGCAGCCTGCGGGGAGCCTCCGCCGGACCCGCAGGCCGAGGCCGCAGTAGAGGCCGGCCAACCCTCCTCGCTGCACCGCCGAGGGCTCTGGGTGCTCTGTGAAGGCAGCCAGCGGCTGCTCGACCACCCCGAGAAAATCCCCCAGCTGCTCGAGGACGCGCGTGCCCTGGGTGTCACAGACCTCTTCGTTCAGGTCTACCGCGGCGGCCGCGCCTGGTTCGACTCCTCCCTGGCCGACTCCTCGCCCTGGCAGCAGGTGCAGGAGCGCACGGGCCAGGACACCCTCGCAGCGCTCCTGCCCGAGGCTCACGCCGCTGGGCTGCGCGTCCACGCCTGGGTCAACGTGCTCTCGCTGGCCAGCAACACCGATGCGCCGCTGCTTCGCGACCTCGGGCCCGATGCCGTGCTGGTCGACCAGGCCGGCCGCTCCCTGCTGGACTACCCCGAGCTCGACGTGCCCCAGCCCGACCGCCGCTACTACCGCATGGGCACCCCGGCCGTCTGGCTCGACCCGGCCGCGCCCGGCGTCGCGCCGCGTCTGGCCGAGACTTTTGCCGAGCTGGCAGCCCGCTATCGCGACCTCGACGGCATCCACCTCGACTACATCCGCTACCCCGGCGTCCTGCCCTTCGCGCCGGGCTCCCGCTTCGGTGTGGGCCTCGATCTGGGCCACGGCGCCAAGACCCGCGCCCGTTTCCGCGAGGAGACCGGGCTCTCGCCGCCCCGCCCTCCCGACCAGCTGGGAAACGCCAATCGCTGGGATGAGTGGCGTCGGGAGAAGGTGACCGAGCTGGTGCGCAGCATTCGCGACGCCAGCCGCCTGGTGAAGCCCGACATCGAGATCTCCGCCGCGGTGTGGGCCTTCGCCGACCGCGCCTACCTCTCGATCGGGCAGGACTGGCGGCGCTGGCTTGAGGAGGGCCTGATCGAGTTCGCCGTGCCCATGGCCTACACGCTCGACGACCGCTTGTTCCGGTACCACGCCGAGGCCTACACTGGCGATCCTCAACGCGAGCGCATCTGGCCCGGCATCGGTGCCTGGCTCTTCTCGAAGCGGCCCGAGGGAGCCGTCGACCAGGTGCAAACCACTCGCGACGTGGGCCTGCCCGGCGACGCCCTCTTCTCGTGGGATTCGATCGTCGACGCGCCCGCGCTCCGGGATGCTCTCGTGGCGGACGCCGCGCAACACGGAATCCCGAGCGCGGCGGAAGCTGCGCCTGCCCCGGCCGAGGACCCCCATGGCGAGTGAGGGCTCAGCGGTCGACTTCGACTACGAGCTTCCGCCGGAACTCATTGCCCAGCACCCGCCCAGCCGCCGCGACGGCGGCCGGTTGCTCGTGCTCGAGCGCGCCAGCGGCCGGGTCCAGCACCAGCAGGTACGCGAGCTGGCCAGCTGGCTGGCTCCCGGAGACCTGCTCGTGCGCAACGCAACGCGCGTGCTGCCGGCGCGCCTGCGCGGACACAAGGAAACCGGTGGCGGAGCAGAGGCCCTGTTGCTCGGGCGGGCGCCTGGGGGCGAGAACCGCTTTCGAGCGCTGGTAAAGGCGCGCGGCAGGCTGCGGGCCGGACGCAAGCTGCGCTTCACTCGAGGCAGCGAGGGGCGCGAGGCCGAGGTGGTCGAGGTTGCGGCCGACGGCGAGGCCGTGCTCGCCTTCTCGCCGGGCGAGGATCCGTACGCGCTGGGAGAGACCCCCCTGCCCCCCTACATCCGGCGCGAGACGCCCTGCCCCGAGGACGTGACCCGCTACCAGACGCTCTTCGCCCGCGTGCCCGGATCGGTGGCCGCCCCCACGGCGGGCCTGCACCTGAGCCAGCCGCTGCTCCACGAACTCTCGGCGGCAGGGGTGCTTTGCGCCGACGTCGTACTGCACGTGGGGCCCGGCACTTTCCGCCCCCCGCGCGAGGCCGAACTCGCTAGCGGACGCCTGCACCGCGAGCGCTTCGAGCTGCCGCAGGCCACGGCCGATGCGGTCGACGCCGCGCGCGGGCGCGGCAGCCGGGTCGTGGCCGTGGGCACGACGAGTGCCCGCGTGCTCGAGAGCTGCGCCCGAGGCGATGGCCGCGTGGAGGCCCGCCAGGGCGAGACCGATCTCTTCCTGCGCCCCGGTTCGAAATTTCGCGCCGTCGACGCGCTGCTCACCAACTTCCACCTGCCGCGCTCGTCGCTGCTGATGCTCGTCTCGGCCTTCGCGGGCCGCGAGCGCGTGCTCGCCGCCTACGCGGAGGCCGTACGCGAGGGATACCGCTTCTACTCCTACGGCGACGCCATGCTGCTGCTCTGAGATGAAGTCCGGCTTCGCTTTTCAGGAGACGGGTCGCGACGGAGCCGCACGCACCGGCTTGCTCACGACGCCGAGCGGTGTGATCGAAACGCCCGCCTTCATGCCCGTCGCCACCTACGGCGCGGTGCGCGGCCTATCGCCCGAGGAGCTGCGCGCGGCGGGTGCACAGATTCTGCTGGCCAACACCTACCATCTGCACGAGCGCCCGGGCGAAGCCATCGTCGAGAAGCTGGGAGGGTTGCGTGGCTTCACCGGCTGGCAGGGCCCCTGGCTCACAGACAGTGGCGGCTATCAGGTCTTCTCCCTGGCCGACCGCCTAGCCGTCGAAGAAGCCGGCGTGACCTTTCGCTCGCCCATCGACGGCCGCGAACGCCAGCTCTCGCCCGAGAAGGCGGTGGAGATCCAGCAGGCGCTGGGCTCCGACATCGCCATGGTGCTCGACGAGTGTCCCGAGCCGGGAGCGAGCGCCGAGGCGAGCCTGCGCGTGCGCGCTGCCTGCGCACGCACGCAGCGCTGGGCGGCCCGCGGCCGCAGCGCTCACACCCGCCCGGACCAGGCGCTATTCGGCATCGTGCAAGGCGGAGCCCAGATCGAGCTGCGCCGAGAATGCGCCCGGGCCATCGCGGATCTGGGCTTCGAGGGGCACGCTCACGGTGGGCTCGGGCTCGGCGAAGAGCGCTCGCTCCGGCGTGACGTGGTGGCGGCCAGTCACGAGGAGCTTCCGGCTGCGGCGCCCCGCTACCTGATGGGCTTGGGCCGACCCGTCGACTTGCTGGACGGCCTGGCCGCCGGGGTCGACCTCTTCGATTGCGTCCTGCCCACGCGCCACGCGCGCCACGGCGTGCTCTTCACCCGCCGTGGGCTGCTCAAGCTGCGCAACGCCCGCTTTCGCGAAGACCCCGAGCCGCCGGAGCCCGGCTGCGGCTGCCCGCTCTGCACGAGCTACTCGCGGGCCTATCTGAGCTTCCTGATACGCAGCGGGGAGGCCCTGGGCGCACGGCTGGCCTCGCTCCACAACCTGTACTTCTACCTGGGCCTGCTGGCCGAGGCGCGAGCGGCCATCGCCCAGGGCCAGCTCGGCGCCCTGCGCGCCGAGATCGAGCGAACGGCCACCACCGCGACCGACTGAGAGGGCCCGGGCCGGCAGGTCGCCTTCTCAAGCCAGCGGCCCTCGGGGCCGAATGGCAATCCGGGAGTGGTGATGATCCAGAGCACGAGTGACGCACACCTCTGGAAGCAGTCCGCGCTCTACGCCGCCGGCGCCCTCCTGGTTGGGGGCCTCTGCGTCGGCCTCTACACCCAGGGAAGCGGCCTGCTGCTCTGCCTGCTGGCACCGGCGCTGGCTGCGGCATTGCTGGGAATCCTGGTGGGTCAGCGCCTGAGCGCCCAGCGCGCTGCGCTCCAGCAGGTGCAGGACGCCCTCGAACGTGTGGCTCGCGGGCAGACCTCGGGCCGCCTCATCCCCGCCCAGCTGGGCGACCTCGCCCGCACCGGCGCGGCCGTCAACCGCGTGCTCGACGTCCTCGATTCCACCCGGGAACGCATGAGCGGCGTCGCGCAGCAGCTGCTCGAGCTGCCCATTCAGACCGCGGACACCTTGTCGGCAGTGCAATGCAGCGCCAGCGACCAGGAGGCTGCTGTCGAGGAGACGGCCGCCCTCCAGGGCAGCATCAACACCTCGATCCGCAACATCGGCGAAGAGGTCGAACAGCTGGCACGCGCCAACGACGAGTCGGCCTCGTCGATCCTCGAGCTCGGGAGCGCCATCGAGCAGGTGGCCCGCTCGGCAGCAGCCGTGCAGACCACTGTCGAGAGCTCCACCAGCGCCCTGCATCAGGTGGGCGACAACATCAAGCTCGTGGCCCAGAGCTCGGACTCGGTACTCGAAGGCGCCGAAGAGACCGCCGCCTCGGTGATCCAGATGGACCGCTCGATCCAGGAGGTGGGCGTCCACGCCCGCGGCGCCTCAGAGCTGACCGACAGGGTGAGCAGCAGCGCCGATGAAGGCTCCCGCGCAGTAGGGGCCACCATCGACGGCATCGCCGAGATCCGCGACGCCACCCTCGCCGCACGGGGCGCCCTCGAGGGCCTGGCCGAGCGCATCGGAGAGATCGGCGAGATCGCGACCGTGATCGGCGCGATCACCGATGAGACGAACCTGCTCTCCCTCAACGCCGCCATCATCGCCGCGCAGGCCGGAGAGCATGGCAAGGCCTTCGCCGTCGTGGCCGATCAGGTCAAGACCCTGGCCCGGCGCACCAGTCAGAGCACCAAGGAGATCGAGGGGCTGATCGGTGCGATCCAGGGCCAGTCGCGCGTGGCCGTGGAAGCCATGGCGGCGGGAATCGAGTCCGTCGAGCAGGGGGTGTCGCGCTCGCGCGTAGCCGGTCAGGCCCTGGAAGGCATCCGCGGCACCGCGCGAGACGCCAGCGGCCGCGTGGCCGAGATCGCACGCGCCGCCGAGGAGCAGGCCCGCAATTCGAAGCAGGTGGCCGAGGCCGCCCGCCGGACCTCGGAGCACGTGCAGGAGATCTCCAAGGCGATGGGCGAGCAGAGCGAGGCCACCGAGCAGATGCTCGAGAACTCCAACGCCTCGGTACAGATGTGTCGCCAGATGGCCGCTGCCACCGAAGAGCAGAAGAGCTCCGCCCAGTACATCACGGCGAACACCGAGTCCATCACCGAGCTGATTCGCTCGATCCAGGGCAACACCCACGGCCAGGAACGGGCCTGCGAATCGGTCGCCGAGACCATCACGGCTCTGCTCGAACACGCCCGCCAGGGCGCGGCCCGGGTGCCCGCGCTGTCCGAGGCCATCGAGCAGCTGCGCGAGCACGCGCAGGTCATGGACTCCGCACTGGAACGTTTCGGCGCGGACGCCGAGGACGCCACCTCGGCCGCTGCAGGCGCCCGGCCCGCGGCAGCCGACGACGCGCCGTCAGCTCAGGGCGACGCGAAGGCCTGAAGCGCCAGGCAGATTCCCGTGTGGTACGGGAGATCCTCCCCCAGCCCCGCCGTCACGATCTCGAGGTCGCGGGCCAGGGCCGGCAACACGCGTTGCGCCACACGCTCGCGCACCGGCCCCAGGCAGGCCTGGCCGGCAGCCGTCGCGATCGTACCCAGCACGACGACCTGGGGCGCCAGGGCCTGCACGGCCACCGCCACACCCCGAGCCACGTATTCGTTGAAGCGGTCCAGCTCGGCCAGTGCGAAAGGATCGCCGGCTCGGGCCGCCTCGATCACGTGCTCGGGACCCGCCGCATCGCGGCCTCCAGCCAGCAGCAGCACGCGGCTCGCGGCCGGCACCTCCGCGCGGATGCGCCGCGTCCAGGCCGCCCCGCCGGCGTAGGCCTCGAAGCAGCCACGCCTGCCGCAGGCGCAAGGCTCGCCTCCCCACTCGACACAGACGTGGCCCAGCTCGCCGGCGTTGCCCGACACACCCGTGAAGAGGCGCCCTCCCAACACCAGGCCGCCGCCGATTCCCGTCGAGAGGCTGAGGTACACCAGATCCTGGTAGCCCTGCCCTGCTCCGAAACGCCATTCGGCCAATGCGGCCGCGCTGGCGTCGTTCTCGAGCTGCACGGGGAGTCCCAGGCCCTCGGCCAGGGCGTCGCGCAACGGCACGTCGTCCCAGCCGGGAAGATTCGGCGGGCCCACCACAGCGCCGCGGGCCCGGTCGAGCGGGCCCGGCGCGGCCACGCCGACACCCTCGAGCGATCCCGCCGCGAGACCCGACTCGGCAACGAAGGTCCGCAGGTCCGTCACCAGGCGCGCCACGTCGCGCTGCGGATCCCCCGAAGCCTCGGTCGGACGCCGGTGGCGCGCCCGGATACCCCCGGCCCGGTCCGCCAGGGCGAAGGCCACCTTGCTAGCCCCCAGATCCACGCCGAGCCAAGTGGCACCGGAAATTCCGAAAGCCTCCCAGTCTCGCGCACTTGGCGCGATGGGCGCGAGCCTATCACAGCAGTGCTCAGGAGTTGGTGGCCCCGCGCCGAAAAGAAAGATGACCCGTCCATGGGATGCGGCCTTCGTTGCCGGTCCGAGACGGTGAGGAGGGGACCATGCGCCACGCGCGTCTCATCGCGCTTCTGGCCCTGTCGCTCGTTGCCACGAGCGGCTGTGCCGTGTTCGTCGATCTCGTTACGGATCCCATGGGCCGCAAGGCCGCCTTCAATCGCGACCAGCGCGAGTACACCAAGTACGTGCGCTGGGGCGACATCGAGGGCGCCGCTCGTTTCGTGCACCCCGAGGTACGCGCCGCCTTCCTCGCCTATCAGGGCAGGTTCGAAGGCATCCGCGTCACCGACTTCGAGGTGCACGAGGTCAACTACACCAAGAAGGAGGTCACCGCCCGGGTGCGTGTGACCTACACCGCCTACTCCATGATCACCATGGTCGAAAAGGAGATCAAGGAGGTGCAGGAGTGGGAGCGCATGGGTGGCAGCAACCGCTGGTTCGTGCGCCCCAAGCTCGATGGACTCATCGACCAGGTGGCCGACCTGAGGTAACGCGGTGGAGGCCGTGCGAAAGATCCTGATCGCCGATGACGCGCCCATGTTCCGCGAGCTGGGCGCCCTCTTCCTGGCTCGCTCCGGCCGCGTCATCACCGCCACCAACGGCTCGGAAGCGCTCGAGCTCACGCGACGGGAGCGCCCGGCCGTGGTGGTGGCGGATCTCGACATGCCGGGCCTGGGCGGCGACGGCCTGTGCCTGCGCCTGCGAGACGAGCCCGAGCTGCGAGAGACTCCCGTCATCCTGGTCGTCTCGGGCGATCTCGCCGAAGACCGAGCGCGCGCCGTGCGCGCCGGGGCCGATGACGTCATCAGCAAGCCGATCAGCCGCATGAGCCTGATCCAGAGCGTGAACCGCTTCCTGCGCGGGGGGCCACTGCGTGGACAGGCACGCGTGAGCTGCGAAACGCGCGTGCAGATCAGCAACGGCGCAGGCGAGCGCTGGGGTACTGCGCGGAACCTCTCACGCGGCGGGATCTTCGTCGAATCCGAGGCCCCGGTAGCCTCGGGGACCGAAGTCGCGCTCGAGTTCGCGCTACCCGACCTGCCGCTTCGGCTGGCGCCCACGGCCCAGGTCATCTGGCTGCGAGCCCGCAACGACATTTCACCGCCCGGCATGGGCCTGCGCTTTCTCGCACTCGATGGACACAGCGCCCGTCAGATCGATTCCTATGTGTACGAGCGGGCCGAGAGCCCGAGCGCGGGCCCCGTTGCCTCGGCAGGAGGCAGCCGATGAACGTCGCCCTCTTCGCCTCGCTGGCCGTGGCCCTGATGGCCCCGGTGCTGGCGGGCAGCTCCGCCCTACAGGCGGAAAGCGCCGCCATCCAGCTCGCGCGGGCGCCGAGCCGCGACCAGAAGGACGGCTGGGTCGATCGCCTGACGCAGGCCCGCCGGACGGTGGAAACGGCACGAGTGGAAGAAGCGGACAGCAAGGCCACCTACGGCCGGATGCGCGCCAAGCGCAAGCTCCGGGGCGAAGCACGCGTAGAGGTGACCCAGGAGCGCGACCGCGCCCATCAGGCGCGCATCGATGCCGAACGCAAGCTGGAGATACTGCTGGAGCGAGCCCGCCGTGGCGGCGTTCCGCCCGGCTGGGTTCGCGAGGCGATGGACGGCTTCGAGGACTCGCCGCCGGCCTCGGCGCTCTAGAGCGCCTACTCGAGCTCGCCCAGGTCCTCTTCGTCGTAGACGTCGCTGAGCAGGTTCCACTGCCGCTGGCGCGGCTTCTCGATGGAGATGATGCGGTCGCCGCGCCGGGTCACCCGCATGGGTTGCACCACGGCCTTGCCGTCGCGCCGCACGAAGATCGTCTCGGTCACCAGCGGCTCGTCACCCTCGTCGCTGGCGATATCGACGCGGACCCCCTTGCCAGCGCGCAAGCTCACCGTCTCGCGGGCTGCAGCCGGGGCTGTGGGCGCGCTCCGCTGCGCGGCCGCCGACGACGCGTTCATGGCACGCAGGCGCTCCAAGCGCAGGGCCAGACGCTCCTCGTAGCTCTTGCTGGCCTTGTCGTCCTTCGGCGTGAAGCGCTTGTAGGACTGGAGGCTACTGCTGGAACGAACCTGCACCTGATCCCGATAGCGCGCCGGAATCGCCTTGGAATCGTCCGTGAAGGCATAGCTGCCGTCCTCGGTACGCCAGGAGTAGATTTCCGCAGCCGCCGGCCCCGCGAGCCCGACCGCCAGCACGGCCCCAACCGTGGGAACCCAGCTCCACACTCCGCTGATCCGCATTCGCATGTGCACCCACCTCTGTCGATGAGTGGCGGTACGAGCCGAAAAATGTCGCTGGAATAGGGACTTGCAGCAGCATCCCGCACGCAGCGCGGCTGCATCTCGGGCTGTTTGACAGCCGCGCTGGCAGGAGATATCCCTTGTCTCCCGATTTGTTGCGGGGTAGAGCAGTCTGGTAGCTCGTCGGGCTCATAACCCGGAGGTCGGGGGTTCGAATCCCTCCCCCGCTACCACATAGAAACGCCCGGAGGCTCGGCTTCCGGGCGTTTTCTGTTTGGGCCACCAGCTCTGGGTTCAGACCGCACGGTTTCGAGCGCCCCACCGGTCCCAGCGTCTATCCAGTACATCTTGCCGTCGCCCCCGCCGACTTCGCGCATCCTTGGCCACTCGTTGGTCCGGACCCGAACGAACCCCGCCAGGGGCAGGGAGGACCCGACCGCTTACCCCGCGCCGCCCGGGCAAGCCCCGACACACGGATCCCTCGCGATGCTGGCAATGGACCCTTCGCGCCGTGTCCAGAGCCTAGATCTCGCGCCGAAGCCCACCGAGCAGCGACGCCGGCGCGCGCACACGAACGCGAGCGCCATCCTCGTCGTAGCGCTCCTCGGGGCGGATAGGCGGAATAAGCGGTCTTCGGTGTCCGAGAATCCCGGATTATGACCACTGCCCGGGGGACCCCAGGCCGTAGGCGGCTCTTCGAAGCCTGATGGTCTCGCACCTTCGCCTGCGTCCAATGAGCCACGCACCGGCGTGCGATACCGAGCGTTGGCTTCTGGCCTACAACTAGAATCGAGAGACGGCGGCAGCCCGCCTCGTGCTGCCGTTGAGTGGGACCGGCAGCGACGCTCCGCTGGCGTCGTCACCCGCGGGCGATCCTCGAACGATGGCGAGCGGCCAGCACGGCGAGCGCCGCGGCGGCATGGCTGCCCATTGCGGGGCCGACTGTCTATGTCATCACCGGGGGGGAGGGGGAGGCCTCAGAATCCGGGGGGCGTATGGGAAGGTTCAAAACCCCCGAGCCTGCGAGCGACGTCTGGCGGACATGCCGACTAGGCCCATGGACAGGAGGAGAGCGGTGGAGGGCTCGGGGACCAGCGCGAGCGACAGGTTGCCCTCGGCAGCTTCTGTCGCGTTGGCCAATACGATGTCCCATCCGAGTGTAAGCGAACCGACAGACACGCTGAGG
>Ga0255057_10000834_pt1 | contig 17682 bp, 16 predicted proteins | sample Cases_109_6_MG_FD_189022 | JGI IMG/M metagenome (GOLD analysis project Ga0255057, IMG submission 189022) | Seawater microbial communities from Amundsen Gulf, Northwest Territories, Canada - Cases_109_6 | ecosystem: Environmental > Aquatic > Marine > Gulf | place: Canada: Northwest Territories... | reverse complement strand
CAACCAAGGCCTCGCCGAGGCGGTCGCGGCGGAATGGCAGGCCCAGGGCGCGGAGGTCGAGGTCCGGTCCCTGGTGCTGACCGGATTGGTCTGGACCGCCATCGATCTGGTCCGTCCGAATCGGGAACGGGCGGTCGCCGAGCTCGCCGCCTACGCCGCGCACGACCTGGTCTGCTACCGCGCCGAGGCGCCGGCGGACCTGGCCGCGCGCCAGCAGGCGCAATGGCAACCGCTCTTGGACTGGCTCGCGCTTGCCTTCGACGCGCCGCTCGCGGTCGCCACCGGCGTGGTTTCGATCGCGCAAACACCCGAGTCCCTGGCCGCACTGAGCAAGGCGGTGGCCGCCCGGGACGATTTCGCGTTGACCGCGCTCAGCGCGGCGGCGACCGCGGCCGGCTCGCTCACGATCGCGCTTGCGCTCGCCGAGGGGAGGATCGATGGCGCGGTCGCCTTCGCCGCCGCCCAGCTCGACGAGAGTTATCAGACCGAGCGCTGGGGCGCGGACCCGGAAGCCACCCGCCGCGGTGCCGCCATCAAGGAAGACCTCGATGCCGCCGCGCGGTTCCTGGCGCTGTTGCGGAACTGATCCGTCCCGGGGGATCGTGTCTTCGTTCGAAACTCGATGTTTTGAACGCCCCGCGCCGTAGTGCATCATTTTGCGATGCTTGCTGAGGAGCTGGCCTCCGCAAGGATAGCCGACGTATTTCGGATACCAAACAATCTAGCCGAGCTCGAAACTGGTGACGCCGAATATCTTGCCAATGGCAATTGCCGGTGCGCGACCGGTATACATCCGGGCCGTTTCGAAAACCGGTGCAAGTCCGAGATCTTGCGCCAATTCCACCGCAATTTGGTTCGGTTCGGGCACATTCAGAAAGACCGCACCGGAACCGTCTTCGATACCGGATCCAGCCAACAAATCCGACAGTAACGCTTCCGCGACTTGTCGGTCTTCAGCGAAGAGCGGACCGATTTTGTGACCATTTCGACACGGCCGGATCACACCGTATCCGATCAGTTTCTTGTCCCTATAGGCTGCCCGCGACACGTGGCCGGGCGCCGAGATCCAAGATTGCAGAAACCCATCGCGGGATGCCGGAAACACCTGACGATCGAAGGCGACAATCTCCTGCGTCGATCGATCCAAGGGCACAATTTCGATTTCCGAATGACACGCCGCGCCGCCAATGTCTAAATTTGCCGGCAGGCTTCCGCCATAGCGCACGTTCCGATAAGCGAGTTCAAAGCCCGAACGGCGATAATTGTCCTGTTCCGCGAGCACGCCATCGAGGCCAACCAGCCGTTCGCCCGCGTGCAGCACGGCGTGACGCCACAACCGGTATCCGTATCCCTGCCCTCGATAGGGTGCCTCGACGATGTAGAATCCCAGAAAGGCGAAGCTGGGACCGTAATTAATCACCGAAATTGAGGCGATCATCCGATCTCCGAGCCAACCGCCCATAAATCCACCGGGATCGACCGTTGCAAAACAACTTGCGTCCGAAATGCCCGGATTCCAGCCCTCGGCCGCCGCCCATTCGACAGCTCGATCAACGTCTGCCGGCGACATGGTCCGGATGAAAAAGTTATCGCCCAATGAGCTTGTTTCTCTGGTCTACAGTGTTACCGAGCTTCAGTAGAGTCGCATTGGGCCCATGTCACGCGCAGCCGGCAAGTCAATTATGAGACCCGCGGCCTGTCTCTTTCTGCTCGGATATCGGGGCTTTGGATGAATGGGGGCCGATCCGGCGCCACCCAACGATTTTGCCGTTCAGTCCGGCAGACCGGCTTTGCGCAGGCCGTCCATCAGCAACTCGAAATATTCTGGGTGCCTGAACCGGGTCTCGTTCCCGAACCGTGTCACGGTGAGACCGGGCACCAGCGCCCGTAGCTGTTCCACGACCTGGTGGGCTTCGTCGAGGCGACCGGCATGGCCGAGACTTGCCGCAAGAACTCGATGAGTCGCCGTGAATTTCGGATTATGGTGGAGCGCCTTGGACGACCAAGCGACCGCGTCATCAATTCGCCCCAAGAATAGGCAGGAAAACGCCAATCCCGCATAGGTTCGGAAAGCACTAATATCTAACGGACTAAGGCGAAGTGCCCGTTCGAAATGGACCTTCGCCGTCGCCGCATCGCCAATGTAGAGCCTTAGCCAACCGCTGTAGACCAAGGCCTGAGCCGAGTTGGGATTGAGTCGGAGCGCATCGTCTATGAGATCGATGCCTTCTTCGGGAGTATTACCGAAATAACCAAGAGCATACCCCGCCAACCAGAGGGTTTCGGGCACGTCTTTGTCGACTTCGATCGCCGCCCGGGCCAGCCGCAAAGCTTCATGCGCCTCGTCTTGCCTAGCGTCTACCCAGCCATGGGATACCCGCAACGTGTAACACCAGGCCGCCAGAGCCATGGCCGAAGCATACCGGGGATCCAGCTCGATCGCCCGGGAGGCTAGCCTCAGAGCTTCATTATTGCCTTCCGGTGTCATTGCATTCGCATGTGGCAGAGCGCGAAGAAAACAATCGTAAGCGTTTAGATTGCTAGTTGGCTTTCGCCGCGACCGCTCGATTTCCGATGATCTAAGTTTTGGCTCGATGGCACCAACCACACTTTCCGTAATCCGATCTTGCAGATCGAAGATATCTTCGATAGTGCCATCAAACCGGTCGGCCCAGACATGTCGATCGTTTGTGCCATCGATCAATTGGGCGGTAATACGGACTCGGTTTCCTGATTTACGAACGCTGCCTTCCAGGACATAGCGTACGCCCAACTGGCGGGACACCTGCTTTATCTCCGTAGGCTTGCCCTTAAAGGCGAACGCCGAGTTCCGTGCGACGACAAAGAACGATCGGACCTTGCTGAGCGCAGCCGTAATTTCTTCGACAATACCGTCGGCAAAGTACTCTTGATCCGGATCGCCGCTCAGGTTGTCGAAGGCCAAGATCGCGATGGACGGTTGGTCCTGGAGCGGAAAAGGTTCAGCCTCGTTGGGTGTCGCCGGTGACATCCGGTCGCCACCCATGATGGCCCGGTAGACGTGGACCGGCTCGGCAATATTTTTGACTTCCTGCTGGCCCATGTCTTCGAAATCGATCGACAGCTTGTGCTTGATCTGCTCGAACACGCTGCCCGAAATACAGACGCCCCCCGCCTCGGCCAGGCCTTCCAAGCGCGCGGCCATATTGACGCCGTCGCCGAACAAATCGTCATCTCGGACCATGACATCGCCAATATTTATACCGATCCGGAACAGTAGCTTTCTATCGTCCGCCAGCTTGCTGTTGCGGCGCGAAATTTCTTCCTGACACGATATGGCGCAGCGCACCGTCTCGACCGCGCTGCCAAATTCGGCCAGCACGCTGTCGCCGCCGGTGCTGAAGACGCGGCCTTCGTGGCGGTCGATCAACTCGTCGATGATTTCGCGATATTCGCCGAGGGTCTTGAGCGTCGCTTCCTCATCCGCGCGCATGAGGCGCGTATACCCCTCGACATCGGCGGCGAGGATCGTGGTTAGCTTGCGCGTGATTCTATCTTCCGCCACGTCACCTCCCAAAAATCAACGCAGCATCGATCGAGACTATCTCAATTGTCGGTGACACACCATTGGCGCATATCTGCGCTGAGACCGGCCGAAACAGGGTCATGAGGGTCACTGGTAATCAGCAGATATCGTTCGTCATGCTGACCCAATTACCGACTCCCGATAGAGGCCGGCCTCATCGCGCGCAATGTCCTGGTTGGATCGATACGGTTGTCTAACTCGGGAACTATCGGGCGTGAAGCAGACAGAAACCGCTAAAAATCCGGCGTTCCTGGCGCTGCCGCGGGTCCGATAGGTCTGGGCCGTTCAAGCCGTGCGCCGGGTTCCGCGCTCAGTCGTAGGCGAGGCTGGGCTCCCAGTCGCCGCGGCCTTTGGGGGTCAGATCGAGCAGATTCCAAACCGGCGAGAGCAGGTCGATGCCGCGGAACTGATCGGCCCTCATCAACGCGCTCGCCGAGTAGAAATGGCAGGGCGATCCGTCGGGAGCGCGGCCAAAGACGCTCACGCCCGGAAACTGCCGGCCCGCCTCGTCCTGGAAATTCAGATCGGTCTTGAAGGTCGATCCGGCGCTGGAGAGCAGGCGCAGGCCGCGCCAGCCACGGCGCTGGCCCAAGCTTCGCAACGGACCAATTTCAGTCTGTGCGACGACGGCAAAATTCACATTTCGATCAATGTGTTGAGAGGCGCCGTTCAAGCCATCAACCCACATCGTGCAGCTAGAACAAGGCGCGTTCTGCGCGGCGCCATACATGTATTGGTAGACAATCAGCGGCTTGCCCGAATCGCCGAGCAGGTCCGACAGACAAACCTCGGAAACCGGTCCGTCCAGATCGAGATCGGCCGGCCCCTCGTGAAACACATAGTCGTCGATCGCCGTGTCGCGGGGCAGCTTGCGCCGTTGCGCCGCGACCGCTTCGCGCTGATCCCGGAGCGCGATCTCGGCCTCGAGCAAGGCGTCCCGCGCTTGCCGGTATGCCTCGCTCTCGCCGTGCATCCGTCCGATATTCATGGGTCAACCTCCTGACGGCGCCGGCATGCCCGGGAACTTGGACAGGGCCGGGTCCATGTGCGACCAGGGCTGGGCGCTTTCGGTGAAGATGTTCATGCCCGGTTCGAGCCAACCGGGATCGTCCATGCTGCCGGCCATGATCGCCACCAGCCCCGGCATGTTGGAGGACCTCCCGAACAGCCGCGAACCGCACTCGGTGCAGAAGCCGCGGCGCGAGGTGCCGCCGCTATCGGTCGCGTCTTCGTGGTACTTGACCGGGCCGGTGATCTCGATCGCCGCCTCCGGCACCGCGAAGGCGGTGATGAAGCCGCCGCCGCTCGCCTTCTGGCAGCTCCGGCAGTGGCAGTGGCCCGGCATCATCGGTTCGGCGCCGCATTCATAGCGCACGGCGCCGCAGAGGCAGCCACCGGTGAACGGCCCGGGGAACGACGCGTTCACGCCAAGCCGCCTTCCGCGATCGCCTGGTCCAGGCAATTGAGGGAGCTGGTCCAGCCTTGGCCGTGCATATCGAGAGATTTCTGGCTCGGCAGTTTCTCGTGGGTCAGGGTCAACTCGGTTTCGGCGCCGGCCGCGCCGAGCTCGATGGTGACCAGGGTCTCGATTCCAGCCATGACGCCGTGATCCCAGACCCAGGTCATGACCAGCCGCTCCGGCGGCGATATTTCGCGGTAGACGCCGGAGAGGCCATGGCTTTCACCGTCGGTCTCGCCGAACAGCATGCTGTAGGCGCCGCCGGCGCGCAGGTCGACCTCGACGTCCGTGACCTGCACGCCCTCGGGCCCAAACCACTTGGCCAGCGCCACGGGGTCCGTGAAGGCGCGGAACACGGCCTCGCGCGGCGCCTTGAGCCGCCGGCTCAGCCGCAGTGCCTCGGCGAATTCGGTTTCCCTATCGGTCACGTTTGCCGCCGCCATCTTTCTTTCCTTCCTTGGATTGCTGTGTCTGGGTTTGATCCAAATAGCGCGCGAGGGAATCGAGCTGCGCCTCCCAGAAGCGCCGGTATTCCTCGATCCATCCCGCCGCCGCTTCGAGCGGCCGGCCGTCGAGCTGGCAGCGGCGCAGCCGGCCCTGCTTCTCGCGCTGGACCAGCCCGGCCGCCTCCAGGACGTTCAGGTGCTTGGAGACCGCCGGCAACGACATCTCGAAGGGCTCGGCCAGCTCCCCCACCGTGATCTCGCCCAGCGCCAGGCGTGCCAGGATCGCGCGCCGGGTTGGATCGGCCAGCGCGCCGAAAATTTCGTTCAATGAGTCGCTCTGATATTTAACCATATGGTTAAGTATCAGAGCCCAGCGGCCGGGTCAAGTGGGTTCCTGGCGTGGCCGCGGCCCCCGTGCTATCAGCTTGGATAGTCTGGATGGCAACGATTTGGGGGCGGGCATGCAGGAAATTCTCCGGCGGCTCGAGGAAAAACGCGCGGCGGCGCGTGCCGGTGGCGGCGAAAAGCGGGTCCAGGCCCAGCACGGCAAAGGCAAGCTGACCGCCCGCGAGCGCCTCGAGATCCTGCTCGACGAGGGCTCCTTCGAGGAATGGGACATGTTCGTCGAGCACCGCTGCGGCGACTTCGGCATGCCCGATCAGAAGGTCCCGGGCGACGGCGTGGTGACCGGCCACGGCACCATCAACGGCCGACCGGTGTTGGTATTCAGCCAGGACTTCACGGTGTTCGGCGGTTCGCTGTCCGAGCCCCACGCCGAGAAGATCTGCAAGGTCATGGACAAGGCCATGCAGATCGGCGCGCCGGTGATCGGCCTCAACGATTCCGGCGGCGCCCGAATTCAAGAGGGCGTGGCTTCGCTGGCCGGTTACGCCGAGGTGTTCCAACGCAACGTGCTGGCCTCGGGCGTGGTGCCGCAGATCTCGCTGATTATGGGACCCTGCGCCGGCGGGGCGGTCTACTCGCCGGCCATGACCGACTTCATCTTCATGGTCGAGAACAGCTCCTACATGTTCGTGACCGGCCCGGACGTGGTCAAGACCGTGACCCACGAGGAAGTCACCCACGAGGAGCTGGGCGGCGCGGGCACCCACACGACCAAGTCGGGCGTCGCCGACCTGGCCTTCGAGAACGACGTCGAGGCGCTGCTCGAGACCCGGCGCTTCATCGATTTCCTGCCCGGCTCCAATCTGGAGGCGCCGCCGCCGCGCCCTTGCAACGACCCGGTCGAGCGCGACGAGCCTTCGCTGGATAGCCTGGTGCCGGCCGATCCGGCCAAGCCCTACGACATGAAGGAGTTGATCGAAAAGGTCGTCGACGAGGGCGAATTCTTCGAGCTGCAACCGGCCTACGCCGGCAACATCCTGATCGGCCTGGCGCGGCTGGAGGGCCACCCGGTGGGCATCGTCGCCAACCAGCCCATGGTCTTGGCCGGCTGCCTGGACATCGCCTCCTCGATCAAGGCGGCGCGCTTCGTGCGCTTCTGCGACTGCTTCAACATCCCGATCGTGACCTTCGTCGACGTGCCCGGCTTCCTGCCCGGCACCGCGCAGGAACACGGCGGCATCATAAAACACGGCGCCAAGCTATTGTTTGCCTTCGCCGAAGCCACAGTGCCCAAGGTGACTGTGATCACCCGCAAGGCCTATGGCGGCGCCTACGACGTCATGTCGTCCAAGCACATCCGCGGCGACGTCAACTACGCCTGGCCGACGGCGGAGATCGCGGTCATGGGCCCCAAGGGCGCGGTCGAGATCATCTTTCGCAAGGACCTGGACGACGCCGGGAAGATCGAAAAGCGCGCCGAGGAATACCGCGCCGCCTTCGCCAACCCCTTCGTCGCCGCGAGCCGCGGTTTCATCGACGACGTGATCATGCCCCACGGCACTCGGCGCAGGCTGTGCCGGGCGCTCACCCTCCTGCGCGACAAGCAGCTCGAAAACCCCTGGAAGAAACACGACAACTTGCCGTTATAGGGGAGGGGAGATGCTGCGGCTCTACGACAACAAGGAATCGCGCAACGGCTACAAGGTGGTGCTGTTGCTGAACCAGCTCGGCACGGAATTCGAGCGGGTCGAGGTCGATATCTTCAAGGGCGAGTCGCGGACGCCCGAGTTCCTGGCCAAGAACCCGGCCGGCAAGATCCCGGCGTTGGAGCTGGAAGACGGCACCGTGCTCGCCGAATCCGGCGCGATCCTGTGGTATCTGGCCGAGGGCACGGCGTTTCTGCCCGGCGACCCGGTCGGCCGCGCCGAGGTCATGCGCTGGATCTGTTTCGAGCAGAACGCCCACGAGACCAGTGTCGCCGAGGCGCGCTTCATCCTCTGCCACCCGGAGCTCGCCCAAGGCCGCGACGGCGCGATCCTGGCCGAGAAGCAGACGCGCGGTAATGCGGCGCTGGCGCTGATGGACCAGCACCTCGGGACCCGCGACTTCTTCGCCGCCGGGCGCTACACCATCGCCGACCTGGCGCTCTACGGTTACACCCACGTCGCCGCGGACGGCGGCTTCGACCTATCGCAATACCCGGCGGTCGGCGCCTGGCTCGACCGGGTCGCCGCCCAGCCGGGGTATGTTCCGGCGCTCGAGGGTTAAACGCGCTCGCAAAGCAGGGGTCTCCCGGGCATAATCGAGGCTCCACAGGGGCATAGCGGGACTCACTCACGTGTTCTCCAAAATCCTGATTGCCAACCGCGGCGAGATCGCCTGCCGCGTGATCCGCAGCGCCAAGCGCCTGGGGATCGCGACCGTCGCGGTCTATTCCGAGGCCGACGCGGGCGCGCTCCACGTCGAGCTCGCCGACGAGGCCGTGCTGCTCGGCCCGGCCCCGGCCGTCGAGAGCTACCTGGTTATCGACAAGATCGTCGCCGCCTGCCGGGAGACCGGCGCGCAAGCCGTGCATCCGGGCTTCGGTTTCCTGGCCGAGAACCCGGCCTTCGTCGCGGCGCTGGAGGCGGCGAACCTGGTCTTCATCGGGCCGGGCGTGCGCGCGATCGAGGCCATGGGCGACAAGATCGAGTCCAAGCGCCTGGCGGCCGAGGCCGGGGTCAGCACCGTGCCGGGCCACATGGAGCTGATCGCCGATGCGGACGAAGCCGTGCGTGTCGCGGGCGGGATCGGCTATCCGGTCATGATCAAGGCCTCGGCCGGCGGCGGCGGCAAGGGCATGCGCATCGCCCGCGACGACGCCGAGGCGCGGGCGGGTTTCGCCTCCGCCCGCAACGAGGCGCGCGCCGCTTTCGGTGACGAGCGCATCTTCATCGAGAAGTTCATCGAACAGCCACGCCACATCGAAATCCAGGTGCTGGCCGACGCCCACGGCACGGTCATCCACCTGGGCGAACGCGAATGCTCGATCCAGCGGCGCCACCAGAAGGTCATCGAAGAGGCACCCTCGCCGCTCCTCGACCCCGAAACCCGCGCGCGCATGGGCGCCCAGGCGGTGGCCTTGGCGGAGGCGGTGGATTACCGTTCGGCGGGCACGGTCGAGTTCATCGTGGACAAGAATAAGAACTTTTATTTCCTTGAAATGAATACAAGAATTCAGGTTGAGCATCCGGTAACCGAGATGGTGACCGGGCTCGATCTGGTGGAATCGATGATTCGCATCGCGGCCGGCGAACCGCTCGGCCTGAACCAGGACGACGTCGCGCTGACCGGCTGGGCACTGGAGGCGCGGGTCTACGCCGAGGACCCGCTGCGCGGTTTCATGCCCTCGATCGGCCGCCTGGTCCGTTATCGTGAACCCCAGTGCGAGCCCGAACAGGGCCAGCGCCTGCGCATCGACAGCGGCGTCGTCGAGGGCTCCGAGATCACCATGTTCTACGATCCCATGATCGCCAAGGTGGTGACGCACGGCGAAACCCGCGATGACGCGATCCACGCCATGCAGGAAGCGCTCGATGGCTTCACCATCCGCGGCATCCGCCATAACCTGAACTTCCTGGCCGCGGTCATCGCCAAGCAACGGTTCCGCGACGGCCGCCTGACCACCGGTTTTATCGATGAGGAGTTTCCGGACGGCTACCAGGACGCCGCCGCCCCGGCCGCGGCGCGCGCAGCGATGATCGCGGTCGCCGCCGTGGTCCAGCAGCGCACGGCCGCGCGCGACCGGGGCGGCGCGGAGTCCGCTACGCGCGACCATTGGGTAGTGCGCATCGGCGGCGCGGCCCACGAGGTCGCGCTGACGCCGACCGACGACGGCACCCGTGTCGCCGGCGCGGCCGAAACTTGCGTGGTGGAGAGCGATTGGCGGCCGGGCATGGCGCTGTTCCGGGGCCGCATCGACGGCCGGCCGGTAACCGTGCAGGTCGACCGGCGCGCACCCGGCTTCCTCTTGAGCCACGGCGGCGCCGAGGCCGCGGTCCAGGTGTTGCGGCCTCGGGTCGCGGAACTGGCCGCGCGCATGCCCGAAAAGCAGGCGCCGGACCTGTCGCGCTATCTGCTTTCGCCGATGCCCGGGCTGCTGGTCAAGCTCGCGGTCGCGGCCGGCCAGGAGGTCAAGGCCGGCGACGTGCTCGCCGTGGTCGAGGCGATGAAGATGGAAAACGTGCTGCGTGCCGAGCGCGACGGCGCGATCGCCAAGGTCCACGCGGAACCGGGCGCCAGCCTGGCGGTCGATCAACCGATCCTCGAATTTGCGTGAGGCCGGCGCCGGAGGCCCATATGGAACAACTCGATCCGCCCGACGTAGCGGTCTGGGACGAGCGCCGCCTGTGGTTCGAGGCGCGCGAGGCGTCCTGCGCCAAGGCCGGCGCGGCGGCGCCCAGCGACCAGGCCTGTGCCCTGATGATCGACCTCCAGGCGGCCTACTGCGCCGGCGCTTTCTCGGCGGCCGTCGTGCTGGCCGCGGCCATCGTCGACGCCCAAGCGCTCCCGGGGGCGCCGCGCGAGGCCGGGGTGGCGGGCCTCGACCGCAAGACCCTGCGTTGGCTGCGCGGCCTGCGCAACCGCCTGGTTCACGAAGACCCGGCCAACCCCGCGATCACCATCGAGGACCATTGGATGAAGCGGGACGTTTGGGAGCGCCGAACCCGGCGCGCCGTGGAGGCCGCCTTCGCCGCGCTCTATCCGGGCTCGGCGGGGGGCTCGACAGGGGAGGGGGCGTGACCCCGGCGGCGGAAACCGCGTCGCAGCGGGTCCGCGTGGTGGTCTCGGGCCGGGTCCAGGGCGTCTGGTATCGCGGTTGGACCGTCGATGAGGCGCGCGCCCGCGGCCTCGACGGCTGGGTGCGCAACCGCCGCGACGGCAGCGTCGAGGCGGTCTTTCAGGGCGCGCCGGCGCGGGTCGCGGAGATGATCGCGGCCTGCCGCCGGGGACCGTCGATGGCGCGGGTGATGGCGGTCGAAACCCATCCCCACGACGACCCGGTCGCGCCCGGTTTCGCGCAATTGCCGAGCGCGTGAGCGGCGGCCCGCCGCCAACCAACCCCTCCGATCCCATTCCGTCGACCCGATGCCACGTGTTACGGTGGCCATCTCATCGTTTTCTGGCGGGGGGTAATAATGAGCGTGCTTGAAATTGCGACCAAGGATGCGGGTGTGGCCACGGTCGACTTGGCGGCTGTCGAAGCCTTGGAGCAGGACCTCCGCGGCACGATTCTACGGCCCACGTCGGCGGATTACGATCAAGCCCGGCGTATCTGGAATGGAATGATCGACCGCCGCCCCGCGATTATCGTCCGTTGTGCCGGTGCCTCCGACGTTGTCGCGGCGGTGAATTTCGGTCGCGAACACGATCTCCTCATCGCCGTACGGGGCGGCGGTCATAACGTCGCCGGCAATGCTGTCTGCGACGGCGGCCTGATGATCGATCTTTCGGGAATGCGAGACGTCCATGCGGAACCCGGGCTCCGCCGCGCGCGAGCCGGTGGCGGTGCGACCTGGGGTGATTTCGACGCCGAGACGCAGCTGTTCGGCTTGGCGACGACCGGTGGCCTGATTAGCGACACGGGGGTTGCCGGATTAACGCTGGGCGGCGGGATCGGGTGGCTCACTCGGTCCCATGGGCTCGCGTGCGACAATCTTATCTCCGTGGACATCGTCACCGCCAAGGGCCAGCGCGTCACGGCGAGCGAAGAGGACAACCCGGATCTGTTTTGGGGACTCAAAGGCGGCGGCGGCAATTTCGGCATTGCAACGTCATTCGAGTTTCAACTCCATCCGGTCGGCCCTTTGCTGTTTGCCGGAATGACACTTTATCCGCTCGAAAGCGCACAGGAGATCCTCGTACATTTCCGCGATTTCATGGCGGGGTCGTCCGACGAGTTGGGCGGATTGGCGGGATTTACGACCACGCCGGACGGCCAGCCCGTGCTCGCGCTGATCGGCGTCTATAATGGGGATTTATCGGATGGCGAAGCCGCCTTGAAGCCGCTGCGCGATTTCCGTCAGCCGCTCCTCGATACCTTCGCGCCGACCCCCTACCGAAAAATTCAATCCCTGTTCGACGCGGGAACGCCGCCAGGGCTTCGTTATTATTGGAAATCGAGCTTCCTTGACGGCTTGCCGGAAGACGGCCTGGCGACGGTCATCAGCCAGGCGCGCAAGCGCCCGACCCCAAACTGCAAAATCTTCCTGGAGTTTATGGGCGGTGCGTGCGCGCGCTTTCCGAAGGAGGCCGCCGTGTTCGATCATCGCGACTCACCCTTCAACCTGCTGATCATCGGGGCATGGCAAGACCAGGACCAGGACGAAACCAATCGCACCTGGGCGCGCGATACTTGGCAAGCCATGCAGCCATTTGCATCCGAGGGGGTCTACGTAAACTATCTGGGAACAGAGAGTGACGAAGGAATCAATCGGATACCGGCGGCCTACGGAGCCGGGAAATATGAAAAGCTCCTGGGCCTGAAGAAAAAATACGACCCGACGAATCTATTCAGAATGAATCAGAACATTCCGCCCGAGGGTGCTAGTTAGCAGCGCTCCGCAACGGACATCCGAATCCGGGGTCAGGTCTGGAATTGTGAAACTGGAGTCCCGAGCATCCTTGGGCCCGCACCCGCGAGGATCCCCGGGGATCATATGTCGAGGGCGCAAGTGCCGGAGATTTGACCCGGCCATCCTCCCGGCCCGCCGATAACCGCGTTCAAGGAAAGGATATTTCGATAATTCCAGAAATATAGTTGACGAGCCGATAATCCTTGGCTAGATTGCCTGCCATGGAACACGCTCACGCTGCCCGTTGTCTGGAAAAGCTCGGCAATCCGACGCGCCTGGAGATCTTCCGACTCTTGGTGCGCGCCGGTCCGGCCGGCGCCACCGTGGGTGAGGTTCAGGACCGCCTGAACATTCCCGGCTCGACCCTGTCGCACCACATCTCGCACTTGGTCAACGCCGGCCTGGTCAATCAGACGCGCGAGGGCCGAGTGCTGCGCTGCACGCCGAACTTCGACTTGATGAGCCAAGTGATGGATTTTCTGACCGCCGAGTGTTGCACCGGGGTCGGCCAGACGGCCGGAATCAAGAAAGCCGGGTGATTTTTTTGATTGCATAATATGTTATTTCTAGAAATATCGAAATGAATGATAAACGGAGGACCGAGGAATGAAAGCGACGAAACGAATGCACATCAGCCTAGGAGTCGAGAACCTCGACGCCTCTATCCGCTTCTATACCGCGTTCTTCGGCGCGTCCCCCACGGCGGTAAAGGACGATTACGCAAAATGGATGCTCGATGACCCGCGGGTTAACTTCTCGATCAGCAGTTGCTGCGGTGCGCCAGGCCTGAGTCACCTGGGGGTTCAGGTCGAAAATGGCGAGGAGTTAAGCGATATTTCGGCGCGCTTGCGGGACGCGGGCCTCGAAACCAGCGACCAACGCGATGTGACTTGCTGCTACGCCCGTCAGGACAAGACCTGGGTCAGCGATCCGCAGGGAGTGCGCTGGGAAACCTTCCTCACCCATGGCCAAAGCGCTCAAACCGGTTGCTGCGCCTAGCCAATGCACTTGGCGCCAAAAAATTCGATCAGGAGAAGGAACGAATGACCGATCTCGCGCTCACCATGCAAGGCGCGGTGCGCCGTATCGACCGAGTCTGGCTGGCGATCGCCGCGGTGTTCCTAATCCTGCTCGCCTTTCGGCCCGAACAGGTGCTGGTCAGCGCCGGCTTCGTATTCGACGCCTTCTCCTGGATCCTGCCGTTCCTGCTCGCTTCGGTGTTGCTCGCCGCCTGGCTCAAGGCGGCCGGCGCCGACCGGGTGATCGGCGCCACCGTGTCGCGCTCGCCGGTCCGGGCCATATTGGTGTTCGCCGCCGCCGGCGCGTTTTCGCCGTTCTGCTCCTGCGGCGTGGTGCCGCTCATCGCGGCGCTCCTGGCCGCGGGCGTGCCCCTGCCGGCGGTGATGGCGTTCTGGGTCGCCTCGCCGCTCATGGACCCGGAGATGTTCGTTCTGATGTGGGCCATGCTCGGCCTCGAGTTCACCCTCGCCAAGACCTTGGCCGCCTTCGGGCTTGGTTTAGCTGGCGGATTCGCGACCCTCGCGGCGCAGCGTGCCGGCCTGTTTGCCGCTCCCTTGCGCGCGATTTCGACCGGCGGCGGCTGCGGCTCCAGCACCAGCAGTGCCTGCGGCACCACCAACACCTGCGGCACTGAAACGTCCGCGTCGCCGGAGCTGCGCTGGGCGTTCTGGCGCGACGAATCGCGGCGCGCGGCCTTCAACGCAGAGGCACGCGATATCGGTTTGTTCTTGGCCAAGTGGCTGTTGTTCGCCTTCACCCTCGAAAGCCTGATGGTGCGATGGCTACCGCCCGAGATGATCGTCTCGCACCTGGGCGGCGACACCGGTTATGCGATCCCGCTCGCGGTTGCGATTGGTGTGCCGGCCTACTTGAACGGCTTCGCCGCGGTGCCCCTGATGGGCGAGCTCATGTCCATGGGCATGGCGCCCGGCGCCGCGCTCGCCTTCCTGGTCGCCGGCGGCGTCACCAGCCTGCCCGCGGCCATGGCGGTCTTCGCCCTGGTGCGGCTGCCGTTGTTCGGCTGGTATCTCCTGGTCTCGCTCGCCGGTTCGCTCGCGATCGGCTACGCCTACCAAGGTTGGATGGCGTTCTAGGTTCGACCGGACAGGAGATTGGGCGTGGCCTAACGGCGCTGCGCCAGGCGATGGTCTTCCCGGCCCGAATCGCAGCGAGCTATTCTTGCACGTCCCGGCTCGCGATAAACATCCAGACAGCCAAGACCGCCAAGAAGATTCCAACAGCGAGTAAGTTGACGGGGCGGTAGAACGTACTGCCAACTATGACATCGAAGTCAAACACGAAAACGAGGCTGAAAAGCACTGCCATCAGGGCGAATACGGTGGCTGACACGTAGAGTGCGATCTTGGGCAAAAGCGGTTCCTTTCAGGCCGTTAGGGACGCAGCCTATCAAAAATTGTTAACTTTTTGGTAAAAGCGGCCCCATGAAATGGGCTCTGCGTTCGGCAGTCTTTCTCAATCTGGCCGGATTTCGAATATCTCCTCGAAGGTGTCGCGCAATGCCATGTCGGCGTCGGCCATGGTAACCGGCAGGCCGAGGTCCACGAGCGAGGTCACGCCGTGGCCCCGGATGCCGCAGGGCACGATGCCCTCGAAGTGGGTCAAGTTCGGCTCGACGTTGAGCGCAACGCCGTGATAGCTGACCCAGCGTCGGATGCGCACTCCGATGGCGGCGATCTTGTCTTCGCGGTCCGCACCGCGGTCGACCCAGATGCCGACCCGGCCCTCGCGCCGCTCGCCAGTGACGTTGAAGCGTGCCAGCGCCGCGACCAGCCAGTCCTCCAAATCGCGCACGAAGCCGCGTAGGTCGTTGCACCGAGTGCCCTTGCGGCGCTTGAGGTCGAGCATGACGTAGGCAATCCGCTGGCCGGGCCCGTGGTAGGTGAACTGGCCGCCGCGGCCGCTGCGGTAGACCGGAAAGCGGTCCGGCTCCAGCAAATCGGCGTCTTGCGCGCTGGTGCCGGCGGTATAGAGCGGCGGGTGTTCGAGCAGCCAGACCAGTTCGCGGGCCCGTCCGGCGCGGATCGCCGCGACCCGGGCCTCCATTTCCGCGACCGCCTTCGGGTATTCGACCGGCCGGTCGTCGATGCGCCACTCCAGTTTTCGCATTCGGCTCCTTCGGCTTCGGTTCGCCTGGCTTGCGGTTCCGCGGGCGGTCTGTTAAGCCCGAGCAGCGTTCGAGGCGAACAATAGGACAGGCCCTCGGTAGGCGCCAGGAGATGCGGTCGCGAACGGTTCGCTGGGTGCCGGAGGGCCGCGCGGTTCCTGAATCCCCAACCGGGGCGACCCTGTCGAGGCCCGCTGGTCATGCGCCGCGGGCCTTCATTGTGAGGGGAGCCAGGCGATGGCTGAAGATCTGCGCGACGCCGCCTTGGCATACCACCGCCTGCCGAAGCCCGGCAAGTTGGAGGTGACGGCCACCACGCCGCTCGCCAACCAACGCGACCTGGCGCTGGCCTATTCGCCGGGCGTGGCCGCCGCTTGCGATGCCATTGTTGCCGATCCGGCCGAGGCCTCCCAGCTCACCGCCCGCGCCAATCTGCTCGCCGTGGTCACCAATGGCACCGCCGTGCTCGGCCTGGGCGCCATCGGGCCGCTTGCCGCCAAACCGGTCATGGAAGGCAAGGCGGTCCTGTTCAAGAAATTCGCCGGCATCGACGTCTTCGACATCGAACTCGACGTGCGCGATCCGGACCAGCTTATCGAGATCGTGGCCGCGTTGGAGCCGACCTTCGGCGGCATCAACCTTGAGGACATCAAGGCGCCGGAGTGTTTCGAGATCGAGAGCCGGCTGCGCGAGCGCATGTCGATTCCGGTGTTCCACGACGACCAGCACGGCACCGCGATTATCGTCGGCGCGGCGATTTACAACGGCCTGCGTTTGGTCGGCAAGGAGCCGGGCGAGATCAAGCTGGTGACCTCGGGCGCGGGGGCGGCCGCGCTCGCCTGTCTCGACCAACTGCTGGCGCTGGGGATCAAGCGGGAGAACGTCTGGGTGACCGACATCGCCGGGGTGGTCTACGAGGGCCGCAGCGAGGAGATGGACCCCTGGAAGGCGCGCTATGCCCGGAAGACCGAGGCGCGCGGTTTGGCCGAGGTGATCGAGGGCGCCGATATTTTCCTGGGCCTCTCCGCGCCCGGCGTGTTGAAGCCGGATATGGTCGCGGCCATGGCGCCGAAGCCGATCATCCTGGCGCTCGCCAATCCGGTCCCGGAGATCATGCCCGAAGAGGCATTGGCCGCGCGCGCGGACGCGATCATCGCCACCGGGCGCTCGGACTATCCGAACCAGGTCAACAACGTGCTGTGCTTCCCGTTCATCTTTCGCGGCGCGCTCGATGCGGGCGCGACCACGATCAACGAGGAAATGAAGCTGGCCTGCGTCAAGGCGCTCGCCGACTTGGCCCAGGCCGAGCCTTCGGAGGTGGTCGCCAGGGCCTATGGGGGCGAGGCCGGGCGCTTTGGCCCGGAATACCTGATCCCGCGGCCCTTCGACCCGCGCCTCATTCTCGAGGTCGCGCCGGCGGTTGCCAAGGCGGCGATGGACAGCGGGGTCGCGACCCGGCCGATCGCGGACTTCGAGGCCTATCGCCAGGGCCTGACTCAGTTCGTGTTCCGCTCCGGCCTGATCATGAAGCCGATCTTCGACCGCGCGGCCGGCGACCCCAAGCGGGTGATTTACGCCGAGGGCGAGGACGAACGCGTGTTGCGCGCCGTTCAGGTGTTGGTCGACGACGGCCTGGTCAAGCCGATTCTGGTCGGGCGGCCCGAGGTGATCGCCAGACGCATCGAGCGCCTGGGGCTGCGCGTTGCGGCGGATCGCGATTTCGAAATCGTCAATCCGGAGAGCGATCCGCGTTACAACACCTATTGGCAAACCTACCACCGCCTGATGGAGCGCGCCGGCATGTCGCCGGACCGGGCGCGCACCGTGGTGCGCACCAACAACACCGTGATTGCGGCGCTAGCCGTGCATCTGGGCGACGCCGACGCCATGCTGTGCGGCATTGAAGGCCGCTATTCGCGGCATCTGGAGCATCTCGGCAATATCATCGGCCTGGCCGAAGATGCCCACGCTTATTCCGCGCTCAGCCTTCTGATCCTGCCGAGCGGCACCTTCTTCCTGGCCGATACCTACGTGAGTCCGGACCCGAGCGCCCAGGAGATCGTCGAGATGACCGTGCTGGCCGCGGCGCTCCTGCGGCGCTTCGGCAT
>Ga0255057_10000833_pt1 | contig 17706 bp, 12 predicted proteins | sample Cases_109_6_MG_FD_189022 | JGI IMG/M metagenome (GOLD analysis project Ga0255057, IMG submission 189022) | Seawater microbial communities from Amundsen Gulf, Northwest Territories, Canada - Cases_109_6 | ecosystem: Environmental > Aquatic > Marine > Gulf | place: Canada: Northwest Territories... | reverse complement strand
CGATCGGCTCGTTCCCTGGGTCTGAAGGCCCTCCGCACCTCCCCGCTGGGGACTTCAAGTGCTTGGGTGGGCCTTCTGGTCGTTGGATGGCGCGAGCTTCAAGATGTGCCAGCGGATGCTATCGGCTTGATGGAGATCCTTGCTAATCTGTGTCACGCGCGGATTCTCATGAATATGCAGCGTGAGGTGGTTTCCGATCTGGATGAGACACTAGAGCGCACGAAAAAAGAGCAAGAAATTCAGTTCCAGGCCGTGAATGACGCAATCTTGAGCCTCGACTCTAAGCTCAGGGTCCTGCGTGCAAATGAGGCCGCCACTCGAATGCTTGGATACAGAGATGACGAGCTAATTGGAATGGAAATTCAAGAGGTTTTGGTGGGACCATCGGATCTTATGACCACACTTCTGGACGTGCTAGGCCATCAACGTCCGGCAGATCGACCGCACGTTACGCTGCATAGGCGTGATGGAACGCCCTTTCCGGTAAATGTAAGAGCTGTGCCCCAGGAAGATGCGGCGCCAACACGCGTCGTAGTTGTGCTCAGTGACCAATCAGAGCAGAAGGCCATTGAAGATCAAACCGAGACACTCGCTCAAAGAGCCTTGCTTGGCGAAGTGGCTGCTATCTTTGCCCATGAAGTACGCAATCCCATTAACAACATCAGCACCGGCTTGCAGCTTGTTGCATCCCGATTGGGCAGCGATCATCCGCAATATGAATCCCTTGAGCGTGTACGGAGCGAATGCAATCGGCTGGATCAGCTTATGGAGGACGTTTTGTTCTTTGCCCGGCCGCTAGAGCTCAAATTCTCGGCACTCAATATAACGGAGTTTCTGGACCGAATTCTTGACCGGTGGGAGCCTCGATTTGCCCAGGCCAGGGTCCGCACGCTAAGAAACTACGCACCCATTTTGCCCCCAGTGTTTGCGGATGAACGGACTCTGGAGCAAGTTCTAGTCAATCTACTGACCAATGCTATCCAGGCCATGCCAGAGGGCGGCACGCTCTCAATCAGCGTCTCCCCCAAGGATCCGATAGGTGTGGAGTTAAAATTCGCAGATACAGGGCCAGGCATCCCGCAGGCTCAGCTGGAGCGCATATTTGATCCTTTCTTCACAACAAAGAAATCGGGTACCGGCCTTGGCCTGGCCATCAGCCGGAGAATTTTAAATGCACATCAAGGGAACATTACCGTGGAGAGCTATCCGGATGCGGGAACCGTCTTCGCGCTTCATCTTCCGATTGCACAACCCTCATGAGCTCAACAGTCCTAATAGTTGACGACGAAGACGCAGCTCGAAGCTTTGTCAACGGCGCACTAAGCGACGCCGGCTACGAAGCAATCGAGGCAGGTGACCTGGCTCAGGCGCAACAGGCCATTGAGACGGGGGCTGCAGATATCGTGCTGCTGGACGTCGTCTTACCAGATGGGTCTGGGCTCTCTCTCCTGGAACAAATTGAGCGTGAAAATCCCAGTCCCCCAGTAATTCTCATAACGGCATTCGGCGAAGTCGACATCGCCGTTCAAGCGATGAAGCAAGGGGCTCAGGACTTTCTGCAAAAGCCTCTGGATCTGGAGCAACTGGTTAGCGCAGTTGAGCGAGCAAGCGAGGTCGTCTCCCTTCGGCGTGAACTGGCTCTGCTACGCAAATCCTCCCAGGATCAATACGAGTGGATTGCAGGAGATACTCCAGAGATGGCGCGCATCGCGGACGAAGCGGAACGGGCCGCGGGAGCCTCAGTCTCGGTGCTCATTACCGGCGAAACCGGCACCGGCAAGGAAATCATCGCCAACGTGATCCGGATGGCCGGACCGCGCGCGGACAAACCTTTTGTACCTATCAATTGCGCCGCGCTTCCAGACACCATGATCGAATCGGAACTCTTCGGCCACGAGGCGGGTGCCTTCACGGGCGCCACTAAGCGCAAACCGGGTCTCATGGAAGTCGCGGATGGTGGAATCTTGTTCCTGGACGAGATCTCATCCACCAAGCCGGATATGCAGGCCAAATTGCTTCGTGTGCTCGATGAGCGAAAATTCCGCCGGGTAGGCGGAGTAAACGAGATCATCGTGGATGTTCAGATCCTTGCCGCCTCCAATCGAGATCTGCCTTCCATGATGGAGGAAGGTACCTTCCGAGAGGATTTGTACTACCGGTTGAAAGTTGTCGACTTGCACCTGCCGCCCCTACGCGAGCGGAAAGGCGATATTCCGGCGCTGGTTGGGTCGTTCATTCGGCAGGAGAGCCTGCGCACCGGAAATCCGGTCACAGGTATCACCCCACGAGCCATAGAAGCCCTAAAGGCTCACGATTGGCCAGGGAACATGCGAGAGCTGCGCCACGTCATAGAGCGCGCCATGCTGTTCTGTGACGACGAGCAAATCGATCTTGGACACCTCTCACCCGAATTCCGGGCCCAAGCAACCAAATAGCCTTAGTTCCCCGCAGTTGATTATCGCCCGTCGATCGTACGGGGGCAGCCGCCCCATGATCGGGCCAGGAGTTTGGCACGATGATCGTGCACCGTGCCTGACCTATCCTCCTGCACGAAGTTTGGCACGATCATTGCACCTATGCCCTTCAGATCCCAATTCTGGAGGCAGACATGGTTCCTCTCTCGACACTCGATATGCAAATGATCATCGCGGTAACAGTATTTGTTTTGGGTTGTATGTGCATTGTGCTAGGGATATTCGTGCTGGTGAGCCGAGGCTACTCAAAAGAAATCCGCGCCCTGGCAACGCATTCTGCACGACTAGGACGCAAAGGTATGGCCGAAGAAGTGACAGGCCTAGTCAACAGCGCTTCGGAGTTGGTGGGCGCGCTGAATTCGCTGGTCAAGACCGCCAGCGGGGCCGGCTTGTTTCTGATCTTAATGGGCATCGGGATGATCGCGGGCTCCTACTGGGTCATCGATCAAGTTCAAGTTATCTAGGCCAGGGCCCGAATGCACACGGACCAAGAAGTCCTGGCTGCGCTCCGCACCCACTTCAACCAGGAGCAACTTGCAGCGGTTCTTGACCGCCTGCTTAGAGTTCCAGAAGCCTGGACGGCGCTACACGATCCCGCCTTCCTACACGAAATTGCTGAATCGAGCCCAAACGCCAACCTGACGCCGTCGCATCTGGCATCTGTGGCGCTTGGTGGAAGTCTGCATTCAGACCTCCAGCGGATTCTTGCCGATGCGCACGCAGACCGGGTACGTCAAGTTTGGGAAGAAGCGGCAATTGGAGTTGTTGTCCAGCGCGATCTCTTAGACACGGCGTTGCTCGGCATTGAATTCGGACGACGCCTGGAGGCTGGCCAGGAGGGGCTGCTTCAGCGTGTGGCCGAGTCCCCATCTATCTGGCGTTCGCCTGTCGCACTTGCATGGCCAACCATCTCTGATCCGGAGATGCTGCTAGGCAAGCTGCTCGATCATGGTAAGTCTCACTTTGCGATCCAAATCACGCTGGCGAATTTCCCGGCAAGCGAAGCCGCTGGTTACCTGACACGCAATGCAAACGGTTCCACCGCGCAAATGCTGCAGCAGATAACCAGAGGCGGCGAAATGGGGCTCGCCGGATCACTGTCGGTATCGACGGACGGTGGAACAGACAAATTGTCGCACCTGTTGATCGAGGCGATAACACGTCGAGTCAGCGGAGAGCATAAAGCCGCGCGAAGTTCTCTTAATCGAGCATGGGAAACTGCAACAGAAGATTCCGCGCGCATTGCAGATTTCACTGCAGACCAGGCCAGGATTTCCGGCGACCCAGTTACTGAGCTCGAGGCTAATCGAAAGGCCCTGGAAATCATCCCCACTCCGCTTCGTCGGGCGCGAACGGCATTGAGCCTGCTCAGCCTGGACCGGTCCGGTGAAGCACTTTCTCTATTGTCCGGAGCAGACCAATCGGTAGAAGAACAGATAGCAGCTGGCTTGGCTCAGTCGCACCGAAGTGATTCCCGTGAACTACTTGGGAACGCCCTGGTTTTGATGAACGATCCAATCGAAGAGGATTGGTTCTCATTACTTGCGGATGGACTCATCGAAGCCAATGATTGGGCGGGCGCGGTTGAGGCAGCAAAGGTGCATGTCGTGCATCACCCATCGAGCAAGGTCGCTCATCAGGATCTTGCGAGGATACTATTCGCGGCCGGAGACGCCGAGGCCGCAGCTGAACAGGCCGCAATCGCGCTTGCTCTCAATCCCAGCTCTCAGAGTGCCCTCAAGCTCCAGGCAGAAATTCAAGACGGAATTGGTAATCACGCCGAATCCTTTGGCCACTGGCGTCAAGTATCTACTCTGGAAGGCAAAGATCTTGCGAAATACGCCATTGAGGCAGACGAATTTGATTTCGCCGGAAGCATTTTGGATGAGATGCCATCGAGCTCAGACAAAACTGTTCTGGAGGGGATGGTTCTTAGCTCCAGCGGTGATCGCTCAGGAGCGATCGCGAAATATCGGGACGCAATTCGAAAGTCTCCCAACGACATTCAGGCGTATCAATCATTGTCGGCAGCCCAAATGGCCGCCGGTGAAAACGTTGAAGCCACCAACACTCTGACTGAGGGTGTCCAGGCAAATCCAAAAGAGGTCATTCTTCGCCGCTTGCTGTCAAACCACCTGCAGATCCAAGGGAAATCCAGCGAGGCGCTCGACATAGCGGCCGACGCGTGGGGACTAGACCAAAACAATATTCCGGCAGGTCTTGAATATGCCAATCTGCTCAGTGAGCTGGGCCATGTAGATCGCGCGCTGGAAATCCTGCGCCAAGCGGTTAAGAGACAACCCTTGAGCTGGGAGGTAGGGCTGGCTCTCGCGAAAGTGTATGAACGTCGTGGGGATATAGCTCAGGCCGCTCGAGCGATTCGCCCCCTGCCCTCCTCCGCGCCCCCTGAAGCATATTTCTATTCCGCCCGCATTCAGCTCAAAGCCGGTGCCGACGGCCCTCAGCTGAGATTGGCGACTGAAAACCTTGAGACCGCCAAACTTGGAGGGTGGGCAGAGCCCTCCTTGGATTATTGGCTCGGTCGTGCATTCGAGCATGCAGAGCGATTTGAGGAAGCGCTGGTCCGCTACGGCCAGGCACAACAATTGTTGCCAGTCGGAGATTATGAATTGCGTGAGGAAGCCGCGCTGGGTTCGGCACGCGCCGCACTTGGCCTGGGCGAGATTTCCAGGGCGCTGGCCATCCTCGAAGAGGCTCAGGTCCAGTTTCCTCGATCCGCTCGCATCCTGGCCGCCCGATCTGACGTGTATACGATCGCCAAGCTGCCCGACAAAGCTCTTGAAGTGGCAGAACAAGCTGTCGAGCTTGATCCCGAGGAGACGCATGCATGGCACGCTCTGGGCGACTCGCTGGCCAAATCTGGAGACTTCCGCGGAGCTGTGAAGGCCATTGAACGACTGAGCGCCCTCGATCCAGAAGCGTCCGAAGGCTGGCTAACGTTGGCTCGGCTGGCATCAAACTCACAGGATCAAAGGATAGCCCGCAGATCGGTTGCAGAAGCCCTGTGGCGGGGTCGACGGAATCCAAAAGCGCTTCAGGACACTGCGAATTATCTTGAGGAACAAGGCAATTTTGCCTCAGCCATACGGGTCATGAAGAGCGCCACCCGAATTCAACCGAAGGATCCTCAATTGCAAGGCGTTCTAGCCCGGGTCCTGGAAGCTTCTGGTGAATACCAGGGAGCCTTCGAAGCATGGCAGACGAATATTGCCCTGGCCCCAGGTGAACCGGAACCACTCAGGCGCTCAGCAGCCTGCGCCCAAAAGCTGGGACTAGGCAGCCAATCTGTGAAATTGCTGGCGAAGGCTGTAGCCATCGAGCCTGGAAATCCCTGGTTGCGACGAGATCTGGCGAAGTCGCATCTTATGCAGGGCGAGGTTCGACAGGGCCTGCTCTCTTATGCAGCCGCGGTCAAATCTGCTCCAAATGATGCGTCGTTATTGTGCGAAGCCGCGGAAGCGGCCTTGCGGGCAGGAGACGCTCGTTACGCTCTCGCTCTACTGGGAAAAATGGAATCCGTATTGACGGACAGTGGTCGTGCACGCGCCGCGAAGGGAGAGGCGTTGCTCTTGCTTGATAAGCGAGAACAGGCCGTCGCTTCTCTTTCCGAGGCAATTGAACAAGGCTATGAGACCGCTCGCACGTTTTCAATGTTGGCAGTTTCAGCGCCTGATCGCGGCCGCGCGATGACCTTCCTCGAACAGGCACGCAACGCCTCCGTCAAATCGGCTCACGACGCCGTTTGGCGTGCTCGGGCGGAAATTCGATTATTCAATGGCGAACAGGCGATTGAAGTCTTGGAAGGTTGGAAAGCTGATCCGTATGCCGCCCAAGAAGTAATTCGACTGGGGTTAAGAATACGGGACATGCTCTGGTTGTTTGGGGTCTCGGATGCCGTATCTTCGCTACAAGAAACAGCCGTAATTGGCCTTGTACAGGGCTCCCTCGAGGACCTACAGACGCACAATCTTTCTGATCCGTCTCTTGACGCCTGGTTCCGAATAGAAAAAGCGCCGTCGGATCTGGCCAAGTTCATCGATCAAGATCCGATGGGTTGGATCGGAGAGGCGATTGCAATTGCACATCTCAAGGACGACCGCCTGGTGGCTGCAAAGGAAGCGATCGAGCAGGTAGCGCTCATCCGAGCGGCAGCAGAATGGAGCCCGCTTCTGATCGGAATGATCCATGAGACGGGCGGTCGAGAAGCGGATGCCCGAGCCGCCTACCGATCGGGCAGTGAATCTAGCCCTGTCGCCACCTACCTTCTTGGCAGAGCATATAAGCGCGGTGGAAGCCTGGAACGTGCGGCTAGCCATATCGGGGCAGCGGTAATCGAAGCGCCCGATCAGCATCGATGGCAATACCATCTGGCCTTGGTTTATTCGGAATTGGGCGATGATGATTCTGCGCTAGCTCACTTCCAGGATGCGGTCACCAAGGATCCGAAGAATCCAGAATATCTGCTTTCGCTTGCAGGTGCCTACGCGACTTCGGGCCATCTGAATCAGGCACTGGAGGGCTATACGAGCGCCCTCGCCTACGGATCCGATTCGGTGGCTGCACACCGAGAGGCTGGCCAGGTTGCACTACATCAGGGTGCCTTCGATCAAGCATACGCCTGGTTTGAACGCGCAATCACGCTCGCTCCAAGCGATATCGATAGCCTGGTCGGATCGGCTAAAGCCTCCATCGCCCGCGGTGATAAGGATCAGGCCGAAGAGCGCCTGGGTGCCGCGATTCAACAGGCCCCCAACGACCCCCGAGTGCTGCTCGGTACGGGACACGTAAGCGCTGGCTCCGGCGATTTTGAAGCTGCGATGAAGTCCTTCGAGCAAGCCCTTCAGGCCGGTGCTGATCCGAACGTTGTGCGCAGAGGCGAGAGCAAGGTCTTGGCGCAGCAGGGGAAGTATTCAAAAGCTGCGGAGGTGATGCAGGAAACGCTGAATTCGGACCCCGCCGATCATCGTCTCTGGCATGAGTTGGCTGAAGCGCTCGAGGCTGGATCAGACCTGGACGGTGCCGAACAAGCCATAGGCGAGGCCATCCGTATCTCCCCCGCCAATCCCGATTATCGATTGGCTTTGGGCAGAATTTCTCGCAAAGCAGGCAACCTTGACCGAGCGATTGAGGAGCTCAGGCAAGCCGAATCAGTGGACTCCGAAGATCCGCGGATCCCGATTGAGGCCGGATTGGTTTATGAGGATCGGCGCGAATTTACGCGAGCTCTTGATTCTTATCTGAAGGCAGTCGAGATCGATACGAACAGTCTGCAGGCTCATTACCGAGCCGGCATATTGCTGCGAACCCTAAAGGCGTACCGGAAAGCCGGAGAAATGTTGAAGCGCGCCGCAGAACTTGCACCTACTAACCAAGAAGTGATGCATCAATTAGCGGCAGTAAGAGCATTGGAGTTGGTACATGGCTAAATCAATGGACCGTGAGAGCGTGGTAAGCACCCTTCACGCGGCTCAGGTTGCGGGTCGACTGGATTATTCACGCAATCTGGCCATAGAGTGGCTTTCGGTGTGGCCGGGCGATTTGGAGGTCGCGCTGCAGCTTGCAGCCGTCGAACTCAAAGCGGGAACCGCAGGTCCGGCGATTGATCGATTGTCTTTGCTGATCGAGGTCGATCCAGAGAGTCAACCTGCCTACGAAATGTTGGCCGAAGCGTACAAACAGACCGGAGATAGCCTGCGCGTGCCGATTTATATGTCAATCGTCAAGGTTTTGGCTGGAGAACGCCCGAATCCGGCCAGCTCTCCTTCATGGGCGGTAGCGCTGGCTCGAGCTTATCAGGCACTGGAAGCTGGAGAGTTCGCTGTGGCGTTGCGGGCTGCGAACGAGGCTCTGGCCGCTGACCCAAGCTTCGCGCTCCCGGCATTGGTTGCAGTGCGGGCAAGCCTTGCCACTGGAGCAACCCGAGAGGCGGTTCGTTTGGCGTCTGCCGGGCACGATCGGTGGCCCAATTGTGTCGCTTTCAAGCTCGTGCTTGCTGAGGCTCAGCTCGGATCCGAACGATCCGCGACAGGTGTCGAAAGCATGCACCAGGTCGCGGCAGCTGATCCATTGGGCGTGGTGGCCGAAACTGTGCTCGGCATCAATCATCCTTACCGATCGTTGTGGCCGGTTCACATGCAAGCTCAGATAAGCAGGCCCGTGCCGGACGAGGTCATGGCGGTTATGGGAGCCTCGGTGAAGTCCCCCAAGTCGGGTGATTTCGAGATACCTGAGCCTGAGCCTGGCGAGGCATTTCAAGGCCCGAGCTCCGGCGATGGCCCAACTAGCAATGATGCGCTCTTGTCCGTGCGCAATGAGTTTGATCGATTGGCTGTGCGCCTCAATGCACGCCGTCCGATTGAAAACCAGGAGGCGAGACTTCCTGCGTACATTGTCCTGAGCAGCCACACCCGACTCGTTCAAGAACTGGATTCATCCGGATTCAGGCGAGTCAACGATGGCATCATGAATCTGGTTGAGGTGGTCCGTCGCAAGAAGGGTTGGGGAGCCTATCGGATCTATGTCGACGATCCGCGGTCACTCGAACCGTTTGGGCTCATACCTTGTGATCCAGGAAATGCGTGGCAAATCAAGCTGCGCCTCGCAGAACTTGATCAAGCACTGGCTGAGCGTGGAGAAATGATTGGAGCAGTGTTGATCGTCGGAGGACACAACATTGTGCCATTCCATCTGTTACCGAATCCGACGGATGACGATGACGATTCAGTGCCCTCGGATAATCCCTATGCGGCCACCGATGAAAACTACTTCGCTCCCGAGTGGCCGGTCGGGCGATTGCCGGTCGACAAAGATACAGACCTGTTGGTCAAGTTGCTCAGCAGTTCCACGGCGGGGCATCGCGCTCAGCTACAGTCGGCATCCACTCACAGGAGATTCGGTGTTTGGGTAAGAGATCGATTTGGGCGCTTTTTCCGCCCGCATCCGAAGGCTATTGGCTACACGGCAAGCATTTGGCGAAAGGCTTCGATCGCCGTGTTCCAGGCTATCGGCGCCCCACGGTCGATGATTACCTCCCCGCCCAATGCGGCCGGCAACATGCCCTCTGTCGTAAGTCGGCCTAGCCCACTTTCCTACTTCAATCTGCATGGATTGGAGAATTCACCGGAATGGTACGGGCAACGGGATCCGCTGCGAGATCATTCCGAGTCTGTAGAGTTTCCAATCGCGGTACGACCTGAGGATGTGGTCAACAGCGGACGTGCTCCGAAAATTGTGTTCACTGAGGCCTGCTATGGCGCGCATGTGATAGGCAAGACAGAGGAAACGGCTCTTAGCTTGAAGTTTCTCGCAAGCGGTAGCCAGGCAGTTATTGGATCGACCAAGATCGCCTACGGATCGGTCACTCCACCTCTGATCGCGGCAGATCTGCTAGGTCGGCTATTCTGGGATCACCTTCGCAAGTCCGTCCCCATTGGAGAGGCGTTGCGATTGGCTAAACTCAAACTTGCGACTGAGATGCATGATCGACAGGGCTTTTTGGATGGTGAAGACCAGAAGACCTTGATTTCATTCGTCCTCTACGGTGATCCACTTCTTGTTTCGAAGTCCATCGGACGATCGAAGGGAAGCAAGGAAATCGTGCGCACCACAAAACGACCTGCAACGATGAAAACTGCCTGTGCATTGGGGGGGCCCGACCTGCTGACAGATGCCTCCTATGCACCGACCACCGATCGTGTGCATTCAATCGTCGCGCAGTATCTTCCGACTATGGCGGATGCCGAGTGCAACATACGCGATCAGCACAGCGGATGCAATCACGATGACCACTGCTGCCCCAGTCAGCAGATAGGCATGAAGACCGTCGGCGAAAACGAAGCTATGGTGGTGACGCTGTCGAAACACGTGACGGACGGCTCGAGGATTCATCCGCATTTCGCCCGAATGACCCTTGATCAAGGCGGCAAAGTAATCAAGCTAGCCGTCTCCAGATAGCCGGCGTGGCATGGACCTTGCACTATACCTGTCATCATGAATGCACCCATCTCACGGCTAGGTTTTCACTATTTCCCGGACGAAGCTCACTACTCTGAGAAGGACCTCGAAGAGTGGCTGCCGACGCTGCTAAGACTGTCAGCACACTGGCTGGTACTCCCTGCTGCAGTCGAGCGCACAATCCCAGAGTCTTTTCTAAAAGGCCTAATCGAAGCTGGAATTCGACCCGTGGTGTGGATCAAGGGACACGCGGATGAGATAACCGCGGATCAACTCTCACCCTCACTTGCAAGTTATGCCGAGTGGGGCGTGCGCGAACTTGTCGTTTTTGATCGCCCGAATATTCGGAGCAGCTGGTCATCAAATGAGTGGGCGCGCCCGGGTCTGGTTGAGCGGTTTGTCGACCAAATGCTCCCCATTCTTCAGCTTGAACGCGCATCGGGCATGAACCCGATCTTCCCTCCGCTCGAGCCTGGCGGCGATTATTGGGACACAGCATTTTTGGAAACCGCCTTGCAATCCATGCTTCGTCGGGGACATCGCAGCTTGATCGAAAATCTGCATCTGGCGATCTACGCTCGAACCTTCGGAAAGCCGCTGGAGTGGGGCTATGGCGGACCCAAAGAATGGGCCGCAAATCGCCCCTATAACACTCCAGAAGATTCACAGGATCAAATTGGATTTAGAACATTCGATTGGTATTCGGCCACGGCAGAGAGCGTCGTGGGCAAATCATTGCCCATGATCGTGGTGGCAGGTGGCCCGCCCAGCACCCAGGAAGATGGAGAGGCCGAGATTGCCAACATATTGCGGGCAGTCCAGACGGGGCAATTGCCCCAATCGGTACTGGGCTTTAATTTCTACCTCTTATCTGCGGACCCAAATGGTCCTGACACCAGCTCTGCCTGGTTTGACTCACCTACTCAACCGAGGGCCGTAGTTGGATCCGCCAAGCGGCTGCTGGATGTCGGCGGGCTCAGTGACAGCTCCAGACTGGCCAAAAAAACACTTAGCCATTTCGTCTTGCTTCCCGATGGCCCAATGTCTGAGGACACTTGGGCGATCGTCAAGACGCTCGTCAAAGACGGTGTAATTGGATTTTCGCCTGAAGAGGCCCTCCAGGCGGATCGAGTGACAATATTGGGCGACGAGGCCGCCGTCCCTCCGTCCGTTGAGCGCCAGCTCGTTGAGGGCGGATGTTCGGTGACTCGGGTCAAAGGCCCGAGCGAGATGTTTGTTGCGGCCTGGAAAGCTACCTATAGGGATGGAAAATGACAGAACACGAAAACACCTCACACGAAGTTCCGGAAATCAACGTGGCGATGGAGTCGGTCGCTTCGGAAGCTGAGCAAGTTCACCCAGTGGATGCTCCTAAGACCGAACCTGCCTCATTGGAACTCGAAGAAATTGGTCAGGCCCGCATCAAAGTGCTTGGGCTTGGCGGCGGCGGCTCTAATGCCGTCAACCGTATGGTCGAACTGGGGTTGATCGGTGCGGAGTTCATCGCAGCCAATACTGATCATCAAGCTCTAGAGTCGAGTCTCGCACCCACCCGCATTCAACTTGGCCCCGACGTAACGCGTGGGCTAGGAGCAGGTGGCGATCCCAGGATCGGCGCAGCTGCTGCAATTGAAAGCAGCCGCGAGATTGCTGAAGCGCTTGCCGATGCAGACATGATCTTTCTTACCGCCGGAATGGGCGGTGGGACAGGCACCGGGGCGACGCCAATTGCAGCCGAAATTGCTCGCGAGACAGGCGCGGTCGTAATAGCCACGGTAACGACACCCTTCTCATTCGAAATGGGCAAACGAGCTAAGAACGCATCAGAGGGAGTGCGCCGGCTTCAGCCGCATGCGCACACCTTGATCACCGTACCCAATGACCGTCTATTGCATGTCGTCCCCAGGGACGCAAGCCTGGAAGTCGCATTTAGATTCGCAGATGATGTTCTTCGTCAGGGAATTCAAGGCATTGTAGAGCTCGTAACAAAGCCGGGACTGATCAACGTGGATTTCGCCCATGTGCGTGCCGTCATGCACAAAGGCGGTGGTGCTCTGATGGCCATCGGGATCGGCGAGGGCGAGCGAAAGTCTGAAATCGCGCTCGAACAGGCCCTCCACCACCCATTGCTTGAGGTGAATAGCTTTGGACAGGCAAATGGAGCGTTGATCCATTTCACCGGTGGCGAAGATCTCGGTTTGGTTGAGGTCGGCGCGGCAGTAGAAGACCTGCGTGAGAACATGCCTCCCGAGGCCGATGTCGTCCTGGGAGTTACGACTGAACCTGCTATGCATGGCCGGGTCCAGGTGATCCTTATCGTGACCGGAATTGGCGGTCAGCCAGTGCAAGAAATGTCATCCACTGAATCCGTTCCGGCAGCCCCATCGAGTGAAATCGAGATGGAAGATCTGGACATACCTGCGTTTATGCGTCGAAAGCCTTCATACCCAACCCTGCCGCGAGATCATGGAACTCAGGCGTGAAGAAAGAAGTTGTCGAAAAGATCACTCGAACTGTAGTTCAGCAGTTCCCTGAGATGGACGGGGTGCGGCCTGCCGTCAAATCAGATGAAGACGGGGAAGACCGCTATCTAATGACCTACAAAGGTGCACTTGATCTACCGGATGGCAACACCATGAAACGGATTGTCCGCGTCGTTGCCAGTGAGAAGGGCGACGTGATTCGCATGAGTACATCGAGGTGAAATGATGAATCAAGTTAGATACAGGCCGGTCATATTAGCTAATCTGCTCGTTCTAAAGGCAACCGTGTTTGCCGCAGAGTGGGCCCTCGAACATCGGGAGTGGATTGCCCGTGGGCGAGCCTACGCCCCAGTGGTATTGGGCGGCTTTGTGGCCTATTTTATTGGCGTTGTTGTTGGTCAGGCGATCATGGGCGCATTCATTTAGCGCAGTCCCTGTCCGGCACAATTGCTGTGCGCGAGCGCCCGGAGTACAATCCGGGCGCTCTTGCCGTTTATGTACAACTCCTAAACTCTATGTCCAGCCAACGTCGACCCCTGGTGGTCGTTCTGATCATCGCATCCTTCTTTGCGGCGGGCCTGCTAACGGTCTTGCTGGGCGGAGAAACATCGTCGACTCCCACTGACATCCCCGAAGTAGCTCCCAGTGAATCGGTGCTTATTGTTGGCGTCGATGATCTCTCCGCGCCCACTCCGATGCTTGTCGCAGTTTGGCAGGCAACCTACAGCCATTCTGATCGGGACGTCATCCTGCTGGGACAGTCGGTCGACAATGTAGCCTGCGGAAGCCAACCCGCAACTTTGACAGACTTGTTCGCATGGGATCCATCTAGCGGAATCGCACCAGAGTTCCTGGCGGCATTTGAAGAGATGCCGTTCGTGATTGCTGATGAGACTGCCTTTGCTGCGCTCATTGATGAGCTTGAAGGTCTGGACCTGAACGGAGCACACTTGCAAGGCAACCAGGTAACAGCTGTCCTCCGTACGCTGTACAGCAATCCTGGAGGCTCACTGACTACCCAGGAGCAATTCCTAATCGCTCTCGGCGGCAAGGCGGCCACAGATGCTGCGAATGTGGACCTGAATCGACTGCTCGAGCTCATACCCGGACATGCGTTTACGTCTATCCCTCCACAAGATCTGCTGACCACGTATTTGAGACTGCAGCCCCTGGATCCTGGCTCGATACTCGTGTGGGCGCCCGACCAAACATCCGAAGCCTGCGAAAGCTAACCCAAACAGAAAGGAGACTGCCAAATTGACAGTCTCCTCTGGTGCGCTGGGTGGGAGTTGAACCCACACGCCTTGCGGCACATGGCCCTCAACCATGCCTGTCTGCCAATTCCAGCACCAGCGCTTGTTCGCTACCAGCCGAGGCGGAGGAGCTTGAGGGGCCCCCACGCCCGCTAGAGCCAGCGGCGATTCGCGGTATTATAGCGGACCTTGTCGTCCTAAGTAGTATTTACACCTCCCGAGAGACCTCAAGAACCCTACACTGACGAGCGTGCCTAAATGCGAATTGTGCTTGATGCCATGGGCAGTGACGAACACCCGGAGCCCGAACTCGAGGCCGCGGTTGAAGCCCAGAGACTCTGGGGGGACCGGCTGACTCTAACGGGACCAGCCGATACGCTTGAGCCCCGAATCGACCCATCGCTCGCCGAGATCGTCGATGCGCCCGAGGTTCTAACCATGGACGACAAACCCGCCCTCGCTGCGAAGCAGAAGCGAAACAGCTCTATGGCTGTGGGAATGCGGATGCTCAAGCACGATGAAGCGGATGCCTTTGTATCGATGGGAAACACCGGGGGGGCCATGGCGACTGCCCTCTTCCAGCTTGGCCGAATTAGAGGAGTTAAACGACCCGCGCTCAGCCCTGTCTTTCCTGTTCGTGACGGATCGACCGTGGTGATTGACATTGGAGCAAATACGGACAGCCGACCTTTGCACCTGCTCCAGTTCGGCATCATGGGATCGATCTATGCCGAAGTATTCTTGGAGCGCAATAACCCTCGCGTAGCATTGCTGTCCACCGGAGAAGAAGAAGGCAAGGGCAATATGCTGGTTGGCGAGGCCGATGCACTCCTGAGAAGGTCGGCGCTGAACTACATCGGCAATGTAGAACCTCGCGAGCTTTATGCCGGCGAGGCGGATGTAGTAGTCACGGATGGCTTCAGCGGAAATATCTTTCTGAAAACAAGCGAAGCCGTAGCGGCGATGTTGGTCGAGATGATCAGCGCTGAAATGAAGTCCTCGCCAATCACCGCCGCTGGAGGCCTTTTGGCTAAGCCGGCATTCAAAAAGGTTGGCAAGCTGCTCGACCCCAGCGAGTACGGAGCAGTGCCGCTGCTCGGACTGGACGGGTTAGTATTTATTGGACACGGTCGCTCGAATGCGCATGCCATTGTGAGCGCATTGCGCGCTACGCGGAAAGCGGTATCTCGAGGATTGCTGGAGGCAATACGCGAGGGCATCAAAACATCACTTGAGGAATCAGATATATGACAAACAGCAACCATGAATCTCGGCGGGCAGTGATCACTGGAATTGGGGCAACTACGCCGCTCGGCTCGAACGTCGAAGTATTCTGGGAGGATCTGCTTGCTGGCCGCTCAGGAATTCGAAGGATCCAAAGTTTTGATGCTAGCGATCTGCCTTGTCAGATCGCAGGCGAGATTCCGGATTTCGTTCCGACCGACTACATTCCGGCTAAGGAAGCGCGACGGATGTCCCGTTCGTCTCAGATTGCTTTAGCTTCAGTCCAAATGGCAGTTCAAGACGCGGGGCTTGAAGTTCCAATGGCAGATCCCGAACGAGTAGCGGTGGGTGTCGGGACCGCGGTCGGCGGGCTTGAACGGTCCATTGAAGGCGGTCGGGCGTATCGAGAGGAAGGCCCAAGCAAAGTCAATCCTTTCACGATCCCATCCTCAATTGCGAATATGTCCGCTTTTCACATCGCCGAGAAGTATGGAGCAGTAGGGCCAAACACGTGCATCGTTACTGCCTGCGCGACCGGTACACAAGTAGTCGGAGAGGCCGCGCAGACAATTCGGAACGGACGAGCAGATATCGTCCTGGCTGCAGGCACGGAAGGTATGATCGAAGGTTTTGCCGTAGCCGGATTCGCGGCGATGAGGGCATTGCCCACCAATTACAACAATGATCCCGAAAGAGCTTCGCGTCCTTTTGATGCCAATCGAGAAGGATTTGTTTTCTCTGAAGGTGCGGCAGGATTGGTGATCGAGAGCCTGGAGCACGCAAAAAATCGAGGCGCTCACATTTACGCGGAGATCGTCGGGCATGCTAGCTCAAGCGACGCATATCACATGTTCGCACCAGATCCCTCGGGCGCGGGCGCCATACGGACAATGCGCTGGGCGCTGGAAGATGCTCAAATTCCATCGGATGATGTCGGCTACATAAACGCCCACGGCACGTCAACGCCCGCGAACGATAAGGTCGAGACCATGGCGATTAAGAATCTGTTTGGCGAAGCAGCCTACGGAATCCCGATATCGTCCACTAAATCCATGATTGGCCATCCGATGGGAGCATCGGGCGCAATTGAAGCGATTGTGTGCGCACTCACCATCGACCGTGGAGCGATCCACCCCACCATCAATTATGAGACGCCCGATCCAGATTGTGACTTGGATTATGTTCCGAATGAAGCTCGAGACGCACTGGTCAACGTCGCACTTTCGAATTCATTTGGGCTTGGCGGTCAGAATGCCTGCCTGGTTTTGAAGAAAGTTTAATGCGCCAGCACATCGATGCTGCGAAGGTCAGGCGCAACGCCAGGCTGTCTCGCATCCTCTCTTTTGGGGGACTCGGGGTCATGGGACTGGGGCTGCTAATATCCTTTCGGCCCCCATACCGTGTCGATCTTGTGCTTGGATTGTTCCTGGTAGGCATTTTGGCATCACAGATCGGGCTGCCAATGCGAAATCGCTGGGACAGGCGCCCCCGTATCGACGAAATCCTGGACGGTGCCCTGAAGGGCTTAGATCAACGGTTTGGCATATTTCACTATTCGCTTGGGGCGCGGCATGTTCTGATTTGTCCAGGTGGAGTCTTTGCCGTGATTCCTCGATCGGAAAACGGCGTCATCAATTATTCTGATGGCAGATGGACTCGTACTACCAGCAAAGGCGGCCTGTTGCGTCGCGCGGGAACGAGAAAAATTCGGGGCATCCGGCGGGAAGCTGCTTCGGAGGTCGATCGAGCCGCCTCTCACCTCAATCTCTCCTTTCCGGTGCGGCCCTTTATTGTTTTCCTTCACGGCGGAGCGGAGATGGACGTGCGCCAAGGTCCGGAGCTTTCCACACACATCAAGAAACTGAAATCCGCGATTCGAAAACTCCCCAAAGCCGAAACGCTGACTCCAAGGCAGGTCGAGAAATTGGCCACTGACCACGGCTTCTCCTGATCGCCCTCGACAGCTCCTGACCTACTCCTTACTCAGACAATCTGAATCTCGACGCAGCGCACTCGCTGTTATGAGCCATCCGTATTGGCAACCTCTCTTCTCAAGCCCCCCTTATCAACGACTACCCCTCCAAGCCGTTGCCGAAGCGCAGCCTCTCGATGGCTATGCGCAACATACGGGGCAGGTTAAGCAAAACGAGGCTCTTAAAATTAGAGCCTCGATGGTTTAGCTTCGCGAAGTCTGTCTAGCTGTTAAGGAATTCGTCCAGGGATGTACGACTGATTCGGTACGCATCCCCAATCTTTTTGGCTTTGATATCCCCAGAATCAATGGCGGAAATCACGTCC
>Ga0255057_10000832_pt1 | contig 17716 bp, 14 predicted proteins | sample Cases_109_6_MG_FD_189022 | JGI IMG/M metagenome (GOLD analysis project Ga0255057, IMG submission 189022) | Seawater microbial communities from Amundsen Gulf, Northwest Territories, Canada - Cases_109_6 | ecosystem: Environmental > Aquatic > Marine > Gulf | place: Canada: Northwest Territories... | reverse complement strand
GGTGATGGACGCCACTGCCATTACGATGTGCATGGAAAACGACCTGCCGATCCGGGTCTTCAACATCACAGTTCCGGGCAACATTGCTCGCGCTGTCCGCGGGGAGTCGATCGGGACGCTGGTCCGCTGAGAGGAGACCGCCGTGATCGAGGAGCGCTTGGGCGAGGCCTCGGCAAAGATGGATCAGGCAGTGGGCCACGTCCAGGGTGAGTTCGCCACGGTTCGAACCGGTAGGGCCAACGCGGCAATTCTGCATCGGGTCACCGTCGACTACTACGGGACCCAGACTCCGCTCCAACAGTTGGCGTCCGTCTCGGTTCCCGAGCCGCAACTCCTGCTGGTGCAGCCATACGACAAGTCTGTCATCGGCGAAATCGAAAAAGCCGTGCAATTATCAGGTCTTGGCCTCAATCCTTCGAGTGACGGCAATGTGATTCGGCTCGCCTTTCCTCCGTTGAACGAGGAGCGTCGACACGAACTCATAAAGGTCGTTCGCCACATGGCTGAGGAGGGTCGGGTGGCGGTACGCAATGCCCGACGCTATACGAAGGACGAGATCGAGGCGCTCGACGGCGAAGTGTCCCAAGACGACATCCGTAGAGGTGAGCACGAGCTCCAGGAGATCACCGACAAGCACACCAGTCGGATCGACGAGATCCTCGAGCACAAAGAGGCCGAACTACTCGAGGTGTGAGCCCGGGCCGTTCGAGGAGGCGCCGTGACCGGAAGCGATGACGGGGGTTTCAAACCGCATCCGGGTGATCCGTGGCATCCCGACTGGTCTGAGGACGCTGAATCCGGCGACGAGGTCGAAACTCAGCCCGACGCCCTTGTCTCGGAGTCGGAGCAGCCGAAGAAGAAGAAGGGCAAACGCCGCGGACGCCGGGGGCGTCGTTCAGACCAGGTTGCTGCTGAATCCGAGCTCGATAGTGCGAGCTTTGAGCCGGTGGCGGATGGGGACGGTGAGTCGTCGGACGAGGGAGCTGCTGAATCCGAGCTCGATGGTGCGAGCTTTGAGCCGGTCGCTGACGGAGAAGGTGGGCCGTCGGGCGTGGAGCTTCCCGCCGTAGGCGAGGAGGCGATCGACCCGGCGCCGGAGACCGAGGAGGAGAAGCCGCCTCGCTCCTTCGTCGAGGATGAGAACGCACCCGCCCCGGCATGGACCAGCGACCAGGAACCCGACCCCGACAAGTTGCTACCGGTCGAGCAGCCTTCCTGGGTGGGTCAGACGACTGAGATGACGGCCGGCATTGAGGCGGTCGGTTTCGAACCGACCGCCCTACCGGAAGCCGAAGTCAACCCGGATGATGCTCCCGAGTTGCCGGCGAGCGAGGAAGAGCCGGGGCTGATCGGCGAATACGGCGTTGCCGGCCCGGAAGCATTCGAGGCTCTCGAGGAGGACGATGCGCCCACCGGCGAACTCGACGACTGGGGCGCGTTCATGGAGGGGTCGCAGCCCCCGGCCGGCGCTACCGGGCTCGGAGACGTCGGGGATGCAATCCCTCCATCCGATCGGGCGCCGGTTGACGGTGAGGTGGAGGACTGGACCGCGCCTGCGCCAAAGAAGCGGCGTGGTCTCTTCCGGAGGGGCAAGCGCGATCGAGTCGAGGATGGCTTTGTCGGATCGGCGGCCGGGGACGATGCGGCAGCTGTGGAGCCGACCGTCCCGTCTCAGTTCGGAGTTCCCGAAGAGCTGCCGGCTGGCGCCGACGCCTTTGATGAGTGGGTCGAGTCGGAGCCGGACCAGCGGCGGAGCCTCATCGGGAGCGGTGACCTCGAGCGAGCTGAGGATTTCGTCGCCGGGCCCGTCGAGGACGTGGCCCCGGATGTCGGAGGGGACGACGGATCGGTTGGTGCGGTTGGGCGCCAGCCGGCGAGGGAGCCACAAGCGGATCTCGACGAGCAGCCCGATCTGTTCGGAGGCTCACCAGATGTCGGGTCGACCCCGGAACCGTCGACCGAGCAATCGGAATCGGTGGCGGAGCTCGACGCCGAACCTGTCGAGCAAGACGATGCCGGAGTCGACGACGGCCAAGATTGGGAGGGCGACCCGGGCCGGGTGCCGGCGGCGTGGTTTGCGGAGATCGATGAGGACCAGGTGGTGCCGCCGACGTCTGGCGAATTGCCCGAGAAAGAATGGTCCGAAGCTGTCGACGGTTCCCGCCAGGACGGGCAGGGGCAAGTCGAGCCGACCGACCTGTTCGACGTTGATCCGATCGACGACGGGCCGCAGCCGGGTGTGGTCGAGCAACAGCCCCAGGTAACTGCTCCGGTGCCGGAGGGCTACGAGCCGTGGCACCAGGCGGTGACAGATGCGGTCGAGGTGGGGGCTGCAGCCGACCAGTATGCCGACGACGGTACATACGAGTATGACCAGCCGGCCCTGCAGGCATCCGAGGGCCTTCCTGCCGAGGGCCTACCCGCAGGATTCGAGCCCTTCCCGGGGGAAGCCGGCATGGAGCAGTTCGAACTTCCTGAAGAGACGCTGCGCGACGAGTTGTCGTCGGGCGGGCTCGAACCAGGCTGGGTGACAGATCAGGTGGATCCCGGTCAGATGCCGACCGAGGAGATGGACTCTGCTTTCGGGGTTGGTGAGGAATTCAACGATCAGATCTACGCCGCCGGTGGAACCATTGAGCACCGAGACCTGGCGGCCGCGATCGCCGAAGCCGGAGAAGAGGACGCACAGTGGCAGGCGATCAGCGCCGCGATGCCCGGCGTGGAGACGGGCGTCGTCGGATTCGAAGACGTTGCCCATCTCGGCACCGGCGCTGAATACGTCGCAACTACTCGATCCGACCTGGGACTCAGGGTGGTCACCGGGGTCGTGCTCGTGAGCCTGTTGTTCGGATCCTTGTTCATCGCCGATGTGGCATTTGTGATCTTCGTGAGTCTGGTGGTGATGTTGGGTCTTTCAGAGTTCTATGGGTCGCTCCGCCGGAGCGGATACCTGCCGCTGGGCATCTTCGGAATCATTGGGGGCGTTGGAACTCTGTCCGCCGTCTGGTTCCATGGCCCGTTGGCGATCCCGGTCGGGGTATTGCTGACCTCGATGGTGACGTTCTTCTTCTACGCGTTCTCTCAAACCCGCAGGGATGCTCTGTCGAACGCCGGACTCACGGTCCTCGGGGTCGGATGGATCATCGGCCCCGTCGCCTTTGTTATTCCGATCGTCAGGGCGCCCGAGCATGTGACGCTGGTGTTCGCCATTGTTGCCGTCACTGCCGCTACCGATGTCGGTGCGTTTTCGTTCGGTAGAGCCTGGGGGAAGAGTCCACTCGCCCCGGTCCTGTCTCCGAACAAGACCGCGGAAGGCTTGGCGGGAGGCGTCATGTTGGCGTTGGCGGTGGCAGCTGCGATCGGATTCTTCGAGCTCGGACCGTTCGATCTCAGGTCGGGCCTCGCCCTCGGCACCATCGTCGCGTTCTTGGCGCCGATAGGGGATCTTGCTGAATCGATGGTCAAGAGAAGCCTCGGGATCAAAGACATGGGCTCCATCCTTCCCGGGCATGGAGGAGTGCTCGACCGGATCGACGCCTTCCTTTTCGTCATACCTGCGGCCTGGGTGTTTTACGAGGCGATCGGGTTCCTCGGGTGACCCGACTCGTCGTCCTGGGTGCGACGGGGTCGATCGGGAGGCAGACTCTCGAAGTGGCCGACAGGCTGGGCCTGGAGGTGGCGGCGATTGCCGCCAGGAGCGTCTCGGACCGTCTCCTCGAGCTCGCCGCGGCTTATCCCGAAGCCCTGGTTGGGGTGGCCGGCGCCACGCCGACCGAGCGGAAGAGCTTGGCCGGGGATCTCGCCGAGCGGGTTCTGTTCGGCCCGGAGGCGCTGGTAGACCTGGCGAGGATCTCGGGTGCGACGATCGTCAACGGGATCGTTGGAGTCGCCGGGCTTCCGTCATCGGTTGCCGCCCTGGAGGTCGGAAACCGGCTGGCGCTTGCCAACAAGGAGAGCCTCGTCGCCGGCGGAGACGTTGTACTGACGGCGGGCGACCGTGGCGGAGGCACCCTCGTGCCGGTCGATAGCGAGCACTCGGCGATCCACCAGTGTCTGGTCGGCGAACAGACCGACTCGGTCCGAAGGCTGATCTTGTCTGCATCTGGTGGACCATTCCGCGGACGGACATCGGCCGAATTGGAGTCCGTCACGGTCGATGAAGCCTTGGCCCATCCCACGTGGAATATGGGACCGAGAATCACGATCGATTCGGCCACGCTGATGAACAAGGCATTCGAAGTCATCGAAGCCCATTATCTGTTCGGAATCGACTACGACCGGATCGACGTCGTCGTCCACCCTCAGAGCGTCGTCCACTCGTTGGTCGAATTCGTCGACGGCTCGCTCAAAGCCCACCTCGGAGAGCCGGACATGCGGGTGCCGATTCAATACGCGATCACCGGGCCCGCCCGTGCCCCCGGCACTCTCGAACCGTTCGATCTGGCCGGCAGGACCCTCTCGTTCGAAGAGCCCGATCGCAAGGTCTTTCGCTGTCTCGATCTCGGTTACGCCGCCGGCCGGGCGGGCGGCTCGGCACCGGCGGTGCTCAACGCCGCCGACGAGGTCGCGGTCCAGGCATTTCTCGAGCGGCGCATCGGCTTCTCATCGATTGCTGTGATCGTCGAGCGCACGCTCGACGATGTGGAGCATCGCACGCTCACCTCGGTCGAAGAGGTTCTCGATGTCGATCGGGAGGCTCGAGCAGTAGCCCACGGGCATATCGGCGGGGCGTGCTGAGGAGGGGCGAGTATCCAGTATCCAGTATCCAGCCAGAGCGCTCCCTGGTTTACTGGCTACTGGTCACTGGCTACTGGGTACCCACACCCTGCAGACTCTTACTACCCGGTTGCGCTCGTTAGCGTGATGCACTCTCGACGGAGCCAAAGCAAATGACCGGCGGTCTCATTGTTCTCTTCGGCATCATCGCCATGGTCACGGTGCATGAGGGAGGCCATTTCCTTGCCGCCAAAGCCACTGGTATGAAGGCGACCGAGTTCTTCTTCGGCTTTGGTCCGAAGCTGTGGTCGATTCGCCGCGGCGAGACCGAGTACGGGGTGAAGGCCATTCCGTTGGGTGGTTACGTACGCATCATCGGGATGAACCCGTATGAGGAGGTAGACGAGGAGGATCTCGAGCGCACCTATCGTGCGCAACCATTCTGGGCGAAGTCGGTTGTCGTTCTCGCTGGCGTCGCCAGTCACTTCGTAGTGGCGTTCGTCATCTTCTTCTTCGTGGCGACGGTCGTCGGGTCGGAGGAAGTCACAACGACCGTTGATGCGGTGCAGGCGACTTTCGATGATGGATCGGTCACTCCGGCGTCTGCTGCCGGTGTCGAGCCGGGGGACTCGATCTTGCGAATCGACGGTGTAGCCGTCGACGGCTGGGTCGAGATCGTTGCCGAGATCCGGGCCCATCCGGGTGAGACGGTCACGATCAGGGTGGAGCGCGACGGGGAGGAGGTAGTGCTCATCGCGACGCTGGCTTCACTGGATGACGATGCCGGCGGCAAACGCGGGTTCCTTGGAGTGGTGCCGACAACCGAGAAGGTGCGCCTGAGTCCGGTCGCAGCGCTGGTCGACTCCGGAGCATCTGTTGGCCAAGCCACCGGCGCATCGTCCATCGGCATGTGGCAGCTGTTCTCCGGCCTCGGTGATCTGATTCAGGCAACGATCAGCGGAGACACCGAGGCGATCGATCGGACGCGGCCGGCCAGTCCGATCGGCCTGGTACGCATCGGGGCTGAGACCGAGCAATTCGGGATCGGGTTTACGCTCGAGTTGGTCGCACTCGTCAATGTGTTTGTCGGGTTGTTCAATCTGATACCGATGTACCCGCTCGATGGTGGTCACTTTGCCGTCGCCCTGTACGAGAAGGTTCGGGGTCGCGAGGCGGATGTAGCCAAGCTGGTGCCAATCGCGGCGGTCGTCATAATCTTCATGGTGTTGCTCGGAGTGCTTGCGATCTACCTCGATATCACCAACCCGCTCACCCTCAGATGATGGACCGCAAGAAGACGAACCAGATTCTGGTGGGCAGCGTCGCGGTCGGTGGCGATGCTCCGGTATCGGTCCAGTCGATGACGACCACGAAGACGGCCGATGTCGATGCCACGCTCGCTCAGGTATATGCGCTGCGCGGCGCCGGCGCCGACATCGTGCGCATCACGTGCAACGACGTTGCGGCCGCCCAGGGACTCGTAGAGATCGTTCCCAGATCACCGGTCCCCATCATCGCCGACATTCACTTCCAGCATCGACTCGCCCTGGCGGCATTGGAGGCTGGTGTCGATGGTCTGCGGCTCAATCCGGGGAACATTCGCAAGCCCGATCACATCAAGGCCGTGGCGGTTGCCGCCGCCGATCGCGGCGTGCCGATCCGCATTGGGGTGAACGCAGGTTCGCTCGACAAGGACCTGTTGGACAAGTACGGCGCACCGGTGCCACAGGCCCTGGTCGATTCTGCGCTGGCCGAGGTACGCCTGCTGGAGGAGGTCGGCTTCTTCGACATCAAGATCTCGGTGAAACACAGCGATGTTCCGTCGATGGTCGAGTCGTACCGACTCTTGTCGGAGGCGGTGGACCATCCGCTGCACCTGGGGGTCACCGAGGCGGGCCCGCCTCCCGCCGGACTCATGAAGTCGGTCGCAGGGATTGCGACGCTGCTGCTCGAAGGCATCGGCGACACCATCCGGTTTTCTCTCACCGCAGATCCGATCGAGGAAGCGGAGGCAGGTCGTCGACTTCTCGAACAGCTGGGATTGAGAGAGCGGTCCGGGTTGGATCTGATTGCGTGTCCGTCCTGCGGTCGCGCCGAAGTCGACGTGGTTGCGGTTGTCACCGAGGCCCAGGCCGCGCTCGAGGCCGAGAACCTGCCCATCCAGGTGGCGATCATGGGGTGCGTGGTCAATGGACCCGGCGAGGCCCGGGAGGCCGACATCGGGATCGCAGCCGGCAAGGGCAAAGGTCACTTGTTCATCAAGGGGCAGGTGGTCAGAGTGGTACCGGAAGCAGAGATGGTGGGGGCATTGGTCGACGAGGCACGACGGTTGGCCGATGAGGGGGTGGAAGCGCGGTTGGCGGCGGCAGACGGTGTTGCCGAAGAGCTGGCTCGCCAGACCGCCGCCGAGCTGCTGGCGGCCCGTGGCGACGTCAACCACACCGAAGAGCGCAAGGAGCGCGTCGCCGAAGTGGCAAAAGGGGACCAGCAGTAGCCAGTAACCAGTAGCCAGTAGAACGGCGGATGGTCTTCGTCTGGCTGGATACTGGATACTGGATACCGACTGACTTGCAGCGGGGGCAGAGCCTCCAACTCGCGCGACTACGCTGCCGTGCCTATGCGCTGGTCTCGCGCCTTCATTCCCACTCTTCGCGACGATCCCGCCGACGCTGAGGCGGTCAATCATCGTTTGTTGGTCCGCGGCGGATTCATCCGGCGCCTAATGGCCGGTTCCTGGTCACTGCTCCCGCTCGGTATGAAGGTGACCAAGAAGATCGAACAGATTCTTCGGGACGAGATCGATGCCATCGGCGGTCAGGAGATGCTGCTTCCGGTGGTGCATCCCGGTGAGATCTGGAAGAAGACCGGCCGATGGGATGACGTGGAGGGCATCCTCATCAAGTTTACCGATCGCCGCGACACCGATCTCCTTCTGGCGATGACGCACGAGGAGATCTTCAGCACGATCGCCACCGAACTCACCTCGTATCGTCAGCTACCCCAACTCTGGTATCACCTCCAAACCAAGTTCCGCGACGAGCCCCGTTCCAAGGGCGGGTTGCTGCGGGTCCGCGAGTTCACGATGAAAGACTCGTACACGTTCGACATCGACGAAGCAGGTCTCGACGTTCAGTTCGACCGTCACTACGACGCCTACAAGAAGATCTTCTCGCGTCTCGGCATGAAGGCGATAGCGGTCCACGCCTCCAGCGGCTGGATGGGCGGGTCGGAGTCGGTCGAGTTCATGGTCGAGTCGGTCGCCGGCGAGGACGACATCGCCTACTGCCCGGCCTGCGAGTACGCAGCCAACACCGAGACGGCCACCAGCAGCTTGGCGCCTGTTGCCGACGAGCCGTGGGAGGGGACTCCCGAGCGTTTCGCCACCCCCGATATCAGAACCATCGTTGCGCTTGCCGAGGCCTTCGACTTTGCGGCCGCCGATCGCCAGATCAAGAGCCTCCTCTACATGATCGACGACGAAGCGGCGTTGCTGCTTCTGAGGGGCGATCACGAGTTGATGGAGCAGAAGCTGATGGATGCCCTGGAGACGTTTGACGTCCGACCCGCCGGCGACGACGAGATCGTGGCCGCGCTGGGTGCCCACGCCGGGAGTCTCGGTGCAGTCGGACTCGAAGGAGTGCGGATCATCGCCGACCCGGCGTTAAAGGGGCGCGTCAACATGACCACCGGTGCCAACGAAGACGATTGGCACTTGCGAGGCGTCGATGTCGAACGCGACATCGAGGTCGACACCTGGCTCGACCTGCGCCTGGTAAAGGCTGGTGATAGCTGTCCCGAATGCGGTGAGCCACTCGAGGTCAAGCAAACGATCGAGGTCGGTCATATTTTTAAACTCGGAACCAAGTTCAGCGAGACATTCGGCATCACGGTGGCCGACGAAAGCGGCGACAAACGCATCGTCTGGATGGGATCGTACGGAATCGGCGTCGGTCGCAACATGGCTGCAGTCGTCGAATCCTCGTACGACGACGCCGGGATCGTGTGGCCGGTGTCGATTGCCCCGTATGAGGCCGCGATCACCATTGTCAAGATGGACGATGCCGCCACGGTCGCCGCAGCGGATGCTCTGTACGAGGAACTGCAGTCTGCAGACATCGATGTGATCATCGATGATCGCGATGAGCGTCCCGGCGTGAAGTTTGCCGATGTCGAACTGATCGGGATTCCCTACCGGATCACGGTCGGGCCCCGTGGGTTGACAGACGGTATGGTTGAGGTGCTGCGCCGGTCCGACGGTTCGGTAGATTCGATTCCGGTGGGTGAAGCGGCGTCTGTTGTGGCCGCTGCGATCCGGGTAGAACGGGCCGGTTAATCGCCAGCAGGGGCGTTCCTAGAGATGGGAGCCCCTGGTATACTCGCGCCCCAATCTAGGACACTGTTGGGAGTGGGCGCAGGTTGCCCGCTTCTTTTTATGAGGAGAGCAAGTGGTGACCGCAATCGGCCCGCAGAGCGATACGACAGACCGGCTGTGGGAGAGCCTGGAGCCGTATCTCGAGGCTGAGGGCATAGAACTCGATGATCTCGACGTGCGCGGCCGTGGTAACGGTCGCATTGTGCGGATCACGGTCGACGCCCCGGGGGGTGTCGGTGTAGATCGCATCGCACAGCTGTCCCGCGGCATGTCACATCTGCTCGACGAAGAGGATTCGGTGAGCGGCTCGTACACCCTGGAGGTCTCGTCGCCGGGCTTGGAGCGTCGGCTGCGCCGGCCGAGCCATTATCGGAAAGCCGTCGGGCGCGAATTGGATGTTCGTACATCCGATGAGATCGATGGTGCACAGCGGCATCGCGGTGTACTCGAAGGGATTGACGACTCGGGTCTCCGACTCACTGTGGACGGCAGTACACGCATCATTTCACTGCGGTCGGTCACACAAGCACGAACGGTCTTTCGATGGGAGAAGTCCCCCAAACCCGGGGGCAAGCGAGGTAAGCGGTGAACGCGAATTTTATGGACGAGCTCGATCTCCTCGAACGTGAGAAGGGTGTGTCGAAGGAGACGATCCTCGACGCGCTCGCCAATGCGATGGTGTCGGCCTACAAGCGCAGTCCTGGTGCCGCCGAAGAAGCACGGGTGACGATCGACACCGATACCGGCGAGATGATCGTCTACGGCCAGGAACTCGACGAGGACGGCAATGTGGTGAGGGAGTGGGAAGACACTCCGACCGACTTCGGCCGTATCGCCGCGCAGACTGCCAAGCAGGTGATCGTGCAGCGGTTGCGCGACGCCAAGCGAGCTCAGATATTCGAGATCTATCAGGGACGGGAGGGTGACCTCGTCACCGGGATCGTGCAGCAGTCGGACTTCCGCACCGTGATGCTCGATCTCGGCAACGCCGAAGCCGTCATGCCGTCCGGCGAGAAGATCCCGTATGAGAGGCTCGAGCGCGGTGCCAGGGTGAAGGCGCTCATCGTCGAGGTGCGCGAGGAGTCCAAGGGCGCTCCCATCGTCGCCAGCCGTAGCCATCCCGACTTCATCCGTAGGCTCTTCGAACTCGAAGTGCCTGAGCTGGTAGAGGGCATCGTGGAAATCAGGGCGATCGCTCGAGATGCCGGACACCGAACCAAGATCGCGGTCGCTTCGAACGACATGAATGTGGATCCGGTTGGAGCGTGTGTCGGTGCCAGGGGGAGTCGGGTACGCCAGGTCGTGAACGAACTGCGCGGCGAGAAGGTCGACATCGTTCCCTGGCGTGAGGACACCGCCGACTTTATCGCTGAGGCGCTGAGCCCCGCCAAGGTGCGACAGGTGATTCTGGATGATGAAGAGATGGAGGCGATCGTGGTCGTCCCCGATCGCGAGCTTTCGCTGGCGATCGGCAAAGAGGGGCAAAACGCCCGACTCGCGGCACGTTTGTCCGGCTACCGGATCGACATTCGCTCCGAGACGGAGCAAGCGGGCGGTCCGTCCGAGGGAGACGCCGAGGCGGAAGAGAAGCCGGCAGAAGCAACGGATAAGGGCACCGTCGACGAGACGGCGCCCGAAGGGGCTGCCACTGAGGCAACCGAGGATGTTGCGGCGATGGAAGCAGCAGAACCTGACGCAGCCGCAGAGTCGGACGGTGAGCCCGCAGAGTCGGATGATGGCCCTGTGGAAGCAGACGTTGTCACCGAAGATGCTGTGGAGGACGAGTCGACGACCGCTGACCAACCCGAAGTCGACAAGGCGCCGGAAGACCCGCCCGCCGAGGCGTAGCCGCCGCGTGGCACAATGACGGCCGGAGAGTGATTTATGCGCGTCTATGAACTTGCCAGAGAGATCGATGTCGAATCCAAGGAGCTGGTGGCGCGCGCCAAAGATCTCGGGATCGAAGTCAAGACCGCCTCTTCGGGCTTGTCCGAGGAAGACGCAGAGATTCTCAAGCTGTCCTATGCCGAAGAGCGGGGAGAGGCCGACGCTGCCACGACCGAGCCGGCGTCTGCAGCCGACGCTGCCACGACCGAGCCGGCACCTGCAGCCGACGCTGCCTCCGAACCGGAGACCACGGCACCCGCTACCGAGGCCGCTCCCGATGAAGGGGCTGAGGAGCCGGAGACCGAGGGCTACCGCCGTCGGACCGTGACGGTGACGGAGGGCATCACCGTTCAGGAATTCGCCGAGCTCACCCGACGTCCGGTCGGGATCGTCGTGAGAGAACTGATCAGCCGTGGTCAGATGGCAGGCGCTACCCAGCCGATTCCGGTCGAACTGCTACCGGTGGTGGGAGAGGCGCTCGGGTACGACGTCGAGGTGGAGGAAGCCGAAGTAGAAGAGCCGGTCGAGGCACCACTGGTGCGCACCAAGCGGCTGTTCGACGACGATCCCGCCGATCTCGTCCTCCGACCGGCCGTGGTGACCGTCATGGGCCATGTCGACCACGGGAAGACCCAGCTGCTGGACTCGATCCGGCATGCCAAGGTCGTTGCCGGAGAGGCCGGAGGGATCACACAGCACATCGGGGCCTACCAAACACAAGTCGGAAAAAGCAAGATCACCTTTATCGACACTCCGGGGCACGAGGCCTTCACCACACTGCGGGCCCGCGGAGCCGAGGTGACCGACATTGTCGTCCTGGTCGTCGCAGCCGACGACGGGGTTATGCCGCAGACGGTGGAAGCGATCAGCCATGCCAAGGCGGCCGGCGTTCCGATCGTGATCGCCATCAACAAGATCGATCTGGAGGCAGCCAAACCCGACTCGGTCCGAGCTCAACTCACCGAGCACGGCCTGGTGGTCGAGGCGTTGGGCGGCGAGGTGGTCAGTGCCGAGGTGTCGGCGCTCACCGGAGACGGTGTCGATCAGCTGCTCGAGTACATCGATCTGATTGCCGAGCTGGAGGAGTTCAGCGCCAACCCGTCGGTAGCCGCGACGGGCACGGTCATCGAGGCCCAACTCGACAAGGGGCGGGGACCCGTTGCCACTCTCATCGTCCAGCGGGGAACGTTGCGTCGAGGCGATGCTCTCGTTGCGGGTCCGGTGGCGGGCAGGGTCCGCGCCATGTTTGACGAAAACGGCGCCCAGGTGGATGAAGCCCTCCCGAGCATGCCGGTGCTGACGATGGGTTGGGATGAGATACCCCAGGCGGGCGACCATTTCGAAGTTACTGCCGACGATCGGACTGCCCGCGCCATGGCCGCCGAGCGGGTCACCGAGATTCGTAGCGAGGAACTCGTGATACCGACCGCTGCCGAGCGACTCACCAAAATCCTCGAGGATCTGAGAACAGCCGAGCACGCCGAGCTTCGGATGATCGTCAAGGCGGATGCCCACGGCTCGCTCGAGGCGATCCGAGATGCCGTCGCCAAGATCCAACGCGAGGATGGCCGGGTCACCACCGTGCACACGGCCATCGGTGGGGTCACCGAGAACGACATCATCCTGGCCGAAGCGACCGAGTCGATCGTGTTCGGCTTCAACGTCCGTCCTGATGCCAAGGCGCGGCGTGCGGCCGAAGCTGCAGGCATCGAGGTCAGGACATACCGAGTCATTTATGAGTTGCTCGACGATGTCGAAGCGATGCTCGTCGGCCGACTGTCGCCCGAAGAGGTCGAGCGGCTGCTCGGCTCGGCCGAAGTGCGAGAGACCTTCCGCGCACCGCGCTTCGGCATGGTCGCGGGTTCTTATGTGACTGAGGGCGAGATCAACCGGGGGGCACGGGTCCGCCTGGTGCGCGATGGAGTGGTCGTGTACGACGGCTCCATAGGATCATTGCGGCGCTTCAAAGACGACGTGCGTTCGGTCGCATCCGGATTCGAGTGTGGTATCGGTCTCGACAACTTCCGCGACATCAAGCAAGGAGATGTGCTCGAGTCGTATGAGGTGCGAGAAGTCGCCAGGACATAGGACCCGGCTGAGCAATGCATGCTGCTGCCCTTCTTCTCGAACTCCGGCTTCCGGACTGCTCTTCTCTCAAGGAGAAACGCCGTCGGCTGCGTCCCCTGCTCGATCACCTCAGGCGTCGCATGGAGTTGTCCGCATCCGAGGTCGATCATCACGATGCTTGGCAGCGCACCTCGATCGGTGTCGCCGTCGTCGCTCCTCAGGCGGGCCGACTCGATGAGATCGTCGAGCGGATAAGGCGTTGGGCGCTCGAGCTGGATGATGCGGAACTCGTCGACATCGATATCGGTCACGTGGAGATGTCATGAGCAGAGGTGGCTCACGGATGAGGCGGGTCAATGAATCGCTGCGTGAAGTGATTGCAGGCGAGGTGGCTCGACTCAAAGATCCCGGCATCGGTTTCGTCACGATCACAGCCGTGATGACCAGCCCCGACCTGCGAACCGCGCGGGTCTACTACTCGGTGCTCGGCGACGACGCCGAGAAGGAGTCGACCCAGGCGGCGCTGGATCGGGCGGCTCCGCGAGTGCAGGGAGTCGTCGGGAGCGAGATTCGGATCAAATACAATCCCCGGCTCGAATTCGTGTTCGATGAAACGGTCGAGCAGGCACTGCGCATGGAACGCCTGCTGCAGGAGATCGCCGAGGTCGATGACGATGCGTGAAGCACTGGAATCCGCGATAACGGCGATTTCGTCGGCCGGTTCCTTGGCGATTACCTGCCACATCAATCCCGACGGCGATGCCTTGGGTTCTGCGTTGGCTCTGGCGCACTCGGCTCACCTGGTCGGAGTCGACGCGGTGGTTTCGTTCGGTGGCGAATTCGTGGTTCCCGACTCCCTGGCCTTCCTCGATCTGACACCTCTGGTGCCGGTGGACGTCTTTCCCCTGGAACCGGAGTGCCTGGTCGTATTCGATGTGGCGGCGCCTGATCGGTTGGGCGAGATCGGAGCCATCGCGGCCAACGCCGGCACCGTGGTCGTCATCGATCACCACATCTCCAACACCGGGTTCGGTGATATCGCAGTCATCGACCCAACCGCTGCCGCATCGGCGCAGTTGGCCACTTACCTGCTCGAAGGTCTCGGCTGGCCGATCGACGAGACGGTGGCGCTGTGCCTCATGACGGGGCTTGTCACCGATACCGGACGTTTCCAGTACTCAGCGACCACGGGTGAGGTAATGAGGGTTGCCGGCCGGCTGCTGGATGCCGGGGTCAAGCCCGAAATAATCGGCCAGCAGGTATATGAGTCGGCACCCTTCGGCTACCTAGCAGTATCCGCCGCGGTGCTCGGCCGGGCAGTGCTCGACATCCAGCAGGGCCTGGTGTGGTCGACCGTGACGGCGGCCGATCTCGAATCGGCCGGGATCGTCTATTCGCAGACCGACGGCCTCATCGATGATCTCCGCATTGCTCGCGAGGCCGATGTCGCTCTCTTGCTGCGCGAGACGTCTGACGGATGGAAAGGCAGCATGCGTTCACGCGGCGGTACGGACGTGGCTGCGATCGCGGGTCTTTTCGGTGGCGGGGGCCATCGCAACGCGGCGGGTTTCCACGCCAGCCTCGACCCCGACGAGATCGTTGCTCGGGTCCGGAAGGCCATCGATGAATGAGGGTTTTCTCCTCGTCGACAAGGAAGGCGGTTGGACGAGCCATGATGTCGTCGCCAAATGCCGCGGGATTCTCGGCGAGCGGAAGATCGGCCACGCCGGAACCCTGGATCCGATGGCGACGGGCTTGCTCGTGCTTGGAGTCGGTCGGGCCACCCGACTGCTCCGATATGTGCAGGGCGGGACCAAGCGGTACGAGGCCCGGGTTGCTTTCGGAATCGCAACCGACACCCTCGATGCGGACGGGGCGATACTCGACCGGGAGCCGATGAATTTCGCACCGGAAGAGCTGTCAGCGGTGGCGGCCCGTTTTATTGGCTCTGTCAGCCAGGTGCCTCCGATGGTTTCGGCGGTGAAGGTCGGAGGAAAGCGCCTCTACGAGTTGGCGCGCCAAGGCATCGAAGTGGAACGTGAGGCGCGGACCGTGCAGATCCATGAGATCGAGGTACTGGATGTCGCGCCCGGGCCATATCCGGAGGCCGAAATCATAGTTCGTTGCGGTGCGGGCACATACATACGAACCCTCGCCGACGATCTGGCGCGAGCGCTCGGTGGCCGGGCTCATCTGACTGCGCTGCGCCGCACCGCGATAGGTTCGCACGACGTCGGTAATGCTCTCACGGTGGAGGCACTCGACGCGCTCGATGAACCGGCGACTGCGCTCCTCAGTATGGCCGATGGCCTCGGTGAGCTCGCCTCGGCTGTGGTCGATGAGGACACTGCCTCGGGTGTGTCGAACGGTGTGATCTTTGCCGCCGGCGCCATGGGAGCAGAGGAACCGGGGTCTTACCGAGTCATGGGCGCGGACGGCACACTGCTGGCCGTGTATTCATCCGACGGCAGGCGCGCCAAGCCCGAGGTGGTCGTGGCGTGAGGATCCTGCGAGGTGCTCCGAGTGTCTGGAATGCCGGTGAGTCGCTGGCGCTGGCGGTCGGAGTATTCGACGGAGTGCACATCGGTCATCACCATGTCCTGCAGCTGCTGCTCGAGGCGGCCGAGATCCGGGGCCTCAAGCCGGCCGTTCTCACATTCGACCCCCATCCGCTTTCCTTGATTGCTCCCCATCTGGCTCCGCGGATGCTCACCACGATCGATCAGCGGATCGAGCAGTTTGCCGCCTTGGGAGTCGAGCTGACCGCGGTGCTGGCGTTCGATGCTTCGGTACGCGGGATGTCGGCGGAGGCTTTCATCGAGGACATCCTGGTGGCACGGCTGCGCGCCGAGTTCGTAGTCGCCGGACAGGATTTTCGGTTCGGAGCGGACCGTTCTGGTGGCCTCGATCTGCTGGCCGAGATGGGATCTGGCTTGGGCTTCGAAACAGTGTCGAGCCCGTTGATCGGTGGCGAGGAGCCGGTGTCGTCGACCCGAATCAGAGAGGCGCTCGATGCGGGTGATATCCCGGCCGCGTCGGCGCTGCTGGGTCGGAGCTACCAGTTGATCGGGGCGGTGGTGCCCGGGGTCGGCCGAGGTTCCGGGTTTGGGGTCGCTACGGCCAACGTCGATGTGGATACGACGCTGTCGATTCCCGGCCGCGGCGTCTACGCGGTGCGAGCCGGAGTCGGTGAGCTGGTTCCGGCCGTGGTCAACATTGGGGTGAGGCCGACCTTCGGAGTCGGTGTCGAAACCGTCGAGGTGCATCTGATCGATCGCTATGTCGAGATACTCGGTGACGCGATTCGTATCGAGTTCGTGGCTCGACTTCGCGACGAGCAGACCTTCGCCGGAGTCACCGAGCTGGTAGATCAGATAGGTCGCGATATCGAGTCGGCGAGAACGATCTTGGCCGAGGAGCCCGACGCATAGGTAGGGGTCGATCAGTCGTGGCCGTTTCCCGTTTCCCCAATCAGGTCCCGGTTGCTTCAAGCGATACGACAACTCCAGTAACACCATTCGGGAAACGGGAAACGAGCCACAGGGCCCGCCAGACCCGGATGGTGGCGCCATGGCCGCGTCTAGCCGCCTGTGCTATTGGTCTGCATCGAAGGTGCATTTCCACGTCCCTCTTGTCGGACGGCACAGCATCAGGCACGGTGGAGGCACCTCTCCCGGAAGTCCCACCATCACGCCAGCCGTTCTCGTCGCCGGACTCTTGCTCGGAGGCAGCTCTCTGGGGTTGGCGAGCGAGGAGGCGGAGTCGATCACCGTCGAGCCGGCACCGGCTCCAATCGATCCGACGCCGCCTCCCGACCGGAAGCATCCGACCAATCCCCTGCCGGGGATCATTGGGCTGGCCGGTATTGCCGGCGCTCTGGCGGCGCTACAGCGCCGTGGTGACGATCTGAGTCCGGCGGCCGGCCTCTCGCTCGACCCGGGGAAGGTCGTCGTGTTCATCCCCGGCCACGGGCAGTCCCACGGCTCTTTGGTATTTGCCGATCTCATCGAGTACATGGGCCTGGATGATGACTCGGTGCGTTACTTCGACTACCGATGGGTCGAAGGCGGGGCGAGCGCCCCGGCGGCGAGTGAGGCCGTATTGCTCGACGATGCCGCTTCGGCACTCAACTCCTATCTGGCCGGTGTGTCCGGCGATGGACGCGAGATCTACCTCGTCGGTTTCAGCAAGGGTGGCGCGACGGTCGCGGAACTCGTGGCCGATTGGGATGATGGTCGGTGGGGACCATCGGAATCGGTCGTCGGTGCGGCATTGCTCGACCCGCCGATCGCTGGCGGCAAGCTCGGCTGGCTGCAGAGTGTCGGACGATTCTGGGGGCCTTTGCCTGATGATGGCGGCTACGACCCGGTCGGATGCACCTTCCTCGGGTTCAATTGCTCCGATCGCCGGACGGGCCTCGGAGTCAACGCGGGCGTGGATGTGGTCGTGATCAGGAATCCCAAGGCGGGTGTCACGTCTTTCTCGGATCATCCGGCCGGCTTGCGGGTTTATGACGCCGCCGACGACGGGCCGACGATTGGGGAGCAGCTGATCAGGAATCCTTTCGCGTTGCCTCGGCGTATCTCCGACGCACATGAAGCCGTCCTGCACGACCGGAACGTGGCCGACTGCATCGTGGCCGAACTGACTTCAGGTATCTGCGACCTTCCCGAG
>Ga0255057_10000831_pt1 | contig 17739 bp, 17 predicted proteins | sample Cases_109_6_MG_FD_189022 | JGI IMG/M metagenome (GOLD analysis project Ga0255057, IMG submission 189022) | Seawater microbial communities from Amundsen Gulf, Northwest Territories, Canada - Cases_109_6 | ecosystem: Environmental > Aquatic > Marine > Gulf | place: Canada: Northwest Territories... | reverse complement strand
CAGCCTACCGACCAGGCGCTTGAGCGAGCGCTCGTCGCCAGGCAGCGGCAGCCGCGTGTGGCGCAGATGGAAGTTCATGTTGAAACGGTCGTCGTCGACCCAGACCGGATGGCCGAACCCAGGCACCCATTCGACCCGCTGTCGGTAGCGGGGAATCGAATCCAATGCGGCCTCCGTGTACTTCCTGAGACGCTCGATATCGAGGCCTCCGTGCTCGAGCATCAGCGGCTTCGCGTCGAAAATGAGTGCTGCACCCACGTGCATGGGGGCGGCCCTGCTCTCCACGTCGAGAAAGCTCGCGTCGAGGGCGCTCAAGCGCTCGTAGAAGGTGCCGGGCACAACGCGGTAATCGGCTGCAAAATGTGCGCCGGAGCACTTTGTGCGCAATAGGCGCATGGTTGAGCTCCAAAGAGCCACATCGGGTGCAAATATTGCGATCATGATGTTCCCAGACGCAGAATATGCGTCACTTGGCTTTCCGACCAGCCTGGCATGGAAGAAGCGCAGGGCCTAGCTCTCGCAGATCGCTTCGAGCAGCTGTCGGTTCTCTTCCCGAGGCCGAGAAGTGTCCAGTCGAAGGTGCTCCGTTGACGGTAGCTCATCGACGCGCTCGAATCGCCTTTCGAACTCGTCCAACAGATCGGCTCGGGCGTCGCTCTCGTGTGCCGCGAGGCCTTCCCGCCGGGCGAGGCGTTCGACGATGAGCTCGCGCGGGGCGCTGCATTCGACCAGAAAGAACGGGACTCCATGGCGCTTCGCCAAACGGCGAGCGGCGTCACGCGTCGCGGCGGTGCGAAAGGAGGCGTCGAGCACGATGGGGCGCCCTGAGGAGAGCACGATGTCGGCGAGGCGCCAAAGCTCGTCGTACACCGCCTCGGTGGCGTTTAGTGAGTACGCTCCTGACCATGCTTCGCTTTGCACCGAGTCGGTTGGCTTCCGGCCCGCGAGGCGCTTCCGCGTTCGGTCGGAGCTGATCACGGGAGCGGCGAGCAACCCGCCCATCGTTGTCGCCGCATGGCTCTTTCCGCTCGCGATCATGCCACCTACGGCAACGACTCGCGGCGGCACCAGTGGGGGCCGTTCGTACGCCAAGGCCAGCGTGAAGTATCGCCTGGCCTCGTGTCCCGCGCGCTCCCTCGCAGCCGTCGACGCTGCCGTATCCTGCGCGAGCAGTGATGCGATCTTACCGCGAACGAAGGCGCGGTAACTTTCGTAAAAATCAACCACAGCGTAGAGTTCATGGTCGTTCGACTCGCGTGCATAGCGAGCGAGAAAGCGTTCTGCGAGGTCCACGCGTCCGTGCCAAGCAAGGTCCATCGATAGGAACGCAATGTCCGCGGAGACGTCGCCGTAGCGAAATCGGTCGTTGAACTCGATGCAATCGATAATCGTAATCGACTGGTCAGTACCGAAGTAGACGTGCTCGAGCCTCAGGTCACCGTGGCCGTCGCGAACACGGCCCGCATCGACCCTCGCCATGAATCGATTTTCATCGCCGAGCATGTCGAGTTGCCAGGCCTCGAGCTCGCGTGCTTGCTGGTCGTTCAGGTAGTCGCGGATCGAGTCCCGGGTCTGCTCGAAGTTCTCCTTCACGTTGCGGCGAATCGTCGCGACGTTTCCGTGGCGCGATGTCTCCGCGTCGCACCGCGCCCCGTCGTGAAAACGGGCGATGTGCGTCGCGAGCGCGTCGATGTGACTCGACTCTAGGAGGCGGGCTTGCAATAACTCGTCCGCACGTCGATCGACCGCGAGACGGCGCATGTGGACAGCCCACTCGACGACCGTGCCGTCTCCCGCGATTCGGTGCACGCCCGCCGCGTCGACCGTGATGGGGACCACGCCGATGTAGACCTCCGGCGCGAGTCGTCGGTTGAGGCGCACTTCAGCATCGCAGGCCTCGCGTCGGTTCTCGAGCGTCGTGAAGTCGAGAAAGCCCAGGTCGACAGGGCGCTTGACCTTGAACACCTCCGACGCGCCCAGGAAGACCCAGGAGATGTGTGTCTCGATTAGGTCGAAGCCCTGCGCTTCGAGATCCGCCTTCAGCATTTCCATCGCATTCCGGTGCCGCGAGGCAGCGAGTATACCAACCGGGGCCGCGCCGCCCATGGGCCGGCCCTCCGCGCCGTGCAATTCTATCGTGGCACGCTCGATCTGCGCACCGTTTTCGCCGCTTCGGCCAAACCGCTCCAGAAGGAGGCACCCCGGATCGGGCACGGGCTTTGCTTCATCTGAGGTCGTTTGATCAAGCGCTCGTTTGGAGAGCGGATGACACGAAGAGGTACAAGAGATGGCTAACTTTGAAATGCCTGTGACCGAGTATATGACCAGCCCAGTCGAGACGATTCGCATTGGGCAAAGCCTGGTTGCTGCGAACGCGCTGTTCTCCGAGCAAGGAGTGTCCGCGCTCGGTGTGGTCGATGACGCTGGCGAGCTGAAGGGCGTGGTTTCCCGCACCGATATTCTCCGCGCGGCGGTGTACACTCAGGGCGAAACGTTTCGCGTTCCGGACCGGCCCGTCGAGGAGATCATGAAGTCCCCCGCGCTGCACGTTTCGCCGGAGGCGCCCTTGGCAGAAGCAGCCAGGCTGATGCTGAAGAAGCACGTCCACCGCATCTTCGTGACGAGCACGGGAAAGCCTGAGGGCGTCGTGTCCACCCGAGACCTGATGCGTGCGGTTCGCGAGAAGCGCCTCAAGACGCCCATCTCGGAGATCGCTTCCGGCTCCGTGGTGAAGGTAAGGGCCGACGAGTCCGTTGCATTGGCAGTCGACAGACTCGAGCTCTCCAACAAGCACGGCCTGGTCGTGGTCGAGGAAGACTTCCCAGTTGGCATCTTCGATCAGGCCTGCGCGCTCGATGCACGTCGACTGCCCCCCGACACCGCAGTGGAGAACGCCATGAACGTCCGCATCTTGATCCTCCCCGCCCGTATGGGCATTGGCCGAGCGGCAGAGCAGGCGATCGCGATGAGCGTCCGACGCGTTCTGATCGAGGATGACCGCGGAGTGACCGGGATTGTGGGGGGGCTTGATTTTGCGAGGGTGATGGGCTGAGGGTCAGCAGCGGCAGCGGCAGCGGCAGCGGCAGCGGCACTGACACTGGCACTGGCACTGGCACTGGCACTGACACTGACACTGACACTGACACTGACACTGACACTGGCACTGACACTGACACTGGCACTGACGCTGACACTGTTGGTGCTGGCTTCAGGCTCGCTCTTCGCACCATGCGCGTTCCAGTGCCTCTTGGTCGTCGGGGTGCGCTATCGAGATGAGTAATTGAGCGCGCTCGTTGAGTGTTCTGCCGTAAAGGTCGACGGCGCCATTCTCTGTAATGATGAAGCGAACGTGTGCGCGCGTCGTTACGACGCCGGCGCCCGGGCGCAGTGTGGGCACGATTCGGGGGATACCTTTTCGGGTGCGGCTGGTCAGCGCGATGATCGGTTTGCCTCCCTCCGAGGTCATCGCGCCACGAATGAAATCCATCTGCCCGCCGACCCCGGAGATCACGCGGTGGCCGATGGAATCGGCGCAAACCTGCCCGGTGAGGTCTACTTCGACTGCAGAGTTGATGGCGGTTACCTTGGGGTTCCGGTTGATGACCGAGACTTGGTTGACGTATCCGATGTCGTACTGGGTGACGGTCGGGTTGTCGTCGATGTAGTCGTACAAGCGGCGCGTGCCGATGACGAAGCCGGACACGGTCCGGCCCGGGTGCACTATTTTACGGCTGTTGTCGACGGCCCCACACTCGAGCAGAGGCAGCAATCCGTCGGACCACATCTCGGTGTGAACCCCCAGATGACGATGGCCCTCGAGTGCGGCCAGGACCGCGTCGGGGACCGCGCCAATCCCCATTTGGAGGGTAGCCCCGTCTTCCACGAGCTCGGCCGTATGACGTCCAATCGCCTGCTCCTCTTCGCTGGGAGGCGAGGCACGGACCTCGGGGAGGGGCTCGTCGTGCTCGACTAGCCAATCGAGTTGGTCGATGTGCACGCAGCCGTCGCCATGGACCCGCGGCATGTGACGGTTGACCTGAGCGATCACGACCTTCGCGGAGTCTACTGCCGCTCGAGCCACGTCCACCGACACGCCGAGGCTGCAATACCCGTGCTTGTCGGGCGGCGACACCTGAACGAGAGCGACGTCGAGCGCGCGCCGTCCCGAACGGAACAACTGAGGGATCTCAGAGAGAAAGCAGGGAAGGTAGTCGACACGGCTCCCGTCGACGTGGCGGCGCATGTTGTGGCCGACAAACAGATTCGCTACGCGAAATGATCGCGCGTACTCCGGCTTGGCGTAGCTCGCGTCCCCCGAGGTGTGCAAGTGGATTAGCTCGACGTCGCGAAGCCGGCTTGCCTCTCGGACGAGGGCGTCCAACAGGGCGATCGGGGTTGCAGCGCCTCCATGCACGAACACGCGTTGGTTGGAGTTGATGTGGTTGACCGCTTCGTCGGCAGAGCAGAGCTTGGACATCTCACTGTGGCTGTTCTGGGTCGTTCCCCGGTTCGGGTTGGGGTTCCGGCTCGGGCTCCAGTGCCGGTCCGATTGGCTGGCGACGGCGTTCGAGATCGATTTCGAGTACCGGGGGCGGCGTGGGTAGATCGATCGGTCCTGACGTTCGGTCGATGTTGCCTTGGGGGGGATCCACCTTTCTACTGGGCTGGTACTCCTCCGCTTGTTGCATTTCGGTGCCCTGGCCGCCGCGTACCCGGCCGCTCGCGCACGAACTCACGAGCGCCACAACACAAGCGCCGAGGAGCAAAGCGTGGCGTAGGGAGCTCACGGGGCTGCCCTTCTGCGCTCCTTGGGCGTCAGATGCGGCTTCACGTCGACCAGCGTGTGGCACTGGTTGCAGGTCGACAAAAGGCGCCCGAAGATCTCCGCTTGTCCTCGCGTGGTCGGTTTGCCCTCGACCGGCTCCCCCGGCCTCGGCACGTATTCATCTTCACTTGCCTTGCCCTCGACTGCGGCGGCGAACGCGAGGTCGTGAACCTCGTAACCGAGACGGGTGGCGCCCGCGTGGCTCTCGCTGTCGGGTTTACGCGACCCGTGCAGCGGGGACTCGGCCAGCATCCTGGCTGCCATTTGGAAGGTCTCCGGCGAGTCGCTCAACAGCGCCTCCCACATCCGTTCGATCGCCCAATAGTGCCGTCGCATGTGCATGTTCAGGTCTTTGCCTTCCGGCGCTGGGTCGAGCTTCATCGGAGGTCCACGGTCCAGTGCGTGGTGGCATTGCCCGCACGCGTACGAGAGCCGGGCGAACGCCATGCATGCCTCTTCGAGGTCACCGGCTTCCCGCACTTGACCCGCGAGCTCTCGGGTGATGCGCGCGTACTCCTTGCCCTGTTTGGGGAAAGGGACGTGCTCCATGAAGAAGCCCAGCTTGCGCATCGCCTGTTGCGCGACCGGGAGATCGCCCCGAATCAGAGCGTTTCGTGCCACGACCGAGAGCGCGGCGTGATCTTTCATGACGTCTTCAAAGCCCTCGAGCGCTGCGCCGTCCTGAGAGGCGCGCTTCGGCTCGCACTCGCAACCGCTCCACAACGCGATCGCCAGCCCCACTACGATGACCCGCCCGACCATGACGTTCCCGTTATGCACTGTCCAAGCGCTCGTTCAAGACACGGCGCTTTCAGCCATCGTCGTGGGTAAGAAGCAGCGGCACCTTGGCGTCGTGAAGGAGCCGCCTAGCGACGCTTCCAATGAGGAGTCGCTCGATACCACTCTTGCCCGTGGCGCCGGCGCAGATCAGGGTCGCGCCGACATCTTCAGCCACCCGGAGGATACCCTCGGTCGGGTCTCCCGTGACTAGATGGGTCTGGATCGTTTGTGCGTCGATCGAGAAAAGCTCCTTGGCCTCGGCCTGAAGCATTTCCTCGAGCCCGAGGTGCAGTGCCTCACGACGCTTCTCCGCGGCTTCTCCCACCACGGCGCCGCGGTCCGTGTACTCACCCCAGACGTCGAGGTAGCCATGCACCATGTGCAGCGGTCCGTGGAAGACACCGTGGATCGCGCGAGCGACCTCGGCGGCGCGCCTGGATGGAGCCGAGAAGTCGAAGGACATGACGATCGAGCTCGGCATCACGCCGCCCTCGGGTGGGACGACAATGATTGGCGTGTGGACGGTCTTGATGACGCGCTCCGTCACGCTGCCGTACATCAGCTTAGAGACACCGGTTCGGCCGTGAGTGCCTACGATGACGAGATCGACATCGTGCTCCTTGGCGTAGTCCCGGATCACCTCGTGGACCGTTCCTTCGCGAATCGCCGTGAAGTGTTCCACGCCGGCGGCCGTCACGATTTTGGCTTGTTCATCGAGGGCATCTTGCGACTCGTTGAGGATGCGAGTGACCGCCTCGGGGCCTGGGCTGTACGACAGGTCCATGAGCAGGTACGTCGGAATCACCGGGGTGTGGAGGAGGTGGAGCTTAGCGGAGCATTGCTTGGCCATCTCGAGCGCGTAGCTCACCGCGTGTTGAGCGTTCTCTGAAAAATCTGTGGGTACGAGGATCTGATTGATCTGCATGTGGTGTCCTCCGTCCTCTAGGTGAGCGGCCAGCTAGCCGCCAAAGGTGTCGGTAGGGATGATATTGTCGCGAAGAAGCTTGTCGGTCACGTACTCGCGCTCCTCTTCTTCGATGTCGATGCGCAGCATGGTGGCGAGCTTGGTCACCCCCGATGCGAGGTCGTCCGACGAGCCCGCTTCCTGAATCGCATCGACCAGCCTATCCAACTCTTTTCGCTGTGCGGCATGCTCGGCGTGCAGGTGTCGGACGCGCTCGGGGCCGAAGCCGTCGGCCTCTTCGATGGCGGGCGCCAAGTAAGCATCTTCGAAATTCATGTGAAGCTCTAGGATGCCGCGCAGGGCGTACGCCGCGCGTTTGACCTGGCTGGCTTCCACGGTTCCCGCGCAGAGCCGGGCGACGCCCGTTTCGAGCTCCGAGAGCATTTGCTCGATCTCCCGGTGCTGGCCCAGCACCTTTCGTCGAACCTCGGAGGGCATCAACGGCTGGTCGCTCATGATTGGATATTCTGCAAGGAGTACGCCAACGGTTTAGCAGGATTTCGCTTTCGCGCGCACGCAAGTTCTGCGCCGTGTCGGAATATTTCGCAGAACATGCGTTTTTTTCGGTATGCTTGCGGCCCAAAAACCGTGTCAGTCACCTGGCACGAAGCTTGATGTGCAGGGGTACAACCCAATGGACCAGCCACAAACGATTCTCGTCGGTACGGACTTCTCCGACATCTCGGACGAGGCGCTTCGGGCCGCGGCCCTCTATGCCAAGATGTTCAACTCCCGCGTGCTCGTTACTCACGTGTTCGACCCAACGCCCAACGTCCCGCCTGTCGTGTGGTCGCGGCCAGACCTCCTCGAGCGGAGCGTTCGCGTCGAGATCGAAGATGCGATTCGCGAGACTCTCACCGGCAAGACCGCCGAGCTTCTCAAGGACGTTCCGGAGGTGGAGCTCAGCGTCATCCAGCATCCGTCCCCTGGTCGGGCTCTAGTCGAGATGGCCGAAGATGAGGGTGCCGACCTCCTCATCCTCGGCTCCCACGGCCGAAGCGGGCTCTCCCGAGCGTTCCTTGGCAGTGTCGCCGAACGAGTCGTACGTCACGCGCCGTGTCCCGTATTGGTGGTGCGCGGCCGGTGTGACAACAAACCGAAAGAAGGAGAGTAGTCCGTGTCCCTGATTCCACGTTTGGTTGTGGCTTATGATTTTTCGGACCCCGCACGGCGGGCTTTCGAGCTGGGGGTGTTCATGGGACGGCAATTGAAGGCCGAGGTTCATGTCGTAACGGTGCTCGACTCTCGAGCGTCCGATCCGTCCGCGGCAAGCAAAGAAATCGAAGACCTACGCCAGCTGCTCGAGATGCAGACCTGTGGGACCGTCAAGAAAGAGGACCTCTCGATCCAATGCCATGCGTTGAGCGGCCATCCGGCGGACACGGTCGTTGCGCTGGCTCGTGAGATCGACGCGCCCCTGATTCTCTGCGGCACGACGGGAAAGGGCGCGGTCGCCCGAACTCTCCTCGGGAGCGTGTCCCATGAGCTCGTACACAAGAGCGGCGCGATCGTGATGTCGGTGCCCTAGCGCAGGGGGCCGACGAACGGAGCCTCGACCAGACGGCTGGACTTGCCGTCGTCGCGCCCCTCCATCGAGATGGTGAGCTGCACGTTCAAGCCGGGTCGCATCTGGTCCGCCGGGAAGACGGCTAGAACTGGGAGGTACGTGCTGCCGAGCGACTCGAGCTCGATGCGCTTCTGCGGGACGATGTACTCGATGCCGCTCTCAGACTCCGGCTCGACTAGAAAGGTCTGTTTATAGCCCGTCTTGTTGACGAGGTGGATCCGCAGGGCGTTTCGAACCTGACCGTCGACAACGAAGAAGGGTGCGCCTTCGTGTCGCAGGACGTTGGCCTCGAACTCGGAGCTCTGCGCAAAAGCGAAGACCGACCCGATCAGCCAAAGTGTCGCCATCCCGCCATAGAAGAACAGCCGGGGCCGTGCGAAGTGCTTGGGATTTCCCTCGAGGCCGCTTTGCGAGTCGTAACGGACCAACCCCTGAGGCCTCCCGACCTTGTCCATGATCTCATCGCAGGCATCGACGCAGGCGGCGCACCCCACGCACTCCATCTGCAGCCCGTTACGGATATCTATGCCGGTCGGGCAAACCACGACACATCGCTTGCAGTCGATGCAGTCCCCGTTTTCGGCATCGGTGGCCTTGCCGCGAGGCTCGCCGCGGTTCCAATCATAGCCGATCACCATGGTGTCGCGGTCGGTCAACGCGGACTGCAGACGGCCATACGGGCAAATGATCAAGCACATCTGCTCGCGGAACCAACTGAAATTGAAGTAGAGGATGCCAGACATCACGATGACCCACGTAAAAGCCGTCGAGTGTTCGGCCGGGTTCCGTTGCACCATGTCGACCACCGAAGGGAGCGACACGAAGTAGCTGATGAACACATGCGACAGCAAGAGCGCGAGCACGATGTAGACGCTGTGCTTGAGCAGCTTGCGCCACAGCTTGTCGAAGGTGAAGCCGGCCGCGTTTCGTCTCAGCCGCTGCGCCCTGGGGCCCTCGATCCAGCGCTCGACGCGACGGAAGACCCCTTCGAGAAAAACGGTGTGCGGGCACGCGTAGCCGCACCACAGCCGGCCCTTGATCGCGGTCACGATCAGGAGCGTGAGCGCGACTCCGCTCAACAGGAAAAAGACGAGCCAGAAGTCTTGGGCGTTGAACACGCCGCCGAACAGATAGAAGCGACGATGCACGATGTCGATGAACACCGCGGGATGCCCACCGACCTTCACGAAGGGCAACGCCACATAGATCGCGATCAAGACTGTGAAGACCACGTAACGGAGTCGCGTGAAGCGGCCCGATACGTCCGCGGGGTGCACGTAGTTACGGCTGCCGTCCGATCGTAGAGAGCTGGCCGGTTCCTCTACGATCGGAAGATTCGTGTTCATCGTTCGTCGGTGTCTGTAGGGCCCAGGGCGTCGTCTGCCACTGCCCCTCCAGGCTCCCAGATCTCGCCCTCTGGCCCCTTGCCTGCAATTTCGGTGTTGCGAATCGTCAGGATGTACGCGACGACTTGATTTACGCCGGTTTCCCCCAGAATTGGCGTCCACGGCGGCATGCCCTTGGCTGCGACACCGTTGGTGACCGTGGCATGAATGTCGATGGGCGCGCCGCCGTGCACCCAGTACTTGTCGGTCAAGTTCGGTCCGAGCCCCTCTCGGCCTTGGCCCTTCGCATCATGGCACGCGAAGCATTGGGCCATGAAGATCTCCCCACCGGCAGCAATGGCGCTCTCGTCGGCCGCAAGCGCTTCGAGCGATTCATTCGTGACGATGCTTCTCTCGGCCTCCGCCGCCGCCATGGCCGTGGCGTACGTCTCGGGAGGCAACTCCCCGATACCGTACTCGTGGTAGTAGAACCAGTAGACCAACCCGAAGACGACCGCTCCGTAAAAGGTGAGGAGCCACCACATCGGGAGGTTGTTGTCGGCTTCCTCGATGTCGTCGTAGACGTGGAGGATCTCGCCTTGGATTTCGTCGGTGCGCTTGCCCTCACTCATGGGGTACCTCCAACTCCTCTTCGAGCGGAATGTGTGCGTAATGATCCGCCTCGGATGCCTTCATCCGCATCACGCGAATGACCACGACCAGAAACACGATGAAGAACAGAACCAGCGCGAGCACCGGATAGAGCAGGACAGGGCTCTGTTCGAAGAACTCGGAGGCAAATCGTCTCATCGTGCCACCTCCTCGGTGTCCGCGGCGGCGACCGACTCGCCCTCGGGCACGCGGCCCAAGCGCTGTAGGTACGCGATCAGCGCAACCATGCGGCTGTTGACCACGAGCTGGCAACCGTCGGTTGGCTCATCACACACGGTGACACCTGCGTTTTCGGCTAGGCCCGCAGCGATGGCCGTGGCGGCGGTCCGTGCGTTCTCTTCGGACGTTTGAATCTGGTCGGCTCGATACGGCACGCCGACGCTCCGCATCGCCCGAAGCTTCACCGGCGTCTTGGCAAAGTCCAGCGTCTCGCTCGAGAGGTGTTCATACGGCGGCATGTTCGACCCGGGTGAAATTTCCCGCGGGTCCACCATGTGTTTGTAGTGCCATACGTCCGTGTACTTGCCGCCAACGCGCGCGAGGTCTGGACCAATGCGGCGTGAGCCCCACTGGAACGGATGGTCGAAGATCGAGTCATCCATCACGGAGACGTCGCCATAGCGCGCAGTCTCCCAGGTGAACGGTCGAATCATCTGCGAGTGGCAGGTGTAACAACCCTCTCGAAGGAAGACATCACGCCCTTCGAGCTCAAGTGGCGTGTAGGGGACGTTCTTGGTGGTGCGAATCGACTCGGGCACCGCGATGACCATCGGGATGATCTCGGCCACACCTCCGACCAACACGCCGATGACGACCAACACGGTGAACACGCCTGCTCGTCCTTCGAGTGCGCGGTGCCATGAGACTTTCGCCTCGTCGCGATTGCGCAGCGAAACGGCGATAGCCGCGATGCCCCACATGAGCGCCGCGATGGCGAGCACGGTGCTCATCAAACCATCGAACAGCGCCATCCCGAAGAGGAGCGACATGACGATGATCGAGGCCATCACTGGCTGACCAAACAGGAGCCGCGGCCAAGGGATGTCGCGCTCCCGCGGCTCGGTCACGACTGCTACCTCGATCTCTCCGTCTACCGCGGCGCCGCTCTTGGCCGTCTTGATGAGGTTCCAGGCCATCAGGAGGATGCCCGCGAAGTAGAGAAGCCCGCCGGCGACACGCGCCCAGTACATCGGTCGAATCGCGATGAGTGTTTCGACGAAGTTCGGGTAGAGAAGCCCACCGGTCTCGCCGACCGCGCGCCACATCAATCCCTGGGTGATGCCCGCGACCCACATTGCGATGACGTAGAGAAGAATGCCGACGGTCGCGATCCAGAAGTGGAGGTTCGCTGCCGGGAGGGAGTGGAGCTTCGTGCCGTAAAGCCTGGGAACCAGCCAGTAGAACATGCCGGCTGCCATGAGGCCGTTCCAGCCTAGGCCGCCCGCATGCACGTGACCAATGATCCAGTCCGTGTAGTGCGCGAGGCCGCTCACGCTCTTGATGCTGAGGAGCGGACCTTCGAATGTGACCATGCCGTAGAACGTCACACCGGCCGCGAAGAACTTCAGGACTGGATCGACACGTAGCTTGTCCCATGCGCCTCGGAGGGTGAGCAGACCGTTCAACATGCCGCCCCAGCTCGGCGCCCAAAGCATCAAGCTGAAGACCATGCCGAGGCTCTGCGCCCAGTCGGGCAGGGCGGTGTAGAGCAGATGGTGAGGGCCGGCCCAAATGTAGAGGAACACCAAGCCCCAGAAGTGGATGATCGACAAGCGGTACGAGAAGACGGGCCGCTCTGCCGCCTTGGGCAGGAAGTAGTACATGATGCCGAGAATCGGCGTGGTCAGGATGAAGGCGACCGCGTTGTGGCCGTACCACCACTGGACCAGCGCATCCTGGACGCCTGCGAAGACGGAGTAACTCTTGAAGGGGCCAACTGGGACCTCGAGACTGTTGACGATGTGCAATATCGGGACCGTGATGACGGTCGCGATGTAGAACCATATCGCGACGTACAGATGCTTCTCGCGGCGTTTGGCCAAGGTCCAAAAGAAGTTCACCGCGAAGACCACCCAGATGACGGCAATCGCAATGTCGATCGGCCACTCGAGCTCTGCATATTCCTTGCCAGTCGTGAAGCCGAGCGGAAGGCTGACAGCGGCCGAGACGATGATCAGTTGCCAACCCCAGAAATGGATGGAGGACAAGATGTCCGATGCCAAGCGCGCCTTCACCAATCGCTGCGTCGAGTAGTAGATGCCTGCGAAGAGCATGTTGCCGACGAACGCGAAGATGATCGCGTTGGTGTGCAATGGCCTCAACCGGCCAAACGACAGGAACGACGCCAGGTTGGCGGGCCAATACGCCAACTGCAGGGCGATGATGAGTCCGACCAGCATGCCGACGATGCCGAACAGCACCGACGCCCATAGGAACTGACGAACGACTTTGTCGTTATAAACGATCCGCTGGGTCTGCATCCTCGTCCTCTTCCCTCTCCGTCGTTGGGGTCATCGGCTTTTCGTCGTCGAGCGGTAGCAGGGCAAGGCGATCGGCTTGATCGAAGGTCCCTTGCCGCACGGTCCACGCGAAGAACGCCACTGCGGAACCAACCAGTAGTACGCTAACGAAAATCAGTAAGATCAAGATTTCCATTGGAGCCCTTTCCGTGAAAGCATCATCGCTGTGTAAGCGATGGTGGCGAGCGAGCTGAGCGGCATTAGCACAGCGGCGACCCAGGGCTTCATCAATCCACCCATGGCGAGCGATACGGCGACGAAGTTGTAGGCGATTGCAAGCGCAAGGATGCGGCGAACGACATGCGCGAGCATATCGGAAGCCCGCAGAACTTGCGCCACCGGGTGTAGGCCCGGGGACACGAAGTAAAAGTCACATCGTGAGGCCATGAATGGTCGATTCACTGCGGGTGTCCCCGAGCAGGCAGCCTCTCTCATGGCGACCTGATCGTTCAGCCCGTCGCCCACCAGCAAGGTCCGTGCCGGGTCGTGCTCTCGGACGTACGTTGCCTTCTGTTGAGGGTTGTAGCCGCCCATGCATACGTTCTCGTGCATGCCCAGGCTCGCACCCAGAGAGACGACCCGCGAGGGGGCGTCACCGCTCAGGATGGCGAGCTCGTAGCCGTCGCTCTGGAGTTTGGTGATCTCGGCGCGCGCGCCCGGGCGCAGCTGTTCGTCGGTACGTAGGCTGGCGAGGGGTCTCCCGTCGACCGAGAACACCACGTCACCGTCGGCGGTCGATGTGGATGCGGCCCAGGTAGGCGCGCCCAGCCTGTATTGACGCCCGCCATCCTCCGCACGCATCCCGTAGCCCGTCTGCTCGTCGACCCCGAGCTCCTTGAAGCGCGCGGCCACGTGTCCTTCGAGGGCGCGTCGCACCGCCACGCTCTTCGGGTGAGCGCTGCGAGCGACCATGTTGTAGAGCAGAGTGACCTCGCCGTCAGACAGGGTTTCGAGCGCAGCCGGGTTGACGACGTCGAGCATGCCGGTGGTGAGCGTACCGGTCTTGTCGAACACGATGCGCGTCATCGTCCGCGCACGGTCGAGGAAATCGCCGACGCGCACGAAGATACCCACGCGCCGGAGCTGTGTGAGCACGAGCTCGTAAGCGAGCGGTGCTGCGATCCCGAAAGCACAGGGGCAGGTGACGACCAAGACGGCCGTACCAATTTCGATGGCCCGGAGCGGCTCCCCCGTTCGCAACCACCAGTAGCTGATCCCACCTATGGCGAGGGCGACGACGCCGATGACGTAGTATCGAGATAGCTGCGACCACCAACGCGTGGCCAACGGGCCGACTCCCTTCGAAGCTGGGTCGCGGCCGAGCAGACCAACGAGCGACGAAGTGGCGAAGTCGGTCGTCGCAATTCCTGAGAAAGCGCGTGCGCCCACGTTGAACGCGCCGGCGGGCACGGCGTCACCACTTTCGAAGCGGCGTGGCCGGCTTTCGCCGTCGATCCAGTCGAGAGAGCAACTTGCTGCTGGATCGAGGACGCGAAGCTCCAAGGGAACGAGGTCCCCTGGGGCAATCAGCAGCCGATCTCCCTCGCGCACACCGATGCAATGGACGATACGCACGACCCCATCTTTGACCTCCCGCGTCAGCAGGCTCTCTGTGCCGTCGTCGGCGAGCAGTTGCGCGCGATTACGTTCGAGCATGCGTTGCTGGAGCCAACGGCCTGTCAGCATCAGCGCGACGAATACGGTGAGTGTATCGATGTACGCCGCGTGTCCCGACGCGAAGAAGAAGGAGTAGGTCGAACCCGTAAAGGCCAGGACGATGCCCAACGCTATCGGAACGTCGAGATGAAGGACCCGCTGCCGGATGGCCCTGAGCGCAGATCCGACGAAGACCGAGCCACCGATGAGGACTGCAAGGACGCCCGCGGCGTAGCTGAGTTGGTTGAGTAGCTCGTAAACAGGTCCTTCGCGCAGACCGAGGTAGATCGCGGCGGCGAACAACATCACGTTGCCCGCCAGCGCCGCGCAGATGCCGACGCGCAACAGCAAGTCATCGGAGGGTCTTGGACCGGTCGCGCGCGCTGGACCCAGCAAATATCCGAGGTCCTCGATGGAGTCGACCCAATCCGAAAGGCGGAAATCGGGAGCAACTCGGAGATCGATCCGGCCAAGCGCTGGGTTGATCGACATGACGCCGGCTCGGGCCCCGCCTTGCCGCCGGAAAAGCTCCTCGATCAACCACACGCACGCGGCACAGTGAATGCCCTGAATGTCGAGCTCCACGCGGGTGACGCCGTCGTCCGCGGCACGCGTCTCTTCGATGAGCTCGAGCCACTTGTGATCGATTCGTCGGGACTCTAGGTCCGCAGGCGGAAGGCCGGGGCCACGGCGAAGATCGTAGTAGCGGGTGAGGCCAGCTTTGGTGAGGATTCCGTGCACCGCCCGACAACCCCGGCAGCAGTACGGCGCAACGGTTTCACTGACCAACGGTTGCGCGCAGTGAAGGCAGCGAGACACCGACGGCAGGGATTGCCGTTGAGGAGCATCGCGAACGGCTGGCTGAGGGGCAGTCACGGTGAATGGGAGTGGTGGTGAAACGCTGGGTGATCGTGTGGGTCGCCCGCCGGTGCATGAGTAGCCGCATGACACGACGAGGCGTCACCGGTGCGCAGCGCGTGAACCGGACGGATGACAAACAGGATCGAGCCGAGCGCGAGGACGGCTGCGAGGACGCGCGCGGTACCTGGCTTCGGACGTCGGGAAAATCGTTCGAATATCCATGTTGCGGCCACCAAGCCGACGCCGCTCACCACTGCGAACGCCAACATACTCAGCGATCCGAGTGCAGTGGAACCGGTAGAGGCCGCGATCAGCACCGCCGCGGCCAACGCCCCGCAGGGAAGCAAAGCGGTGCCGAGACCTACGAACAACGGGTGGCGGCCTAGTCCCCCAAGCGCGCGGGACATGGCGGATGTCTTCGGGTCCTCTTGTTTGGTTCGAAGGGTCACCAGTGGTTGGTTAGGGCGGCGCCACAGGCGAACCGCGGCCAGCCCGAGACCGAGAGCAAGCGACCAACTCAGAAGCGCGCTCCCCCACGCATGCGGAAGGCTGACTGCCGTTGCGCCCCCGATCGCCCCGGCGATAGCGCCAAGCACTGAGTAGCTGATGAAGCGTCCGAGCTGGTAGCGGCCTTGTCCGGACGCACCCGGCTGCCCACTGCACGCGTATGCAGCCAGTGGTCCGCACATGGCCGTGCAATGCGGAACCGATGCGAGGCCTGCAGCAGCCCCGGCAACTAAGGCTGTCCACATACGGCCTCCATAGGATCGAATCTCGCATCGGTCACGGTGCAACCGGTTCGCCACGACATCGCGGCTCCACTTATACCCGAATACGCAGATATTGCGCGAAGCGCTTTTCGGGAACACACAAAATACAATGGATCGTGTGGCGCTGGGTGCTATCTCCAAGAACCCATGGGCACCGCACAACGCAAGATGATCCCCCGCGAGCACGGCGCCTACGCAGAGCTTCTGTTCCCGATTGCCGCCGTCGTTCTAGGTGGCTCGCCGACCACTTCGACCTGGCTCCTCGCCATCGGCGCCATCGCGTGTTTCCTGGCGAACGAGCCGGTCCTCGTGCTGGTTGGGCAGCGGGGCAACCGCACGAAGCGCGAGGAAAGCGACCGAGCCAAGCGTGCTCTCCTGATCTTCTTGTTGGTTGCGTTCGGCGCCGGTATTGCGGGGCTGCTGCTCGCATCGACGGGAGTTCAACTTGCGGTGGGCATGCCGCTAATCCTCGGCGCAGGGCTGATGATGCTGGCGATCCAAGGGCTCGAGCGGAGCATGGTCGGGGAAGCGCTCGCGGCATCGACGCTCTCCTCGATCGCGATCCCCTTGGGGCTTTCGGCGGGTCTTGGCCTGACGTCGACGCTGGCGGTGGCCCTGATTTGGCTGGTAACCTCTCTTTTGGGGACGGCCGTGGTGCGACTGACCGTCGCGCGCACCAAGGCGAAGACCGATGAAGATCTCGCGCGTGCACGTTTCAAGCGCCTGCTGTTGGTCTTGGTGTGCCTGGCGGTGATCGTCGTCGGGGTGGCAGCGCCTTACGGATCTACGGTCGGCCTTTGGGTCCTCGCTGCGGCGGTGCCCGTCGCAATCGTGGTGCTCACGGTGGCGATCCTTCAGCCGACCGCCCGTCGACTGCGTCTCATGGGGTGGAGCCTCGTAGCCGCGAATCTTTGTTCGCTAATCGCGGTGGTGACCACGCTAAAGATCATTCAGAATTTCGATGCGGTGGAGCCGACTCTGCCGTTCCCCATGTTCTAGTTTCGTAGCGAACGACTTGGAGAGGAGGAGCTCGTGCTTGCAAAAGACGTCATGACCGAAAACCCCGTGACCGCGACCGAGGCCATGTCGGTGGTCGAAGCGCTCGGGCTGCTGTATGAGCTCGATGTCCGGCATTTACCGGTGGTCCGCGGCCGAGAGCTCGTGGGCATCATCAGCGACCGCGACCTTCGCCGCTTCATAGAGGCCACGGAAGACGAGGCGGTTGAGGCCGTCGAGGGCGCGCGCTCACTGACCATTGGCACCTTCATGAACACCAGTCCGGTCAAAGTCGATCCCGAGACCAGCATCCAAGAGGTGGTCGAGCTGATACTCCTGCATCGCGTAGGAGCGATCCCCGTTGCCGACCTGGACACCGGTGACCTGCTCGGTATCGTGAGCTACGTCGACTTGCTGCGCGTGCTCCAGGAGACGCTGGAACCCCCGACGTGAACCTAGTTTGGCGAGGGGGCGTTCACGAGCCCGAAGGTGACCTCATACCCGGCTCTGCAACTGCCTTGGACCGCCAGGGTGCCAGTCATCTGCGCCGGGGCCTCGCCGTCGGCGGCGGTGTACGTCAGAACATTGCCCTCGGCTAGGATGCCCACCTCATCGGCGGAGTCCTCTTCGTACGTGCAGAAGCCCTCATCCTCCACGGGCAACCACCAGCCGCCGCGCAGGTGGAGCTCGTCACCGCAAAGCCGGCCTTCGATCCGGTACTCCTCGTCGACGACGATGGTGACGTCGTTGCCGTCTTGTGTGAATGCCCAGGTGAGGGAGCAGGCCATGAACGTGTCGTCCGGC
>Ga0255057_10000830_pt1 | contig 17750 bp, 14 predicted proteins | sample Cases_109_6_MG_FD_189022 | JGI IMG/M metagenome (GOLD analysis project Ga0255057, IMG submission 189022) | Seawater microbial communities from Amundsen Gulf, Northwest Territories, Canada - Cases_109_6 | ecosystem: Environmental > Aquatic > Marine > Gulf | place: Canada: Northwest Territories... | reverse complement strand
CCTGCCGGAAAAGCTAGAACAAATACCAACACAAGATTTCGCATTGTGGCCCCCATCTTCGGGCAAGCCTATCACAGATAAACATCCGCGCTGCTGATTTGGGGAAGGGACAATACCTTCAGAAGTGCAACCTTGGCCGGCTCTCTGCTCGTCAAGGCGCCGGTCATATTTTTGTCGGATAGCCAGCGCGAAGCGCGTAGCTAGACCTGCACCCGTCCCCGACTAGGCGCTCACCCTTCTTGAGTGGAGTGGTCCAAACCTTGGCCTGTTTACGTCCCTTCTACGATCTCCCGTAGGAGGAGTCGCGCAAGGAATTCAGGCGGGCTACCCCCACCTGGGTTGTATTGCTACCTAACTCACAGGAAACGGTAACCATTCCATGCTCGACGTGGTACGTGGCGACAATGGTCTTCCCGTCCTTCTCATGCGTGACAGTGCTCGGCTGTGTTGATGACATCGTGCCTTCCTATTCGCAACTGACTTGATAGCTCATAGCGATCTTACGAAGATCAGCCTCGCAGGCCTCTATCGAGACAGGGCCCGCATTCATTGAAGGCATCGTCGATAAGAGATCCTTATAGGGGCTCGTTGGTTCAGCGATCACCTCATAGTGGGTGACATCAAAAAGGATCTGCTCGTTGAAATTAATAGCTGCACCCTCGCCGCCCGAACCCGTGACCGTCCACGAGACCTTACAAAACGAATCAGCCTTGAAGCCATCAGTGGCCATGTCGCGGGCAACCTCAAGAGCCATGCCGAGACCTAACGGCTTTGAGCCGACTAAGCTGAGCGTCATGCGGGCAGATCGGTCCAGCGTGACTTTCGAGCAGGTTTCCTCCGCCCGGACCTCCGAGTTCAATTCATCCATGAACGCGGCCTGCGTCCAGAATGCGGGGTCGAATAAGCATGGGCACAATTCCTTCTCGGCTGCCTCCGAGTGCGCCCCCGAGTTCGCCATGATCGACAGCGCCAAAGCCAATACTGCCACGAGCCTGGCACCCCATCGAATTTGGGACATTTCATCCTCCATCTTGGTGCCGGCCATAAGATTGCACGTAGCCTAATGACAGCCCGGACCGGCCTTTTTCAAAGGACACTCCGCGACGCTCAAATAGAAGACACAGCTCGCCAAACGAGTCATTGATCTAGATTATAGGGGCGGGACTTTATACCCACCGGGCTTTGCGGCTGAGCTGTGAGCTGATCGACGCCGAATGCCCGCTTGGGGTCATTTCCGGTCTTCAATCGAGCCGGTCGAAACCGTCCGCTCCCGAGGGAAAAGCCGTCGTATCATGTCCGCCTTCGCGGGCCGTCTCTAATCCCGGCATGCTATTTCCGCTTTCCAGTGAAAAGCTGACGTGTCTGACCCGGGTCGATTTCGTCTGCATGTAGCCAATAGTCGTCATTGCGATGCCGTCGGATGGGAGCCGTCCACTGCATCATATGCGGACATTGGATGAAGCGACCTTTCGCGCCTCCATTGAGATCCAGCAGTCCATTTCAGACTGCTCGGCTTGCGTCGCGCGTATCGGACCGAGATAGTGGTGCCAGTTCTAGAGGCATTCGATAGAGAGCGGTTGGGTGGTCAAGGCACTGCTGTTCGACGTGTTCGGCACGGTTGTCGACTGGCGTACTGGCGTGGCACAGGAAGCCAAAGCCTTCTTCGCTGACCGCGGCATTTCCGTCGATACCACGGCCTTCGCTGACGCTTGGCGGGCTAAGTACCAACCGGCCATGGAACGAGTGCGCGCCGGCAGCCGAGGCTACGTTCCCCTCGACGTTCTACATCGGGAGAATTTGGATGCCACTTTGGCCGATTTTGGCCTGAGCGCGTCGGTTGATCCAGCCGCACGCACCAACCTCAACCGCGCGTGGGAAAAGCTACCACCCTGGCCGGATAGCTTGATGGGGCTGACCACGCTAAAGTCTAAATACGCAATTGCGCCCTGTTCAAATGGCTCGATTGCGATGATGACATGGCTGGCGAGATATGGCGGCTTACCCTGGGACACGGTGCTGGGGGCGGAGATTGCCCGAGCCTACAAACCGCAGCCGGCAGTTTATCTGGCCTCGGCCTCGGCATTGGGGCTAGTGCCATCGGAGGTGATGATGGTCGCCGCCCACAACAATGATCTTGCTGCCGCCCGCGCAGCGGGTCTTAAGACCGCCTTTGTGCCCCGCCCAACCGAACACGGACCTGGACAAACCTCCGATCTGGAGCCCGACACCGACTGGGATGTGATGGCATCAGATCTCAACGACCTCGCTCGGAAACTGGGAGAATAGAGGTTAGGCTGGTCGATGGAGAGGTAGTGAGGTTTCCGGCAAACGAACCGTCAATTCTGGCCAAACTGAGATCCTTGTCCTGATTGGCGCTCCGGGTCATTTCCGGTCATAGCGAGCAGACATAATTCGTCGGCTTGCTAAGGCTCAGTCGACACGATTTTTAGGAGCGCCGACACGCCGAATCTCGAAGGTGCGTTTCGGTGTCAAGCCGCATGAATTTTCCGGACCCACAGGTGGGTGTGGTGTGAGCCTCGCCCACAAACCGGGGTCGGGCCTGAGGCGCGATTATACGCCGAGCAATTCGTGCAGGAGCCGCTTGTCGGCAAGAAGTTCATCCCGCCCAGTGCTATGCGCGATCGTCCCCTTGTCCATGATATAAGCCCGATCGGTGAGCGACATCGCGAAATCGAGGTTTTGCTCGGCTAACAGCATGGCGATGCCATGATCCCGATTCAACGATTTCAGGATTTCTTCAATGTCGTCGACAATCGACGGCTGCACACCTTCGGTGGGTTCATCGAGCAGCAGCATCTTCGCACCCGTCGCGAGCGCTCGGGCGATCGCAAGAATCTGCTGCTGGCCCCCACTCAGTGCTTCGGCGAGTAGGTTGGGACGGGCCGAGAGAATCGGGAACTTGTAGAGGATTTCCTTCACTGTCCGAGTTTCGTCCTTGCCGCAGGCGGCCGCCGCAACGCGAATGTTCTCGGAAACGGTGAGTCGGGGAAATACGTGGCGCCCCTGAGGGATGTACCCGAGGCCTGCGCGCGCCCTCTTGGCGGGCGAGGCGGGCAGCTTGCGACCATCGAACTCGACATCACCACCCTTGGCGACGACAAGGCCCATGATGTATTTCAGGAGCGTGCTCTTGCCAACGCCGTTGCGGCCGAGCAAGGCGACCATTTCACCCTCACCAATCTCGACACTGATGTCGCGAATAATGAGGGCCGTGTGGTAGCCCCCTCGAGCGTTAGATACCCTTAACATTTTTACGTCGTCCCAAGTAGATGTCGAGAACCCTATCGTCCTGGCGCAACGCATCGATGCGGCCCTGGGCGAAAATTGCGCCGTGGTGAAGCACAGTTATGTCCGCATTGAGAGTTCGAACGAACTCCATGTCGTGTTCGACCACCACGACGCTCGCGTTGTTCGCGAGCTCGTTGACGAGTTGTGCCGTTTGTCGCGTTTCCTCCGGCGTCATGCCGGCCGTCGGCTCGTCGAGCAGGATCACCTTGGGAGCGAGGCACAATACCATGCCGATGTCGAGCCACTGCTGCTCGCCGTGCGCGAGCTGGCTACCGGGGAGGGATCGCTTTTCGCCGAGACCGATGACCGCGAGAACGGCCTCGACGACTTCGTCGGCGGCTTGGTGTTCTCGTGTGCGCGAGTACGCCGCCAGCCATAGGTTCTGCCAGATCGTGAGATCTTCGTAAATCTGGGCGACCTGAAGTTTGATCCCCAGTCCGGCGCGAACACGCGCGAATGGTTGCCAATTCGTGATGTCAGTGCCTTCGAGTCGAACCGTGCCGCTGTCGGCTTTGTGCAGGCCCATGCACACTTGAAGGAAAGTGCTCTTCCCTGCTCCGTTTGGCCCGATAAGACAAAAGATTTTCCGTCTCTGGAAGACTAGGCTGATGTTGTCGGCTGCCAGCACGCCGCCGAAGGCTTTCGTAAGCCCGACCGTTTCCAGAACCGGACCGGTGTCGGCAACCGGGGCCGACGTGGTATACATTGCGTCGTCCCCATGCTGGGCTTGCGCGCCCGTCGTCGTGGGTGCCGGCGCGCCTGGGCGTGGTGACGCAAGCTTGAAGGCGAGGAATTGCCAGACCGTTGCCAACAGGCCGACCAGACCTTGCGGCAGAAATATGACCAGCAGGATTAGAATGATTCCGAGCGCAAGCGTCGTCTGCCCGCCGATCACACCGCCGCCGAGCCAGAACGAGAGGCCCCCGACGGCAATCGCTCCGACGAAACCGCTAACGAGGCTGCTCCGTCCACCCACGAGCACGTAAATCGGTACCAGCAAGGCTTCGGTGAAACTGAACACCGTCGGGTTGATGTACGTCGCCCACCCTGCGAAGAGGCTACCGGCGATGCCCGCGATGCCCCCGGCGACGGTGAATAGGACGAGCTGACAGAAACGGATGTCGTAACCGAGCAGCTCGGTCTTCACCTCGTTAAGCCTGACGCCGTCGACGATCAGGCCGAACGGCGTGCGTAACAGCGCGCTGACGGTGACAAAAACGATGACCGCGATCGCCACGACCGTCAAGAACATACCGAATGGGGCGAGCGGGGCCGCACCTTCGCCGAAGGTGAGCGTTAGCTCTGGGATGCCGGTCATGCCGTTGTCGCCACCGACGACGGCGTCGCCGACCTTGATCGTAAGCCCGATTGCCCCGGTCCAGAGCACAAGCGTGAACGTGTACGTGAGGATCGTGCCCTGGATCGGGCCAAGGCGACCAAAAAAGATGAAATAGCCGACGAGCGCCGCTACCGCCGCTCCGACAGCCGCGCCAACGGGCAGTACCCAGATCAGGGTGTTGCCCGTGAGCGGTGCGAAATTGATCGCAACGACACTTGCGACGTAGCCGCCCAAGCCATAGAACGCAGTCTGTCCAAGACTGAGGAAACCGCCCTTACCCCAGACCAAACAGAGACTTAAACCCAGCAGGCCGAAGACAATCCACGATGTTGCGACGTAAAGAAGGTACTCGTCGAGAACCGTCGCCAGCAGCGCGATCAGTGCGCCGCAGACGATGGGCGCGACCCACCAAATCGATTGCCTCGCCTTCAACGCCCGCTCCAACGCGCCCATGCCTGCTATAACTTGAGCCGCCATCGCTCCGATATCCCTTTGGGGAAGAGTCGCAGCAGCGTGATCGTCGCAACGAAGAAGAAAATGTCGCCGAGGACCGTGGTCAGGTAGCTCGCGGTCGCGCTGGCCGCGGTACCAAGTGTGCCTGCCGCGACCACTGTTCCGGTGAGTGTCACAGGTCCTGCGACGACGACGGCGAGAAAAGCTTTCGTCACGAAGGCGAGTCCCATGTTCGGTGTCGCTGGAAAAGCGGGCAACAGCAGGCCACCAGCGAGGCCGGCGAGGGCCGCGCCCAAGGCGAATGTGATGGTGTTGATTCTCCCGGTTTCGATACCGATCGACGACGCAATCTCACGGTTCTGGATCGCGGCGCGCGCCATGATGCCGTAGGATGTTTTGGTGAATATCAGATAGGTCACCGCCAACAACACAACGGCGACCCCGATCAGGAAAAGAAAATAGGACGAAAGCGTGTATCTACCGATCGAGACCGTGTGGATCGGCATTCCAACCCCCGGCGTGGTCGATCCGAAGACGAGCACGGCGGTCTGGTAGAGCGCAAGACTCAGCCCCCAGGTCGCGAGCAGTGTGTCGAGCAGGCGCCCGTAAAGGAAGCGAATGATGCAGCGCTCGACGATTGCACCGAAAAGGGCGGTGACCAGGGTGGCGAAGACGACAGCCAACGGCAGGGGAAGGCCGACGCGAGTACCGATGAGCGCAGCATAGGCCCCAAACATGATGAACTCGCCGTGGGCAAGGTTGATCACGCCCATCATGCCGAAGATCACGGCGAGCCCGAGAGAAGCGATGATGAGGACCGAAGCGCTGCCGAGCGAGCTGACGAACACAACAGCGACGTAATCCCATTCCATTACCTACCTCTTCACTTGTCCTCCTGAGCGAAATCCTCGCTTAAGACGATCCACCCGACCCTACTCGTTCAGCTGCTCCGCAAGGGCGCGTGAAAGGTGGTCATGCCGCGCCCTTCTGACGCGAGACGCCGGATAGGCCGGCGATCAACTGACCTATCCAACGCCTCGCATGAAAAGAATCTTAGCAAACTTATTGTTTGCTGGACCTAGCAGCCTTAGAGGTCTGGAACGAACTGGTGGCTGACCGTCGGATCCTTCGTCAGGTCACACACCTCCTCCTCGTAATCCGCCACAACGCTGTTGAAAACCTTGATCACGTCGAAGGCGTGCTCGCGATTCCCGCGAACAATGTAAATGTTCTGCCGGAGGTGGTGCGACCCGGGCTGCATGGTGACCGTGCCGTTCGGCCCTTCGAACGACAGCCCACTCTCGAGCGCGGCGACGACCGCTTCAGCCTCAGTCGTGCCAGCCTTCTCGACCGCCGCGGCCCAGATATGCACGGCGTTCCACGTGTTCGCCGCCTCGGAAATAATGGGCTCCTTGAGGCCATAGTTCGACTCCCAAAGCTTCTTGAATGGCTCGTTCTGAGGCTCTTCGACCCACATAAAGTATTCTTGTGAGACGATAATTCCTTCGCCTGCGTCGGGGGAAACGACCACCTGCTGGTTGCCCGAGCCGTAGTTCGTCGAGACGATACCGATCTTGTCCTTGAGGCCGGCGGCCGCGAACTGCTCAAGGAAGCCAGTCTGGTTCGCTCCGACAGGCAACGCAACCACCACGTCCGGCTGGGCCGCCTGGATCTTCCTGAGCGTCGGCCCGAAATCGCTCGTCGTCAACGGCAGGAAGTCCTCTCCAACGACTTCGCCACCGAGCCGCTTGGCGTAGAGATGGACCCAGTGCGCCGAGATCGTGCCGAAGTTGTAATCCGGCGCCATAATGTAGAATTTCTTGCCGTAGTTCTCCGCCGCCCATTCCATCAGTACGCTGAGCTGTTGCGATGCCGTGGCACCGGTAATGAAATTGTAGCGGTCGCAGACCCCACCCTCGTAAAGGGAGTTGTAAAAGTACGGCACCTTTTTGCGGTGGATGATCGGTCGAACCGCCTCGCGCGATGAACTCGTCAGCCCGCCGAAAATGACTGGAACCTTGTCCTTCAGCAAGAGAGTGTTCGTGTATTGGGTGTATTTTGAGAGCTCGGATTGGGCGTCATACTCGACGACCTCAATCTGCTTGCCGAGTACCCCGCCTTTTGCGTTGATCGACTGGACAGCCAGCTTCAGGCCTTGGCTCATTTGAATACCGTAGATGTTCAGTCCCCCGGTAAGGTCGTGAAGCGAGCCGATCTTGATGGTCTCCCCTGCCACCGCACCTCGTGGCGCGCCTGCAAGCACAAGCAGTAGCGACAGCATAATAAACGTTGATGTAGCAAAGAGTTTCTTCACGGTTAGATCCTCCCTATCCTTCACTCCGCTGATACGCCTCTGGTGATAATTGGCTCCGTGCTTCATCGCTTTGGCCAGGAACCTACGACGACGTCACCACACCCACCCATCAGCAATGTTCAGCCCCGGGGCCGAAAACTCGGCGAAGCCCTCGGATCAAGCACCCCAAGAAGTTCACCGTATCACAGAACCAAGAAGTTAGTCCGAAAAGGCCAAACACAATGTCCGCGCCGTCGGCGGCATTCTTGTAGCTGAAGAGCGTCGGACCTGTGGTTACTTCAGACCACTGGCCGCCGCTCGTGCCAATCCGTCACTCCCTGATATGCGTGCCCTAGGCGCAAGACGGTCGCCTCGTCGAACGGTCGGCCGACGAGCTGCATGCTGATCGGCATTCCCGTCGTCGAAAACCCGCAGGGCAGTGTTAATGCCGGCAACCCGGTGAGGTTGAAGGGCTCGGTATTGCGGAGCAAGGCCAAATACACCGGTTGCTCGTCGTCGCGGATCATAACGGTCTTCTGGCCGATCGGTGTTGCCGTGATGGGGAGCGTCGGCGTCACTAGGATGTCAACGCGCTTGAAAACGTCGGCGATGGCGCGGCCGAGAAGCGTTCGAAAACGCTGAGCATGCAGATAGTCTTTGGCGAGAATGTAATTGCCGAATTCGAGAAAAGCACGGACTCGATCGGTATAGAGCTCGCCGTGCGGGGCAATGTCGTCATCGTGGTACGCAGTGGCTTCAGCATAGTAGATAATCGCTGCGGCGCAGGCAGCGTGCTCTATGTGTGGAATTTCGACCTCGTCGACACGGGCACCCAAATCGGCGAGCACAGAGAGGGCTCCGCGCACGGTTTGCTCGACCTCTGGGTCTGCGCGATCGTAGAAATAGCCTGAGGGGACGCCGATGCGCAGACCATCGATCGCACCGTCGAGAGCGACTACGTAGTCCGGCACTTCACGGTCGGGCGTCGCCGGATCATTCGGGTCTCGCCCGGCTATCGGTTGGAGCATCATTGCTACGTCGCGCACCGATCGGGTCATGGGACCAGGGTGATCCATCGTCCAGCAAAGCGGAAAAATCCCTTTGCGACTGACCCGGCCGTAAGTCGGTTTGATGCCGGTAATGCCACAACAGGCCGATGGAATACGGATTGAGCCACCCGTATCCGATCCGGTCGCTCCAGCGCACATACCCAACGCCACGGCCGCACCCGAGCCGCCGCTAGAGCCGCCGGCGTAGCAGTCGAGATTCCAGGGATTGCGCGCGGGACCGAAAATCGAATGCTCGTTCGTTGGCCCGTAGGCGAACTCCTGCGTATTCAGTTTACCGAGCAGAACGGTCCCCGCGGCACGGTAACGGGCGACCACGGTAGCGTCCTCCTCGGGTACGAAACTCTCCTTCAAGCGTGATCCCGCGGTACTGCGCAAGTCCTTGGTCCAATACAAGTCTTTGTGGGCGATTGGAATGCCGTGCAGCGGGCCGCGATAATCGCCTTTTGCGATGTCGGCCTCGCAGGCGCGCGCCTCGGCAAGCGCCACGTCCTGTTGCAACGTTACGACGGCGTTGACCTTATCGTTGGTGGAAGCGATTCGGTCGAGACACGCCTGGGTAACTTCGACCGGCGAAACATCGCCATTGCGAATTCGGTCGGATAGCTCGGCGATCGACATCTGGCTGAGGTCGGTCACGGTCAGTCCTCGATCGGCGCGTAGACCGGCGCTGGCTCCACATCCTTTAGCGGCAGGGCGCGCAGGCGGTCGATCTCCCCCATCAGCGGGGTCAATGCGGAAAGGTGTCCTTCAAGTGCGTCGTCGCTCACCGGTATATCCGCCAGTTCAGCGGCGATCCCCGCGAGTGTCTGTCGCGTCACGGGCTTACGGCTCTTCATGAAGCGAGTTCCTCCCCTGGCGACGTTCTTTTCTTCCGACCCATGGGTGCACGGACGGGCCGGTAGGTTCGTTCGTATCGTTCGACCGTAGTAGAATGCGAACAATGGCGGGACGCGAAGGCGCTCGTCAAGCGTGCTATCGTAACTGCGGCTAATTGCACGGCCAATCGGGAGAGGCGGTAAGCCCGGCCGGCAAGCGCGTCGGGGGTTTTGCCCCAATTGCGGTGGTAATCTCACGTGGGAAACTCCCAGCTCATTCACTGTGTTCGTGGGAACGCTAGACAATCCAGAGGACATACGGCTCGACAGCCACTGCTACACCAAGACACAGCTGCCGTGGCTGGAAATCAAGGATGACCTTCGTCGTCATCCCGGCCATGATGACGTTCAATGGCCGCAGGACGATGGGTACGACCCCGACACGGGCGCATACAAGGACGCTCATTAGCGCCACGCAAGGGGCGAAGGCCACCTGTGGATCCACGGCTCACGTAGACAGCGAAGAACCTGCCGTTTACTTCCGTTCAGGGTCATAAGGCGACGAAATCCGAGTTGGCCGATTTCTTCCGCTTCCGGATTACAAAGCTGACATTGCCTACGAAGAGATCATTTTGCGCCGCAACAATTGGCTCGATTGTCCGCGTTCTGATCTGTAAGCGGACGTTGTGGGAGGTCGCAGTGAATGACCGTTTCTGGCCGATTCCAGCCGCTTGGCGCTCAGAAGGTTTGAAGTCCGGGTTGGGTCAACCTAAGACATTCGCCGTGGGTGCTTCCCACGCCCGGAGTTGGGGGTAAAGCGGTCGTCGTAGGTCCGCTTTCTCAGTTCGCCTCAACTCCCAGCCAGGCGACTTCCGCTTTCAGGGAGAAAGCTGACGACTTGGTGGGTGCTCAATTTGGTCTGCTCATAGCCACATTCGGAAGTGGATTTAGGCAAAGCGGCGTTCCTGACGGTGGTGCTGTTGATCACTCGGGTAGGTGACCCTTAGCTGCCGGTGCCGATCAGCTTCGACGGCGAAGGTGCTCGAAGAGGACTGCATTGCCGAGGTTGCCCTTGCCGGCTTCGGTCGCTTCGGCAATGTAGGTGCGCATGCACTCGATGAAGCGCCCGTCGAGTTCTGCATCCCGGATCACCGCCGCGATCTGCGCCATCGCTCCTGAACTCGTGTCGAGCGTACTGTGCTCGGATTCAAACGAACTGCGTGCGATCATTTCTGCCGAGCGCTCCAAGACACCGCTGAACACCGGCATCAACGATTTGCCAACCGCGCTGAACTCGGCGAGTGGGATGCCTTCGGCGTCACAGATGGCCGCACCGTTCAGCACACCGAAAAGGAAGCTGAAGTAAATCGAGAGAAGTGCGTTGTCGAGCGCGGCCGCGCTCCCGGGGTCGTCCCCGACACGCATGGCGGTGCCACCAAACGCCGCGGCAACTGGTCCATACCGTTCGAACGTGTCCCGATCTCCGCCATAGAGGATGACTAGGCCGTCAGTGCCGATGTCCTGTGGGAACCCCATGATCGAACCGTCGAGGTAGTGCGCGCCAACGCTTTCGGCCCAGCCAGAGGCCTCTCGCGCCTGTGTCGGCGTACCGGTCGAGAGCTGCACGACGATCTTGTCGGTGAGCCGTTCTTCGACCGTGGGCTTGCGGAGTTTCTCGTTCGTGGCGTCGTGATCGCGGACGCATACGACGATCACTTCGCTCGCATCCACGGCTTTCTCGATGGTCGAGGCGATTCGAGCAGGCCCATCAACGAACGCGTTCGCCTTCGCGGGGCTTCTGTTCCACACCGTGACATCCAGTCCCGCAGACACGGTGGCTTGGGCGAGCGCGGAGCCCATCAAGCCGAGTCCGATGATTGAAACTCTGTTCACTTCCATGGCTTCTCCCCCTGGTCGCGCCGCGGATGCCCCACCACCAGCGACAGCAATCTACAATGGCGCCCAGGCAGGGTCGAGCGGAAGCGACGCAGCCTAAGGGCTGCGCATACGTGACTTTGGCTTGGAGAATTATTTCTTTTCTGGGCAGAGTGATGGGGACTTGGATATATGTCTGTTCTTGGGGCTAGACTTGCCGTCGGGCGAGAGCCCCAACAGGACCGGGAATAGCCAAAAGCTGTAGTCGTGCCGTCCATCCATCGCATCAATATCGTGCAGCCGCAGTCTGGGTCAGGACGAAGTCGGCCTTAGATTCAATCAGTTTTCCAATTGGGCCAGCATCCAATTGCAATACTCAAACGCCAGTTATCGTCCTGCATAATGCAGACATAGACGGCATCGAACACTTCAAGCGCCGAGCCATCGGCGCGCAGTCGAGCAATATTTCTCAAATCGACCATCGCAGTTGTATCGCTGCACTGGCGCACCTCTACGGCCGCGATCTCGGTATGGTCGAAGCCGTTGCTTTCCATGACGGCAAACCGTTCCCTCAGATTGGCGGCGAGCGCCGCACGGTCCGAAAAACTTTCGACGCCGCCGGGAACAACATGCACCGCAGGCTCGGTGAATAGACCCACCATCCCTTCAAAGTCGCGCGCGTTCCAATAGCGGATGTAGGTATTAAAGAGCGCTTGTATGTCATTTTTGACTGTCATCGCATTCCTTCCCCCGATTGCGAACTCTCCGAACCTTAAAGCACTCGAACGACTTTGTGGTTCAAACTACCACTGGCACGAACTGAAACAGCTACTTGGGTCGTGACAGGTCATATCCAAGGATCAACGATCTCGGACAATGTCTGATGTCCGCTCCGGGTCAACTCCGGACCATTCTGGACCTTCCGAAGATCGTCCGGAGTTGGGGGTAAAGCGGTCGTCGTAGGTCCGCTTTCTCAGTTCGCCTCAACTCCCAGCCAAGCGACTTCTGCTTTCGGGGGAAAGCTGACGACTTGGTGGGTGCTCAATTTGGTCTGCTCATAGCCAGAGTCGGACATTCGGTACCTCGACAACAGCCGCACTTTGGCACCTAGATGCCGGTGATGGGAGCCGTCCACAGTATCAAAAGCCGACCTGTCGGCTATTTACACATTCAGATAGACTTGGCGCAGCTTTCGAATTCGGGAGACAGCTACTACGCAAGATAATGACAATCAGGTGAGACGCCCTGTTAGGACCGTCAGTCTATCGGAACAAGATCGCCCGGCCTCCAGGTCTGATCAAACCACGGCTCCAGCGGGCTATAGAGCCGCAGGACCACATTGTAGCTCTTCTCCGGCATGGTCTGAACCCAGTTGCCCTCCTCGCCATCCGGCGCCTTTGGGCCAAAGTAGACAGTGTAACTGCCGTCCTCATTGGCCGCGAGACTCTCCGCGTTGGAATCAATGCCTGCGGACTGTTGGTCGGTCTCAAGCAGCGAGCGGTGCTGTCCGCTGTAAACTTGGAACGACCAGAACCTCTTCGCTGGAACCGGTCCAGGTAGCGTGACACTATAGGTCTTCCCACCATCGAGGTAGGCGCCGGTCGCGTCCTTGGCAGCTATCGCGTACACGGACCCGCTACCAACCGGTGGATCGGCCATCGCGGGTGTGATGCCCGTGGCGTAGTAGTGAAAATAGGTCCGATCATCCAGCATGCGAACACCGTCGACGAGGAATTCGGAGGTCTTTCGGCGATAAGGTGAGCTCCACTGCTGGCCCTCGTAGAAGAAAACCCCTGGATCACGCGGGCTGAAGGTGACGGCGCGTGCTATACCGTTACCGATAGCAGCGGCCTCTTCCAGAATCGCACGCAATCGGTCGTCAGGCTCGAAGGGCTCGCCCTTGCGGATCCCGATAGCAGCGAAGGTGCCGAGAAGCTCCGGCGAGATCGAGCCTTCCGGCTCATGCTGCACCGCCGCGTCTATCTCTTCGAAAAACGCAAAGTCGTTCGCATGGATGGTGTTAATCTGAACCCCGGAGAGGTTCGTGAATATCTCTTCTGGCGGGTTGTCCGCTTCGCTCAGCGAGTAGATATTCAGACCTTCCTTGATCGCGGCGACGGCCGCTTCGGTCTCACCGTTCTCGTCGGGTGACCCGCGCAAGATAAACCAGTGCTCATAGGAAGGAGTGTTGATGACAAAGTAGCCTTGCGGCACGTCACCCTTGTAACCTGGCGGAAGGAATAGGTATTTGCCACCCTCACCCTTGTCCGGACCGAGAAACCCGATGTTCTCGACAAACTTGAACGCTGCGTCATCCAGAATGCCCAACATCCCAGGGGGCACTTCTATTACGACTGGGCCCTCGGAAACATCGAGAGGCGAGGCGACGTAGATCGTCGTCGTGTTCGGCGTCAGCAGAAGGGTGCGGGCATCGGCAAGGTTTTCCCAGATGCCGACATCGTTCGTAGCTACGCCTTCTTCGCGGAGGCCTTTGTTGAACGCGTAAAGCGAAGCGACTGGAACGCCGTCGAGGAACGCGGTAATGCCACGTACTAAGTCGAGCCTGTCGTAGAGCTTCGCGGTGGTCTCGGGCTGCGGCATCCCATCGAAAAATTTTAGCGTCCCCAGCGTCTGGGTTTCGACGGCATCTGGGGTCAAAATTGTTTCAGGCACATCAGCGGCGTAGGTCTGCGCTGCCGCTTCCCCTGTATGACCGATCGCACCGAGGAGCGCGGCAATCAACCCTGTCGTTCGAAAAAACGTCATTTGTAGTCTCCTAATATTGATAGATACGCTCCACGAGTGGCGCCATTTCCCCGCCGAGCTATAAATCACTTTAGACCCTACCAAGCAATGCGGTATTTGCAGTGCTGGAGTAATCTGGATTGGGTACTGCCAAACTTGACTCAGGAGAGGGTCGAACGGCCGCTTCAGATTAAAGTCGACTCTAGGGTTGCATTTTTCTCGCCATCCAGACACACCTCTCCTGTCGCTTTCTCCCCGCCGTCGGTTCCCTCGGCCGAGCTTCCAATTCGCCATTTAAGCCCGCAATGCCAATGTCCGGGTTGGGTCAACTCCGGACTATCGCGACCTACCGCTGCCACGTCCGCTTCCGGGGGTGAACCAGACGAAATTAGCACGATAACGGACATCGGCCAGCGGATGTCGCCTGCTGGGGGATAAGCGGACGTGGCGCGGAGGTGGTTGGAACTTCCGCTTATAGCCAAACTCGGACATTCGAGCACCTTCTCAGCAGCATGGATTCTCTCCATCATGAGCGCTACGCTCTAGGTCCAGGGAGAGAGAGTGTGGAACGCAGGCTTGCCGCCATTCTTGCCGCCGATGTCGTTGGCTATTCGCGCCTCATGGGCGCGGATGAGACGGGAACGCTTGAGCGCCTCAAGTCCCTCCGTAAAGAGTTGGTGCAGCCGAGAATCGCGGAGCGCAAGGGGCGTATCGTGAAGCTCATGGGCGACGGGCTCCTGGCTGAGTTTCCGAGCGTCGTCGAGGCCGTCCAGTGCGCCGTCGACATTCAACAATCCATGACTGGGCGCGAGGCCGACCTGCCCGACGACCGGCGCATCAGGCTCCGTATCGGTGTCAACCTGGGGGACATTATCGTCGAGGGCTCGGACATCTACGGCGATGGCGTCAACGTGGCGGCACGCCTGGAAGCACTGGCGGAATCGGGCGGCGTATACGTGTCGGAAGTCGTGCGCCAGAGCATCGGCTCTAATCTCGCTCTCGATCTTGAGGACCTGGGCGAGCACCGGGTCAAGAACATCGCCAGAGCCGTGCACGTCTTCCGCGTCCGCTTTGCCTCCGACGAGATCGGGCCGGAGCAACCGGGCGCGGGCGCGGAGGCACGCCTCGCCATTCCGCACAAGCCGTCAATTGCCGTCCTGCCCTTCACCAACATGTCGGGCGATCCGGACCAGGAGTTCTTTTCCGACGGGATCACCGAGGACATCATTACGGCGCTGTCGAAGATCCGCTGGTTTTTCGTCATCGCGCGCAGCACGACCTTTACCTATAAGGGCCAGCCCGTCGACGTGAAGCAGGTGGCCGAGGAGCTAGGCGTCCGCTACGTGCTGGAGGGCAGCGTGCGCAAGGCCGGTAACCACGTCCGCGTCACGGCGCAGCTCATCGACGCGGCGACCGGCAACCACGTCTGGGCCGAGAGCTACGACCGCGACCTGTCGGATATCTTCGCGCTCCAGGACGAGATGACGCAGACTATCGTCGGGGCGATCGAGCCCGAGCTGGGCAGCGTCGAGCGCGCGCGCGCGCGCCGCAAGCCGCCCGACAGCCTGGATGCGTGGAGTTGTTATCAGCGCGGTCTGTGGCACCTTTTCCGTTTCACCAAGGCTGACAACGATGAGGCCGAGGGGCTGTTCCAACGCGCCGCGGAACTTGATCCCGGATTCAGCGGTGCGTTCATGGGCTTGGCGACCGTCGGCTACTGGAACGTGCTCTTCGGCCACGCCGAGTCACCCGAGGAGACGCTCGCCAGCGCGTTCACGGCGGCGCGCACGGCGGTATCCTTGGACGACAAGGACGCAATGGCCCATTGGGCCCTCGGCCGCGTCTACACGCAGATGGGCGAGTCCGAGGCCGCGGTTGCCGAGCTGGAGACGGCGCTCGCGATCAACCCCAGCTTCGCTCACGCCCACTACAGCCTGGGCTGGGCCCTGCTCCTGGCCGGGCGCATGGAGGAGGCGGTGCCCCGTATCGACCAGGCGCTCCGGCTCAACCCGCACGATCCGTCGCTGTGGACGTTCCTCACCGGCCGGGCAATCGCCCTCCTGCTCCTGCACAGGTACGCGGAGGCGGCGGACGGCGCGCGACATGCGCTCCGTCAGCCCTCGGCCAATTTCCTGACGACGGCGACGCTGGCCTCCGCGCTCGGCCATCTCGGTGAAACCGATGACGCCCGTGCGGCATTGGAGCAGGTCTACCGGTTTCGCCCCGACTTCTCAGGCCCCTTGGTCGTCCGCCTCTTCCGCTTCCGCCATGAGCCCGAGCGCGCGTGTTTCCTCGATGGCTTGCGCAAGGCGGGTTTGCCGGATTGATACAGAGCTAATGCGCCAACCCCGACGTCCGTAGAGGGTCAGCAGCGGCTGTTCGCGGCCTTCATACAGCACGTCCGCTGTTTACCAAATAGCGGAAATGCAGGGATAATTCAGGGTTGACGTCGGCTTTCGGGCGTGGAACGGATGACCCGGCCTGACTCTCTGAAGGTCTGCAACTAGCCAGGACCAGACTAGTCAGCCTCATACAATCCCGGCAAGACTGGCACTCGTTTCCCCTTCCGCGCCGCCTCGTGCTAGTGTTCAGGCTGAGATGGGAGCGCCCTCTGGGAAATTTCCAATGCAAGTTAGCGGTCGTCAATGAAGGCGAACCATTTGCAGGTTAATCTCCGGCAGTCCGCAACTACTGTTTTGGAAATAAAAGTGAGGAAGGGAGAAATCGATGAGCGTTCTTAGATGTCATGAGCATGTGTTGAAGATAGTATCACGCCGTTCACGTCCCAGGGCTGTTGCGGCGTTGGCCTTCTCCGCAGCACTCCTTGCGGTCTCGCCCGCAATTGCTGATTCCACACTCGCTGACGCCTACAAGATAATAGCCGGCAAGGAGCTTGTTGATCTCACGAATACCTTCGGCGTTGGAGCGCCCGTCTGGAGCGGGTTCGGCCAGGCCACGATGTCGGCCGCATCTGATCCGACGACACACGAGCCTTATACGATCGAGAAGCACGGCTTCCGCACCACATTTTATTCCATGGTCGGCCAGTACGGCACGCATGTCGATCCGCCGGCTCATTTCGATCCCAACGGCATCACCATGGACAAGATTCCGCTCAAGGACATGATTCTGCCGCTGGTGGTGTTCGATGTAACGCCCTTACTTGGGAAGGACCCGAACCACGCCCTGACTGTTGACGATATCCAGGAATGGGAGAAAGAGCACGGCGAGGTGCCCGAAGGTTCCTTTGCGGCTCTGCGCACGGATATGTATAAGGATTGGGATACGGATCCGGAGAGATTCAAGCGCTTTCCCTTCCCCGCATGGTCGCTCGATGCCATCAAGTTCTTGATCGAGCAGCGCGGCGTGACAGCAATTGGACACGAGGCCCTCGATACGGACGCGACCGAGTCGATGGAATCGGAGATCTGGCTTCTCCAAAATGACCATTATCAGATCGAGGTGATGGCAAACCTGGACCAAGTGCCGGCGACTGGGGCGGTCATAGTGGTTACCTGGCCGAAGGTCGAAAACGGCCTTGGCTTTCCGGCGCGAGCTTTTGCGATCTTACCCTGAATCCGGCGAGACGGCCTCTGGTCATCTCATCCACTGACTTCTGCTCTGGGTCCAGCCTGTGTAAAAACAGCCCCCGAGTGCTTCTAGCGCAATTTTCTCTGAATTCGAAAAATGGCCGCCCCAACAAAAACAATATCTTATTAATATACGGATTCTAGTTACTACCCGGCGTCTCGCCAATAAGTCGTACTCGCCAACGTTTTCACACATGGCGTAACTCGGGAATTGGGCCAGTCCTGATCGATAAAGGGCGCTGCTCTCCGTAGTCTAGCGAG